>Ga0315286_10001642_pt1 | contig 20359 bp, 13 predicted proteins | sample YL17G10_0_MG_FD_205038 | JGI IMG/M metagenome (GOLD analysis project Ga0315286, IMG submission 205038) | Sediment microbial communities from Yellowstone Lake, YNP, Wyoming, USA - YL17G10_0 | ecosystem: Environmental > Aquatic > Freshwater > Lake > Sediment | place: USA: Wyoming | collected... | reverse complement strand
CCCGGCGAGCGCGCTGGGCGCGGCGCGCACCCACGAGCTGTGGCTGGACTTCGGGACCGCGGGCGGGGGCGGCGGGGCCCGCGGCTCGGACTTCACGGCGCAGGTCGGCGCGCCGCTGGTGGCCTGGCCCGGGGCCGAGTGGTTTTCTTACTCGGACGCCTTCGGGCCGTTCGCGCCGCGCGAGCGCGCCGGCGAGGGCGACCCGTCCGCGGCGCTGGAGCTCGGCGGCGCGCGGCTGGCCGACTGGCTACGCGGCCACCAGCGCGAGAGGTTCGGCTGGCTGGGCCTCTGGGACTACGGCGACTACCAGACCATCTACCGCGAGCGCGCCGGGCTCAACATCGGCGCGCGCTGGTGGAACTGGTCCGGCTCGTGGGGCTGGATGCAGGGGCGCGAGGGCTTCCCGGCAGCCTTCCTGACCGCCTGGCTGCGGGCCGGCCGGGAGGCCGACTGGGAGAGCTTCCGCGCCGCCGCCGAGCACAACCTGGAGGTGGACACCGTCCACGCCGTCGGCCGCGAGGCGGGGCTGGTCGGCGCGACCCACGGGCCGGGGGCCAGCCACTGGTCGGCGCCGGCGAGCCTGGCGGCAACCTACCCGGCAGTCTGGCTCGATTACTACTATCTGTCCGGGGAGCGGCGTGGGCTGGAGGCGGTGGCGGACTTGGCGGCCTCGCTGGGCGGCAGGAGCATCGGCGACTTCGCCGAGAAGGGCCGGCCCTACGGCGCCGAGCAAGCCGGCGGCCTGCGCGCCCGGCTGGCCGCCCACGAGGCGCTCGGCGCCCAAGGCGCGGCGGCGGCCCGCGCGGCGCTGGACTTCTTCGACACCCTGCCGGGTCGCGACCTGGGCTCGGAGCTCTGGGCCCGGGAGCTGGCTCCCGCGCTGATCCGGTATCACCGGCTGACCGGCAGCGAGGTGGCGGCGCGGCTCCTGGAGCGCGGCACGCGCGCCTATCTGGCCTCCCGCGGCCCGGCGGCGCGCGGCTCGGAGATCGAGCGCAACTGCTACGACGCCTGCGCCTACGCCTGGCGGCTGACCGGGGACGGGTACTTCCTGGAGCGCGGCCGGGCGCTGGTGGAGCGCTCGGGGGCGGAACGCACCGGGAGCCTGCGGCTGGAGCCGGGCGCCAAGCTGCCCGCCGACCTGGCCACCGACGCGCGCGAGGTCCTGGAGCTGGCCACCATCCCCTGCCTGCTGGCCGCCGAGCAGGAGGCCGGCGCCGGCGGGCCGGCACCGGCGGCCGTGGCTCCGGTAACCAGGGCCAGGCCCTAGCAGCCCGTTGAGCAATCCCCGCAGCAGCCGGCCTGGGGCGAATTGCTGTTGCCTTGGGCCCGGTGGGACCTATAATGTCGGCGGCCGTGGTGGCGCGCGCCTGTAGCTCAATTGGATAGAGCATCTGACTACGGATCAGAAGGCTGGGGGTTCGAGTCCCTCCAGGCGCGCCACCTGAAAGTGCGGCGGGGGCGATGGGTCCGGAAGACGAGCGCTACATGGCCGAGGCGCTGCGGCAGGCCCAAGAGGCCGCGGCGGCCGGCGAGGTCCCGGTGGGCGCGGTGGCCGTGGCCGGGGGGCGGATCGTGGGCCGGGCCGGCAATCAGCGCGAGCTCTTGAAGGACCCGACCGCCCACGCCGAGATGCTGGTGATGACCCAGGCGGCGGCGGCGCTGGATTCCTGGCGGCTCGACGGGGTAACCATCTACGTGACACTGGAGCCCTGCGCGATGTGCGCGGGGGCCATGGTGCTGGGCCGGGTGGCCCGGTTGGTCTACGGCGCGGCCGACCCCAAGGCGGGCGCGTGCGGCTCGGTGCTCAACGTGATTGACCACCCGGCGCTCAACCACCGGGTGCCGGCCGAGGGCGGGGTGCTGGCCGAGAGCTGCGGCGCGGTGCTCAGGGAGTTTTTCGCCGTCCGGCGCAAGCCGGGCCAGGACGGCGAGTAGGGCTCCGGCGGAGAGGTGCCAGAGCGGCCGAATGGGCTGGTTTCGAAAACCAGTATACCCTCACGGGTATCGTGGGTTCGAATCCCACCCTCTCCGCCATCACCACGTTGTGCAGAATGTAACTGTCCTTGTAGCTGAGGCTTGCGCCTGATCCGGGCGCGCGACAGCACCGAAGAAGCGCCCGAGTTTTGCCAAATCTCGAAGATTCTGTTTGCCAACATAGCTCCGAGTTTGCCAAATAGCGATTTCGTCATTGCCTTTATGCCCCCATCTTGGCAAGGCGCTCCATCGCCCGCCGAGACTCGTCCTCGTGCAGGTGGTAGTAGTGCAACAGCGTCTCCAGGTTCCGGTGCCCCACCCAGGTCATGCAGGTCGGGGCAATCGTTGTGCGCCAGCCTCGTGAGGTACCGACACGGCGTACGCCCCGGAGATCAAGACCATCAGCGACGAAATGCGCCTGAAGATCGAAGATTGAGCAGGGGCCGGCCTGGGCCGAGCCCGCAGACTTCTGCGGAGGTCGGGTTGCGCCCTGCGGGCATGCCGTTACTTCATCGGGATTTCCTGCGACGACCATGGCCTGAGTTGCGCCGGCGGCTCGATCTGATCGCCACTTTCCGCCGCCGGCTCGATTTCGCGCCATCCCCACCACCGCCGGAAGCAGGCTTGGGGGGCTTCTTGCCGCCGCGCGCCAGGTCGATGCCGAAGACGTCCGACAGGCCATCTGCGTCCAGGATGCGTCCCTTGCCTGCGGGCGCCTTGGTCACCACGGCCCTGGCCGCGTCCTTGCCCACCAGTTCGTTGTGGTCAACGCCGCGCAGGAGGAAGAGCAACTCCGGCTTCTCGTCCAGCCGCGCGCCCACGCCGTAAAGCACCGCCGCCACGTGCTTGCACATGGACGCCCAGTCCGGACAAGAGCAGCGCAACTTGATCTCCTTCGGCAGCGGGAACAGGCCTTCGTTCTTATCGGTGACGACGGCCATGACTTGATGGGAGAGCTTGCCCTGCAGGAGTTCGAGCATGGATCCCACCTGCCCGGCGCAGCGTCTCTTCAAGCTCTTCCATTTCGCCGGAGGCAGCGTCTGGATGGTGATCCCCACGTCGTAAACCATCGAGCCGCACACCTTGGCCGCGATCTTCCCCTTGGCGATGTCGAGATGACAGACCGAGCCGTTGCGCACGTAGGTGCGCCCGCGCGGCAGGCGGTTCTCGAAGTCACTGAATTTCTCCAGGTGTTCGCACCAGGCCTTGCCCCAGAACGTCCGCGCGATCTCCCGACCATCGATGACCACGGGCTGGATGTTTGTCCCCTTCTTGCGCAGCTTGTCCATCTGTTTCGCAGCCTGCTGTCTCCGCTTCCACACCGGCACGTACGGCCGCCATCCCCAGCCCCATCCCATGGTTAGTCCTCCCCAATCGCGGAAGCGTCCAGTCTGACAAGCTTGAGCAGTTCCTTGTCGTTCATCTCGGTGATCAGCTTTGGCGCGCCGCCCTCCAGTATCTCCCCCGCCAATGCCGTCTTGTCGCGGATCAGCGCGTCGATCTTCTCCTCGATGGTCCCCTGGCACACGAACTTGTGCACCACCACGTTCTTCTTCTGGCCGATGCGGAAGGCGCGATCCGTGGCCTGATTCTCGACGGCCGGGTTCCACCAGCGGTCGAAATGGATGACGTGCGACGCGGCAGTGAGGTTAAGCCCCGTGCCGCCGGCTTTCAAGGACAGCACGAAAAACGGAGGACCGTCCTCCCGTTGGAACTCGTCCACCAGTTTCTTGCGCTTGCCCACGGGCACCTGTCCATGCAGCACGAGCCCCGGACGGCCGAACACGGTCTTGAGGTGTCCCGCCAGCGGCTCGGTCACCTCCCGGAACTGCGTGAAGACCAGCGCCTTCTCCTGGCGCGCGGCGATCTCCTCGCCAAGCTCGCTCAAACGCTGGAACTTGCCGCTATCTTCCGGCGCGTAACCGCCCGAGGCCAGCCACTGGGCCGGGTGATTGCAGATCTGTTTGAAGCGCAGGATAAAGGAAAGGATGACTCCGCGCCGCCGGATGCCATCCGCGCCGTCAAGCGCCTCGGCCAATTCCCGCGTTGACTGCTCATACAGCACCGCCTGCTTTTTCGTCAGGCGGCAGAATGCCTGCATCTCGGTCTTGTCGGGTAGATCGGCGATGATGGACTTGTCGGTCTTGAGCCGCCGGAGGATGTACGGCCCCACCAGCCTGCGCAGCGGCGCATACTGCTCGCGCTCCCGCTTCTCCAAGCGCTTGACCATCTCGCCAAAGGTCTTGACCGAGCCCAGCAAGCCGGGGCACAGGAAGTCGAAGATCGACCAGAGGTCCGTCAGGCGGTTCTCGACCGGCGTGCCGGTGAGGACGATCCTGGCCTGGGCCTTGAGGCGTTTCACCGCCCGCGTCTGGCGCGCGGCGGGGTTTTTGATGGCCTGGGCCTCGTCCAGCACCACCAAGCCCCAGGAGACCGACGAGAGCCATTCCTGCCGCGCAAGCATCCCGTAGGTGGTGAGCACCGCGTCGGCGCCGTCGAGGAAGGCGCGCGGGTTCTCAGCGGCTTGCTTCAAGTCCTCCGGCTTGGCTTGCGAGGGGTGCGCGAAGCGGAACCTGAGCGTCGGCGCGAACCGCTCCATCTCCGACTTCCAGTTGGCCAAGAGCGACGCCGGCAACACCAGCAGGGCCGGCGGGCGCTTGCCCTCTCTGCGCTCCTTCTGCAGGAGGAGCAGAAGCGCGATGACCTGGACGGTCTTCCCCAGGCCCATGTCGTCGGCCAGGCACGCGCCAAGCCCCAGGCGGGAAAGGAAATTCAGCCACTTGACGCCCGTCTCCTGGTAGGGGCGCAGCGTGGCGCGCAGTTCGTTGCCTGGCAGGGACGCATTGAGCGAACCAGGATCGCGGAGTTCGCGCAAGCGTTCCTCCAGCCATGTCCCGGCGTGGACCTCGGACCAAGCGGCGCCGTCGGCGTCGAACAGCCCCGCCGTCTCGGGGTCAAGCGGCGCGCCAGCCAGGAGCCGCATCCCTTCAATAAAGGAGACGCCGTCGTCGCCCACCGCCCTTTCCACGTGCTCCCAGTGGGCCAGGGCGCTCTTGAGCTTCTCGCGGTCCACCTCCACCCACCGGCCCTTGAGAAACACGAGCCCGTCGCTGCCGGCCAGGAGCCTTGCCGCTTCCTCCGCTGACAGCGCCTCGCCATCCAGGGCGAGGTCCACCCTGAAATCGAGCATGGACCTGGCGTCGAAGTGCGACTGTTTCGTCTCGCCGATGGACACTCCGACCAGCACGCGCGAAGGCCGCCTGGTCCACCAGTCCGGCAGATGCACCAGGAGGCCGCTTTCCTCCAGAGCGGGTGAGTCTTTGAGGAGCCGATAGGCCTCGTCCGGTTTCCAGCGCAGGGGATGGAACACCTCGCCGGAATCCACCAGGGCCTTCACCCAAGCGCAACGTTCGGCGGCGCGCTGGACCGGACTGAGCAGGTTAACCAGAGCCTTCCGGTTCCTGACGCCGGCGAACTCTTCAAGGGCGTGGCCCAACGGCTGGTACTGCACCCGGCGGCCGTCTAGCAGCTTCGGGGCGTAGGTGGCCAGGAAGGCGAAGGGACACTCGGGATCGCGCTTGTTCTCGGCAAGGTGAAAGCAGACCCGTCCCACGCGGTGCCAGAGAGGGCTTCGTGCGCGGAGCCATTCGGAGAGACCGCCAGGGCATCCGGCGATCTCGGCGCGGGCGTGGGCGTCAAGCTCAGTCCAGAGACGCTCCAGCGCCTCGGCACGAAGATATTCGCCACCGCGCATGGGCGGCGCCGCTCCGGCCATCCCGGCCAACTCCTCGCCGGGTGGCAACGGGGATTTGAGGTCTTCGGCGGGCTCCGGCGTGTGGCAGAGTGCGGTGAGGTAGCGCTCGCCAAACTGCCGCCAGAAGGAGAATTGCGCCGGCAGCGCCGCGTCATGGCGCAAGGTAGCCAGGCAAAGCAGGCCCTCGGACGGGCTCTTCCCGAACGCCTTGACCAATGAGCTGCCAAGCGTCTCCGGCAGAGAGACGGCACCCGGGCCGTCGTCTTCGACCAGCTTCAAATGCCCGGACGGCAGCAGAACCAAATCAGGCAAGCGCGTCTCTCCGCATGGCCGTGATCACCTCCCGCGATCCTCGGGCCGATTATCCTGCCACATGCTCCTGCCGCAAGGAAATAGCCTGCCCATGCCGGTCGGGGGAGGAAGGCCAGCATTCGGAAGAAGAGGAGGCTGCGTAGCCTCATGGATCGAGCCGCCGCCTGTCAACTTTCAACTGGCGGCGGGACAGTGCTCCCGCCTGCATAGGGTAGCATGGCCGCGCCCGCCGCGCCCCGGGAAGAAGAGCCTTGCAGAGCCCCGGCCGTCGGAGAAGATACGCCCGGAGGGGCGGCGCAGAGGCGAAACATGGAACTCAGAGAGTCCGAAACCCTGGAGCTGAAGAAGTCCACGGCCGAACTGAAGGACGCCGTGGTGTCGATCGCCGCCATGCTGAACAAGCACGGCAAAGGCCGGCTATACTTCGGCGTCAGGAACGACGGGACGGTCATCGGCCAGACCGTCTCGGAGCAGACGCTCAGAGACGTCTCCAGGGCTGTGGCCGATGGAGTCGAGCCGCGCATCTACCCCAAGGTGGAGAAGGCCTGTCTCGCAGGGAAGGACTGCGTGGTGGTGAGGTTCTCCGGAACCGACGGACCCTATTTGGCGCACGGCAGGGCGTACATGCGCGTGGCAGACGAGAACCGCCTGCTGTCGGTCAGGGAAATGGAGAGGCTTTTTCTGGCCCGCATCCGCGGCGGCGCGCGATGGGAAGACGAGCCATCCGGGAAGAAGCCGTCGGACGTCAACGAGGCGGCCCTGCGCCGGTTCGTCAAGAAGGCCAACGAAGCGGGCAGGATAGATTTCGAGTTCGCCGGCGTCAGGAGCACGCTCAACAAGCTCGGCCTGCTCGCCGGAAGCAAGCTATTGAAGGCTGGAGAGGTTTTGTTCTGCGATGGGAACCCTGCCGAGGTGCAGGCGGCGGTCTTCGCCGGGACCGACAAGCGCACCTTCCTGGACATCAAAGTGTTCAAGGGCCACGTGTTTGATCTCTTCAAACAGTCCGAAACCTACGTCAAGGAGCACGTGGACTGGAAGGTGGAGTTCGGCGGGCTGGAGCGCAAGGAGATTCCGGAGGTTCCCGTGGACGCGCTGAGGGAAGCGCTGGTCAACGCGCTCTGTCACCGGGACTACCGGAACCCCAAGGGCAACGAGGTCGCCATATTCAGGGACCGGGTTGAAATCTACAACCCAGGCGACTTCCCGGAGGGCCGCACGCCGGAGGACTTCCTGACGGGCAAGGAGCGCTCCATCCTGCGCAACCCGCTCATCGCCGAGACCCTTTTCAAGTGCAAGGACATCGAGCGATGGGGCTCGGGCCTCAAGAGGATAGCCGACGAGTGCGCAGAGCACGGCGTGGGCGTGCGGTTCGAGGTCCTCAAGAGCGGCTTCCTGGTGACGTTTGCACGCAGGCCGGCCAGCGCCCTTTTGGGTACTGCGGGGAAAAGTTCCCATAAGAGTTCCCCAAAGAGTTCCCAGAAGATACTTGCCCTCGTCGCCGAACGGCCGGAGACAACAATCGAGGAACTGGCGGCGGCGCTGCAAATCAGTCCGCGCGCCGTCAAGAAGCACATGCAGAACCTGAAAGCACAAGGCAAGCTGAAGCGCGTTGGCGGCCGGAAGGCCGGCCGTTGGGAAGTCACCGGATGACGGCCCTGGCCCGGCCGGGCTGAAGGGCGCTTCCCATGCCCATGGTCCCCTTCCACACGCGGTTCCCCGACCTCGCCGAGCGGGAAACCAAGACCATCTCCACTACTTGGGCGTGCGGGCGGCCGTCACCGTGCCCAGCCCAAGCGGACCACGCGGCGGAACCGCTCCGAAACCGAGGCGCAGAAGCGCGCTCGCAGGGAGCGCGAGCGTCGGGAAGGCGAGTCAAGAGCTACGCACGTTTGGAGAGGTCGTTGCCATGCGTCGATGGCGGAGAGGGAAACATTCTCTTGGTGTTTGCCAAAAGTTTGCCAAGTGGGTCCAGAAGCAGACCGTAGATGTCCGTAGTCCTCCGTGGTCGTCAGTGGCTCCAACACCTTGCCTCGGAAGGACTTGCAACGCATCTGCCCTTTTTGTCAGCCCTTGCGAAAACCCACGAGGATTATCCCACCCTCTCCGCCATGAGTTCGCAAGCCCGGTAGCCCCGAGGGTTAGGTAGCGGGCGGCTTCCTCTTGCGCACGAGCAGTCGGCCAGTGAACCGGGAAACCAAGCTCTTCCGGGACCACCGGCGGTCGCGCAAGTATCTTCACGTCGGCCGGGTCACGGTGTTCCCCCGCGGCTGGTCCTGGCACAGCTACTACCGCGAGAACGGCAAGGCGTCGGAGCCGAGCGGGCCACCCAGCAACGCAGCGAGAAGAATCAGAAGGGCACGGCGCATGACGGACATTCTACTCCTCGTAATCAGTGTATGTCCCCCCAAGCCCCGATGCGCTCACGGGCAAGGAAGTCGCCAGGGTGCCAGCCGAGGGCGGCGTCATCGCCGCGCCGGCCGTGGCCAACGACGCAGTTTCCTGCCTCACCTTCAACGGGAAGATACTCAAGGTTGACCTGTCCGGGAAGTTGGTGTGGACCTACGACGGCGGCAAGGCAGCCAACACTGAATTCATGGTGCAGGGCAAGACCCTGGTCTTCTGGGCCGGCCCGGTAAGCGAGGCTGGCCCCGGGGACTTGGGTGCTGAAGATCGAACGGCAGTGATCGGTAGTCGGTAGTCGGCAGGCGGTGGGCGGAGGGCGGGGGGGGCGGCAGGCAGAGGACCGCCAACCGCCGTTCCGGCTCCGGCCGGTCCAGCCCGTTTCGCTGAAAATGGGCTGCCGGAACAGTCTAGCCCTTCAGGAACATCTCGATCACCGGGACCTCCGCGTCGGGCTTGACGGTGGGCAGCTTCAGGGCCAGCGCGTCCTTGGGCGCCTTGCCGGCTATCCCCTCCTGCCATTCCTCCAGGCCCTTCATGATCACCTCCGAGCCGTCGTGCAGGAACTGGGCGTACTCGACCTTGCCGGCCAGCCCTTCGCAATGGACCAGGCCAAAGGGCCAATTCAGGAAGTGCAGGTAAAGCCGCTTGCCGTTCTGGGTGTAGCGGCAGTCGGGCGGCGGAGCGAACGCGCTCGGCCCGCAGCCGTAGATGGCCCGCGAGTGCTGGCGCATCCAGCGGCCGATGCCCTCCAGCCGCTCGGTGGCCCGATGGTCGAACTCCCCGCGCGCGGTGGGCCCGACGTTGAGTAACAGGTTCCCGCCCTTCGAGACTCCGTCCACCAGCATGCCCAGGAGCTGCTTGACGCTCTTCCAGGTCTGCTCGTCGCGGTGGTAGCCCCAGGAGCCGGAGAAGGTCTGGCAGGCCTCCCAGACCACCGGCCGGCCCCGCTCGTCGGTGGGGGCCGCGCGCGGCTGGAACTGCTCGGGGGTGATGAAGTCCGCCGAGCCGGGCAGGTCCAGGCGGTTGTCCACCAGGATGTCCGGCTGGAGCTTGCGGACCAGCGCCAGGAGCTTCTCCGACTGCCAGTCAGCCCGGCCCTTGCCGTCCTCGCCGGTGAAGGAAAAGTCGAACCAGATGATGTCGATCTTGCCGAAGCCGGTCAGCAGCTCCCGCACTTGGGCGTGCAGGTACTCGGCATACTTGCGGACGTCGCGGGCCTTGGTCTTGGCGCGGAACTCCTGGTCGCCGCGCTGCGGGTGACACCTGTCCACCGGGTACTCGGGGTGATGCCAGTCCAGGAGCGAATGGTAGAAGCCGACCCGCAGGCCCTCCTCGCGGAAGGCCTGGACCATGGGCTTCAGGAGATCCTTGCCCCAGGGAGTCTTCGTCGCCTTGTAGTCGGTGCACTTGGAGTCCCACAGGCAGAAGCCCTCGTGGTGCTTGGTGGTGATCACGAAGTACTTCATGCCCGCGTTCTTGGCGGCGCGCGCCCAAGCCCGCGGGTCGTAGAGGTCCGGGTAGAAATGGTCGAAGTACCGCTGGTAGTGCTCGTCGGTAAGGCACTCGCGATTCTTGACCCACTCGTGCCGGGCAGCCAGCGCGTAGAGCCCCCAGTGGATGAACAGCCCCAACCGGTCGTGCACGAACCAAGTCGTGTCCCCGCCCTTGGCGCTCTTCTTGGCCATTGATCGCCTCCCCTGTAAGATTTGCCCAGACTCTGGACCGGCACCGCGCACCCAGCCGGGCCGACGTGAATATTTTATCCCTTTCGGCACCGGCCCGTCAATGGCTGGGGCTACCCAAGTTGTGTACGTTATTGAAGGGGAGACGTCTCTGAGTCACGAACGGGATTTTCGCAAAAAGGTCCGCAACACTACAAGTTGGGCGGTGTACCCAGCGGTACAGGAACACAGGAAGGAACGGAATGACTACACGAGCCGATAAGCTTGGTCATCGGGCTGACACGGTGGCCACGGCGCTGCGATCTGAGATCGTGGGCGGCAAGGTTCGCACGGGAACCTTGCTGCCTTCAGTGAGAGCCTTGGCGCGGCGGTATTCGCTGGATGCCAAGACGCTCTGGAGGGCGCTCAAGGGACTGGAGAGCGAGCGGCTGGTGGTCGCCGAGCCAGGCAGGGGGTTCCGGGTCTTGCCGGGGGCCAACGACCCGCTGGCAGGCTGCCCGGTCGCTCTGGTGCTGGGGGACGCGAGCGATCCTGGTCAGCTTGAAAGCGGGAGCAACGCGCTGCTTTCGGTGCTCCATGCGGCGGCCGGTGCGCGGGGGCTGTCGGCGGTGGGCTTCCGGGCGGAGCCTGGGAAGACCGGCCAACTGCTGGACCAGCTCCGGAGCATCCGGGCCTTCGGGGCGGTCACCGACTGCCTGGACGCTCAAGTGGTGGACGCCCTGCGCGGGGCCGGGTTCCCGGTGGTCATGTTCGACATGAGCATGGAGGCTCGGGGCGTGGACGCGGTGATGCAGGACGGCTACCGGGGAGGGCTGTTGGCCGCCCGGTATTTCCTGGGGAGGGGCAAGCAGCGGATAGCCTGGTTGGGGGACGACGGGCGCACCCCGCACCGGCTGGACCGGTTCGCGGGGGTGGCGGCCGGCTTCTTTGAGGCCGGCAGGGAAATGGACGCCTCTTTCCGGGTCGAGGCCAATCGGGCCAACGGCGTCGAGAAAGCCCGCGAACTGCTCTCTCGGGGCGACCGGCCGGACGCGGTGATTGCGCTGTGGAGCTACCTGGCGCTGGCCGCCAAGCGCGCGGCTGACGAGCTGGGCCTGGCCGTCGAGCGCGACTTCGAGATGGTCGGCTGGTCGGTGGCGGAGAACTACGCGGCGCACTACCGGCCGGCGTTCGGCGCCGGCCCGGTCCCGCCGTGCGTGACCTGGAGCGCCCGGACCATGGCCCAGACGGTGCTGGCCCGGCTGCTGGAGCGCCGGGAGCATCCCGGCCTCGAGCCGGTCACCGTAAGGATCCCCGCGGAGCTGAACTTCGATCGGGGATGAAGAGGCCCCGGTCTTGAAAGGGTGGAGAACCGTGGCGGCGAAAGGGAAGTTGAATGGCCCGGGGCGAATGGTCCTGTCGGCGCTGTCAGTGGCAGCGGGCCTCGCGGTCGGGCGCCCGGCGGCCACCGCCGAGCCGGCCGCGGCCGGCCGGGAGCTGCCGGCCAACGCCTGGGTGCATCTGGAGAAGGCGGACGTTTCCGGCCGGTACGACGTGCCGCTGGTCTATGACCCCGAGCTGAAGCGCTTCCTGATCCTGGGCGGCCAGCCGTTCGTCACCACCGAGCTGCCCTACGCGGACGGGGCCCTGGACCTGGGCGGCGGACAATGGGAGAACCGGTTCCCTGCAGGCAAGTCGTGGGGACCGCAGTTCGGCCCGTGCAAGCCGCCGGCCTTCAAGCGAGGACAACCGTTTGCCGACACCGAGGGCAACCCCCGGCTGGACTTCACCTACGGCTTCCAGGTCTTCTCCACCTACCGCGCGTACGGTTACGCCCCGGAGCAGAAGCGGTTCATCTTCTACTCGGCGGGCTATACGTTCTCCTATGACCCGGCCCAGTGCCTCTGGAAGGACCTGGCGCCGGCGGACCATCCGCTGAAGGCCCCCGGCGGGCTGCTGCACTGGGGCTCGATGTGCTGGGCCGACAGCCTCCATCGGTTCGTCCTGTTCGGGGGCGGCAATGTCGCCAGCGACCGCGGCGACCCCGGCACCTGGACCTACGACCCGGCGGCGAGCAGCTGGCAGCAACTCAAGCCAGAGCAGCAGCCTCCCCAGCGGGCCAACTCCCAACTGGCGTATGACCCGGCGAGCAAGAAGGTGGTCCTCTTCGGCGGCGACGGGCTGAACGTGCTCTACGCCGACACCTGGGCCTTCGACGGCCAGGAATGGAAGGAGCTGAAGCCGCCGGTTTCCCCATCCCCCCGGGCCGGGCACGCCTTCTTCTGGCATCCCCAGGCGAAGAAGCTGGTCCTGCTTGGCGGCTACGGCTACGGCTCGAATTTCAGTTACGGATTCAACGGTTTCAAGGCCATGCCGCTGGAGATGTGGACCTATGACCCGTCGGCCAACCGCTGGGAACTGGTCCGCCGCTGGGACGGCGAGCAGGCCAAGCAGGCCCTGCCGGACCAGGGCGCCGGAGAGTTGAAAGCGGCGGTCACCGAGGACGGGTTGATCGGGGTCTTGGTCCCGCAACGGTATCGCGGTCCCCAGTTCTGGCTGGGGAGCTTCGACCTGTCCAGGAGCGACGCGGCGGGCACGGCCAAGTACGGTGTCAAGCCCGGGACGGTCGAGCGCCGCACCGATTCCTACGACCCGGCTTGGTACCAGGACGTGCCGCCGGCCGACCCGGCCAGGGTCGAGCAGGAGCTGAAGGCCCTGCCGGCCAACCAGTGGGTCCGCCGCAAGTCGCCCAAGACGCCCGCTCCCAACCTGGACTGGGGCTCGGCCGCGTATCTCGCCAAGCTCGACGTGATCGCCCGCTATTCCGGCGGGCACTGCGCCTACAGCGGAACAGCGCCCTTTGTCTATGACCCCAAGACCGACCGCTGGAGCATGCCCTTCGCGCCGGAGCTGCCCATCGGGTACAACTGCGCCGACAATGGGGTCCCCCGCGCGACCTGGACCTTCAACGGCAATCCCTGGATGGGCAGCCACACCTGGAAGCACACCGCCGCCGACGCCGTGGGGCAGTGCCTGGTCTATCTGCGGTCCGGCTACACCTGGTTCTTCGACCCGGCGGAGGGGAAGTGGCGGCGCAGCAAGGAGCGCTATCCCTTCAATCACAGCGAAACCCTGACCACCCTGTGCACCACCCCGGAAGGTCTGGCCGCCTGGACCCCGCCCCGCGGGGGTGGCTACGAGGCCGGGGAAATCTGGCTGCTGCCCCCGGGGAGCGAGGCCTGGAAGCAGCTTCCGGTCAAGGGCAAGCTGCGGGAAGTGACCCCCGACGCCCAGGGCCTGGCCCACGACTCCAAGCGCAACCGCCTGCTGATGTTCAGCAGTCACGGCAAGAACCCCGGCGACGTGGCCGCCTGCGACCTGGCCAGCGGGCAAGCCCAGTGGCTGAACCCCGCCGGGAAAGAGAAGGCCAAGGTGCGCATGCGCGAGACGGTCTACCTCCCGGAGCACGATCTGGTCATGATCGGCGGGCGGGTCCAGGCGGACGGCAAGTGGCTGTGGCTGTTCTACGACTGCGCGAAGAACGCGTGGTTGGGCGCGGAGCTCTCCGGCGGCGCCGACCCGCTGGAGTTCCGCGGCCAGAAGGCCGACTTCAGCGTCAGCGCCGGCCTGGTCTACGACTCCAGGCGCAAGCTGGTCTGGATGACCGGGCAGTACAGCGAGCTGCACGCGCTCAGGCTCGACCCCAAGACCGCGGGGCTGGAGCCGCTGAAGTAGGGGTGCGCCCCAAACGCCGGTTGGAGAGGAGCGCTTGGTGCGGACAACAGCGCTAGCTCTGGCCCTGGCTCTGTTCGGTTCAAGGGCCTGGGCCGCCGACCTCGACGAGTTCAAGGTCAAGCGCGAGGAGGTCTTCGAGTTCGCCCAGAAGCCGGTGGTGACGCGCTCAGGCGACCGGGTCACCATCAGCTTCGAGTCCAAGGGCTTCTGCGACGCGACCGTGGCAGTTGAGGACGCCCAAGGCCGGATCGTGCGCCACCTGGTCAGCGGCGTGCTCGGGCCCAAGGCGCCGGAGCCGTTCCAGAAGAACGCGCTCAAGCAGGCGGTGGTCTGGGACGGGAAGGATGACCGGGGCTACTACCTCGACGACAAGGACAGCCTCAGCGTGCGGGTCTCGCTGGGGCTCCAGCCGCAGTTCGAGCGCACGCTCTACTGGAGCCCCAAGAAGCGCTACGGCAGCCTGCCCATTCCGGTGGCCGCGCCCGAAGGCGTGTACCTCGGCGACGGCAAGGGCGTGGATTTCATCCGGCTCTTCGATCATGAAGGCGGGTACGTCCGGGCGGTCTACCCCTTCCCGAGCGCGAAGCTCAAGGAGATCGAGGGCCTGGACTGGCACGACTTCCCGCAAGGCTACCGCCTGCCGCGCAAGGGCGGGCTCTACCAGTGCACGCTGCTGAGCTCGGGCACGAGCTGGAACAGCGGCAACTACGGCACCGCCATGGTGGGGACGGCGGCGACGGCCATGGCGGTGCACGACAAGCGCCTGGCGCTGGCCTTCCAGTACCTTAACCGGCTGACCACCGAGGGCGGCGGCGAGAGCGGGTTGAAGCTGCGCGGCCCGCGCACGGGCCTCACCGTCAAGAGCGTGGCCGATGCCCTGGACGTGGACGTGGGCCCCAGCAGCGCGGCCTTCTCGCCCGACGGCAAGACGCTCTATCTGACGGGTTACCTCTGGACCAGCGGGAGCTGGATGTGCAAGGCCGACTGCCAGCATGCCGTCCTGGCGTTGGATTTCGAGAAGGATGCGGAGCCGAGGGTCTTCGCCGGGGACCGGGCCAAGCACGGCAGCGACGAGACCCACTTCCGGGTGCCGACCTCGGTGGCCTGCGACCCTCAGGGCCGCGTGTACGTCGCGGATTTCCTGAACGACCGGGTGCAGGTCTTCGAAGCCTCGGGCAAGCTGGTCGGGACGGTTTCCACCCCCAAGCCGACGAAAGTCTGCGTGCATCAGCGCACCGGGGAGATCTGGGTTTTCTCCTACGAGGTTTCCGGCGTGCCCAACGACCTGGCCAAACAGTACCTGCCGTCGCCGTCCATTCCGCACACGCTCTCCCGCTTCTCGGCGCTGCCGGAGGCCAAGAGGCTCTCCGCGGAGCCATTTCCGATGGGCCCCACCCAGACGATGGGCTTCGAGGTCACCGGGCACCACTTCCAGGTCGAACTCGACTCCTGGGCCAAGGAGCCGACCGTCTGGGTCACCGGGCGCAAACACCACGCCCGCACGGCCGAGTACGGCTTCTACGGGGGCTTCGGCAACTTCGACGCGGACCAGAGCGTCTGGAAGGCCGGGGTGCGCCTGCAGCGCCAGGTCAACGGCAAATGGGAGCCCGTGCGCGTCTTCGGGGACGACGCGCAGAAGGAAGTCCTCCAGGTCCCCCCGCCGGCCCACAACATCCAGCACCTGACCGTGAGCCCCCTTTCCGGAAAGCTCTACCTGGGGGAGGCCGACAGCGGGCCGACCATCAAGGCCTGCAACAGCTGGCTGGAAATCGACCCGGCCACGGGGAAGATGAAAGTCGTGAGGCTGCCCTTCAACGCCATGGACGGCGCTTTCGACCTCAACGGCATGGTCTACCTGCGCAACACCGACATGATCGCGCGCTACGACTTCGCCACCTGGCGCGAGGTGCCCTGGGACTACGGCGAGGAGCGCCGGGAACTAGGCAACGACGGCAGCATCCACGGCCACTCGACCCCGGCCATCTCCGGGCTGAAGCTGCCCTCCACCTCGCCGGTCTGCTACCACCAGGGCGGCCTGCACGTCTCCGCCAGGGGGAACGTGGTGGCCTCCTGCGCCTACCGTTTCATGGGCATCAGCCGGGGCGACGCGGCCCGGAGCATGAAGGGGCCGGAGGAGTACGCCTACCGGCCGCGGCTCTATCCCGGGCGGGTGAGCAACTCCACCTCGCCCTGCCTCCACGTCTGGGACCAGCACGGCAAGCTCAAGTACGAGGACGCCGTGCCCGGCGTGGGCCAATGCGACGGCGTGGCCCTGGGCCGCGACGACAGCATTTACGTGATGCACGCGCCCACCCGGGTCCACGACGGCAAGCCCTACTTCGACCACATGTCGGAGACCCTGATGAAGATCCGGCCGGGCGCGGGCAAGGTGATTTCCTCGACCGACGGGGCGCCCATCCCGCTGCCCAAGGAGGACGCGCCCAAGCGCCCGCCCGACCTGCTCTCCACCCGGCACGGCTCGGCCTGGGCGGAAGGCGCCGAGTGGCAGTACGGCGGGGTGGGCTTCGCGGGCTTCAACATGCACGGGGCCGGCGGCGGGTGCGCCTGCTGGTTCGCGCGCTTCGCGCTGGACTACTTCGACCGGTCCTTCGCCCCGGAGCCCTACCAGTTCCGCGTCGCGGTGCTCGACTCCGGCGGGAACCTGATCCTGCGCATAGGTCAATACGGCAACGTCGAGGACGGCCGGCCGCTGGTCGCCGAGGGCGGGCCCAAGGCGACCCGGAGCCTCGGCGGCGACGAGGTCGGGCTGGTCCACGCCTGCTTCGTCGGCACCCACACCGACCGGCGGCTGTTCATCTCCGACATCGGCAACGCCCGGATCCTGAGCGTGAAGCTGGGCTACCACGCCACCGAGACCGTGGCGCTGAAGGATGTGCCGGATTCGACGCGCGGCAAGCCGCCCAGGTAGCAGCGGTCGCCGCGCCCGGCGCGGAAGGCGCGGGGCGAAGGAAGAGGAGCGACGCCCATGAGACTCTGGATGAAGGCCGGGTTGGCAGTGGTGATTTTGACCGGAGCGGTCAAGCTGGCTGCGGCAGAGCCGCCCCCGGCAGAGAAGGTCGAGCGCAAGGGGCCGCTCGCCGGCCTGCCCTCGGCGCCCGGCCCGACCGTCGAGAAGATCAAGGCGTTGGGCGACAACCAGTGGCTGAACCTGGGCGCGCCTGCGCCGGACCCCAAGTGGGGCAAGGCCTACGGCCGCACTTGGGGCTCCAAGATGCCCTACGCGCCAGACCTGGGGGGCGCCTTCCTCAACGGCACCGGCGTACACGGCTTCATGACGCCCGACGGCCGCTACACCGACGACATCTGGTTTTACGACCTCTACGCCCACAAGTGGATATGCATCTACCCGGGGACGGACGGCAAGACCTTCGTGGAGCGGATCAAGAGCGGCGAGCTGAAGGTGAACGATGATGGCCAATTAGCGGACAAGGAGGGCCAACCTGTGCCCTATTGCTCCATTCCCCACCACAGCTACCAGATGCACACCTACGACCCGGACCAGCACAAGTACGTCGTGGGGTGGGGCGTCTGGGGGCTAGGCGGCGACCAGTACACGGCCAAGATGGCTTGGCATCAGGAGGGCGTGAAGCTCCTGGAGGAGCAGATGAAGGGCAAGACCGACAACGTCCGGGGCACGCCCTTCTTCTTCAACACCGTCACCGGGAAATTCGAGCGCTACGCGGTCAAAGGTCCCAGGCTGCCCATGGAGGGCACGGCCATCCTGTCCTACGTCATATTCCACCTGCCGGGCAAGAAGGCGCTTTGGCTCTACGCGGGCTACGGGAAGACCCTGATCTGCGAGCCGGCCTCCGACCGCCAGTGGTCCGACCTCCGCGCCAAAGGCCCCGCGCCGCTCGGCGGCGATTTCGTGGCCTGCTACGACAGCAAGCGGGAGCGCGTGTACGTGGGGGTGGCCGCTTTCAACCGGGAGCCGCCGTTCGCCCGGTCCAGGGAGCAGGACCGCATCTACGCGTACGACGTGAAGACCAACACCTGGTCCAACCTGCCGGACAAGGGGATCGTCCCCACGGCGCTGAGCTCCCAGCACTCGTTCATGAACTATGATTCGGTCAGCGACCGGGTGATCTGCATAAGCCACCACTGGGAGGAGGACCGCACCCACAACTTCGCCAGCCTGGCGGTCTTCGACCCGGAGAGCGCCAGCTGGGACGACAAGCCGCTGCCCCTCCCGGCCGCGGCCAACTCCTGGGAAGCCTGGCACAGCTTCTACTCCCCGGAGATCAACGCCCATTTCATCTACGTCGCCGGCGACAGCGATGACCGCGGGACCATGTGGGCCTACCGGTACCAGAACGTCAAGAAGTAGAAGGAGAATACAGATGAGAACAGCAATGGCGGCGGCCCTGGCCTTGGTTCTGGTCGCTCCGGCGGCCTGGAGTGGTGAACCTTCCGGCGACGGGAAGGTCGAGCGCCAGGGTCCGATGGCCGGGCTGCCCTCGGCGCCGGGACCGACCATCGAGAAGATCAGGGCGCTCGGCGACAACCAGTGGCTCAACCTGGGCTCGCCTGCGCCGGACCCCAAGTGGGGCAAGGGCCGGGGGCGCTCTTGGGGCTGCAAGATGCCCTACGCCCCGGACCTCGGCGGCGCCTTCCTGTCCGGCCAGGGCGTGCACGGGTACGTCGCGCCTGACGGCCGTTACGACGACATTTTCTTTTACGACCTTTACGCCCATCGCTGGGTCGCCGTCTACCCCGGCCTCAACACCAGGACGTTCGTCGAGGACATCAAGAAGGGCGCCTTCAAGGTCAACGACGACGGCCAGGTGGCGGACAAGGACGGCCAGCCCATATACGGAATCGGGGCCCACAGCTACCAGAGCCAAACCTACGACACTGACCTTCGAAAGTGGGTGACCAGCAGCAGCTGGGGCGGCCTGCCCGGCGACCAGCACTGCCGACCCATGCCCTGGCTCAAGGAAAGCGTGGCGCTCCTGGCGGAGCAAATGAAGGGCAAGGCCGACAAGGTCTCGGGCACACCCTACTTCTTCAACACCGTCACCGGGAAGCTCGAGCGCTTCCCCGCCGACGGCCCCAAGCCGTCCGGCGGCACCTTGTTCTACCTGCCGACCAGGAAGCTCCTCTGGCAATACGCCGCCGAGAACAAGACCTGGCTCGGCGACCCCGCGACCCACAAGTGGTCCCCGGCCGGCGCCAAGGGCCCGACGCCGCCGGGCATCCCCTGTGACGTGGGCGCCTGCTACGACTCGAAGCGCGACCGCCTGTACCTCGGCCGGGGCCCCTACGGCGGACCCGCGCGCGAGAACGAAGGCCACGTCTACATCTACGACGTGAAGGCCAACGCCTGGTCCAACCCGCCCAACAAGGAGAACGCCGTGGGGCTCCCGGCGACCAACTACGGCGTGGTCAACTACGATGCCGCCAACGACCGGGTCATGGTCGTGAACCACTGGGAGGGCAAGGGCGGCGTTTCCGCCTACGACCCGGAGACGGGCGCGTGGGAATCCCTGCCCCCGCCGCCGGCCGGCTTCCTTTCGGACCAGGGCTGCATCCACGGCTTCTACTCCCCGGAGGTTAACGCGCATTTCTTCTACGTCGCGCACGACAGCGACGACCGCGGCGTCATGTGGGCATACCGCTACAAGCGGGCCGCGGAAAAGAAGTAGGTTTTTCGCGGTGGGCCGGCCAGGCAGGCCGCAAGCGGAGGAACAGCATGAAAGCGACGGTGGGGATGCAAGCCAGAGTGGCGGCGGTGGCGTTCGCGGTAGCGGCGATGTCCGCAGCACCCTTCTGCTTGTAGATGCGCGCCAGAGCAAGATGGGCGAAGCCCGTCGCGGTCTTGTCCTGACCGGACTTGATCAGCTCCTCCAGGACGGCGATGGCCTTCTCAAACTCCTTGAACTCAAAGCCTGAGCCCGAGTTCCTCAAGACACAGCCTCGCCACCAGCCTGCGCAGTTGCTTTAGTTCGGCGGGTCACGGCCGCTACGCCATCATTCTTCTTGGCTTAACCCCGAGACGGGAGTGTCCTTCACAGGTCATGATTAGTTCGCCGAGCCATAGGCATCTTCCGCGAACACAAAACGCCCACAAAAACGGTCACAAAACCGATGCCGACAGCGTAACCTCAGCAGAGAACAAGGCCTACAAGTTCATGGCCGACAATTCGCCCCTCTCCGCAATAGAAAGCGCAAGCCTCGTATTCGCGCGGCTTGCGCTTCAGAAACCCGTGGTGGAGAGGCTGGGATTCTTCATTCCCACCTTCCGCAAGTGCTAGGAAACACGGGGAGATGCGACCTAACTCCTTCTCCGGCAACGAGATCGGGGCTACCGACCAATTCCGAAGCCTACCGCCTGTTACCGGGGTTTTCCGTGGTTCTTTGGCACAATTTGGCACAGTGGCCACGTGGGAGTGGGGCATTAGACTGTACGTCGTCAAGCTCTTGGGACACACAGGGCCTCCTGAGGGCCGACGTCGGGGGCCGGTTCCGGGCCTACTTTCACTGCACCCCGCTTAGG
>Ga0315286_10001640_pt1 | contig 20362 bp, 12 predicted proteins | sample YL17G10_0_MG_FD_205038 | JGI IMG/M metagenome (GOLD analysis project Ga0315286, IMG submission 205038) | Sediment microbial communities from Yellowstone Lake, YNP, Wyoming, USA - YL17G10_0 | ecosystem: Environmental > Aquatic > Freshwater > Lake > Sediment | place: USA: Wyoming | collected... | reverse complement strand
CGCTTTTCGCGCAAGGCGTGCGCGAGGTGCGCGCGGAACTCGCTCTCCGTGCCGCCGGGCGCGGCGGCCATCTTGAGGTCGGGGCAACGGAACGTGTGCAGTGCTGCGCAACGGTAGACCTGGTCTTCGAGCGCCGCGGACCAGGCGCGATGATTACGCGGTGACAATGCGGATGCCGGTGCTGCGGCGAAACGCGCGTCCACTACCGGACCCTCCGCAAAACGCGGACCGGGCGCCGGGACGACCTCCGCCTGGGCCCAATCCGGGCCATCGGCGCCGAAAGGCGCGAGGTAATACCACGACTCCCACGCGTCCATGCCGGCCTTCGCATCCACGAAGTGCGCGCGTGCCTTTGCGCCCAGACGCGGTTGATACGTCACGTCCTTGCTTGCCGGAGGAGCGGCAATGAAACGCTCGGTGACGCCCGCCTGCAGCACGGGGCGTGCCGCTGCCGTTGCGGCAGCGGATTTGCCCGCGCTCGGTGCGGATGCAGCGGTGGTTGCAGTGGCGGCTGCCGCCGCGCGCGCAGGCGTGATCCGCTTGATTTCGTTCAGCGTCAGCGGCCCGCGCAGGTAGGAAAGCGCCCAACGAGTGCGCAGCAGTACCGGCGCGTCGTCGTGCACGTTGCGCATCAGGAACGTGCGCTGGGTGAGGCTCGACATCAGTGCCTCGAGCCCGGCCTTGTCCATGCCGCCGGCGGCCTCGGTGCCGAGCAGGCCTTCGATCACGCGCGCCTTGTCGCGTTCGGTCTGCAGGCGCCCGATGAACCACGTGCCGGCGTTGCCGAGGCCCTTGTAGTCGAGATCCACCGGGTTCTGCGTCGCGAGCACGACGCCGAGGCCGAAGGCCCGCGCTTGCTTCATGAGCGTGAGCAGCGGCAGCTTCGACGGCGGCATCGCGCTCGGCGGGAAGTAGCCGAACACCTCGTCCATGTAAAAGAGCGCGCGCAGGCTGCTGGTGCCGGACTGGCGGCGCATCCACGCGACGAGCTCGCTGGCGATCAGCGTGACGACGAACATGCGCTCGGCGTCGTTCAGGTGCGCGATCGAGATGATGGCGATGCGCGGCTGGCCGGCATCCGTGTAGAGCAGCTTCTGGATGTCGAGCGCGTCGCCCTCCAGCCACGCCTCGAAGCCGGGTGCGGCGAGCAGCCCGTTGATGCGCAACGCGAGCTCCATGCGCTCCTTCGCGGGGTAGAAGCTCTCGAGGTCGAAGACGCCGATCTTCTCGAACGGCGGTTTCTGCACGGTCTGGATGACCGCTGCGAGGTCCGGACTCTCGCCCTTGCGCCACGCCGCGTCGAGGGTGGCCGACAGCAGGATGTACTCACGGCTCTTGATCGGGTCGGCATCGATGCCGAGCAGGCCGAGCAGGCCCGCGACGGCAGATCCGATCCGTTCTTTCAGCGCGGTGGCGTCGCTCGCAACTGCCGGATCCGGTGCCGCGAATGAGCGCAGGATCGACAGCGGACGGCCCGCTTGCGAACCGGGTGTGTAGATCGCGACTTCGGCCGCCTCGCGCAGCCGCGTGATGCGGGCGCCGTCTTCGTTCCAGTCCGCAAGCCCCTTGCGCCAGGTCTCGGCCGTCGCGGCGGCGAACTCGTCCACCGACTGGCCCTTGCGCGAGGCTTCCCCGGCGTCCACCCAGGGCTTGAAGTCCTCGGGGCGCAGCTGCGGAAACGTGAGCATCAGGTTGCCGATGTCGCCCTTCGGGTCGATGGCGATCGCCGGGATGCCGTCCAGCGCCGCTTCCTCGAGCAGCGACAGGCACAGGCCCGTCTTGCCGCTGCCGGTCATGCCGATGCAGACCGCGTGGGTGGTCAGGTCGCGCGAGTCGTAGAGCAGGTCGTCGCCGAGCTGTTGCGATTTCGGGTCGAATTCGCGGCCGAGATAGAAGACGCCGAGGCGTTCGTACGTTGGGAGGGTCATGGCGGGCGACGATGGGGTGGCGGCTGATGGGTGAATAGTGACGAGCGACCCGCGGATAGGGAAGGGGGCGGTGGGGGCGTGCTGCCGGCCCGCACCCCGGCCACGGGTCAGCCCGCGCACTGGAGAAGCCGTGAAATCGACCTCGCTCCCGCTCGCCGTTTGTCTGCTCGCGCTCACCGCCTGTTCGGCCACCATGAACAAGGACGAGTGCCGCACCGTGGACTGGCGCACTGTGTAACCGTTTTGTCACCTCCGGGCGACTGACGGCGTAACCTCAACTCCCTAGGATGGCGGAACGAATACCGCCAAACCGGGATTGTCATGTCCATCGCGCTCGACCAGGTGACCAAGCGGTACCAAGCCGTGCCGGTCGTCAACGACGTCTCCCTGAAGGTGGAACAGGGCGAGTTTCTCGTCCTGCTGGGCCCGAGCGGCAGCGGCAAGAGCACGCTCCTGCGCGCGATCGCCGGGCTCACCGAGATCGACCACGGCCGCGTTTTCCTGCACGGCCGCGACGTCACGCACGTATCGGCCCGCGACCGCCACGTCGGATTCGTGTTCCAGCACTACGCGCTGTTCCGCCACATGTCCATCGGCGACAACATCGAGTTCGCGCTGCGCGTGCGCAAGGTGAAGGCCGCGGAACGTCGCGCCCGTCGCAAGGAACTGCTGAAGCTGGTGGCGCTCGAGGGCATGGACGACCGCCTGCCGACCCAGCTCTCCGGTGGCCAGCAACAGCGCATCGCCGTGGCTCGTGCGCTCGCCCACCGGCCGCAGGTGCTGCTGATGGACGAGCCGTTCGGCGCGCTCGACGCGAAGATCCGCGAAGAGCTGCGCCGCACGATTCGCCAGATCCAGCGCGAGCTCGGCATGACGACCATCCTCGTCACCCATGACCAGGAAGAGGCCTTTGCGCTGGCGGATCGCATCGGCGTGATGCACCAGGGCCGGCTCCTCGAGTGCGGTCGACCGGACGATCTGTATACGCGGCCGCAGACGCGCTTCGTCTCGACTTTCCTCGGCGCGGCCAATCTGCTGCTCGGCTACCGCATGCCGAATGGCGTGCGTTTCAGTTCGCAAGTGACGACCGGTGAAGCCGTTCCGCGCGAGGTGGTCGCGGTCCTGCGCCCCGAGGAAGTCGAACTCAGTTCGGGCCAGGCGCAGGTCCGGTCGAATTTCGTCGGCCATGGCGAGGTGGAGGAGGTGCTCTTCTCGGGCGCCGTCGAGCGCCTGCGGGTGCGCATGTCCGGGGACGGCCCGGTGCCCGCGGCGCCCGGCCGCGAAGGCCAGCCCGAGGCCGGCTCACTGCTCGAGGTTTCGCGTACGTTGCCGGAGCAGCGCGATTTTCCGGTAGCCGCCGGACAGCGCGTGGCGGTCGGCGCGCGCCGCGTGCACGTGCTGCCGACGCCGATCTCGAGCTTTACCGCGGTGGCCGACACGGAATCCGCTGCAAGAGTGCTTCACGACTCGCCGCTGCTCTCTGCGCTTGGCGCCCGCATGCAGACGCGCGTCGCCACCCGGATTGGCCGGGGCGAGCTCGCGCCGCCGGGCATGCCGGCCGTGGCCACGGGTCCGGGCAGCGCCCAGGCCGCCGAATGGCAGCTGCGACACGGCGCCGCACAGCTGCTCTGCGTGCCGTCGACCGCACCGCTACCGTCGCACGTCATCATTCACGCCCTCGATGCCGGGGCACGCCGTGCCGCGGTCCCGGTCGCCGCGAGCCTGCTGCGCCACATCGCTGCCGAAGCCGTGTATCTCGGTATCCACCCGGCGGTCTCTCCGGAGAACGATCGTGCAGCCTACATGCGCGACCTGCTCGACACTCGCTCGGCGGCTCTCGCCGAGCACGGACTCGACATGCGCACGGAGTTGCGGTTCGGCGACGTGGCCGAAGAGTTGCAACGTGAGCTGGCCGCGCACGGCAACTCGATGCTCATCCTCGGCACGCCGGATTCCGACCACATCGACTGGGCCTGGCTCGGTGGACTCCTGGAGGGCCAACCCGAACGCCCCGTGCTGATCGTGAACGCCGCCCGCGCCGACCGGGCGCCGGAGCACTAGGCGCATGGCGCCCGGCTGGTTCCGCAATCCGAGCATCCTGCCGGGCTTCGGCCTGACGCTCGGGTTCACGGTCTTTTTCCTGAGCGGGATCGTGTTGTTGCCGCTGGCTGCGCTGGTGTTCAAGACGGCGTCGCTGACCTGGGAGCAGTTCTTCGCGATCCTGACGGATCCGCGGGCCGTTGCCTCGTACCGATTGAGCTTTGGCGCCGCGCTGCTCGCCGCGGCGATCAATGCCGTGTTCGGCTTCATCGTCGCGTGGGCGCTGGTCCGCTACGAATTCCCGGGCCGCCGCCTCGTGGATGCGCTGATCGACCTGCCGTTCGCGCTGCCGACCGCGGTTTCCGGCATCGCGCTCGCCACCGTGTTTGCGCCGACCGGCTGGCTCGGACTGAAACTGGCTGCGACCGGCGTCCAGGTGGCCTACACGTGGCTCGGCGTGGTCGTCGCGTTGATCCTCATCGGCCTGCCGTTCGTCGTGCGCTCGGTCCAGCCCGCGCTCGTCGAGGCCCAGCGCGACCTCGAGGAGGCGGCCGAGACGCTGGGCGCCGGCCCGTTCCATATTTTCCGGCGCATCATCCTGCCGGCCGTATTTCCGGCGCTGCTCACCGGATTCACGATGGCCCTCGCGCGCGGCATCGGCGAGTACGGCTCAGTAGTGTTCATCTCCGGGAACCTGCCGTTCAAGACCGAGATCACGCCGCTGCTGATCGTCATCAAGCTCGAGCAGTTCGACTACAACGGCGCTGCAGCCCTCGGCTTCATCATGCTGGTGATGTCGTTCGTCATGCTGTTTGCCATCAATCTCGTCCAGGCGTGGGGACGCCGCGGACAAGTGACGGCGGGGCGCTGACATGGCTGGCATGTCAGCGCGGGTCGAAGCTCGTCGGAACGTATCCCTGGGAACCCGCGCCGGGCGAGGCCTGCTGATATTCATCGCCATCGCATTCCTGGCGCTGTTGCTGATCGCTCCGCTGGGGGCTGTGCTGGCGCAGGCGTTCGACAAGGGCTACGAGACCTACCTGCAGAGCTTCACGGACCGCGACACGCTGGCGGCAGTCCGCCTGACGCTGCTCACCGCGGCGATCGTCGTGCCGGCGAACACGATCTTCGGCATCTGCGCCGCGTGGGCGATCGCCAAGTTCGAGTTCCGCGGCAAGAGCCTGCTCATCACGCTGATCGACCTGCCGTTCGCCGTCTCGCCGGTCATCGCGGGCCTGGTGCTGATCATGCTGTTCGGCGTGCGCGGCTGGTTCGGGGAGTGGCTGCAGGACCGCGACATGGCCATCGTCTTCGCCGTTCCGGGCATCGTGCTGGCGACGATCTTCGTCACCTTCCCGTACGTCGCGCGCGAGCTGATCCCACTGATGCAGCAGCAGGGCAGCGAGGAGGAGGAAGCGGCCATTACACTCGGGGCCGGGGCCTGGGTCACGTTCCTGCGCGTGACGTTGCCCAAGATCCGCTGGGGCCTGCTCTACGGCGTCATTCTCTGCAACGCACGGGCCATGGGCGAGTTCGGCGCGGTCTCCGTCGTCTCCGGGCACATCCGCGGCATGACGACGACGATGCCTCTGCAGGTCGAGATCCTCTATAACGAATACAATTTCGTCGCTGCTTTCGCGGTGGCGTCGCTGCTGGCGCTGCTCGCGATCGTGACGCTGGTGATCAAGACGCTGGTCGAATGGCGGGCGGACAGACGCACGGGTTAAGCGCATGACGACGACCCTCAAGGAATGGCTCAACGGCCTGCGGCGGCTCGCCGCCGGGCCGCAATCGCTCGAGCGCTCGCTGGCGCTCACGGTCGGCGGACTGCTGCTCACTGCCATTGTCGCGTTGGCGTTCAGCGCCGTCGGGTTGCTGCGCAAGCAGGCGGAGCAGCAGGCGCTCGCGCGCGTGCAGCTGGCCGGCATCGGCGCCCGAGAGGCCGTGCGGCGGGTCGGCGAGGACACGCTCACCGCGGCGCGCATCCTTGCGGGACGACAGCCCCTGCCGCGGTTGATCCGCGAGGGCAGCCGCGAGCAGCTCGAATTGTTCCTGCGCCGCTCGTGCGATGTCGCCGCCATGAGCGCGTGCGCCGTCATGGTGGGCCCGGCGACGGTCCTCGCCGCCACGAGCCCCGAACTCGGGTGGGCCGCATTGCTGGAGCAGACCGCGGAGCAGGGCGAGCATTTTGCACTGGCGCCCGCCACGGTTCCGGACGGCCTGCAGGGCGCCACTGCGCTGATCCCGAACCTCGTGGATACGCGCGTGGTCGTGGTGAGGTTTTTCGACGCGAAGCTCGCCCAGAGGTTGAGCGAGGAAGCGGGCCTCGACATTCGCCTGGTGCGGTTCTCGCAGTGGCTCGACAACGTCGAGCCGAGCCTGAAGGAGCTGCACTCGACGGCGCTCTCGAGCGGCGCCACGGTCGCCGAGCGCATCGGCTCGCTGGATGTCTTTGCGTCGAGCACGCTCGTCGCGGCGTCTACCGGCGAGGGCGTCGCGCTCATCGAGGCGCGACTGCCTGCGTCGGGCATCGATGACAAGGTGGGCAGCTTCGTCCGGCGACTGGCGTGGACCGCCTTCCTGCTGAGCGCGATTGCCGTGGCCGCCGCCCTGTTGCTCGCGCGACGCATCGTGCGGCCGTTGCAGGCACTGGCGGATTCGGCGGTGCGTCTCGGCCGCGGTGACTTCTCCGCCTCCATCCCTGTGTCCGGGGGACCGGAGACCGCCGCCCTCGCCCGGACCATGGAGGACATGCGGCGCAGCCTTGTCGAGCTGACGGCCACGCTGCGCCGCCGCGAGGCAGAGGCGCAGGCGATGCTGCGCGGCGTGGTCGAGGGAGTGTTCGCCGTCGACGCCGGTCGCAACATCCGCTACCTGAATCCGCAGGCCGCGCAAATGTCGGGCGTGGACGCCGGCGAGGCGCTGGGCAAGTTCTGCGGCGACGTGCTGAAGCCGTGCAGCAACAAGGACGGCCAGCGCCCGTGCGAGGGCTCCTGCCCGATCCTCGCCGCCCGTGAGCGCGGGCAGGCGCAGGCGACGGAGTTCCTGCCCAGATCTGACGGCTCGAAGCGCACCGTCATCATCACCAGTGCACGCATGGTGGACGGGCTGCAGGTGCAGGTCATGCGCGACGAGACCGATCTGGAGTCGGCGCGTCGCGCGCGCGACTCGATAATCGCCAACATCTCTCATGAGTTTCGCACGCCGCTCGCGGCGCAGCTCGCGTCGATCGAGCTGCTGACGGACAACCTGGGCAGCATGCCCAGGGAGCAGCTCGATGAACTGCTGGGCTCGTTGCAACGGGGAACGCTGCGCCTCACGCGCCTGATCGACAACCTGCTCGAGAGCGTGCGCATCGAATCCGGGCAGCTCAGCATCCGCTCGCAGCCCCTGGCCTTGCAGGACGTGGTGCGCGATGCGGGGGAACTCGTGGCTGGATTGCTCGCGCAGCGCCATCAGGCACTCGAGGTCGCGATTCCTGACGACCTTCCAGAGATCCTGGGCGACGCGCCGCGCCTCACGCAGGTCTTCGTGAACCTGCTCGCGAATGCCAACAAGTTTGGTCCCGAGGGACGACCGATTCAGATCACCGGGGAACGGCTGGGAACAGACGTGCGCGTGTCCGTCGAGGACGAAGGCCCGGGCGTAGCCGATCCGGAGCGCGGCTCGATCTTCGAGCGCTTCTACCGTGCCGCGGACCAGGAACCGGAACCTCGCGGCCTGGGCCTCGGCCTGTGGATCGTCAAGTCCATCGTCGATCGCCACGGTGGCCAGGTGGCGGCTGAGCGCACAGCCAATGGGCGCACGCGATTCGTCGTCAGCCTGCCCGTCGCCGGATCCGGGACGTGAAGATCCTCGTAGTCGATGACGACCCGGATCTGCTGGCCCTGGTCGGCTTTGCTCTGACGCAGGCGGGTTACGCCGTGGTCAGGGCGCCGGATGCGCGCTCGGCGCTGCAGCAGTTCGCCGCCGAAGTGCCGGATCTCGCAATCCTCGACATCAACTTGCCGGACGGCAGCGGCTTCGGCATCTGCGAGGCCATCCGCGTGCATTCGCGCATTCCGGTCATGATGCTCACGGCGCGCGGCGAAGAAGAGGACCTCGTCAAGGCGCTCGAACTCGGTGCCGATGATTACCTGACGAAGCCCTTCAGCCCGCGGACCCTGCTGGCTCGCGTCAAAGCGTTGCTGCGGCGCTCGGGACTCGAAGCCGGTGGGGCGATGAGCGTCGGGCAGTTGAGCCTCGATCTCGAAGCGCATTCACTGCGTGTCGGTCAAGCCGACCCGATGAAGCTGACCAAGCTCGAGACACGCCTGCTGCAGATCCTGCTGGCGAATGCCGGACATGTCGTCAGCACGGAGCGGCTGCTGACGCACGTGTGGGGACACCGCGGCAGCGGCGACCGGCAATTGCTCAAGCAGCTCGTGCACCGCCTGCGCCAGAAGATCGAGGCGGATCCGGCCGCGCCGTGCTACCTGCAGACGGAGTCGGGTGCCGGATACCGGCTCGAAGCGGACAGCGACTAGCGGAACGCGTCGGCCAGGGCCGGCCATGGCGAGCAGCATGTCGCCGCAGCCGACGTCCCGCCCGACGAGATCGATCAACTCGCGGAGCTCACGGACTTCCTCAAGCCTGCGCGCCACATACTGCACCGCGTCTTGATGCCGCGCCGATGACGGGTGTATACGGCGAGAAAGCGATAGTTCAGATGACCGCGAAGGCGTCTGATGCGGATGGGAAAATAGGGCGGATGGCAAGTGCCTCCGCCAGTCGCGGAGTCGTGGCGGCGCGCGTCCACACAAACCGGGAGACACCACGATGACGATGCGGCCTGATCCGACCTTCCACGCATCGCCGAAGCTTGCGATGGAAGCTCCGGCGGAGAACTTCGCCTACACCTTGCTGCTCAGCCCGGACTTTACAAAGCCCGACGCGCTCGCAGTGGTCGACGTGAAGCCCGGCTCGCCCACCTATAGCCAAGTCGTCCACACGGTGACGATGCCCTACAAGGGCGATGAGTTTCACCATTTCGGCTGGAACGCCTGCTCGTCGTCCCTGTCGCCGCTCACTGGCCACACGTTCCTCGAGCGGCGCTACCTGATCATCCCGGGCATCCGTTCGTCGCGCATCTACGTGGTGGATACGAAGCCACATCCGACGCAGGCGAAGATCCACAAGATCATCGAACCGGAGGAGCTGTTCAGGAAGACTGGCTATTCGCGACCCCATACGATCCACTGCGGGCCGGAAGGCATCTACGTCAGCACGCTCGGCGGCGGCGGCAAGGACGGCACCGACGGGCCGCCTGGCATCTTCATCATGGACTGCGAAACGTTTGACATCCTCGGCCGCTGGGAAATCGACCGCGGATGCCAGAACCTGCACTATGACTTCTGGTGGAACCTGCCGCGCGACTACATGGTGACGAGCGAGTGGGGGCTGCCGCCACAGTTCGAGAACGGAATCGTGCCGGAGGACTTGCTGTCGAACAAGTATGGCCATCGAATCCACTTCTGGGATCTGCGGGCCCGGCGCAACGTGCAGACGATCGATCTCGGCGCGAACCACCAGATGCCGCTGGAGATAAGGCCAGCGCACGACCCGGTTCGCGAGTACGGATTTGTCGGCGTCGTGGTCGATACCACGAATCTCGAGGGTTCGATCTGGACCTGGTGGCGGGAAGGCGGCAAGTTCCACATCGAGAAGACGGCGACGATCCCGCCCGAGCCGGCGCCCAAGGATCAGTTGCCGCCCATCCTGCAGGGATTCGGTGCGGTGCCGCCACTCGTGAGCGACATCGACCTCTCCCTGGACGACAAGTTCCTGTATGTCGCCTGCTGGGGCACCGGTGAGATGCGTCAGTACGACGTCACGGACCCGAGGAAGCCGAAGCTTGCGGGCTCGGTCCACATCGGCGGCATTGCCCGCCGCACGGCCCACCCGAGCGGCAGGGTCTTTGCGGGAGGTCCGCAGATGGTCGAGATCAGCCGTGACGGCAAGCGGGTCTATTGGACGAACTCGCTGTACTCGACGTGGGACGCCCAGTTCTATCCCGGCGGCGTGCCGGGCGCCGAGGTCATGGCCATTGCGAGCCCCGGCGGCGGCCTGGAGCTGGCAAAGGACTACTGGGTGAGCTTTCCGGACGGATACCGGGCGCATCAGATTCGGCTCGAAGGCGGAGACTGCTCGACAGATTCGTTCTGCTATCCGTCGGTTTGAACTTGGACGGAGCGGATTGGACTCCTGCCGGACTCTGGCTGGCTGTCGTCGCGAGCGGCCTCTATCACGGGGTCAATCCGGGAATGGGATGGCCGCTCGCCGTTTCAGCCGGACTGATGGAGAGGAGTTCGCGCGCCCTGGTCGGCGCACTTTGGCCGCTGACGGTGGGCCATCTCCTGGCGATGCTCGTGATGATCCTGCCCTTCGCGCTGCTGGTCGCCGTAGTCCAATGGCAGCGGCAGATCCAGATCGGTGCCAGCCTCCTGGTCATCGGATTCGGTATCGTCCGGCTCTTCAACCGGCGCCATCCGCGGGCGCTGGCGCGGATACGACCGACGCAATTGGGGCTCTGGTCTTTCGCCGTCGCGATCGCTCATGGCGCTGGACTGATGCTCGTGCCGATCTACCTCGGGATGTGCCGCGTCGCCGACGTCGACCGGGGCCACGAGGCCGCCGGTGCCCTCATCAACGCCAATGTCGGCATGGCCGTCCTGGTCTCCGTGGTCCACTCGGTCGCAATGGTCGCCGCCGGCGGGCTCTCCGCGTGGCTGGTCTACCGCTACCTGGGGCTCAAGTTCGTGTCGAGAAGCTGGTTCAACCTGGATGCGACCTGGGCCGTCAGCCTCGTCCTGGTGGGGGCTCTCTCACTCGCGTTCATCCTTGCCGGGCAGAACTGAGCGGAATTGCGGCGAACTTCACAGGGGACATGCACTGCTCAGTCGCGCAGCTCGCCCGCTGATCCCCGGCTGCGACGGCGCAGACCGCGGCTGGCGCGCCCGTTTGAGTCGAACTGGGACTATCGCCAGACGGGCCGCGTTCGGCCACCAGCGGACTTCGACGACATCGGATTGACGTCGCGATAGCTGCCATTCGAACGAGTCGACGCTCTGAGGTCCCGTCAGCGGAGCACGCCGCGCACGGCCATGAACCATGAGTACCAGCTGAAGAAAACCAGCAGCCCCGCGATAACTGCGCTCGTGATCGCCATCTGCCGACCCATGACGGCGCCGCCGTTCGTGAGGACGTAGGTGTAAAGGAGGCTAACGAGAAATGCAGTTAGCGACACGACGAAGACGGGCAACGCCAGCTTTCTGCGTAACAGCAACAGGATCGAAGCCAGAAACGCCCCAAAGACGCCGACGGCCCAGACGACCGTCATCCAACTCGGCATCTCTTGATAATGGGCGATCTGATCCGGCGTCATGCCCGCACTGGCCTGGTACTCGGCGCCCTGCGCCATGCTCATCACGAAGTCGAACACTCCGATGGAGTTGAACAGCACGGCGATCACGCCGGTCAGCCAAATGTGCCAGGGCGTTTTCACTAGCGCGTCTGTCATCGTAATCTCCGAAGATCGATCATTCGTGCGGCAGGTTATCACGGGCAGCACCGGGCAAACTCGTGATCAAATGGCTGGTCAGAGTGGGCTCCTTGGTCCGCCGCTTGCACCGAAAGTCGAACGGCAGCGTGTCCACCACCAGCTAACCATCAAGTCTAGCTATGCATATCAGGTATCGCGCCGACCACGACCAGAAGTCATCGGGCAAGCCCTCCCCTGAGCCCAATTCCGGTGTTTGATACCGGCCGCGCAGGGTCGACTCCAAACGATAGTCCCGCACTCGCCCAGGAAGATCCCCTCAGCGATACCCGCGCGCCTGCAGCTGGAACAGCTGCGCGTAGTGCCCGTTCAAAGCCATCAGTTGCTCGTGACTGCCGCGCTCCAGGATCCGGCCGCCCTGGATCACGAGGATCTGGTCCGCCATCCGCACGGTCGAGAAGCGGTGCGAGATCAGGATCACCATGCGCTCTTTCGCCAGCTCGCGGAACTGCTCGAACACCTGCGCTTCGGCGCGCGCGTCCATCGCCGCGGTGGGCTCGTCCAGCACGAGGATGTCCGCGCCCTCGCGCATGAACGCTCGTGACAGCGCGATCTTCTGCCACTGACCGCCGGAGAGTTCGCGACCGTCCTTGAACCACTTGCCGAGCTGCGTCTGGTAGCCGGCCGGCAGCTCCGCGACAAACGGCGCTGCCATGCCGAGGCTCGCCGCCTCGTGCCAGCGCAGTTCGTCCTCGAAATGCGTCACGTCGCCGGCACCGATGTTCTCGCCGACCTTGAGCTGGTAACGGGCGAAGTCCTGGAAGATCACGCCGACGCGGCGACGCAGCGCGGCCGGGCTCCATTGCGCAAGATCGAGACCATCGAGCGTGATGCGCCCCGAGGACGGCACGTACAGCCGCGTCAGCAACTTGATCAACGTCGTCTTGCCGGAGCCGTTCTCGCCGACGAGCGCGAGACTCTCGCCCGGCCGCAGCTGAAAGCTCACGTCGCTGACCGCGGGTTCGGTGGCGTCAGGGTAGGTGAAGCTCACGTTCTCGAAGCGCACGCCGTCGGCCGGTTGCGGCCCGGCGGTCGCCACTCCCGTGGTCGTGTCGACCGGCGTGTCGAGATAGTCGTAGAGCGTCGACAGGTACAGATTGTCTTCGTACATGCCGCCGATCGCCGACAGGATCGCGGACACCGCCGACTGCCCCTGCCGGAACAGCAGCACGTACATCGTCATCTGGCCGAGGCTGATCTGGCCGCGCACGGTGCTCACCGCGATCCACGCGTAGGCCGCGTAGAACGCGCCGGTGCTGATCAGGCTGAGGAAGAAGCCCCAGGTGTCGCGGCGGATCGTGAGGACGCGATCTTCCTTGAAGACCTTGCGAAAGATGGCGCGATAGCGCTCGAGCAGCAGCGGGCCGAGGTCGAAGAGCTTTACTTCCTTGGCGTGGTCTTCGCGCGCGAGCACCGTCTCGAGGTACATCTGCATGCGTGTCTCGGGCGAGCGCCAGCGGAACAGCCGGAACGCGTCACCTGAGAATTTTGCCTCGACGATGAACGACGGCAGGCCGGCGAGCATCAGCACCGCGACGGCCCACGGTGAAAACTGCGCGAGCAATGTGCCGAAGCTGACGAGCGCGATGCCGTTCTGCACCAGGCCGAAACTGCGCATCACGAGCGAGAGCGGGCGGCTGGAGGCCTCCCGGCGCGCGCGCGTGAGCTTGTCGTAGAACTCGGAGTCCTCGAAATGACGCAGATCAAGCGTCAGCGCCTTCTCCAGGATCATCTCGTTGACCCGCTGGCCGAGTTGCGCGCGCAGGAGGGATTGGCACGTGGAGAGGCCGCGCTGGGTCGCCGCAGTGAGGGCGACCAGGACGCCTTCGAGTACGACATAGCCGAGCACCGCAGTGAGGTCGGCGACCCCGCCGGCGTGTTGCGCGGCGATCGCGGCCACCACCGCGTCGACGATCAGTGCGCCCACGTACGCGATGCCGGCAGGCAGGATGCCCGCGACGAGCGTCAGCAGCGCGAGGGAAATCGTGAGGCGATGGCTGGTGGCCCAGACGAGATCGAGCGCCTGCCGCGTGTACTGGAAGACTTCAGGCAGGGCCCGCAGCGTGGCCATGCCGTCGGACGGAGGGGGGGATGCGCCGGGCCGGGGGCCCGTGGCCTGGGGATTCAATCGGCGGCCGGCAACCATCCCGTCAGCTTGCCACAGCCCTCACCGGGCGGTGATCTTGTCGAACGTGCCGCCGTCGGCGAAATGCGTAGCCTGCGCCTTGGTCCAGCCGCCGAAGTCCGCGATCGTCACGAGGTTCACCATCGGGAACACGTTCGCGTACTTCGCTGCCACGGCTGCGTCCCGCGGCCGGTAGTAATGGCGGGCGGCGATTTCCTGGCCTTCCGTGGAATACAGGTACTCGAGGTACGCGCGCGCCACGTCCGTAGTGCCGCGTCGCAGGGCCACCTTGTCCACGACCGCGACCGGCGGCTCGGCGAGGATGCTGAGCGACGGCACGACGATCTGGAACTTGTCGGGACCGAGATCCTTCACCGCAAGGAAGGCCTCGTTCTCCCAGGAGATCAGGACATCACCGATGCCGCGTTGTGCGAAGGTCGTCGACGATCCGCGGGCGCCCGTGTCGAGAACGGGCACATTCCCGTACAACTTGCCGACGAACTCCGCCGCTGATGCGGGAGTGCCACCCGGTTGATGCAGGGCCCAGGCCCAGGCGGCCAGGTAATTCCAGCGCGCGCCGCCCGAGGTCTTCGGGTTCGGGGTGATCACCGACACGCCCGGCTTCGCCAGGTCGCCCCAGTCCTGGATGCCCTTGGGATTGCCCTTGCGCACCAGGAAAACGATGGTCGAGGTGTACGGCGAGCTGTTGTCCGGCAGGCGGCTCTGCCAGTTGGCGGGCAGCAGCTTGCCCTGCGTCGCCAGGGCGTCGATGTCGTACGCCAGCGCAAGCGTCACCACGTCAGCGGGCAGCCCGTCGATCACGGTGCGAGCCTGCTTGCCCGAGCCACCGTGCGATTGGTGAACGTCCACCGTCTGTCCGGTCGTCGCCTGCCAATGCTGCGCGAAAGCCTTGTTGTAGTCGTCGTAGAACTCACGGGTCGGGTCGTAAGACACGTTGAGGATGTCCACGCCCGACTTGCCCGGCGAGCCGCCGCAACCGGCGAGCAACGAAGCGCAGACCATGATCGGTAGCAGAAAGTGTCGCCGTGTCATCGTGAACCCGGACCGTGGTCGACTGTGTCGTTGTGGATTCTGCGGCCTGGGAGTGACGCTGTCAGTCGCATTGCGGTGACAAAGCGGTTACCGCAGCGGCAGCTCGAGCCCCGCCGTCAGCTCGTCCACGTCCGCCTGCGTCGAGGCGTTCGCGGTGCGCTCGATCAGGCGGCGCGTCAGGTGCGGTGCAAACAGCTGGATGAAATCGAGCTGGTACTTGCGCAGCAGGCCCCCGCGGCGGAAGCCGATCCACGTCGTATGCGCCGGAAACAGGTCCGACGTGTCGATGTGCACCAGGTCCGCGTCGTCCTTCGCCTCGACCGCCATGCTGGCGACGATGCCGATGCCGAGGCCGAGGCGCACGTACGTCTTGATCACGTCGGCGTCGCGGGCCGTCAGCACCACGTTCGGCACGAGTCCTTCCTTCGCGAAAATCTCGTGCAGGGACGACGGCCCCGAGAAGCTGAAGACGTAGGTAATGATCGGATGCGCGGCGAGCTGCTTCAGCGTCGGCTTCTTCACCCTGGCGAGCGGGTGATTGCGCGGCACCACCACGTGCCGGTGCCAGCGGTAGCAGGGCAGCAGCGTGAACCCCTCGAACAACGACTGCGAACCCGTGGCGATCGCGAAATCGATGCGATCGAGCGCCGCCATTTCGCCGATCTGCTCCGAGGTGCCCTGGTGCAGGTGCAGCCGCACCTCCGGGTATTTCTCGCGAAATGCCTTTATCACCTCGGGCAGGACGTAGCGGGCCTGGGTGTGCGTGGTGGCGATCGAGAGCGAGCCACGCTCCTCGTCCTTCAGGTCGTCCGAGAGGCGCTTGATGTTCTGCACTTCGCGCAGGATGCGCACGGCCCGGTCGATCACCTGCTGGCCGGCAGGCGTGACGCGCGTGAGGTTCCTGCCGTCGCGCACGAAGATCTGGAAGCCGAGCTCGTCCTCGAGCAGCTTGATCTGCTTGCTCACCCCCGGCTGGGAGGTGTGCAGCTTCTCGGCCGCCGCCGTGATGTTGAGGCCCGTCTGGGCGACCGCGGCGAGGTAGCGGAGCTGGTGGAGCTTCATGCCGTGATTCTATTCGAACGCGAACGATTTGCGGTTTGAACGTTGGGTGACAGGGGTGAAATGTCAGCGGTTCCGCCCTGAAGGAGCCGCCGACATGACCCTTGCCACGATCCTGAGTCGCACTTCGCAGGGCATGGACGCACCACTGGTGCGGGTCGAAGTCGACGTCGGCAGCGGCCTGCCGTCGTTCTCGATCGTCGGATTGCTGGAGACAGCGGTCAAAGAAAGCAAGGACCGGGTGCGTGCCGCGCTGGCCAACTGCGGGTACGAGTTTCCGGCCGGCCGGATCATCGTGAACCTGGCGCCCGCCGATCTGCCGAAGGAAGGAGGCCGCTTCGACCTGGCGATCGCCATCGGCATTCTGGTCGCCGCCGAGTGCCTGCCGCCGGGGCCGTTCGACCGGACCGAACTGTACGGCGAGCTGTCCCTGGGTGGAGAGCTGCACGGCATCCGCGGCGTACTGCCGACTGCGCTGCAGGCAGCGCGGGCCGGTCACAGCATCGTGCTGCCGCAGGGTAATGCCGCGGAAGCGTCGTTGGCGCGCAGCGGCCGCACTTACGCGGCGGCGCATCTGCTCGACCTCTGCCGGCACGCGCGCGGTATCAAGGCCCTGCCCATCGTCGCGTCCATCGCGTTGCCGGTTGGCTCGCGCAAAGTGCCGGACCTCGCCGACGTGCGCGGCCAGCCGGGTGCCCGGCGCGCCCTGGAAATCGCAGCAGCGGGCGAACACAGCCTGTTGCTGATCGGTCCGCCCGGCGCCGGCAAGAGCATGCTGGCGCAGCGGTTGCCCGGCATCCTGCCGCCGATGAGCGAGGAGGACGCGCTCGAAACCGCGGCGGTGCTTTCCCTTTCGCTGCGTGGCTTCCGCACGGACGAATGGCGATTGCGGCCGTTTCGCTGCCCGCACCACACGGCCTCGGGCGTGGCGCTCGTAGGCGGCGGCAGTCATCCGCGGCCAGGGGAAATTTCGCTCGCTCACAATGGCGTGCTGTTCCTCGACGAACTGCCGGAGTTCGACCGCCACGTGCTCGAGGTGCTGCGCGAGCCCCTCGAGTCCGGGCACATCGTGATTTCGCGCGCGGCCCGCCAGGCGGAATTCCCGGCGCGCTTCCAACTCGTCGCAGCGATGAATCCCTGCCCATGCGGGCATCTCGGCGACGCGCGCGGGCGCTGCCGCTGCGCACCGGAGCGGATCGAGAGTTATCGCAGCCGTGTTTCCGGCCCGTTGCTCGACCGCATCGACCTGCACGTCGAGGTGGGACGCGTCGAAGCGAGTGAACTCGAGGCCACCGCAGCAGCGGAGCGTTCATCGGACGTGGCTGAAAGAGTCGTTGCAGCGCGCGGTCGTCAAGTGGCGCGCCAGGGCAAGGCCAACGCTCGCCTCGACAATGCCGAGGTTGCCGGCCTGTGCCAGGCCGATGAACACGCGCTCTGCATCCTCTCGCGTGCCATGCAGCAACTTGCACTCTCCGCGCGCGCCTATCACCGGGTGCTGCGCGTCGCGCGCACGATCGCCGACCTCGCCGGTTCAACCCTGGTGCGCACCGAGCACATCGCCGAGGCCGTCGCCTTGCGCAGTCTCGATCGCCGGGCACCCCAATCGTCGAGCGACATAGTTTCATCATGATCTCGGCAGTTTATCCAGCGGACATGCGGCTTGCGCCGTCGCAAGCTTGGCGCCCATGAAGTCTGCATCGGGCAGGCCGTCGCCAGGGAAGGCAAGCCGACATGAAAGCGATCACATGGACGAGGCGAAGTGTGTGGGTGGCGGGCTGTATGGTGAGTGCGCTGGTTCATGCGCAATCGCTCGTCGGCCGTATGGCGGGAGAACCGGGGGTCTCGGCCACCGGGGCCGCACGCTACGCCACTCCTCTCACGCTGCCGCCGGGGACGAACGGACTCGCCCCGTCGCTCGCGATCGCCTATGACAGTCGTGGCGGCAACGGCCTGCTCGGTGCGGGTTTCCAGCTGAATGGCTTCTCGGTCATCCAGCGCTGCGAGCGCACGCTTGCGCAGGACGGAGCGCCGGGCGGCGTCGCGCTGGATGCCGGTGATCGATTCTGCCTCGACGGCAAGCGCCTGCGGCTGACGTCCGGGAGCTACGGTTACGCCGGATCGCAGTACCAGACGGAGGTCGAGGAATTTTCACGGGTCACTGCCTACGGCGTGGCAGGTAATGGCCCGGCGTACTTCCGGGTCGACGCGCGCGACGGTCTGATCTACGAGTACGGCGCGACGGCCAACTCCCGAATCGAGTCGGTCGGCACCACCACTGCCCGCACGTGGGCGTTGAACCGGGTGCGCGATCGCTCCGGTAACTACATCGATTTCGTCTACACGGAGGACACGCTCAACGGCAGCTACCGTCCCTCGCGCATCGACTACACGGGCAACACGGCCGCCGGAGCCGCGCCCTACTACTCCGTCCGGTTCTATTACGAACCGCGGCCGGCGACAGACGCGTCGTCCGGATTCTTCGCCGGTGGCCCGGTGATCGAGACGCAGCGCCTGGACCGTATCGAGGTGCTGCACTCCGGCTCAGGCACGGTCGTGCGTCGCTTCGACGTGTCCTATGCCAGCACGAGCCCGAGCGGGCGCAGCCGGCTCGCAAGCGTGCAGGAATGTTCGGCTACGGAGTGCCTGCCGGCCACCTCCTTCGTGTGGGAGCCCTTCGTGTTCGGATGGTCCTGGTGGGACGTCGGGACGACCATCGGCGTGGCTAGCGCCGTTTCCGTCATCCCTGGCGACACCGACGGCGACGGCTGCGAGGACTTGACGTACTTCGATACCGTCGCCGGACGCTGGTTCGTGCTGCGTGGCAATGCGGTCGGCTACGCGGGTCCCGCCGTCAACGTCGCAGCAGGCTCGGCCACCACCGCCGCGGGAGCCGTCAGCATCGACCTCGACTCCGACGGCAAGCGTGACCTGCTGCTGCCCGGATACTCGCTGACGGCGGGTGCCACCTGGTGGTGGCTGCACCACGTCAGCGGGTCGACGTACGCCTACACCGCCACCGGCATGTCCAACGTGTCTGAATTGGGCGGCACGATCGCGGCCGACATCGACGGTGACGGCCGCGACGACATCGTCTATGCGAAGAAAAGCAGCAGCTCGATTTTCTGGCGACGCAACCTGACCGCCGCGGGCGTGCCGGCGTTCGCCGCCGAAGCCGTGCTCTGGACTTCCGCATATGCCTCGGCCTCGCCCGCCACCCCGTTCGGTACCAACGCCCAGCGCTTCCGGTCGATCGTCCGACGCGGCGATTTCAATGGCGATGCCCGTACGGATCTGCTCTTCATGCAGCAGTACTCCTGCGGCAGCACGCCGGGTTGCTCGGGCACTCGCACGGAGTGGCACGCCCTGTTCTCGCAGGGCAATACGCTCACGACGCGCGCCGTCGTCGATTCGACGACTATCCCGTTGCTGGGCGATTTCAACGGCGACGGGTTGACCGACGTCAGCTACCCGACTGTGGCGACCGACGGCAGCGTCAGCTGGAGCGTGCGCTTCGGCACGGGTTCTGCGTCATCGTCCACCGCAGCGTTCACTGCCGCCGTGGCCACTTCGGCCACCGCGCCGGTGACCGGCACGACGGTGCTCGACTGGGACGGTGACGGCCGCACCGATCTGTTGTATCCAACCGCGGCATCCGGCTGGCAGTTCTGCCGGTCCACGGGCACCACCATCGGCTCCTGCACGTCCGCCGGTTCAATCGCAGCGGACATTACCGGGTCGCCGCTGGCGACCGACATCAACGGCGACGGCATCACCGACATCGTCTTCCCAACGACGGACTGGCGATACCGGTTGCGCCAGCCCGGACAGGCGGACGTCCTTTCCTCCGCGACCGACGGATTCGGCAACGTCGCTCGCTTCACGTACTCAACGCTGGCGAATCGCAGCGTACACACGCCGGGAATCGGGTCCGTATTTCCGGTTCGCGAATACTTCGCGCCGCTGCCCGTAGTATCCCGACTCACGCGATCCGACGGCATCGGCGGCACGTTCGTCACGTCGATGACCTACGAGGGTGCCCGCCTGCACCTGCAGGGCCGCGGATTCCTCGGCTTCTCGCGTCGCACGGCAACGGACAGCCGCACTGGGCTCGCGCGCGTCGAGGACTATCTCCAGGACCCAAACAGCTTCGAACTCATCGGCCGGCCGTCGATGATCACTTTGCGGCTGAGCAACGGGTCCCCCGTGGACCGCCAGACGTTCACCTGGTCGAAGCTCCTGCTTGGAGCGGGCGCAGACTCTCGCCGGTTCCCGTACGTCGCGACGCTCGTTTCCGATCGCTTCGAACTCGACGGAGCGAAGGTCACGAGCACGACCACGAACAGCACGCACGATTCCTACGGCACGCTGACGGATCGCACCAGCACCCTCACTGAAGTGGCCCGCGGCTCGAACCCGGGCGCACAGCACGTCGAACGGGTTTCACTGTCCAGCGTCGTCAACGACACGACAAACTGGTGCCTGGGGCGGGCGACATCCGTCGTCGTGCGTCGCTCGCACACGCTGCCGGGCGGCGCGCAGATCGCGCGCACTGTCGACCAG
>Ga0315286_10001639_pt1 | contig 20366 bp, 13 predicted proteins | sample YL17G10_0_MG_FD_205038 | JGI IMG/M metagenome (GOLD analysis project Ga0315286, IMG submission 205038) | Sediment microbial communities from Yellowstone Lake, YNP, Wyoming, USA - YL17G10_0 | ecosystem: Environmental > Aquatic > Freshwater > Lake > Sediment | place: USA: Wyoming | collected... | reverse complement strand
CCCAGCCAAGCAGCGAATTGCGGCCCTTGCGCCAGTAGTTGTCCCAGGCATCGTCCGGCGTGGAGTAGCCCGCGGGGAACGTGTCCTTGTTGTGGAAGTACTTCGGCCGCACGACGCCCTGCGTGTAGAGCATGCGTCCGGCCGTTTCGTCGTAGTCGTAGTACGCGAACGCCTGCGTCATCGGATCCATGCCCGAGTGACAGGCGATGCAGTTGTTCAGGAAGACGCGGCTGTCGCCGCCCGGGCTGCGGCTCACGTCCTGCCGGATGCGGTCCGGCGGGCGCGTGGTGTCCTGTACCTGCTCGAGGTCGGTGCAGAGGTGGTTCATCAGCGTGTAGCGGAACATCGCGCGATTGGTGCCGGCGACGAAGAACGCCTGCGCCGCGGCGCGCGTCGTCAGCACGCCGGCCGTCGCTTCGGCAGGGATGCCGCTGGCCGACGACTGCGTCGTCTGCACCAGGTCGTCCTTGAGACTGACGCCCTGCGACTCGAGTGCGGCGTAGTGGTCGTTGTTCGACGGTGAATAACCGGGCACGCCGGATCCGCTGCGCCCCACGTACAGGATGTCGTCGTACAGCACGCGATCGAACGCGACGTCGTCGCGCACCATGCCGATCACGGTTGCGACATAGTCATTGAGCGGCGCGAATACGGTCTGGTCGCGGTTGGTCCACGGCATCGCGAAATTCTTCAGCGTCACGTCGTAAAACGCCCGGTGCTGCATGGCCGTGTAGGCAGCGTCGGTCGCGCGGCCGGCCGCAATGTCGTTCGCCATCGAAGTGAGGACGGCCTCGGTGGGCGGCACGCCTGCCAGCCGATCGTGGAGGCGCTTCGCCTGCGAGCGCGCGTCCGCCTGTGCGACGGCCGGCAACAGCGTGACCGCGACGAGGCAAAGGCTGACGAACGCACTGCGCACACTGCGCGCGCCGCGGGCGCTCGACGTCCTGTTCTGTGGCATCCACCCTCCCTTCGGCAGCCGATGGCCGCCGTGGGGGCGGAATCTGTGGCCTGCGGAGGGGCCACGCAAAGCGACGTTGTCGTTTGTGAGAGGACGCTCACACATCGGGCGCCAAAAAGTCACAAAAGCGGCCATTTGTGCGAGAAGACGCCTGCGCGGCGGCCGAAAGCACGGGATCGTTGCGAGGAAATACGATGGGAGCACGTTTGGTCACGACCGCGCGCGGTCGCCTGCATCACTGGCAGTCCTCGACGCTGCTGCTCGCCGTGGCGGCGCTGGCCGCGTGCACGAGCAGTGACGGTGGCAGCGGCGCCAGCCCCGGTGGCGGGCAATCGCCGGATCCGGTCGTCCTCGATTTCCCGATTGCTTACGTCAAGCGCCCGGTGCCCACCGGCAACGCGCTCGCGCCCGACGCGCGCGAACTTTCACCCTTCCAGCCTGGTGCCGATCTCTACCTGCGGGACCGGGCATCGCCCTCCTCGGCCGAACGCAATCTCACCGCCGCGATTACCAAGGGGCTGGGCGACGTTCGCGACGTCGAGCCGTCGTACGACGGGCGCAAGCTGGTGTTTGCGCTGCATGAGCCGAACATCGTCGGGGCCTCGCCCGACGAGCAACCCACCTGGGACATCTGGGAATACGACCTCGACTCGCAGGGGCTGCGACCGGTGTTCACTTCCGATACCGCGGCCCGCGAAGGCGACGACGTTGCGCCGCACTACCTGCCGGACGGTCGCATCGTGTTTTCATCGACCCGGCAGCGACAAGCGAAGGCGATCCTGCTCGACGAAGGCAAGCCACAGTTCGCAGCGCAGGACGAGAGCGATAACGAGCACGCGTTCGTGCTGCACGTAATGAATGCAGATGGCTCGGGCATCCGGCAGGTGTCATTCAACCAGAGCCACGACCTCGACCCCGCCGTGCTCGACGATGGCCGCATCGTGTTCAGCCGCTGGGACCACGCGCCAGGTCACGACGAGATCAGCCTGTACACGATGCGGCCCGACGGCAGCGACCTCCAACTGCTGTACGGTGCGCGCAGCCACGACACCGGCACCGACGGCGAGGAAATCCACTTCCTAGATCCGCGGCCGACGGCCAACGGCAAGCTGCTGGTCCTGGCCCAGCCCTTCCAGGCGCCGGGCCTCGGCGGGCAGTTGCTCGAAGTGGACACGGCCAATTACGTTGAAATCGCGCAGCCAACGCAGCCGAACCGTGGCGTGCTCGCCGGGCCGGCGCAGGTTGCCGCAACCAGCAACGACGTGCGGACCGTCGATGGCCCGTCGCCAGGCGGGCGGTACAACTCGGCGTTTCCATTGCTGGACGGTACCGGCCGGCTGCTGCTGACGTGGGGCCAATGCCGTCTGCTTGAGCAGGGCACGGCAACCGCCGCAAAGATCGTGCCGTGTTCGCCTGACCGGCTGGCGGCAGGTGCGGCGGTGACGGCTGCCCCGCTCTATGGCGTGTGGATTTACGACCCGGCGCAGAAGACTCAGCTGCCGGTTTCGACGCCCGTCGAAGGCACCGTCTATTCCGACGTGGTAGCACTGCAACCGCGCGCCCTGCCACCGGTGCTGCTCGATCGCGTCGCGGGCGTGGATTACGACGCCGAACTCGAGGCCGAAAGCGTCGGCATCATCGACATTCGCAGCGTCTATGACATCACGGGCACAGACATCGCGCCGGACGGCATAGCAGTGCTCCGCGATCCGGCCGTGACGCTGGCGTCGGCGCGGCCTGCGCGTTTCGTGCGTATCGAAAAGCCGGTCAGCATGCCGGATGACGACGTCCGGGATTTCGACCGCAGCGCCTTCGGCATCACCAGCGCCTTTGGCATGCGCGAGATCCTTGGCTACGCCCCGGTCGAGCCGGACGGCTCGGTGCGCGTGAAGGTGCCCGCGGATGTCGCCTTTGCCCTGACCGTGCTCGACGCCAACGGTCGCCGCATCGGCGCGCGACATGACAACTGGCTGCAGGTGCGTGCGGGCCAGGAACTGAAGTGCAACGGGTGTCATTCGCCTATCGGCGATGACTCGCACGGACGCGACAACCTGTTCACGCCTGTAAATGCAGGCGCCCCCAGCACCGGAGTCCCGTTCCCGAACACCAACCCGGCGTTCTTCGCCGACTTCGGCGAAACGATGGCCCAGGTTCGCGCGCGCATCAGCTGCCAGACGGACTGTGCGGACCTGCAGCCGAGCATGTCCATCCGATTCACCGACGTCTGGACCGACCCAGTCGCTGCGGGCCGTGCTCCGGATGCGCCGTTCACCTACGACTACGCAGACCTCACGACGCCTGCACCGACGACGGCAGATTGCGTGACGGGCTGGCGTGCGGGCTGCCGCATCACGATTCACTACGAGCGGCACATCCACCCGCTCTGGAGCAAGCCACGAGTGACGCTGGCTGCGGACGGCACCGTGCTGCGCGACGACACCTGCGTGGCGTGCCATTCGGCTCGAGCCGCAGACGGCTCGGCGCGGGTTCCCGCCGCACAGCTCGAACTGACCGACGGGCCGTCGGCCGACGTGCCCACGCAGTTCCAGGCCTACCGTGAATTGCTGGCCACGGATGCGGCACAGGAGGTCGTCAACGGCGCGCTGCAGGACCGGCTGGTGCAGACAGGTATCGATCCGGTGACGGGCCTGCCGCAGTTCTCGACCGTACCGGTCGCGCCAGCGCTGAGCGCCGGCAGCGCCAGTGCTTCTGTGACGTTCTTCTCATTGTTCGCCCCCGGTGGCACCCACGCGGGTCGACTGACGCCCGTGGAGTTGAAGCTCGTCTCAGAATGGACCGACATCGGTGCCCAATACTTCAACGACCCATTTGCGGCACCTTTGAATTGAACGGACTCGACTTCCGACTGCTGTTTGCCTGCTGCCTCGCGCTTTGCGCTGCGAGCCCGCCTGCGCACGCCCGCACCGAGAAGGCTCCGGCAACCGTGGTCGTGCAGGACGCCTTCGTGGACCTGCGCAGCGGTCCGGGGCGAGGCTTTCCTGCCACCTATTCCGTCGAGCGGAACGCGACGATCGCCTTGCTGCGCCAGCGTACCGACTGGATCAAGGTGCGAACCGACAACGGCCGCGAAGGGTGGGTGAATCGCTCGCAGCTCGAACGGACACTGACACCCGGCGGGGCTCCCGTGCAGGTGGCGGGACCGGCGCCCGAGGCGCGAACCGGCCATCACTGGGAGGTCGGCCTCGGCACCGGCGACTTCGGCGGCGCCAACGTCATCTCGGTCGCGGGCGCCTATGCACTCACGCCGAACCTGCTGGTGCGCGCTGACGTCAACCAGCTGCTCGGCAACTTTTCCAATGGCTGGCTCGGCACCGCCGGCATCGCCCACGTGTTCATGCCGGAATGGCGCGTGTCGCCCTTCGTCGGCATCGGCGGTGGCGTAGTGACGATTTCGCCGAAGGCCACCCTGGTCCAGGCCGAAGACCGCACCGACACCACTGCCTATGCCGGTCTCGGGGTGCGCGGCTTCCTGACCAACCGCTTCCTGCTGCAGGCGGAGTACCGCAGCTACGTCGTGTTCACGAGCCGCGACGAGAATGAGGAGATCGACGAATGGACCGTGGCCTTCACGTACTTCTTCTGACCGCGCTCGCCGCCGTTGCGGCGCTGCCGGGAAGCGCGGCCGCGCAAGCGGCCGGACAACCGACGGGTGACCCGTCGGCCTTGCCTGCACAGCAACCGCAGGTCGTCGAGCCGGCCGTGAAGCGGCGTGAAGTCGAGCCTCCCGCCCTCGACACGGAGAACTTCGAGGCCGGCGTCTTCGTCGGCACGGTCAGCATCGAGGATTTCGGCTCGAGCCTGCTGTACGGCGGCCGCATCGCCTATCATTTCACCGAGGACCTGTTCGCCGAGGCGACGGTTGGCACGTCGAAAGCCGGCAAGACCAGCTACGAGGAACTGAGCGGCTCCGCCAATCTCCTTACCGACAGCGAACGCCAGTTCACGTACTACGATCTCGCCCTCGGCTGGAACGCGCTGCCCGGCGAGGTGTTCTTCGGCGGCAAGCACGCGATGCCGAGCGCCGTGTACTTCACGCTCGGCGCTGGCAGCACGAACTTCGCGGGCGACGATCACTTCACCGTGGCGCTCGGCGCAGGGCTGCGCGTGCTCGCGAACGACTGGATCGCAGTGCACCTCGACGTACGCGACCACATGTTCGAGAGCGACCTGTTCGGCAAGAACAAGCTCACGCAGAACCTGCAGGTCGGGCTTGGCGTCACCGCATTCTTCTGAGGAACGGCCATGAACCCTGTTCGCCGACTGCTGCTCGCCTGCTGTCTCTCCCTGTCGCTGCCAGGCATGGCCGTGGCCGCGGCCACTCCGGGTTCGGCCGCACCTGACTTTTCGCTCGCCGCGCGCGACGGCGGCAAGGTGCGACTCGCCGACCTCAAGGGCCAGGTGGTGATGATCAATTTCTGGGCGACCTGGTGCGGTCCGTGCCGGCAGGAAATGCCGCTGCTCGCCCAGCTGAACACGAAGTACGAACCACTTGGTTTCACGCTGCTGGGCGTAAACGTCGAGCCTGACAGCGCGGCCGCGGTCACCTGGCTCAAAGGCATGCCGGTGACCTTTCCCATCCTCTTCGATACGAGCAGCGTGGTGGCCGGCAGCTTCGGGGTCGAGGGCATGCCGAGCACGGTCTTCGTCGATCGCAAGGGCCAGGTGCGCTATATCCATCGCGGCTACAAACCGGGCGACGAAGCCAGGTACGCCGACATGATCCGCAGCCTGGTGAAGGAATGACCATGCGCAAATCGATCTGCCTCGCGCTGTTGTCGTGCTCCGCCGCCGGCGCCACCGGCTGCGCCAGCGTCGAGCCCTGGGTCAAGCCCTACGAGCGCCAGTACCTTGCGGACATCGTGATGTCGGCCGAACGCGATCCGGTGGCTGCGTCCTACATCAACCACGTGTTCGAGGCGCGCGAGGGTGCGCGCGGTGCCACCGGCAGCCACGGCGGCGGCTGCGGCTGCAACTGAGGCGACACAGGATGGTATCGCGCAGCATGATCCGACTCTTTGCGCTCGCCAGCCTCGCGCTGGTGGCGGGCAGCGCTGCGCAGGCTGCCGTGCTGCCGGACGACCGCGCCGACGCGATGTACCACCGCTATGAGGGCGGTGGCGTCACGATCGACGGACCGTCGCTGCTGCTGCGCAAGAAGTTCGCCGAGAAGTACTCGGTCTCGGCCAACTACTACATGGACATGGTGTCGAGCGCGTCGATCGACGTAATGACGACGGCGAGTCCTTACAAGGAAGAACGCACACAGGGCAATCTCGCGTTCGACATGCTGCAGGGCAAGACCCAGTACAGCGTGAGCTACACGCTGAGCGACGAGAGCGACTACACGGCCAACACGGCGACCTTCGACGTCAGCCAGGACATGTTCGGTGACCTGACGACCGTGTCGTTCGGGTTCAGCCAGGGCTGGGACGAAGTGCGCAAGAACGGCGACAACCAGTTCAAAGAGACCGTCGATCGCCGCAACTACCGCTTCGGTTTGCAGCAGATCCTGACGCCGCGACTGATCGCCGGCCTCAACTACGAAGTGATCACCGACGAGGGATTCCTCAACAACCCCTACCGCTCGGTGCGTTACCTCGACGAAACGAGCGCACGCGGATTCTCGTTCCAGTCCGAGCTCTACCCGCAAACCCGCACCAGCAATGCGATCGCCGTCAATGCGCGGTATTTCCTGCTATATCGCGCCTCCGTGCACGGCGAGTACCGTTACTACACCGACACGTGGGGCATCGACGCCAACACGGTCTCGCTCGGCTACACGCATCCCTGGGGCAAACGCTGGATCTTCGAAGCCGGTTATCGCTGGTACGATCAGTCCGCGGCGGATTTCTATTCCGACCTCTTCCCGCGCGCGGACGCGCAGAACTTCCTGGCCCGCGACAAGGAACTCAGCACGTTCACGAGCCACATGTTCAGCCTGGGCGCGACCTACGAACTGCCCGCGCTCGGCTGGGACCGCATTCACCGCTCGACCGTGAACCTGTTCTACGACCGGATCAACTACCAGTACGACGACTTCCGTGACATCACGACCGGTGGCGCACCGGGCACCGAAGAGCTTTACGGTTTCGACGCCGACGTGTTCCGGCTGTTCATCTCGGGCTGGTTCTAGGCGCCGCAGCGCGCTATCAGCAGGCGGGCCAGTCGATCCGCGCTGCCCGGCGCATAGGCAAAGAACATCGACGGCTCGGTCATCTCGAGTTCAAGGATGACCGGCGCGCCCCACCCGTCGCGAATCATGTCGAACCGTGCGTACAGCGGTGACTCGAACGGGATTGCGGCGTGGGCCGCGGCCGCCAGCAGTCGCTCGTCATCCGCCGCTTCGCGCGCGCCGATTTCTTCTGGCGCAAACAGTCCTTCGACCAGTCCCGCATCGAGCCGCAGCAGCGGTCCCTTGCGAAACGCATGACTCGGCACTCCGTCGTAGTAGATGAGCGCGGTCTCGCCCGACGTCTCCACGCTGGCCAGGTACGGCTGCAGCATGGCGCTGCGACCTTCCGCCGCGACCAGTCGCGACAGGTGCGCCAATGCCGAGTCTGCGTCCGCTCGCCGGTAGCGCGCAGCATCGCGCGAGCCGGCACCGATAGACGGCTTTACCACGAACTGGTCAAAGTCGCAGTTGCGACCGACCGAGAGCGAGTCCGGGCCGCCGGCCAGGAACTGCCGCAGCGACCGCCCCGGATCAGCGCCCGGCTCGACGAAGCGGGTCGGCACGACCGCCACGCCGACGCGATGCAGGTGCTGCAGGTAGTGCTTGTCGGTGTTCCATTCGAGCAGCGCCGGCGGGTTGAATAGCCGCGTCTGCGCGGCGCAGCGTCGCACCCAGGCGCGAAACTCGGCGATGCGTTCCACGTAGTTCCACGTCGAACGCAGCACGGCGAGGTCGAACGACGACCAGTCCACGGTTGCATCGTCCCAGCAGGGTGTGGAGACCATCGCGCCACGGTGGACGAGCGCATCCACGAGTGGCGGCAGGTCTTCATCGAGTGCGAGCGCGTCGAACGTGCTCACCAGGGCAATGTGCGGCAAGTCAGTCTCCAGCGGGAATTCGTTCCGCGGTCAGCCGAGAGCGGCTTCGATGCGGTCACCGAGAGCGCGCAGCACCGCGAGGCGCGCGTGGCGCTTGTCGTCGGCCGGCACGATAGTCCAGGGTGCATGTCGCGTATCGGTGCGCGCCAGCATGTCCTGCGCAGCGCGCTGGTACGCGGGCCAGTGCTTGCGGTTGGTCCAGTCCTCGGGGTCGACCTTGAAGCGCTTGAGCGGGTTGCGGTCGCGCTCGGCAAAACGTTCGAGTTGCTCCTCGCGGCCCACTGCCAGCCAGAACTTGGCGACGATCACGCGGTGCTCGGTCAGCTGGCGCTCGAATTCGTTGATCTCGTCATAGGCGCGCCGCCAGTCGGGCGTCTTCGCGAAACCCCGCACCCGCTCGACCAGCACGCGCCCGTACCAGCTGCGATCGAAAATCGTGTAATTGCCCCGTGGCGGCAGGTGGACCCAGAAACGCCAGAGGTAAGGCCGGAACGATTCGTCGGGCGTCGGCGCCGAGATCGGCACGACGCGGAACTGGCGTGCGTCGAGCGCGGCGGTGACGCGACGGATCGCGCCGCCCTTGCCGGCGGCATCCATGCCTTCGAACGCGACGACGACCGCGTGGCGCTCGAAGCGTTTGCGCCGCGACAGCAACGCGAGCCGGCCCTGCAGCCGTTCAAGCTCGGCTTCGTATTCTTCGTCGCTGGGCGCGTCACCTGGAGGTTTCGTCGCGAAGCGAGCGTGGGTAGCAACGGTGGTCACAGCGCTCGCCGTTGAATTCCTGGCGCGAGGGATCGCGTCGTCCGCGTGCTGGATCGCCGCCAGCAAATGGCGCCCGACTTCGAGCGCGCGATGCTGGCGGTCCGTGCCGTCGACGACGTGCCACGGCGCCAGGGGCTGATCGGTGGCGGCCAGCGCGCGCTCGTAGGCGCGTTCGACCGGCCGGTAGTTGCGCGCCAGCCAGCGATCTTCCTGCGTCACGCGCCAGCGCGTGGTCTTGCTCGACTGCAGTTTGGCAAGACGCTTCCGTTGCGTATCGGGCGAGACGTGCAGGTGGACCTTGCACAACACCACGCCATCTCGCGCCAGCATCTGTTCCAGCTGCCGCACGCGCTCGACGCCACGCCGCAGCTGGGCAGGGCTCGACGCCGTTTTCACGCCGCGACCCGCGGCACCGAGCAGCAGGTCCTGATACCAGCCGGCGTGGAGGATGGCGATCCGGCCTTTCGGTGGCATGAGCCGCCAGTAACGCCAGAGGGTCGGCCTTTCGCGTTCGACGTCGTTGGGCGCATGAAAGCCGTAGACGGTGGCGAGCTTTGGATCGAGCCAGCCGATCATCTCGTTCACGACTTCGCTGCGGCCGGCCGCCGGAATGCCGGTCACGATCAGCACCACTGCATGCTTGCCCGACTGCCGCAACGCGAATTGCGCATCGAGCAGCGCATCCTGCAGCCTCGGCAGCGCGTGCTCGTACTCGAGCCGCGTCAGGCGACGGCCGCTCAGCGCCTCGTGCAGCCTGCGTCTGGTGGCCATGGCGCGCCTCAGCGGCGACGATCCCGGGCCAGCGGCACCTGCTGCGTGACGCAGTGGACGTTGCCCCCGCCGAGCAGGATCTCGCGCCCAGGCACGCCGACGACCTCGCGCTTCGGGAACAGGTCCTGCAGCTTGCGCAAAGCGTCCCTGTCGCGGCGCGGGTCGAGCAACGGCGCGATGACGCGACGATTGCCGACGTAGAAATTGACGTAGGACGCCGCCATGCGACCGCCCGCAGCGCGCGGCTGCGAACCTTCGGCGGCATCGACGCCCGTGGCTTCCTCCGCGGTCATGTGCAACGGACCCGGCTGCTGCAGCTTGTGCACCTTGAAGCGACGGCCGCGCGCGTCACGGGCGTCGACCAGGCGCTCGTAGGCCGCACGCGAGATCTCGTACTGCGGATCGTTGCGGTCGTTCGTCCAGGTCAGCACGACCTCGGCCGGTCGCACGTAGGCGCACAGGTTGTCGACGTGGCCGTCCGTCTCGTCGTGCAGCACGCCCTTGCCCAGCCAGATGACGGCTTCGACGTTCAGGTAACGCTTGAGCTGCGTCTCGATCTGCGCGCGGCTGAGAGCCGGGTTGCGGTTGGTATTGAGCAGGCATTCCTCGGTCGTGATTACCGTGCCCTGTCCGTCCACGTGGATCGAGCCACCTTCCAGGACGAAGGGTGCCCGGTAGCGGTCGCAGCCTTCGATCTCGGTGATCTTCTGCGCCACCGCATCGTCGCGGTCCCAGGGAAAATAGAGACCGCCCTGCAGGCCGCCCCACGCATTGAACTGCCAGTCGACGCCGCGGACGCCGCCGCGATCGTTGACGACGAACGTCGGTCCGACGTCGCGCATCCACGCATCGTTGCTCGAGAGTTCGACGACGCGCACCTGCGACGGCAGCAATCGCCTTGCATTCGCATACTGCGACGCAGAGACGCCGACGGTCACGGGTTCGCTGCCCGCAATGGCAGTCGCCAGCGTCACGAACGCGTGTTGCGCAGGCTTGGCGCCGAGCCGCCAGTTGTCGGGACGCTCTGGCCAGAGCAGCCAGCAACCTGAATGCGGCTCGAACTCGCCGGGCATGCGGAAGCCGTCGCGGCGCGGGTTGGAATCCAGGGTCTTGGTCATGCGTCGATGGTAGCAAACGACCGTCAGTCGAGCTTGGTCCGGCGCAGTCGCAGCGCGTTCGAAATGACGCTGACCGAACTCAACGACATCGCAGCCGCGGCGATCCACGGCGAGAGCAACCAGCCGAAGACCGGGTACAGCACGCCGGCCGCCAGCGGCACGCCGAGTGCGTTGTAGCCGAACGCGAACCAGAGGTTCTGGCGTACGTTGCGCATCGTCTTCTCGCTGAGCCGGAAGGCGCGGAGCAGGCCGCGCAGGTCATTGCTCACCAGGACGACGCCTGCCGTCTGCTTGGCCACGTCCGTGCCGGCGCCCATGGCGATGCCGGCGTCGGCAACGGCGAGTGCCGGTGCATCATTGATGCCGTCGCCCGCCATGGCCACCACGCGGCCTGCGGCCCGCAGTTGCTGCAACATCTCCGCCTTGCCGGCCGGATCGACGCCGCCGTGGAATTCCTTGATGCCGGCCTGCCCCGCGATTGCCCGCGCCGAGGTGACGTGATCCCCCGAAACGAGCACGACACGCAGGCCGAGGTCCTGCAGCGACTTGACCACGTCCCATGCCTCCTCCTTGAGCGGATCGGCGAGCGAGATCAGGCCGATCGGCTGGCCATCGACGGCGACGAACACCACGGTCTGCCCGTGCTCGCGCAAATGGCCGGCCTCGGTCACCAGCGAACCTGGGTCGATGCGCTCCGACTGCAGCAGGGCCTCGTTGCCGACCAGCACCTTGCGCAGTTGCACGACACCGGCTGCGCCCGCCCCGGGAAAGGCCTCGAAACCGTAGCTGCGGCCCAGGCGCAACCCGCGCGCGAGCGCGTGGCGCACGATCGCCTGCCCGAGCGGGTGTTCACTCGCCTGTTCGAGGCTCGCGGCGAAACGCATCAACTCGTTCTCGGGCACGCCGTCGACGGGCAGCACGGTCGCGACCTCGGGCCGGCCGCGGGTCAGCGTGCCCGTCTTGTCGAACACGAGCGTGTCGACGTGCTCGAGCCGCTCGAGAGCGTCGGCGTTGCGAAACAGCACCCCGGCCTGGGCGCCGCGGCCCATGGCCACCGTCATGGACATGGGAGTCGCGAGCCCCAGCGCGCATGGGCATGCAATGATCAAGGTACTCACGGCGACAACGAGCGCGAATGCGAGTCGCGGCTCGGGCCCGACGCTCATCCAGACGATCGCGGCCAGGGCAGCGATCGCGATGACGGCCGGCACGAACCACGACGACACACGGTCCGCCAGCGCCTGCACGGGTGCCCGGCTGCGCTGCGCGTCGGCCACGGTCTGCACGATCTGCGTGAGCAGCGTCGCGCCGCCGACCCGGTCGGCGCGCATGACGAAGGCACCCCCGCCATTGACGGTGCCTCCGATCAGGGCATCGCCTGGCGCTTTGTCGACGGGGATCGATTCACCGGTGAGCATGGATTCGTCGACTGCGCCCGCGCCTTCGAGCACCGTGCCATCGACGGGAATCTTCTCGCCCGGCCGCACGCGCAGCGTGTCGCCGACGTGCACGTGCGTGAGTTCCACTTCTGCCTCGGTGCCGTCGGGCTCGATCCGGTGTGCCTTGCGCGGCACGAGATCGAGCAGCGCCCGCAGCGCAGTCCCTGTTTTCTGTCGTGCCCGCAGCTCGAGCACCTGGCCGAGCAGCACGAGCGTGACGATCATCGCGGCGGACTCGAAGTACAGGCCTGTCATCTCGCCATGGCGAAACGCGTGCGGAACGAACCGGGGGAACATCGCGGCCAGGGCGCTGAATCCATACGCCACCGCGACGCCGAGCGCGATCAGCGTGAACATGTTGAAGCTGCGGGAGCGCAACGACAGCCAGCCGCGCTGCAGCAGCGGCGCGCCGCACCAGAGCACGACGGGCGTGGCCAGCGCAAACTGCAGCCAGCCACTGATCGGACCCGTCAGCGCACGCGGCAACTCACCGAGCATGCCGCCCATCGCCAGCGCCATGAGCGGCACAGTAAATACGACGGCCCAACGGAACCGCCGCTGCATGTCGAGCAGTTCCGGATCGTCGCCTGCCGCTGCCACCGGCACGGCACGCTCGAGCGCCATGCCGCACTTGGGACAGGCGCCGGGCACGGGACTCTCGACGCCCGGACACATCGGGCAGACGTAAAGCGCTTGGCCAGGTGCCAGCACGCGCACGGCTGACGGCATGCCAACCGCAACCCCTTCAGCCGCGTGACAACATGAATGCTGCGCAGCAGGAATCTCGGCGACCACAACGGGGGCGGCGCCGGACGTGGGGGCAGACGTGCCGCAACAATCGTGACCGGCGGAATGGGCAGATGGGGAATCCATCCGCCCATTTTAGTCGCACCAGGACGCTAGCGGTTCCGAAACCGTCGACGACGCAGCGCTCCGCCCAACCCGAGCAGCATCACGCCGAGCCAGCCGAAGCCGCCGCCACCGCCGCTGCCGCCGCTCGCAGCCGGTGGCGGTGGCGGTGGCGGTGGGACCTTGATCTGCACGGCGGCCTGTGTCGCTTTGCCGAGCGCGGCTCCGCCGGTAGGCGACACGAGCTCCAGCGTGAAGACCTCCGTTTCCTCGGCGATCCCGTCGCTGGCGATTGCCACCGGCAAGTATTTCACGCCAGTTTCGCCGTCGGCCCAGGTCAGCACGACGTCCTGCCAGTCCTTGCTCCCAGAATTGCTGAAGTCCTGGCCCGGTGTGGCACTGCCGCCTGCCGCGACCCGCACCGTAACGGATACAGCGCCCTGTCCATAATAGTTGCGGGAAACATAGAATCCCGCCTGCTCGCCTTCAGACACCGCGGGTGTGGTCGCCACGATCGTCAGGTCGCCCACGGGGTAGCTCGCGCCGGCAATTTCGACGTCGGCTCCGTATGCACCAAGCCCGGCGCCACCCTCCGGCGACTCGAGCACCACTTCGAAGAACTCGGGCAGTTCGGCATTCGCATCGGACGCGATCGGCACCACAATCTCCCGCTCAGCAACGTCGCCGTCAGCCCATGTCAAACGCCCGGTCGTGACTATGTAATCGGCGCCGCTGGTCGCGTGCTCGCCGGGCGCGTATTCCGATCCAGCTGCGGGTGGCGCGGGAAAGTCTCGGGTAGCGTACGTCACGGCCACGGCGCCTTGACTACCGCCAGTTCGACGTATTGTGAGCACGGCCTGCGCACCCTGCTCGGTCCCGAGAAACCGTTCCTGATTCATGCTGAGGACGCCGGGGCCGCCGCCGGCACTGCCTAGCAACCTGGCTACGAACGCGCTACTGCCTGACCCGTAGGAGCTGGCATTGCCGCCAACGACGAGCCCCTCGTTGTCCACGACTTTCATGTCGGTGATGGAGGGGAAGCTGGCGCGTCTGGTCTTCAGGTCGACACTGGTCGCACCGTCGCGGCCAAATAGCGTGTCCAGCGTGCCGTCAGCGAGCAGCCGGACGACCAGCGCGCCGGAGAAGCCTGCCCGGTCATTGCCCGTGACGTAGATCGAACCGGCTGCGCCAGTGGCCACCGCAGTGACCGACTTGAATCGACCGGTTACCACGGTCGCAGCGAAACCGGGATCGATCGCGCCATTCGGCAGCAGGCGACCGACATAGCCATCGGCATCGGCATCCACGCCCCCAAGCAGGATGCGGCCGTCAGACTGCACCGCCAGGGACGTGCAGAAGAGGGATCCCGCACTCGGCGACGGTGGAGTCGCATATCCGCCGATACCGAACGCTGCGTCGAGGACACCGGCAGCGGTCAGACCGACCACACTGCAATCCGAGCCCATGCCACCGTCGAGATACGTCGTGATTCGATAGCCACCGCCAAGGGCAGGCGCGATACGTGGGTTGCGGCTGTAGTTGTAGGCGCCAAGGTAAATCCCGCCTGAGCCAAAGCCTGCGTCCAACGTCCCGTTCGCCAGCAGCCTCGCGACCAACAGGCTGGAATTGCGCTCGCCCGCCACGACGATGCGGCCGTCCGGATCGACGACCACCGAATACCCGGCCTCGCGACTCGTGCTGCCGTCGCTGATGATGACGAGGCCACCGAGGCCGAAATCGGGATCGAGCGCGCCATCCGGCCGCAGCCTGAAGACCACCAGCTTCATCCTGCCATCCGGCTTTCGCGCGGTACCGACACCGATGACCTTGCCGTCGGACTGCAGTGTCGTGTCGTAGACGGCCGTGTCTTTCAGCGCCGCGGCGGCGAAGCTCGCATCAGGCGTGCCGTTCGGCAGCAGTCGCCCGACGAAGTAGTCCTCGTAATAACCCCAGTATTCGTATTCACCGCCACCCCCGAACAGGACCGAATCGTCGCCCTGCACGTCGACCGACCAGAGGCTCGAACCATAGGACGGGATTGCGATGCTCGATTGTCGTCCGACGTCGCCAAACGACGGATCGAGGTCGCCGGGCGCGGCTATTGCGGGCGCACCCGTCATGCTCGCCATGGCGGCCGCGGCTTCCAGGCCAACGAGCCGAATGAGGGGTGACTTGCTGCCCTTCGTTTTCTTCCTGCGTGTCATGGTGATACTCCCGTGTGAATGTCGACGGCAAACTCCAATGGCAATTCCGCGCAGCCCATGGGGCACAGATCGCTTTCTATCCACAATGTGCCGTGCAGAGGTGGACCTGATTGAAACCCGCCGGGCTGGTCTGATTTCATGCGGAAGACCGCTTCCACAGACGGCAGAGCCGATCCGGCCAATAAGTCCGCAGCAAGGTCGAGGGCTGAATACAGACCATCCCCCTTCTCCCGCCAATCCTTGGGATACCCCGAGTAGATAATCGGCGCGCGCAACGCTGCAGCCAGTTCAGCCAGGTTCTTGCGTTCCACGGAATCCTCGTCCAGCCGGCCTGCGATCAGCACCACCTGAATGCCAGTGTCGGCCTGCTGCTGGCGTAGCGAGTCAAGAGCGGCTTGACGCTGCGACTCGGATAGACCGGTATCGTCGCCACCGCCGAGCAGCGCAACGATGGCACGCCTCCCTGTTGCTGGTGCCTGTGCGGCAGTCAATGTCAGTGCAGCGCCTAGCGCGTCGAATACCGGAGCCGTGCCCCCGACCAGTGGCTCCAGGCTGTCCACTGCGGCCTCCTGCGCGAAGCGATCCGCAGTGAACACCGTTGCCGCCTGGGGTGGCGCCCACAGCGGCAAATGCTGCAACAACGGCGGCCGGGAGGTGTCACCGCCCGGACCCGCGAAGCCGGCAACGGCGATCAGGTCTGTCTGGACACCACTACGGGCACGCCGGATGAAATGTTTGGCGGCGAAGGTGCGCAGGCCGTAGGGATCGTAGTCAGCTACGCGACGGCTCTGATCCAGCAACAGCAGCGCGCTGTAAGGCCCCCGTGCTGCGGGCGGAGCCGGGACGCCGACGGGATCGAATGAGAAACCCGTTGCCGTGACTCGCCCGCTGCTCTTGTAGACACAGGTTGGAGTGGTACGCAATGAATCCAGCCAGACCATACAGTCGTCCAGTCTCAGGTAAGGGGTCGGCTGGGACGCCGCGTAGCTGCCGAAGCTTGATGGCTCGAATCGCGCCTTCTCCGATGCGACGATGGAGACGTGCAGTTCGAGCTCAGTCCGGTCGGCGCTGATGCTTGCAGCCGGTGCCGTTACCGGAAGCAGTGCCACCGTTACTGGCGATGCAGGCTGGACGATCGCTATAAGCGCGGTGGATCCTGCTTGCCGGACATCGGCAATCTCAATTCGGCAATGGCCTAGTGGATGATCGACGTAAACCAGTGCCGCACTCGGCACGGCGTTAATGGTCACCAACCCGTTCCGATCCGAGTCAGCGGTACCGACGATCGCGGTCTGCCGGCTGTTGAAGACAGTCACCAGCGCATTGGCCAGCGGATTGCCATCCGGATCGGTGACCAAAACCGTCAGGCTCCCGGTCCCGGCCGCAACTGGTGGCGGCGCGGACGTACTGGGCGTACCGCTTCCCCCCGGATACGTGGGGCTTCCGCCATCCCCGCTGCAGGAGGCCAGCATGGCGGCCAGGCACAGGAGCGCGACGACGGATGCGTTGCTCGCGCGGGCAGAATTGGCAACGTACATCAGCAGTCTCCCGGTTCCGGATACACTTCGAATTCTTGCAAGGCTCTCGCCAAGACCTTGGCGTAGTAGCAATGCACAGACTTTGTTCGCTTCCGGTCGGCCAGGTGAATGATGGAGAACCGATCTTTGGGTGATGATTTGCCGAACAAGGTGGAATCCGGTGCCAGCGGGCGCGGCGCCGAGGATCCAGCTGCGTCTCCGTTGGCCCGCCGACCGGATTTCCGGCTGGGGTCCGGCATCGTCCGTCCTTCGGTGCGAACCGTCGAAGGACCGGGTGGCAGCGCCGCTGCCGAGCCGCGCGTAATGCAGGTGCTGCTCGCCTTTGCCGATGCCGGTGCTGCCGTCCTGACCCGTGACGACCTGTTGCGCATCTGCTGGAAAGGAATGATCGTCGGTGACGACTCGATCAATCGGGCGGTCGCCGAGGTCCGGCGCATTGCGCGCGAGACCGGTGCCGGGTTTGGAATCGAGACCATCCCCCGCATCGGTTACCGGTTGACGGGCGGTGCTGCCACCAGTGCCAGGCCGCTTTCAGAGCCCGAATCTGTTCCCGCTCCAGTCGAGGCCACGCCGGAGCCAGTCGATCCCGTTCCGGTGAAGACAACGCGTCGCTGGATTATCGGTGGTGCACTTGCGGCAACGGGCGCAGTCGCTTTCGGGGTGTGGACGGCATTCCGACCGCGGCCCGACCCGCGCTATCTCGAACTACTGGATCGCGGCAAGCAGGCGCTGCGCATGGGCCTGCCCGAGAGCAACACACAGGGTGTCGAGATTTTCCAGGAAGCAGTGACGATCAGGCCGGACGATGCCGCGGCCTGGGGCCTGCTAGCCCTTGCAAAAAGCTATGTTGCCGACAGTTCTCCATCCCGGTCCGCCGGCAGCACGTTCCAGGAAAGCGAACAGGCCGCACGGCGCGCGCTCGCACTGGATGAGCGTGAACCCAATGCGCTCGCAGTACTGGCCATGTTGCAGCGAAAGCTGGATGACTGGCTGACTACGGAAAGGAAGCTGCGCGATGTGCTGGCCATCGCTCCTGACAACACTGCGGCGCTGGATGGCCTGGTGGCACTGCTGCAGGCCTCCGGTTACTCCCAGGAATCCTGGGACCTCAATGAGCGTACTGTCTCCCTCGACCCGTTGCGTCCCAGTCCGCTCTTTCGCAAGGCGCTTAAGCACTGGATCATGGGCAGGCCGCTTGAGGCTGACAGGGTCATCGCCCGGGCACGCGAGCTGTGGCCAGCGCATCCCTCGGTGTGGAACGCTCGGCTGCTCATCTCTGCCTTTACCGGTCAAATCCAGGCGGCCCGCATTCTGGTCGGGGATCAGGCGACCACGTCCCTCATGATCACACCCACCGCGGTTGCAGTGTGGGATGTTTCGCTCACTGCACTGGAAACACGTGATCCTCGAGACATCGCCAAGGCACGCGCGGCCAACGTGGCAGCAGCACCGCTAAGCCCGGGGCTCAGCGTGCACGCCATCCTGATCATGGGGGCGCTGGAGGAGGTTGACGCCGCTTACTCGATTATCGATGGGTTGCTCTTGCAACGAGGCGGGTTGGTAACGCAGACCGACTCGGGACAAGGCCCGAGCCCCGCGAGCGATCCGCTTTGGCGGCAGACGCAGTGGCTGTTCACGCCAGCGACCAAGTCGCTGCGAGCGGGCCCCCGATTCTTGTCACTCTGCGATGCCATTGGCCTGACAGAATTCTGGCGCGGGCGTGGCGTCCCGCCGGATGAAGGCATGCCTCGCGGCTAAAGTCGGGCCTCGACACCGAATCCGAACTCCCTCGGATTGCCCGCGGTGCCATAAATGGGCGAGAAGAGCTCCGTCAGATAAAACGTGTCAAAGGCATTCCGGACATAGCCGAACACCGACCAGCGTCCCTTCTCGTAACTGGCGCGCGCGTCCAGGACGGTGGTCCCGGTGATGCGCAGCGATGGGGTATTGGCGTCGTCGCTGAAATAGTCGGAGTTGTGACGGACCTGGGTGGACAGGCGCCACCGGTCGGTTGGCCGCCAGTCGATTGCGGCGGAAGCGGTCAAGGCCGGTGATCGCTGGAACTCATTGTTGCGCAGCGGGTCCGCTGGATTCGTCGTTTCGACTATCCGGGTGTCGAGCAGGCCGAGGCCTGCACGCAGCGATAGTCGCGTTCCGACGGACCACCCCAACTCCACCTCGAGACCATGGCTCTCGGCAACAGGCACGTTGCTGATTTCAGCCCAGAAAGCCGTCGCACCGCCCGGCACCGTGTATGCGCGCCTCCGGGCACGCTGAGCGTCGCTGATATCGTTGTAGAACAGGTTCGCACCCAGCGTACCGCGACCCCCAGCGAACGACGCTCGTGCGAACACCTCGTAGTTCCAGAGAGCTTCAGCGCCAAACTCGTCCTGTTCACCAGTGTCGAAGTTGAGGGTGGTACCACCGGGATTGAACGCGCGCTGGACCAGTACGCCGACCTTGAAGTCGCCTGTGATGTTGTATGCGGCAGAAATCTTGGGCAGCCAGGCCTCGAACGTTTCGTTGAAGTCGATCGGGAAGCCGGTCCCGGGCGCGCCGAGCAATCCCTGCCGGTCCTGGCTGTCGCGCTCATGTCTAAGGCCAACAGTCAGTGAAAGCCTGGACGACGGTTGATACGTCACTTCGCCGAACAGACCGAGGCTCTCCTGCCGGTCAGTAAAGTTGCCCTCCCCCAGTACGGCGGACAGGTTGATGAACTGATCAAGGTGTGAACCAAGGTAATGGACGCCGCCGAGCAACTGCACCGATTGCGTCGGGATCCAGTTCAGGAGTGACTCGGCCGAGAAGTCCCTGGAATGCGTCTGTGTCTGCCCGAGGCCTGGCGGGGCAAACCGCTCAATAGATGCATCGCCCCAGGAGAGCGTCGTCTTTGATCCCAATGTTGGCGCCAGCTCGTAATCAAGCACGCCGGTCAGCGAATCCACGTTGGTAGAAAACACACCATAGGTGGGCGCGGGATCCCGGCGCGCCTCAAAGGGAAATCGTACGCCCTCGATCTGCGGCATCGTCGAATCGACGTGAGCATAGGTTGTCAGCAGTCGCATGCCCGGCACGGCCTTTGGCTCGGCAAGGAGCTTGACCCGGATCATGCCGTAATCATCCTGGTCCGGGCTGGCGCCAACGACGAAGTCTGCGATATCGCTTGTGGGGCGGCTCGTCCTGAGGTCGCCCGCAATCCGGAATGCAAGCTGATCCGCAACAAGCGGGCCGGAAACGACGGCCGATCCCTGCCAGGTGTCATAGTTGCCACCCAGCACGCGCACACGCCCTTCCCAGGCATATTCAGGATCGCGGGTCTCTATGAAGATCGCCCCGCCGATCGAATTGCGCCCCTGCGTCGTGGTCTGCGGGCTTCGATACACTTCGACCTGATCGACGTCCCATACGGACGCGAGGCCAAAGACGAATTCATTGAAACTGACCGCACGTCCATCGACCTGCAGTGTTACCCGGGGTCGCGTCCCACCGAGAAAGGCAGGCAGATCGCGCAGGACGCCGGTCGAATCCTGCCCGCGAATCGTTGGCCCGGTTCCGCCAGAACCAAACTGTACGTTGGGCACGAGAGACAGCAGCTGCTCTACGCGGTCGGCACCTGCGAGTGCCTCGATCATTTTCCCGGTCGTTACAACGACGCT
>Ga0315286_10001638_pt1 | contig 20378 bp, 26 predicted proteins | sample YL17G10_0_MG_FD_205038 | JGI IMG/M metagenome (GOLD analysis project Ga0315286, IMG submission 205038) | Sediment microbial communities from Yellowstone Lake, YNP, Wyoming, USA - YL17G10_0 | ecosystem: Environmental > Aquatic > Freshwater > Lake > Sediment | place: USA: Wyoming | collected... | reverse complement strand
ATCTCCGCGAACCCACCCACACAAGCACGTTCCTGATTGATGGTTCCGCGCCAGACGATCAAAGCGCCCACGATTGAGGCATCGGTGTTGTTGTAAAGTTGCGCTTCTACGTTGGCTGCGGAGGTTGACAAATCAATTACGGCTGTCCAGCCGATTCGATAGGTCCCGGTTAATGCCGAAGTGGTCAACGTAGTCTTTGTCTGAAAAATATCAGAAGTCGTAGTTGTGCGGCTATCCACCGCAGCGAATTGGTAATCTTTTCCAAAAACAGCATTGCTAGGCAAGTTGCCAATCTGGACCCTCTTCTTGGCATTGCTGGCCGCGCTGTCCTCGATGACCAGCAGGTCGGCTGCTACCGGAGTGGTCTTCTCGGTCATGGCTGATATTTCAGCAGCCGTGGTCTTGTGAATAGCTGTAGTATCGAGACCACCTGGAAAATTTCCGATGGTCAATCGCTTCTTGGCGTAACTAGCCTCCGAATCCTCAATCAGCAAAACATCAGCCGAGACCGGGATAGTCTTTTCTGTGACTGCGCTAATTTCAGCCGAAGTGGCCTTGTGGATCGCAGTGGAATCGGTTCGATTGTCACTGAGTCGAGAATCGTTTCCGGCACAAACAGTAGTTGACGAACTTCCAGTTGGAACCCAGCCAACATCGAGCTTACCACCGGCCCCAGCCTTCGGAATAGCGTTCGCCGCAGCCGTAATAGTTGCTACTTCATCCCCGCCACCGTTCTGATGGATGCTGGCATGAGTGGGCAAATTCAAAACCCATGCAGTGTTCGACGAATTTCTAAAATACAACTTCTGCTCGTCAGTTCTCCAAAACAACTCATTCGCTTGTGGGTCTCCCGGAAATCCTGTTCCGTGTGGAATTTCCAAAATTCCACCTTCGCCCCGATCAAAAGAATAGCTCCCGCTGATAATTTTGTTTGTGGTATCGTCAATGATGATCTGGACGATTCCCATTATGGCACACTCCTATTTACCGTAATTCCCGTAATTTTCGAACCCGTATAACTATACGTCTCAACCAATCTCTCGACCTCAACTCCAGAAGAGTTGAATTGTATAGTAGTGACCAAACTAACCTTGTTTCCACTATACACATACTCTTCCTCTCGAATCTTTTTTAATTTTGAAGAAGTTTCCCAATAAATAACCTTCGAAATGCTAGTTCCCGAATAAATATATTCTTCAAAATGGCTCTCGTCGAGATTGTGAGCCAATTGATCCAATGCAAGATGTTCAGATTCGGAAATGCCACCACCAGATCGAAGACCAAAAACTCCAGTCGCGTCCTTTGCGCGGAAAGCCCCACTCACATATCGAATGGCTCCAGATATTTCAGGATCCGAATCTTGAGGAGTGACAATCAACTCCTCTTCTTCTTGTGGTCCTGGAAACCTATCTGGGGTCGTCGTCACGAATTCTTTTTCCTCTTTGTTTTTCTACCAATACCGGATTTCGGAGGGACGACACGAACTTCCTCTATCGTCGGACCCCTCTCGAAATCCTTGTCAAGCTCTCTCTCGTCCGCTTCCATTCGTTCGTGCCGCTCAAACTTCAATCGAGTATCATCAAACCGTTTTGCTGCCATCTGTCCAGCCTTCTCAAGTCCAGCAATTCGACCGTACATCTGAGAGAGTTCCCTCTCGTTTTCCTTCTGAATTTCCCTGATTATATAAACGGTTTTCTGGATTTGATCAATCCTTATTTTCGCTTCCTCAACAGTGAGACCAGAATCATCAACCTTCTTATTGATCACGTTACATTCCTGAAAAATTCGATCTCCAATCACCTTAGACGCATGAACGACCCCACGTCTTTCGTCGATCGATTTCTTCAAATTGAGAACTTCCTGATCGAACTCCAGAACCATTTCCTGGATTCCGGTCAACCGACCTCTCGTCTCTGGATGTTTGATTTCTTCCAACGAAGGATTTTGGACTGTCATTTGAAATCTCCTGGCTTGACCCGTCACTTGGGGGCAATCACCGAGATTCTAAAGCCCCTTGTTTTTTGAATTACTGTTTGAGAACCGCCGAGATGATGACATCACCCGATTTCACACCCTTGGCGAAATCGACCTTCAGATCACCATCAGCCGCAGTCGTTCCGACATAGCAATCGTTCTTGGTCGTTCCGTTTCCACCCTGAAGCAACCGACCATTGAGGAACACCAACTGGGTCACAGCCCCAATGGTGTTCATATCGATCGGATTTGCCGTGATGTTCTGGACCGCCGCAGGAATGTTGTCCCCCTGCGCGTAACCCGTTCCGAGAACAGTCACCTTGAGCGTCATGTCCACACCACCATGCTCGCCCGCATACTTGATGGCTGCCGCAACAGACGCGAAAGACTGACTGAACAGAGTCGAAATTTTCCCAGTCGTCGCATCGTCGAGTTGGATTGTGGTCTCGCGAGAAGTCGCGAAGTTGATATCCGCCGACGCCTGCAATGTCAGATCTCCAGCCGTCGCCTCAACATCCAATCCAGTCGCATCGACGTGTCCAGCGGTCACACCGACATTGATGGTTGTCCCACCCGTGTCGAACTTCGAACCACCAAGGAAATCTGCATCGTTGACGTTGTTGACATCGAACGTGTCAACATCCAACTGAACCTCATCTCCATCCCCACCACTGTCTAGACGAGTGATCGTCATGATTGGATTTCCGGTTCCCAACCGGAAAACCCACGAATTGGTATTCGCCAAACGGATATCGACATCCGTTCCGTCCACCACCATGTAGTATCCACCATCGTAGGCTGAATCCAACGAGACGACGACTCCAGCCTGGGGATCCGCACTCTCGATGTCACCCCGGAAAAACTCCTCGGGCATGTCCTTCAGAGACTCTCTCCAGCCAAACGCATAGATGACTTTTTGCGCCGCGATATCAGCCGCAGGGCAAGCCTCGAGATCATCGTAGGTCGCATTCGCGCGGACAAAAGAAATCTGCCCCTGATCCGCCGATCCGGTATTTCCAAAAGCGTTTCCGTCCGTCGCGCCAGATCCGACCTGAAGCAATCCGTAAACGCGATAGCCAGACGACATAATCGGATCGCCCGTGTCCCCGTTGAACACAAACACGATGTTCTTTGGGCGAAGCGCGTTGGAACCCGCAATCTCAGTCAAACTATTGGTCCCGATTCGGCCAGCAAGCTGCGCCGTCACCGCACCCAGTTCCGAAATGGCAATCGCGATATCCTTGTCCGGTTTGACAGATCCGGTGAGAACCGCGACGTTGCCCCCACCACCTCCGGTCATTCCGGTAACCGCAAAATCAGAATCGGTCACGGTCTCCGTGATGTCGTAGTTGTAGGGACCATTGCTGTCATGAAGCAAATTGACAATCGGAGAAGTCCCCTCGGAAGCCGTGATGTCGATGGTTGCGCCGTTGATCGCGATCACGACCACATCGACCACGCTATCCGCATCGGTGCAGCCAAAAACATTCACGCGAACATTGGTCGCGTCGTAACCACCGATTGGTGTGTACCCACCAGTCTGATCGATCCAGAAAGTGACAACTCGAGTTCCATCATCGATGACGAACTTCTCTCCATCGACGAGCTCTGCCTTGCTCACGCAAGTAATCGTTCCGGTCGCCTTTGCCGCCGCAGCAACCGTGATGTCGTTCAGATTCTCCCGGAGGGCCAGAACGTACTTCGCCTCGAGAGTCGCTCTCTCAAAGAGGGCTTTCAGTGAGGCATCACCACCGAAAGCAGTCTCGATGTTGTCGTGCCAGTTTCCGGAATCAGGCCCGTGAATGATGCGCTTGAACTGCGAAAGCACACCAGTCAGAAAATCCTGATGATCTACGGCACTCGCCTCGATTCCCGCCACCTGAGCTCCACTCAGCGCATCATCAGGATTGTCCGTTTTGTGAAGTTGCTCCAGTCTGATCAAACTTACCGTCATGACGCTCTCCTTTCGATCACCTCAAATATGGGTTGTACCGTTGCCTACCAACCTTTGCCACCGATACTCGAACGGAGCGTTGAGCCTGATGTACCATCAGACCAAGCCGCAAATTATCGACAAAACAGGTAATTCGCTCTCCACCCTTAATCTTTGATTCCGGATCCGCAGCAACATCCTCTGCGAGAAAAAACACATCCGAAAATCCGGTTGGCCGAACCAAAGAATAGGATACGCCTTTATGGAGGACGGTCATTCCACGGATGGATTCTTGAAAATCCTTTGCCTTGAAAAGTTCCATCAATTCTTTAGCGTTCGCCTGTTCGCACAAATTGAAACTTAGAGTCTTTCCGTTCGACAAATGTATTTTTAGCAAGGGTGTTTCCCCTCTTGAGCTAACAGCCAATCGAAGGAAAGCCAATCCAATCCTAGCACAATCTCCAGGATTGGTCCAAAACCTACATCTGGATTACTTGCAACTGCTCGACAAACTTCGAATGTTTCAGTAGCAAAAACTCCCACTCATCGCGGGTTACCTGCTTTGTCGAATTCGGTCGAAAATGAAGAGAACCTTTCACCGATCGTTCGATATTCGCAGGAACCTCGATTTGGGTGGGAGGCACGGACGCTGGTACTCTCAGCCAATACATCACTCACCTCCCGTTAGTTTCCCGTTTTCCTACGTTTCTTTCCCCGTTCTGTCGCGACCGGAGGAGGTTCAGGAACCGGCTCTTTCTTTGCGGCAATCTCCTTCTCCAACCTTTCGGTCGAAATCGCAATGCTCGGAAGTGAATCTTCCGATTTCTTCACGCTGTCCAAAATCGGAATCGTGACCGGATGAGATTCCAGCTTCGGAACTGGCGCTTCGACTACTTTCAGGATTTCGACTTTTGAAGTCGGCGGCAATGCTGGAATTTCTTTCGCGGGCTCCTCAAACGGAGCAAGCATTTCCACCCGAAATCCCTCGACTCCCTGGTAGTACCGGATTTCCTCTCTGTCACCACAAACCTTGGACTGCCCCTTTACAAATTGACCATACTTCATGGAATTGTAAGTGGCACATCCAGTAAGGGTAATTCTAGCTAGAGCCATCTTGAGAGCTCCTTTCCACCAATCGACGGCGCTAGAAAAAATCAGACGCTCTTGCCGATGTTCTTTCCCTTGACCAGAGCGGTCGATTCCTCAAACTCAGTGGCGATCTTCGTAGTTATTGCGTATTGGTTAACGCCCTTGTAAATGTCCCTGTCCTTTTCAATTCGAATATCCCGACCGAGACCCACGATGAAATTCGCCATGTGTGTGAGAATGATTTGCGGATTTGCGGTATAGGTGACCTTGACCACCTGACCGTCCGTGATTGCCGATCCCCCACCGGAACGATGGATGAGGCCAGTGGTGGTGTTGACCACATAATCGGTGGTGTCGAGGTAGGGAGTGGTCGGGGCCGCGCCGAGAGTGGAGGGGGTCACAACGATCGTGTTGATCGGAGCGAATCGGAGAGCGACATCGGTCGTCCCCGCGAGAGTCACATGCTGCACCACTTGAGGAAGGAACTGCATCAGGGGGACTTCGACGATGGGAATCCCAAATGGGCGCTGGCCCGCTCCACCAGCAGAAGCATCACCTAGCGCGGTCGCACGGGTGGACAGCTTCTCGTAGTAGAGCTGCGCCAGATCCGGACTCACGAAGAAACGAAGGTCGCCACGGTTCCGGCGGAACTTGGTGGGCAGAGCTCGCAGCATGGACCCGAACACGCTGAGACCGATGTTCGCCCCAGCGGCATCGTACACGTTCCCGGAATCCGCCAAACGGTTCCAGCCATTGAACAGGCCAAGGAAGCTGTCCTTGACGTACTTCGCGGTGTCTCCACCATCCCGATAGTCGGATTCGAGAATAGCGGGAGCTATGGTGTCACCGAACAGTAACAGTTCCTCGACATCATTGGCGACCTGTCGAGCCATAATCTGGATCACGGTATTCTCAACCGCGTCACCTTCCAGGTTGATCTCCCGGAACTCATCCGAGATTTCGAACGGGGTGATGACCGTCCTGGGGGTCAAGGTCACCTTCGACGTGGTGATCCCGCGACGAAGACCAGGATCCTGGGCTTCGGCCTTGGGGAAGGTCACTCGACGACCGATCCCGATCTTGTCGATCTCCAGAGACTCCTCACGGAAGCGGATCGTCCGCGCATTGTTCCGGAGAACCGTCTGGTCGATGACGTAATCCAGGAACTTCTCGGACTGCGCCGGGTTGAGTTTGCCCGCAGAAGCGATCGCGTCGGTGGTGATTACTGCTTTCTGGACCAGTTCATCATTGCTTACTTTTGACATTGCTCACTCCTCCGATTTTCGAAAATGGATTTCGGTTCAAACCACATTCCACAAATCCTACAGAACTCCAGTCCAAAACGACTTCTTGGTTTCCTTCTTGTCCGTCCCACCCTCGCCCTCGACCGACTTGGAAGGCTGACGAGACTTCTCGATATCCTCGAGTTTCTTCGTCGTCTCCTCCAATTTTGCTCTCGTCTCGGTCAATTCGGATTCCAACTTCTCGACGTTCGGATCCTTCTCCGATTTCTGATCCATCTGTTTTTCTCCTTCTTGTTTTACTACATTGGAAGGTTTGAACGAATCGACAATCGACTTCATCGCCGCAACATCGATCTCCCCAAGCAACTTCAGAAGATCGATAGCCGTCTTTTTGAGAGATTCCGTTCTGCTGGGCGTGAACCTTTTTGACTTCTGGATCTCATCTTCATTCTCTTGCTGGAGATCCTTCGAAACATTCGATTCCCCATCCGACTTCTTGGCCTCGAGCCAAGAGACGATTTCCTTTACTGCCTCTTTCGGAGCACCCTTCATGTTCCGAAGGATAGCAGCAAAGGCAGCAGGATTCATCCCTTTTTCTTCCTCGGACTTCTTCGAATTCTTTCTCTTCGTTTCCTCTTCGTCTTCTCCGTCTTCTCCGCAAGCCTTCTTCTTGTCCTCGTCCTTCGAACCACCGCACGCCTTTTCCGCATCAACCTTTTCGGGTTCAGTTAGCTCTACTTCCTTCTTCGGTTCGTCCTTCGAAATTTCCGGATTCGGAGTTTCAACCTTTTCCGGATTTTCCGATTTCTGGACCACTTCGTCCTTCACAGTCTCGTCCATGTTTCCCTCCAATCGTTTAACGACAAGAAAACTCCGAAGATTCGCCGCACGATCCACCAAACTAACTTCACGAACTTTCACGTCCAACATTCTTCTTGTTGGTTTCAATTCTTCTTTTTGTTCCATATTTGACTCCGAATACAACAAAAAAAGAATGGATGGGCAACATCCATTCGTTCGCAATGAGACTGCGAAGAACTACATTCCAAATACTGGAATGAATTCACCTAGATTGTCAAGAATTTCTGACAGCCATAACGAGAGCACTTCCAGCGATTGAAAATCCAGTAATTTCTCCAGACTTGATTTTCTTCCAAATTTGGTCATCTAAAACTCGGCAAGTCATGAGCCAAGTTCCTTCTTTCACTTCCTCATTCCCAAACTTCATTTCGGATGGTGCAATCCAAGATTCTACGAGCTCAACCCCAATCTTCCCAAACATCGTGTGAAGAAGACCCATCTGGGTTTCTAGATTGTATCCGGAAAGAAAATTGTGCGCGGCTCGCTCAATGACTTCCGAGCTGATAATATCCCCCTGCCCATCCACCGTCTCAGGCTCAAGAATAATTCCAGTAACCAATCGTTTTTCTTCTTGTTTTTTCAAAATGGGCATCTCTGCCCGAACTTCCGCCAAATAGGTTTCCTCGTCCGACTTCTGAACCTTCTCGTCTTTCTGATCTTCCAACATTCTCCTCGCCCTTTCCTGTAACTTCGTTTTCAATTCCTCGGGAATTCCAGCTTGAGGAATTCTGGCAATCGCGTTCCGGAGATGAGGAAGATCGATTTTCCCATCCTTGTCCTTGTACGGAAAATGGCGAAGAGTTCTCGGAACCGTTTTTCCCTCTCCGTCCTTCTTTCCTCCAGATTCCACATAAAGAAAAGCAGAATCAGGCAAATCATTCACATAAGAAGTTGGCCAAAGTGCCTTTCCGGCATCTTCCATTTCTAAGGATTTTCGAATTCTAACCTCGTCTGGGGTACACGAAGTGCGCTTTCTGGTCATGACGGTTTCCTTTCAAATACCCGTTTCAAATCATTTTTGTCCAAGACGACGGTTATCACACATCGACACCGGCCATGAAACGGAGGTAGAGCAACTCCAGATTCGGCCAATTTGTCAGAATCCGATTTTGAAACCTGACCTTTGCTTGGAGAAATATCCTTCAGTTCTTCCGCACTTATCCAAGGATGCGCCTTCTTCACAGCATCGGGGGTTTTCGCTTTCAGTTCCGCATTCGCAATTCCCATTCCCTGTTCGACCGTAAATTGCTTCCCGTTCATGTGGGAACAAACTGGACAAGTTCTGCTGTCCATAGGATTCACGATCTCGTATTTGGAAACCTCGAGATCCACCATTGTCCGTAGGTGTCCATGAGACCTGGCAGTAGTTACAGCATTCGCTACGATCATTTCAAAATACTGTGCAGAGCTCCCACCAAACCCAAACGGAGTTTTGACCCAACCCAACTTTTCAAAGATCAACTGTCGAAGCATATTCGCCGCAATGTCCCTTCCGAGACCAGCCTCCAACATGACCTTCGTCGCCACATCTTTGATGGAATCCGAGATGTTTTTATCGTAGTGCTCCCCGATCCAAAATAGTTGCTCCCGGGTCAACGCCTCCACAGCTCTCCGATCCACCAAATCAAAATCAGGCTCGATCCCAAAAGAAAAATCATCTCCAGCCTTCTGTACGGGTTCGAACAATGGAACTTCACCTTCTCGATACGCAAGAGAAAACTTCGTCCCGGTTCGAACCTTTTTCCAAAGTGCATTCCGAGAAAGATAGTATACTTTGGCGAAATCTTTAGAGTAACGAGATTTGACCTTCGGAAACCACCGACCCATTACGATCCCGACCGCTCTCTCAATCCCAGCGGCCTTTCCCCCACCAACAAACGAAGCCCTGGCCGCGAGTGCCGCGGACTCTCGGAGAGCTTCCCACTCAGACCAAATGTACTTCCGAAGCTGAATTTCGATCCGAGCGATCTGCGAAACCTCAGAAATCTTGAGTGCCTTGATCAGCAAAGCATCAATGACCTGAAGTTTTCCAGAAAGAGATACGATATCAGTCTGTTCCGTGGTCATGACATGAACCTTCCGTCGCATCCTGCCATTCCTTCTCTAGCCTCTCGCGCACTCGAAGTGCCATTGACAAAAAGTCTTCTTCTTTCAATCTCTTGATCGCAGTTACCTGCTGCCCAGGTTCGGTCGGATCCGCCTTGTTTTTCACCGCTTCCGCCATGAGCATCGAAAAAGGAAGATCCGCTGGAAAGTCCTTCGGGAATTGCGGCAACTCATCACCCAAAATTTCCTCGAGCATATTCCGAGCGATTCTAGGAGTCATTCCTCCCGTCTTCTCCGCTCCACTCAGAATCGCGACGAGTTGCGTGTTGTCCGTCGTATTCGGAGAATTCGAACGAAACCGATGATACTGAATTCCCATCTCCGGAAAAAACAAACGATTCATCGTCGAGTCAAATTCTTCTCGCTCCGGAGCAAATACCTGCTCGTCCGCAAGTTTCCGCGCAGTCTCGGCGGTAGCTCGATTCAAATCCTCAGTTGCTCCGAGAAGAATCGACGGAATTCGGAACGAACGACGAATCTTCGCCTGATTGTTCTTCTGATAGTTCTGAAAGAGCTCATCCTGAATTTGCTCTTTAGTCAACGGTTTGATGTCCAATTTCACATTTCCCGAATCTTCGGCATTGGTCAACATCTCCATCGATTCGGCTTCGATGATGAGAAACTTGGAATAATTGTCAGATCCCTGAATCTGGGATTCGACAAAACTCTCAATTCTCTTGATCGTCCCATCAGTCAATTGCCCATTCGAAACGAGCAAAGCCATCGACGGGATATTGTTGTTTCTGAACGTGATATAGTTGATCTCTTCTGCCGACCGATCTCCGAAAATAGAAAGAAGATTCCCGATAAAACGAGGCATCCCATACGGAGAACGAGAACAATAAAGCGACATGTGGAAAACTTCATTCGCTTTTTTGTCCTCCGGGAATTTCGAAACTTCCGATTCTGGAACTACGAATCCAGTCTCGTTATCGTAAACCCGAGGATCACCAAATTCCTTGAACCATCGAAGCGCGTAATTCGAAGAGATCGAAAGGTTTCGATAATACACCGATTTCGATTGTGCGTGCATTCGAAACCTAGACCACACCTTTATGTTCCGAATTTCCACAGATCCATCGAGTTGAAGTTCGAGAATCTTCATATCGGCTTGAATGGGTTCTTTGTCAACAGGGCCAAGTCTCATCTGGTACGCCGGAATATGATTGAACCCCTGGATGCGACCAGAGACACTACGCACGATCTCAAACCAAGCATTTCCGGTCGTCTCGAGATCCCTTCTTACCTTCTTTCGAAATGCCAAAAAGGAATCTTTCAAGCAAGCATATGAAAAGAAATTTTGCAAATAGACCATTTCAGCATCTATCGACTTTTTTAGATCCTTTGGAATATCTGGATCATCCATTTGCAAACGAGAAACAAATCGATATCCATATCCATCAATATTTGCTGCCATAGCTTCGATACACGGACTGAGCTCCGAATTGTTCTCTGGAAGCATAGAAAGAGTCATAAGATCAAATGGTGGTTCCAGAACGCGCCCTTCCCGAACCAACATTTCAAATGGATCATCAGAAGCGGTTTTCGTCTTTCCGTCCATCTCGATAATTCGATCTTCCTGCTTTCTCAACGGAATGACGATTGCTCGAAGGGCTTGCTTGTTGGAACGATTCCCACCAGAAACCGACTCCTTCAATGCTGTATCCGACATGGTTTTCTCCCTTTACAGAATTCCCGGCTCGTATTCTCTTCTCTTCCTATGCCGTTTCATCTTACGTGCCCGAATCGCAATGTCAAACGCATCCAGACCATCCTTGAAACGCGCAGTCGGGAAAAGAACAAATTGCTCGACCAGTTTTCCCATGTTCTTTCTGAAAAAAACTCTTTTGGATTCGAACATTGGAGAAAGTTTCCAAGCTCGAGTCATCTTGTCCTTATCGGTGAAAATGGGAATGATTCGAAGGCCAGCAACTTCGTCCTCACCATCACGAACCTCTTCTTGCAAAACCTTCTGATACGCATTCCCTTCAATTCCACACCGAACAGGATCCCACTTTCTGAAAAGTTCCGAAGTTCTCCCCTTCTGTTTCACGAAAGAGATGTGCTCCATCAAATAGTCAAGAACATAGATTCGTCCAGATTTATCTTCACCTATAATTACGATCGCGAATTGATCGTTTTTGTCGTTTTCCGTTACTGCAAGATCAACACCCATGAAAATAGAAAGACCAGAAGGAACGTCTTCGTCTTTTATGATTTGACAATCATCATAATGAAAAACTTCTCCCTTCATCCCATCCGTCTTCACTTGATACTGCGAATCAAAAATAAGCATCCCAACAGTTTCGCGCTTCTCGATGAAGTAGTCTTTTGAGTAAACTTCCGGCCAAGCCGATTGCTCATATTCATCTAATGCTGGAATAATCTGAGTATGCCCCTTGAATTCCTGTTCCATCAAAGTACCGTAAAGGTCCTCATGATGGTAACGAGTTCCGAGAATGTGATGTTCTCCTCGAAATTTCACCTTCGGATCTGGAGGCATCAAACAAGGATCAAGCGTTTTGTAAAACCAAGTGAAAATCTTATCTCGTGCGTGTTTCGTATAAGAATTATCTTCATCAACCAAATCGTCAGAAATAACAACGTCAAAATGTTTAGAAACCACCACCGATTCTGGGCTCATGGTGGTAATGCTTGCCTCTTTCGTTTTCATCGTTCGTGGCAAAACTTCGATTTCTTTCTGATCCCACTTTGTCACCTTTCTGGGATCAAAATACGTTCCGAAGATTTCCTCGAGTTTTTTATTTCCTTCAAAATGACCTTTGATCTCCTTCAAAAACGATCCAGCATTTGTAGCAGATTTGCTTGTCAACGCAATTCGAAGATTTGGATTGCAAAGAAGATAATAAATCACTTTGACCACAGTACACATTGTTGTTTTTCCAGATCCTCGAAACACCAACTGTAAACTTCGAGGGTTGTCAATCTGAAATTTCAACATTGCCAAATGGTGTGGTGCCGCTAGATAACCCAAAACCTCTGTTGCTAAAATATCAACTCTTCCATATTCCAGAACGGCTCTGCGAATTACCTCGTTCGTCTTTTCTCGATAGTGGGAATAGAGTCTAACGAGCTCCCCGCGACCCGATGTTTGGAGCGAAGAACCTGTTTCTAAAATCGGAAGGACATTTCCGCCACGTTTGACTTTCATTTCAAAATTGCCGATTGCCACTCACAAGGATCTTGCAGGTTTCACCACCAGCCATTCCACCAGTGACCGCAACAATGACCTTCAAACCATAGGTCTTCACTGTTGCGACCCAAGGAATCCCGGCACCCTTGGCCGAAAACGTATAACCAGAACCGTGAGCGACCACAAACTTTGTTGCCTCTTGCGACCAGAAAAGAATGCTCACCGCTGGATTGCTGCTCGTTTGCGGAATGACCTGAATTGTCAGATCATCGAGCTCTACCGTATTGAGCGCAAGAAGCGGATCGATCAACGGCAAGCTATCGTCCGCAGTCACATTTCGGTAAAGCGAAAATCCAGGAGCTTTCTCGATCGACGTATTCGGATTTGCCATTGTTGCCCCTAAAAGGCGAGCCTTTCGTCAAAAGATTTCCCATCTGGGGGGGTAGATGGAAAGTTTCTCGAGTCGAAAGGCTCGCTCAAGCTAGTGTCTTACTGAGCACACTCGTAGTACACGATCTCGGCTGACACGTTCAGATCGGTATCCGCACCGAGACTGAATCCATTCGACAGCGGGGTGATGCCGGTGGCAGACGCCACGAGCGAAATGTCCGTGGTCCCCGCTCCGGAATCCACCACCTTCTGCATCGAGGCATCGGCCATCCCCTCAAACCAAACCGCCTTGCAGTTTCCAGTCACGTTCCACAGCTTCACGGAACGAGGGCGGAACCCAACAGTCCGCACTTCCTTCGACGAACCCGTACCGATGAAACTCCCGCTCACAACTTGCACGCCTGAAGCCATATCACACCTCCTCGGTAGTGTTGTCTCTTGACAGTTCGGACAACGGCTCTATTGCCGAACCTGCATCCGATTGGATGCTCGAGACGTGGTTTTTACAAGCCATCGAAATATTCTCCACACAAACAGAACACACCCGGAGTCCATGTTCCGGGAAAACAATAGCAAAGTCAAGTTCTACTTGACAGACAGAACACTTGAATTTGAATCTCTTCCCCTCACTATCTGGAACCCAAATTGTCCAATGCGCGACTTGATTTTCCGGATCCACAATTCCCTCCTCATTACTTTTTCAGCATAGAATCTGCTAATAAAACAGAATCTTCCATCCACCCATCGATCACTTCCTGAATCCTACTGTACGGAATTCCCGAAATTCCATAAAGCGTTCTCGTTCGATAAGACCCATAAGCAATCCAGAGTTCAAGGGTCGCAATTTTGTTGTTCAGGTCGGAGGGAAAAGGCCACATTTTATAGTACATCCACCCACCAAAGACAGCCCCCAAATATTCTTCTGCTCGATCCGGATATTTTCCGTAGATCCATTTCTCCATCGCGATCGACATTCCGTATCCGCGAAGTTCGAGAATTGTTCTCTCTTTGGAGGACCACGGAAAAAAAGAAAATATAGCTGCGAAAAGAGAACTTGCACCACAGAGGACATTGAATGGGAAAAACAAAATCGAAAAAACTAACCAGATCAGGCCATACCATTGGGGAGAAAAATATTTTTGGTAGAAAGAAAACGAACCAAGTTCTTGACGATCCCACATATGAATAAATTCGTGAGCAAGAATATAGCAAGATTCCTTGCTGCCCTGAACAAAATTGTCATCAACGTAGATCGTTTGACCAATCGTTATCGATCTATTCTTCAGTTTCAAAAGCCGAAAAAGCCAAAACTCTCTTAGATTACGAATCCGGAATCCTCGAAATTCCAATAGGGCGAGAACAACCAATCTCTCATATAACTCCTGCCAATTTTGACTCGACATGTTTATCCCTCCACCACAATCTCCAAAATATCCAACGCCACCCGTCGATACTCACAGTATCAAATCCCCAGCCACGATTGCCAACCTTTCTCTTCCGAACTCCAATTTCCCCAAATCCAATTCTGAAAACAGACCAGCGGATCGTTCTCATTCTCGTATCCTATTTCCAATTCCGACTACTTCAGTTGACTCTAATTCTCCAGCAAAATATCGGAAAATATGTTCGATTGCCACACGGACATCTGTGAAAATATAAATGTCCGAACGAATCTCCTGAATCGCCTTTGTTACATACTCAAAATTCTTGAGTTCAAAATCTACCCCGATCCACATCTGTTTGTTCCACCGAAGAATACTTCCGAGCTCCAGATAATCAGACCAATCTGAATCCTTGGAAATCCAGCAAAACACACCATCGACAACCCGAAGAACCTTTTCCTTCCATGCCACAAACTCGAAAAAAGAAATCTTCTTTCCAAACCCGCTGGCATAGATGGCAACGGGAAGCGTGCGAACCCTATCTATCAACTTCGTCTGCCAACCAATGGATTCCAGATTGCGAGAACCACAAATGTACACCGAACACTCAAACGAAAGACCAAGATGACCACGGTCATCAGGAGAAACCACCCAACAAGAAATCGTCCCCTCATCCATTCTCATCTCCCCGATCGGGTTTATAACGAAGAAATCCCGGCCTTCCCGCATGAACACGACTGATCTTGGCCTTATGGTGCTTCTCTAATTCCGGACGATCGATATTAATCGGTTTGGGAATAGTCCGATATATTGATGGATTATCGACTTCCGAAAGAGATTGATTCTGAAATGTTTGCATGATTCGTTCCAAGACCACTTCTTCATTCGCCACAGAATCTCGCAAATCCTCATCCCTCATTTTGTTTGTCCGAATCTCGTCCCGGGTCTCTTGCCGAACCGCATCACTCTTCTTTCCAAATCTCTCGAGAATACCCAGCTCTTGTCCCTTCTCGATGATCTTGTCCTCGATATCCGACTTTGCCTTAATCGCATTCAGCAAAGAAGCATCCCCCTTTGCTGTTCCATCATTCGGCATTCTATCGATGAGCTTGTTCAGCGCAGCCAAGCATTTCTTCTGCTCGACAACGTACTCAGAATAGATTTCCTCTTTTGACTTCGCCTTCCATTTTTTGGCCTGTAATTTGCAACACTCCTTCTGAACCCCGGCGAACTCGTCTTGGTTGAGCTTGAGAATCTTTCTGCAATCCTCGAATGTTTTTCCCAACTCCAATAAAGCAAGCATCTTTCTGACATGATAAGACAGTTCCGACATTCTCGAGCTCCTCCCTAGTCATCCCGGCGAATGGCCGAGACTCCAGATATAGACCATTGGAAGCTCTCCTGCAATCTTTGAAATGCAAGAGTCAACTCCATTCCCAAAGGAATCTCCATTGCCAGAAACGCAGCAAACTCGATATACCTTCTCCGAATCATCTCGCACTGCACCTGTTCTTCCTTCCCGGCACCGACCCGGCAAGGAAACATATTTTCAATGTGGGACAACAAAACCATTCCCAACCTCCAGTCCCCACCCAAGTCAATATAATTTTCAGCACTCTCACCAAAAATGATAGCTCATCTTCCGCACCCAGAAAAGAAAACATGTGCGTACAATGTAGTTATTTGTATGATGAAGGTTTACAAATTTACAGTGTAGAATTCAAATCACGGAATTGAAGAAACGGTCTTCGCCACAGATTCTTCGAGATAGCCCAATCCGCGGCAACACGGACACGTCACCATAGGATCTGAAACAATTTTCGTTTCAATCCCCCTTTCTTTTCTCGATTTCACGCTCTTTTCCCATTTTGATTTTCTCTTTTTCTCTTCCATGTTTGCACCGACCTATTTTCTGTGATTTCTGTCCATACTCGATAGGGCAAAACGGTTCCGTCATGCAGCAAAACCGCGAACCAATTTTCTCCAGCAAGTTTTCTCGCCAGGTTTGAAAACTCTGTCGGAATTCCAAGAGACCACCCATCTTTCCGAATCAACGCAAAATCTGGCACGATTCGAAATTCCCGATACGCTTGCCGAAACGGAAGCGTCACACCATCCGGAGAAACCAAAACGTAGTCCACACCGTTGTCGATCACTTTCCTAGCTAGACGATTGATCTCCGACATAGCTGTTTCCTTTCGGGTTTTTTCTATCTGTCCATCGTTTCAAATTCCAATAAAAAATCGGATGCGCGAAACAAAAATAAATTCTGGATGCCTTTCTCCACCACCTCCGATCATAGGAAAGCATGTCCTCCAAAATTCTTTTTCTATAAATTGAAGTCGGCATTCTCAAAAATTGATCTTTCAAATTTTCCAAGGTCCGAACCGAGTGGACAAACATTCTCATTCCGCTCATGTATAATTCCTCCGAGTAACGACCCCTCCGGATCCAAATTCGAACAGAGCTCCACCGATTCAAAATGTCACCATTCTCGTTCGACTCGTAGCGAAAAACTTTCTCGAAGCGAAATTTGCCCAATCGAATTATCGTAAAGTCTTCATCGTGTTTGCTTATTTCGACGTTTGCCTTTCTGGCCCACGAACCAAATGGCCCATCATTTGCATCTATGAATTCTTTGAATGTGTGCCCACAGTATCTTTCGCCATGACGATTCCAGACAATTCCGCAAAGATGCGTTTTACAAAGTTGATTGGAGCATTCGAATTTCTCTTTCAGCGAAGGCGAAACGCACTCGACGTGCTCTATCGAAGTTTCTAAATAAGCCATACCAGTTACTACCAAATCCGACCTGCAATGCGGACACTGCATCTTGAGTGGTTCGTTCATGACGGCTCCGATTTTTATAAGTGATCAAGCTACCCATTCCAACATCCCTTTTATGAAAAATTTCCACGTTTATCGAGCGATTCAAAAACATGGAAATGTGATAAACAATATTTTTATCTCACCCTTTTGTTTTCCCAAAAAACAAATACACCAAATTTTCAATCGACCCTAAACTCATATCAAAAATTCTACAAAAAGCAAGAAAAAAATTCTAAAAATGCACAACAATTGACCATATATTTTACACATACTGAAAAAAGCGCCGAACTTCCCGTGGGGGGGGACAAAGGGGGGGGTCTTCCTCACGTTTCGGCCATGGATCACGTTTCGATCTTGTCCGGAGAGATCCGGCCTGGATCAAAGTTTCCGGATGGCCAGGAGAGTTCCGGATTGTGAAAAGTGACCGGAGTGTCCAGAGTGTCGGATCTTGGTAATGTGCCTCATCTGTCCCCCGCCTCATACGCGCGTACGCGCGTTAAAGACTCTCGGTTAAGTAAGGTTTCTCCGATCTGCTCTGAGATCCGATCCTAGATCTTGGTTTTATATAATTGGAACAGACTGTATTCGACGAAGGAGAATACAGTCTGTATCTGATCTGTGTCTGGGATCTTCTCTCTGCTTTGCAGAGAGAAGATCCTTTTGTTCCTCTCTCTAAACTACAGAGAGAGGAACTTAATCTCTGAAGAAATACTGTAAAGTAACAATCTCCCACAAATACAAATAGAAACAAGTCTTAAAGGCTTTAAGTCTTAAGAAAATTAAAATACCGCGTGTATGCGCGTATACATGCGTGCGTGATACAGTTAATACCATTTCCCAATTTTTATTAAATTTCCAATTTCGAATTTTTAATTTCCAATCTCAAATCGCCGGTTCGAATTCTACATCGTAAATTGGTAAACAAATTTCTTACAACAAATCACATAAACCATTTTTCTTCCTGGTTATCAAAACTCAAAAATCGACATTCTTTCAAAATTTTTGTTGACACGAGTTCCGGTTTGTGGTTTTTTTACGACCATGGAACTTGCTTCACAACCAACGAACAAAAAAACCATGCTGCAACACGTAACACATTGCGATGCCGACGCTTTAGGTTGCGCTCTGCTGGCCGGTCCAGCAGCAATTCGCTTCTGCGATTATCAAAGTGTGGACGAAGTTGTAACGCAAGCCCTGGAAGTTGCAAAGGAAAACAGCGCGGTAAATATTTTGATCAGCGATATCGCCCCATCCGACTCAATTATCGCAAAAATCGATGAGTTTTTGCGTGCCTACGGGTCCAACCGGGTAGCCCTAGTTGATCACCACCGAACATCCGCGCATCTTTCCAAATTTCCTTGGGTTATTCACGGAGCCGACTCCGGTTCGTGGCTGTTGCTCGAGGCGATTCGAGAGAAAAAAATTCCATTTCTTTCCGACCGTTACGATAAAATCAGCGATCTAATTATTTCGCTGGTTGGTGCCGTCGATGCCTACGACACCTGGAAAGATAAATCGCCAAACTATCCTCGTGGATCAAACATCTCGAAATTGCAAAAGTTTTTTGGGATCGAAAAGACATTTTCTGTTTTTCAGGATTGTGGGTTTTTCGATCTTTCCGAAACTGGAAAGCTCATCCTGGAAGTCCTTGACGAAAAAGAAAAATCCAACATTGCCAAAGCAACCGCCAAAAAATATTTGGTTCACAGGGACAAAAGTGAAAAAGCATTCGCCATTTTGGAGCCGTGTAGCCCAGTCGTTGCTCATGAAGTTCTTCGGAATCCTGAATTCGATTACGTTGTTGTTCCAAATGTGAGCTTCAACACGGTTTCCCTTTACGCCTCGAAAGGCGATGTGAACGTAGGCGAAATTGCAAAAGCCCATGGTGGCGGCGGGCACATCGGAGCGGCTGGATTTCCTTACGGCTTGCGCGAGCTCACGGAAAATTTGGTCGCGGCGAAGCTGAGTGGTCAACTCGAAGTTCATGCGAAGAGGAAAGCTGAGTGAGCTATCCGCTGGCCCAATGCGTGATCGACGCGATTTCCGAACTGGATCTGAAAAAAGATCCTTCAGAAATTCCGCAAAATCAATATTTTATCTGCCAAGGCATCTTTGCGATCATGCGGAAAATGCACGAAAAATATCCGTGCGAGGGAAAGCTGGAAAACGCATTCACGGAAATTTGGGAAAACGTAAAGAATTTTGAGAACTTGGAAGATCGGATTCACAAGCTGCTGGATCGCGAAGAAGTTTTTGCTTTTCGATTCGGAATTCCGATCGAAGCAAACGAGGGAGAAACTGCTGTAATTTCTGAGATTACGCAGCGATTGGAATTGACTTCCGACGAACCAAAAGAAGAAAATTCACCCTACGTCCTGACTCGCAATTTCTTTATTTTGTTGACGAAAATTCTCTTCGGTCCCAATTCTCCTCCGTATCGAATCCTTGACCATGAGAAAATCGTCTATCAAATTTCAGAAAATACGAAAGCTCTGTCTGGTTTGCAAAGCAGAATTCGAAATTTAATTTTGGCTTGACCGAATCCCGAGAAAAGAAAATGCGCGTTTTCGACTCTTACCGCTCTAGAGTCACTCGATTTCGGTTGGGCCAAAAATTAGGGAGAGACGATCGTGGGATATGCCAAGGTAGGGTTGACTCACAATTGTCTCTCTCGTTTTTTGGGCGGGGAGTCGGTCCAGAACGTGACGGGTCCTGGAACGGTTTTGAAACTGCACTTCAAAATTCCCGATACCCTCATCGGGCTCCCCGCCGTCTCTACAGTACGAGCAACAATGGCCCTAGAATCGATTCGGATGATTCAACCCTAGCGGGGATGAGGGGGTGGTCTTCGAATCGATTCTGGGGCTTCTCTGTGACACATAAATAGGAGAAAGAGCATGGACGAGTTTGCTGTACAAAGCAATGCACCCTGTCTCGGATTCAAAGTTGTTGTTCCGGACGAAACTTACATCACCATGGTTGCCCGGTATGCAACCGAGCTCAACCGGACAGTTCGGATGATGGATGGGCAAGACGCGGGACCGCCGTTCACCGAACTCGAAAAGTTGGATCCGGAAAAGTACCAAGGGGTTCGTGCCGCGGTTCGACACGCGCTTTATTCTTCGTGCTGTGGTGGTCCGAATCCGATCGAACAGCACAATGCTTGGGTCTACGCGAAGCTGAAACTGGGATGGACCTATGGAACGCGCGAAGACAAGAACAAGAAAACACACCCCTGCCTTCTTCCCTATGACGAGCTCTCGGTGATCGATCGATTCAAAGACGTTGTTTTTGGAGAGACGGTTCAGTTTTTTCGAAGGTTCATGCAGGAGAGGGAATCGCTTCAGATGAAGGAAAAGTCTGCTCTTTCTGCGGAACCTCGAGGCTGATTGTTCCATCCGAATTTTTCAAGATCT
>Ga0315286_10001637_pt1 | contig 20381 bp, 18 predicted proteins | sample YL17G10_0_MG_FD_205038 | JGI IMG/M metagenome (GOLD analysis project Ga0315286, IMG submission 205038) | Sediment microbial communities from Yellowstone Lake, YNP, Wyoming, USA - YL17G10_0 | ecosystem: Environmental > Aquatic > Freshwater > Lake > Sediment | place: USA: Wyoming | collected... | reverse complement strand
TCGACTCCCAGATGATCTCGGAGCCTCCATCCTTGTCGATCCGATACACCGCACCCTTCGACGCGGTCTTGTCCTGCGTCCGGCCTGCGGAGGATCCGGGCTGGCTCGTCATCATGGGCGAATCGGCGACCGTCATCGACATGATCTCGGTCGACACGGAACCGCCGCCCGGGGCTTTGGGCACGTCGACGACCGGTGTGGAGGGGGACCGATCGTCGCCACCCGAACTCTTGCCATTGACGGCGGCCGCATAGATCGTTCCGTCAGCGCCGACGCGCACGGCGCGCAACTCGCGGAATGGCGAGTCGACGAGTGCGAAGGCTTTTCCGGCCGAGTCGATGCGCAGCACGCGTCCAGGCGAATCGGTCGAGGCGAGCAGTTGGCCGCTTCCGTCGAAGGTGAGCGAAGTCACGTGCCTGGTCTGCGTCCGGTAGAACACCTCGCCTCGGCCTGCTGCCGTCACGCGATAGACCAGTCCCTTGTCGCCGGTGCCGACATAGAGCCGTCCCTGCCCGTCCATGGCCAGCGACCAGATGTACTTGTCATCCGGATCGAAGTAGATCGTAGAGTGGCCCGCCGCGTCGACGCGGTAGACCTTGCCGTCGGGAGAAGTCCCGACCAGCAATGCCCCATCGGGGGCGGCGAGGATGGCGTGCACCTCGAGTTCCTTCGCCTTGAAGAACTCCGTGACGGTGCCCTTGGCGTCGATCCTCCAGACCTGGCCATCATTGCCGCTTCCGGCAAACACGGCGCCGCCGGCGCCCGCCTGCAGGGTCCAGATAAAGGGCACCGTGGCTTCATACAGCGTCTTGACCACGGGCCCGAGGACGAGCCGGCCCGAATCGTCTACTGACAGGCTGTCGACTTCGCCTTTCATCATCTCGGCGAGTGTCGACACCTGCCAGAAGCGCGGCGAGGTGGCCCGGTTCGTGGTCGCGCAGATCGTCATCAGAGCGGCCACCACCAATATCCGCGTTCGAAGCCCTGTCGTCACGGGTAGACCTTTCGTGTGTATCCGCGTCATGGCCGTTGACTGCGGCCATCGAGCGATAGCGTGAGCGTGCGTTGTCCAGATACGGCCAGCGACGTCCGGATGTCCCAGGCGCCCAGCGTGGCTTGCTGGAGTGACGTGCCGCCGCCGCCAGCCCGGTCGCCCTCCATGACACTGAGTACCGACGAGGGCAGGCCTGGCAGCGTCTCGCTGGCGACGATGGCGCCCCCGCTGCGCCCGAGAAGCCTGACGTACACCCTGTTGTTGTGCCGCGTGTCGTTGAGGCGACGGATCAGGCCGGCTGCCGAATCCGGTCCGAGCGCGGGGCGGCCGTCGCGAGCCTCCCATTGGGCGAGCCGGGGGCCGTCGGTGACGAGCAGCGTGAGCGGGTCGTCTCCATTGAGCGGGATCGGGATCGACACCGTGTGCAGCACATCTTCACCACGCCACGTGCGCAGCAGGATCTTGAGGGGCACGGTTCGCCCGGGGCGGATGGCGGTGGCATCGATCCACACGCGCTCGATGGTCGCCGTGCGGGGATGCTCGGTGGCCTCGATGTTCAGATCAACCGACTCGATGTCGACCGATTCGCGATCGTTGTTGAGCAGGGCGCCCAGTGGCGCCACGACAGCGGCCGCCGCGGTCACCCCTGGCTGATCGCCCACATAGATCTCGTCCAGTTCGACGTCCGCCTGTCCACGAATCACGGCGCGGCCCCGCAACGCGTATGTCGCGGCTCCGTAATCGCGCTCGTGCGACGCGAAGGTGTTGAAGAGCGCGGTGTAGATCAGCAGCGGCGTCAACAGCGGATCTTCGGCCACCAGAAACGTGAGCGTCCTGCGGGAGCGGCCTGCGCGGTCCAGCGCCACGCGCACAGTGATGGCACGGGGACCTGCGCCGAGTGTGCCCGCGACCGCCGTCGCGCGATCCTGCTGGATGGTGCCAACCACCTCGCCGATTGATGAGAGTCTGATCGAACTCAGCAGGCTTGGCAGCACGGTGTGCACGTACGCCCGCGTCATCGGAAACCGAGCCGGGCCGACGTTGTAGAAGGGATGGCCGAACGCGTAGACACGATCGCCATCGACTTCGGTGACCGTGCCGGTCGCGCCGAGGCTGAGGTCACCGGTAATCAGCGCCACGCCCATCGGATCGCCCGGGCGCAGCGGTGCAGTCGACGTCTGCCGGGCCGCCGCTCCCGCCGCGGTTGCGCCCGCGCCGCCTGGGGCGAGGATGAAACCTGCCCGCTCGAACAGGTTCAGAATCGGCTGAATCGCGTCCACGTCGAACCCGCCGGCGACCAACGGTGTCGCAATCGGCCTGAGCGCGGTCGCCGTGCGGCCGTCGTAGGCACCGCGTAGACCGTTGTACGACACGTCGGCGGCGGATGCGGCAAACGGTCCGACAGGGCTGAGCGCATGCTCGAACGCCGTCGCCATTCCGGCCGACGTCATCAGAGCGGGCGCGGGCCGTCGTTTGACCGCGGCAGCGGCGTCCGGACCCGTCGTCGCGGCAATCATCTCCTCGATCGGCGTGATGCCCGCGACGGGTTCGGTCGCGAATTGCCCGAGCGAGTAGGAGACCGCGCCAAGCAGGCGGCCATCGATGTACACCGGGCTGCCGCTCATGCCGGCGATGACGCCGGTCTTCGCGAGTGGACCGCCTTCGAGGCGGGCGAGAATCAAATCGCGTTTCGGCCCGTTCGTGTTGCGGAGCACGCCGATGATGAGGACCTTGAAGTCCTCGATGGTCGTGCCCTGGAAGACGGTTCGACCGAGACCAGTCATGCCGGGTTTCACCTCGTCGACGGACATGTAGCGGCTGGCGGCCGGGGTGTCCCATGCGAAGAGCGACCACGCGACAAGCAGGGCGGCAGTGCGGCGACACATCATGAAAGGCAGTCGTGCTCCAGTCAGGGTTGACTCGACATCATTGGTTATAGCGACTTGTCGGAGGGCGGTCAAGGAGCGGCGGGTGAACGCCGGGGCTGAGGCCGCGCACTGGAGGCCGGAGCTTCCCTTCGACTGCGCCCAGGACAGGCAGCTCCGGCACTCAGATGCACGGCGTTGAAGCCTCACGGCACTCGCCGCATGGGAACACTTCTAACGAGCGGCTTGACAGCGCTCCACCACGCGTTTGACAGCGTGCGGACCCTCTGGTAGCCTCATCCGCAAGGACATGATGAAATCTCCCGGCGGCATCACCGTGTATTCGACCTGGTGGTGGTGGTGTGTCCAGACCAGCTGAGAGGCTTGCTTCCTAAGATCGACGACGAGAGATAGACCGACAAAGCCTCTTCAGCCAACCGGCTGGAGGGGCTTTTTTCGTGTGTGATGTCCATGGCACAAGGCCCGCTAATCTGCGCCACGGTGACGGCCCGCACGATGGCCGATCTGGTTCGCGCCCGCGACGGGGTTGCGGGTGCGGACCTGGTCGAACTGCGCCTCGACACCGTGCCGGATCCCGATGTCGACGCGGCGCTCAAGGGTCGCCGCCTCCCGGTTGTCGTCACGTGCCGGTGGACGGCTGAGGGCGGTCACTTTAAGGGGACCGAACAGGAGCGGCGCACGCTGCTCCTGCGGGCGCTCGATGCGGGCGCCGAGTTTGTCGACATCGAGTGGCAGGCGGGACTTGATGACGTGATTCGGTCGCGCCACGGACGCAACGTCGTGTTGTCGCATCACGACTTCGCGGGCAAGTCCGTCGATCTGGATTCGCGGGTGGACGCCATGCTGGCCACTGGCGCCGACGTCGTGAAGGTGGCCGTCATGGCATCGCGGCTGAGCGACTGCCTGCCGTTGCTCGAGCTGGGACGGAGGCATCGAGGCCGGCGCATCGTGTGGCTGGCAATGGGCGAGGCCGGTCTAGTCACGCGCGTGTTCGCGGCGCGGTTCGGATCGTGCTGGACTTACGCCGGCGACGGGGTGGCGCCCGGCCAGATGAGCACAGCGCAGCTCACCGGTGAGCTGGCGTTTCGACGGATCGGTGCGAACACGCGCATGTACGGATTGTTCGGTCGCGGCATCTCGCATTCGCCCTCGCCCGCGATGCACAACGCCGGATTCGCCGAACTGGGCGTCGATGCGGCCTACGTGCCGTTGCCGGCTGCAGACGCCGACGATGCGATGACGTTTGCTCGCGGATTCGATCTGGCTGGCGCCAGCGTGACAATGCCGTTCAAGGTTGATCTGTTCGGTCGTCTCGATGATGTCGATCCCGGGGCGAAAGAGATCGGCGCCATCAACACTCTTGCGCACACCGACAGCCGGTGGTCGGGCACCAACACCGATGGACCGGGGTTTCTTGCCGGCGTGCGCGGCGTCGTGCCGCGCGGAACCCGGGTTGCGATCCTGGGGACGGGCGGCGCCGCGCGCGCCGTGGCAGCGGCCCTGCGGGACGCCGGCGCGAAGGTGACGGTGTTCGGGCGGTCGGCCGACGCAGCCAGGAATGTGGCGAGCGCTCTCGGTGTGTCAGGCGCGGCGCGCCCCGTGCCGCCATCGAGCTGGGACCTGCTCGTCAACGCGACGCCGGTCGGGACGTATCCCGCCGTGGAGCAGACCTCGTTTCCCGAAAGTGTGTTCGATGGCGGAACGGTCTACGACCTGGTCTACCACCCGGAGAAGACCCGGCTCCTTCGCGACGCCGAACAGGCAGGATGCCGGACGATTGGCGGCCTCACGATGTTGATCGAACAAGCCCGGCTCCAGCAGGCGTGGTGGACGGGCCGCACGCCGAGCGCGGCCGCGCTCCACGCAGCCGCGGTTGGGAAGCTTGCAACCCGAACGGAACAGTCATGAACCTCACGACCTTTGAGCAATTTGTCGAGTGGGCGCAGCGCGGCACGTTTGTGCCGGTCTGCAAGGAGATCATGGCCGATCTGCTGACGCCGGTGTCGGCGTTCCTGAAGATCGCTGAGCACTCCGACTACGCGTACCTGCTGGAAAGCGTGGAAGGCGGCGAGCAGGTGGCCCGCTACTCGTTTCTCGGCAAGGACCCGTTCCTGATCCTCCGCGCCGTCGACGGCGTCGTGACCCTCGAGCGCAGCGGCACCACGACGACCAGCGAGGAGGGCTTCGTCCCCACGTTGCGACGGGTGATGGCCGAGTTCCGCTCGCCTTACGTGCCCGGGCTGCCGCGGTTCACCGGTGGAGCCGTCGGGTTCATGGGCTACGACGCCGCCTCCTGGTTCGAGCCTGTCACGCTGCAGCCGGTGTTGGAGGTCGATCCGGTCATGGATCAGGCCGGCTTTATGTTGTTTGACACGGTGCTCGCCTTCGACCACGTGCAGCACCGCATTCTGATCATTGCGAATGCCCGGATCTCGGCCGATGATGACTTGCACGCGTTGTACCAGTTCGCGTGCGCGAAGATTGAGTTTCTCGAGCGCGAGTTGGAGCGCAACCTGTCACAGGGCGAGCGCCAGGCGGCCGCGCCGATCGATGTGCGCGCGAACATGACGCGCGAGCAGTTCGAACAGCACGTGCGGTCGGCAAAGGAGTTGATCGCGGCGGGGGACATCTACCAGGTGGTCCTGTCGCAGCGCTTCGAGGCGGATCTCGATGCCGAACCCTTTGCCGTCTACCGGGCCCTGCGTCATGTGAATCCGTCGCCCTACATGTTTTTCGTGAAGATGGCCGACGTGTCGATGGTCGGGGCGTCGCCCGAGATGCTCGTGCGAGTGGAAGGCCGGCGGGTGGAGACCCATCCGATCGCTGGGACGCGTCCACGCGGCCGGACTGCCGAGGAGGATCAACGCCTGGCCGAAGAGTTGAAAGCCAACGAGAAGGAGCGGGCCGAGCACGTCATGCTGGTCGATCTCGGCCGCAACGATATCGGGCGGGTGTGCGAGTACGGATCGGTGCGCGTGCCCCAGTTCATGGCGCTCGAGCGCTACTCGCACGTCATGCACCTGGTCTCGATTGTCGAGGGCAGGCTCGCCGAGGATCGCGATCGGCTGGACGCGCTGGTCTCCTGCTTCCCGGCCGGGACGGTATCTGGGGCGCCAAAGGTTCGTGCGATGGAGATTATCGCGAGCCTCGAGCCATCCCGTCGCGGTGCCTATGGCGGCGCCGTGGGGTACCTCGATTTTGCGGGCAACCTGGATTTCTGCATCACGATTCGCACGGTCGTCATCGTGGGTCGGCGTGCCATGGTGCAGGCCGGGGCGGGCATTGTCGCCGATTCGAACCCGACGGCGGAGTTTGAAGAGACGCGTGACAAGGCGCGTGCGATGTTCCGCGCGCTGGATCTAGCTCAGCAGGGGCTGTAGGACGGTCCGCACGAGTCGGGAGTGGGACAGCCGGCGATGCGCGAAGCGGGAGGGGCAACGACGTGTTGTTGATCATCGACAACTTCGACTCGTTCACCTACAACCTCGTCCAGTATTTTGGCGAGCTTGGGGCGACGCCCGTCGTCTTTCGCAACAACGCGATCACGATCGCGGAGATCGATGCGTTGCGACCGGCGCGCATCGTGATCTCGCCTGGACCTGGTCGGCCCGAGGACGCCGGCGTGTCGGAGGACGTGATTCGGTCCTTCGCCGGCAAGCTGCCGATTCTCGGCGTGTGTCTCGGCCATCAGGCGATCGGGCACGTGTTTGGGGGTCGCATTGTGCGCGCACCAACGCCGCGGCACGGCAAGGTGTCGTCGATCGACCATGACGGCAAGGGCCTCTTCCAGGGATTGCGGGGAGCGTTCGGCGCCGGCCGCTATCACTCGCTGGCGGTGGCCGAGGACGGCTGGCCGGCAGACCTGGAGGTGGCCGCGCGCGCCGCCGATGATGGCGTCGTGATGGCGTTGCGGCACAAGACATGGCAAGTGCACGGCGTCCAGTTTCATCCGGAGTCGGTGCTGACCCCTGAAGGCAGGCATCTGCTTCGCAATTTCCTCAATCTCAGGTAGCGGAGGCGGCGGCCATGCTGAGCGATCTGCTCCAGACCGTGATGCGGCGACAGGATCTCACGACGGATGAAGCCAGAGCCGCGATGGATGCCATCATCGATGGGCATGCGCGCGGCGCACAAGTGGCAGGCCTGCTCGTGGGACTCGCCATGAAGGGCGAACGCCCGGACGAGATCGTCGGGTTTGCGCGCAGCATGCGTGCGCGGGCCGTCAGCATCCGCGCGCCCGAGAGCGGCACGGTCGACCTGTGCGGCACCGGTGGAGACGGAGCCGGCACGTTCAATATTTCGTCTGTCGCCGCCATCGTCGTCGCCGCCTGCGGCGTCACGGTGGCAAAGCACGGCAATCGCTCGGTCTCGAGCCGGTGCGGCAGCGCGGATGTGTTCGAGGCCCTCGGGGTAAACGTCTCCGCGCCGCCTTCGGTCGTCGAAACGTGCCTGGCCGAGACCGGCATGGCATTTCTCTTCGCCCCGGTGTTCCATCCTTCCATGCGAAACGTCGCCGACGTGAGAAGGGAATTGGGCGTGAGAACCGCGTTCAACCTGCTTGGCCCGCTGACCAATCCGACGCTGCCCAGACGTCAGCTTGTCGGCGTGCCGAGGCCCGAGCTCACCGAACTGATCGCCCGGTCGCTCTCGCTGCTCGGCTCCGATCGCGCGTGGGTGGTGCATGGTGCCGACGGCCTCGATGAGATCTCGACGACCGGATACACGAAGGTGTCGGAGTCGCGTGGCCGCACGGTCAACACGTTCTATCTGCATCCGGCCGACGTCGGCTTGCCGAAAGCCACGCCCATATCGCTTGCCGGGGGCGACGCGGCCACCAACGCGGAGATTGCGCGAGACATCCTGCGGGGCACCAGAGGCCACGCGCGCGACATCGTGCTCTTGAACGCCGGTGCTGTACTTTTGCTGGCTGGCCAGGCGGTCACGCTTCGCGAAGGCATCGCACGGGCAGGAGAAGCGATCGACTCCGGCGCCGGAAGGGCCGTGCTCGATCGGCTCGTGTCCATGTCACAGCACCCGGGCGGCACGTCTGCGAAAGGCGGGGCATAGCGGGTGGGGTACACCGTCGCCACGTCCTCCGGGAACCTGCTGGATGCCATCGTGGCGGCGTCGCGGCGCACTGTCGCAACGCGGCGCGCCAGCGAGTCGGCGACGGCACTGGCGAGCCGCGCGGCACGGCGTCAGCCACGGGGCGCGGCGTTTCGAGAACACCTGGCCCGCCATGGACAGATCAATGTGATCGCCGAGTGCAAGCGGCGGTCACCATCACGTGGCGTGCTGCGGCGTGACTACAATCCTGGCGACATTGCACGGTCGTACGAGCAGGGCGGCGCGTCGGCGATTTCCGTGCTGACTGAGCCCGCCTTCTTCGACGGGTCTCTTGCGCATCTGGAGGAAGTCCGGGCCGCTGTCACACTCCCGATCCTCCGCAAGGACTTCATCATCGACGAGTACCAGTTGCTGGAGGCGAGAGCAGCCGGCGCGGACGCGGTCTTGCTGATTGTCGCGGCGTGCTCGCCCTCCGAACTGGCCGCATTGATCGAAGCCGCGCGGACGATGGGGCTGGCTGTGCTGGTCGAGGCCCACGCAGCCGACGAGATCCGCCAGAGCGTCGAAGCGGGCGCGACCATCATCGGAGTCAACAGCCGAAACCTGAAGACGCTCGACGTGGATCTCGGAGCGTGCGACGCGTTGGTCGGCGAGATTCCGCCCGGGTGTGTCGCTGTTGCGGAGAGCGGTGTTCGGTCACGTGAGGACGTGCGTCATCTTCACGCGATTGGCTACCAGGCCGTACTGATTGGCGAGTGGCTGATGTCGGCAGGCGATCCCCGCAAGACGCTCCAGACGGTTACTGAAATCGGTGGCGCAGCCACGCTGGAGCGTGGCGATCCCAGAAAGATGCACGATGGCGTCCCGGCCACCGGGGAGCGTGACGATGGCGCAGCGGGCGCTACCAGAAGGGAGAGACGATGAGCCGCACTCGAATCAAGATCTGCGGCGTGACGAGCATCGACGATGCTCAACTCGTGGTCGATCTTGGAGCCGACGCGCTCGGGTTCGTGTTCTGGCCGGCGAGCCCACGCTACATCACGCCCGAACGAGCCGGCCTGATTGTCGCCACGCTTCCGCGGTTTGTGACAGCGGTTGGTGTGTTTGTCAATCAACCGCCCGATCAGATCAGGCGCGTGGTGGATGAAGTGGGGCTTGGGGCGGTGCAACTGCACGGCGAAGAGCCAGCCGAGGAGTGGACGACGACGCCCTGTCAGACCATCAAGGCCGTCGGCGTCGATGAGGCGTTTGACGCCGCATCACTGATGGCATGGCCTAACACGGTGATGCCGCTGCTGGACGTGGTCGACCCGGAACATCGTGGAGGAACCGGGAGGTCGATTGACTGGGGACTCGCTGCCGCGGCGGCGAAGACCCGGCGCGTCATGCTGGCGGGTGGCCTTCGGTCCGACACCGTGGAGCGGGCCATCGACATCGTCCGACCGTATGCGGTCGATGTGTCGTCGGGCGTCGAGCGTGAACCTGGCGTGAAGGACGCCGATCGCCTCGAGGCCTTCTTTGCGGCGGTCGCTCGTGCGGATGATGGGAGCAGATGATGGTGAATCGTGGGAGCGGATGATGCTGGAGAGTGGGAGCAGACGACGCCGAATCGTGGAAGCGAATGACGTTGGATGGCAGAAGCCGATGACACTGGATGATGGGAGACCGCGATGAGCGTTTTCGAGGCCGCGGTCGAACCGCGTTTCGGCCTGCGCGATCCGGATGCGCGCGGGTACTTCGGCGAATTCGGTGGTCGCTTTGTGCCAGAGACGTTGATGGCGCCAATCACGGAGTTGCGCGAGGCGTACCTGGCGGCTCGTGCGGACCAGTCGTTCCGCGATCAATTGCGCGGGCTGCTGACGACATATGCCGGGCGGCCAACGCCGCTCTTCGATGCCCGCCGTCTTGCCGCGGAGTGTGGGGGCGCGCAGATCCTGCTGAAGCGCGAAGATCTCACACACACCGGTGCGCACAAGATCAACAACGCCATCGGGCAGGCGCTCGTCGCCGTCAGGATGGGGAAGTGCCGGGTCGTCGCCGAGACCGGCGCTGGACAGCACGGCGTCGCCACCGCGACCGCGTGCGCGTTGCTCGGTCTGGACTGCGAAGTCTACATGGGTGCCGAAGACATGCGGCGGCAGGCGCTCAATGTCGTGCGGATGCGGTTGTTGGGCGCGCGTGTCACCCGTGTCGAGGCGGGGAGCAGGACGCTCAAGGACGCGATTAACGAGGCGATGCGCGACTGGGTCTCCAACGTCGAGACCACGCACTACCTGCTTGGATCTGTCCTGGGACCTCATCCATACCCGCTGATGGTTCGTGAATTCCAGTCGGTCATCGGCGTCGAGGCCAGACAGCAGTGTGAGGCGCTCATCGGCGGTCTTCCCGACGCGATTGTCGCCTGCGTGGGAGGCGGCAGCAATGCGCTCGGCATCTTTGACGCGTTCATCGACGATCGGTCCGTCCGGCTGATTGGCGTCGAAGCCGGGGGACGCGCTATTGCTCCAGGCGAACATGCCGCGCGGCTGGCCGGCGGTGCTCAGGGCATCTTCCAGGGTACCCACACGCTGGTGCTACAGGATCCGCACGGCAACATCCAGGGCACCCACTCGATCTCGGCCGGTCTCGACTACGCAGCTATCGGCCCCGAGCACGCGTGGCTACATGCGCGTGGACGTGCCGAATACACTCATGTGTCTGATGTCGACGCGCTTCATGCGTTCCGGACTCTGGCTCGCCTCGAGGGCATTCTCCCCGCGCTCGAATCGGCGCACGCCGTCGCCGACGCCTGCGTCCTCGCCAGGCAGATGGGCCCGGGCCGGACGATTCTCGTCAATCTCTCCGGACGCGGCGACAAGGATGTTCAGACGGTGGCCGCCGAACTTGGCGTGGCCGGAGATTGACGACGATGTCACGCATTGCGCCGACGTTTGATCGCCTTCGTCAGCAGGGGCGCCAGGGACTGGTCACCTACACCACCGCCGGCGATCCGGATCTCGCCAGAAGCGGCGAGATCCTCGAGGCACTCGATCGGGCCGGAGCCGACCTGCTCGAAGTCGGCGTGCCGTTTTCCGACCCGATGGCCGATGGTCCGGTCATCCAGCGTGCGAGTGAACGTGCGCTGGCAGCGGGCGCCACGCTCGATGGCGTGCTGGCCATGGTCGCGCAGGTTCGCCCGAGTATTCGGGCGCCGATCGTCCTGTTTTCGTACGCCAACCCACTCTACCGAATGGGATTCGACCGCTTCGCGACGCGTGCGGCGGCTGCGGGGGTTGACGGAGTCCTTGTTCTGGACTTGCCGCTGGAGGAATCCGAGGGCCTTCGAGGTTGCTTGCGCGGCGTCGGCCTGGACATGATCTTTCTGCTCAGCCCGACGACGAGTCCGGAACGCATGCGACGGGCGGGTGAACTCGGCAGCGGATTCGTGTATGCGATTTCGCGTCTCGGCGTGACCGGGGCTCGCGACGCCCTCGCGCTCGGCATCGAGGACCTGGTGACACGCATTCGCGAAGCCACGACCATGCCGGTGGCGGTCGGCTTCGGAGTCTCGACAGCCGCACACGTGGCGGAGGTCTGCAGATGGGCAGACGCAGCCGTCGTCGGGAGCGCACTCGTCAAGGTGATCGAACAACACGGCGCGTCTCCCGACCTGGTGGCACGCGTGGAACAGTACGTGCGGCAGCTCAGGGGTGATTCCTCCTGACGCGCGTTGCGGTGCGAGCGTGGGGGAGATAGGCTTGATGCACACGGAGGATGGCCAACTGTGATTGTTGTCATGGAAGAACACGCGGCTCCCGAGCAGGTGGACCGGGTCGTCGCACATCTGGAGCAGATGGGCCTCGCCGTGCATCGCTCCATTGGTGCGAACCGGACCGTGCTCGGTGTGGTGGGCGAGAACCCACGCGGCGATCCGCAGCTTGTCCAGATGTTCGACGGCGTGCAGGAGGTCGTCCAGATCTCCGAGCCCTACAAGCTGGCGAGCCGCGCGTTCCGTCCGCAGGGGACCGTCATCATCCTCGACGACGTCCGCATCGGCGGCGACGAAGTGATTGTGATGGCAGGCCCGTGCTCAGCCGAAACCGAAGAGCAGGTCCACGCGAGCGCAGCCGCCGTCAGACGGGCCGGCGCCAAGGTGTTGCGGGGTGGCGCCTTCAAGCCGAGAAGCTCGCCTTACAGCTTCCAGGGGCTTGGTGAGGACGGCCTGCGGATGTTGCGCGACGCGGCGCGGGCCCAGAACATGAAACTGGTGTCCGAGGTGATGGACACCACCCAGATCGACGTGGTCGAACGCTACGCGGACATCTTCCAGGTCGGTGCGCGCAATATGCAGAACTTCTCGCTGCTGCGCGAGCTGGGCAAGACCCGCAAACCCGTGCTGCTCAAGCGCGGGATTTCCGCGACCATTGAAGAATGGCTGCTGTCGGCTGAGTACCTGCTGGGCGGCGGCAACATGGAGGTGATCCTCTGCGAGCGCGGGATCCGGACCTTCGAAACCTACACGCGCAACACGCTCGACATCTCCGCGATTCCCATCGTCAAGAAACTGAGTCACCTGCCGATCTTCGTCGACCCGAGCCACGGCACGGGACGCCGCGACAAGGTGGCTCCGATGGCGCGGGCGGCGGTGGCGGCTGGCGCCGACGGACTGATCATCGAAGTGCACGTCGATCCCGACCGCGCGTTGAGCGATGGCGCGCAGTCGCTGTTTCCGTCGCAGTTCGACCGGCTGATGGCCGAATTGCGGATCATCGCGCCGGCCATCGGTCGATCCATCTGCGTTGAGCCAGTGGCGCGACGCGGTTGGGGACGGGAATGACGGATGGCGGACGACGCCTGCCGCTTTGTGAGGCGGGCCGGTTGCCTGAGGCGGAGCCCCTGTTCGAGCGGATCGCCATCGTCGGCCTCGGGTTGATCGGCGGGTCGCTCGCGCTGGCGGCGAAGCAGGCCTGGCCCAAGGCTCTCGTCATCGGCGTCGATACCAATGATGTGCTGGAGCGTGCCGTCCACTTGCACGCGGTGGACGTCGGCGCAAACGACCTGGTCGTGGCTGCCGATGCCGACCTGGTGGTGCTCGCCGCTCCAGCGGCCGCAAACCTGAAGCTGCTGGCCGACCTCCCGACGTACGTGAACGGCGAGTGCATCGTCACCGATGTCGGGGCCTCCAAACGCACCATTGTCGAAGCCGCACGGTCGCTTCCCGCTCGGCTGACGTTTGTCGGTGGTGATCCGCTTGCCGGTGCGCCCCGCCGCGGCATCGAGTCGGCGCGGGCCGATCTGTTTGTCGATCGGCCCTGGGTGCTCACGCCATCAGAGGGTTCGTCACTGCCGGTGGCTCGTCTCTCGCAGTTCGTTCGCGGCGTCGGGGCCATCCCCGTCGAGATGACGGCCGAGATACACGATGAGCTGGCTGCGTATCTCACTCATCTTCGCGGATGGTCCGCGCTATAATCCCGACTATGCGTAAAGTGATTAGCGGCGCAGACGAGGCGGTCGCACTCATTCCCGATGGCGCCACGGTCATGGTCGGGGGATTCGGCCTCTGCGGGATTCCCGAGAATCTGATCGGTGCGCTCCGCAGACGTGGCACACGCAACCTGACGATCATCAGCAACAACGCCGGGGTCGACGGGTTCGGGTTGGGCGTTCTGCTCGAATCGCGACAGGTCTCTCGCATCGTCGCCACCTACGTCGGCGAGAACCAGGAATTCGAGCGTCAATACCTGAGCGGCGAACTCGATGTCGAGTTGGTGCCGCAGGGGACGTTCGCCGAGCGGATTCGCGCGGGCGGCGCGGGGATCGGAGGGTTCTTCACGCCGGCTGGCTACGGCACGATCGTGGCGGATGGCAAAGAGACTCGCATCATCGACGGTGTGCCCTACGTGCTCGAGATGCCGCTCAAGGCCGATTTCGCGTTGATCAAGGCCTACAAGGGCGATCATGCCGGCAACCTGGTGTACCGGAAGACCGCGCGCAGCTTCAGCCCGATGATGGCCACGGCCGCCAGGGTGACGATTGCCGAAGTGGAGCACCTGGTCGAGCCGGGTGGCATCGACCCCGATGGCGTCCACACGCCGGGCATATTCGTCCGGCATCTGTTCCAGGGATCGGGCTACCAGAAACGCATCGAACGCAGGACGGTCCGCAAGACGTAGAGCCTGAGTGCCGGGGCTGCCTGCCCTGAACGACGTCGAAGGGAAGACCCGGCCTACATCCAGGCCAGGAGACGGCGCGAGTTGACGGCGTGGGTGAGTCTGTTCAGATGGAGCGCGGGGTCTTGAGACCCCGGGTTGCCCGTCGAGCGAAGTGAATTCCGATAGGCCAACTGCGCGCAGCAAGAGGAGTGGTCACGTGGACAAGCGGGAACGAATCGTGCGGCGTGTCGCCAGAGAACTTCATGATGGTGACTACGTCAACCTGGGAATTGGCATGCCGACGCTGGTCGCCAACTTCGTGCCTTCGGATGTACAGATCACACTGCACTCCGAAAACGGCATGCTGGGAGTCGGGCCGTATCCGACCGAGAACCAGGTCGATGCCGATCTGATCAACGCGGGCAAGGAGACGGTCACCGAGCTTGCCGGCGCCAGCTACTTCAGCAGTGCCGATTCGTTTGCGATGGTTCGTGGAGGGCACATCGATCTGACCGTGCTGGGAGCGTTGCAGGTTGATCAGGCAGGCAACCTCGCGAATTGGATGGTGCCGGGCAAGATGGTGAAGGGCATGGGCGGCGCGATGGACCTGGTAGCCGGCGCGCGCCGCGTCATCGTCGCCATGGAACACACGACACGCGAGGGCGAACCGAAGATTCTCAAGGCGTGCACGCTGCCGCTGACAGGCATGGGCGTGGTCGATCTGATCGTGACGGAGTTGGCCGTGATCGAGGTCACACCGCATGGCCTTCGTCTGAACGAGGTCGCCGAGGGCGCGACGGTTGAGCAGGTGCGCGCTGCGACGGACGCTCATCTCCTGGTGAGCGGAGAGGTCGGGACGTTCTGACAGCACTCAGTCCTGACGGAGTAGAGTCGTTGCCGAGTTCTTGAATCGAAGGACTGAGCGATCAGTGAAGACTCAGCCAGCGCCCCCTACCGACGCGGATCTGGTCGCGGGCGCGCTTCGCGGACGGCAGGACGCCTACCGCGAGCTGGTGGACCGTTACAGCCGCGCCGTCTTCAACCTGATCGCGCGGATGGTCCGGGACGCAGGCGTGGCCGAAGAACTGGCCCAGGATGCCTTCGTCAAGGCGTTCGGCGCGCTCAAGAGCTTCGATCCCAGTTACAAGTTCTCGAGTTGGATCCTCCGGATTGCGCACAACACGACTATTGACCATCTGCGCAGGTTGAGGCTGCCGACCGTATCGGTCGACGTCGACACGCCGGGCCGTGATCTGCGCGACCTGCTCGTTGACGAGGGAGCACCCACGCCGTTTGACCATGCGAAAGGCGCCGATCTGGCCCGCGATCTCGAATGGGCCCTCGCGCAGCTGCGTCCGGAATACCGTCGTCTCATCGTGCTCCGCTATCAGCAAGACCAGGCGTACGAGGAGATTGCCGAGGCGCTGGATCTGCCCCTGGGCACGGTCAAGAGCCACCTCCACCGGGCCCGGCAGGAGCTGGCCCGGCTGATGACCAAGGCGGGTTGGGCGCCAGGTTCGGCCCCGAAATCAGGGCCGGTGCAACCTTCGAAGGGGTCCGGCTCGTAGAGCCTAGTGGGGATGGATTATGGAACCGGCTGTGCGTCGACGCTTTCCATCAGGCCACCGAGTGCTGATGCTCGCAATCGGCGACGGACGTGTCCCTTCCTTTCCGTCATTCCGGCGTACGCCGGAATCCAGTCGCGTACCTCTCTGGACCCCGGCTTTCGCCGGGGTGACGAGGGATTGTTTCATCCGGCAAGATGGGACCCGTAGACACGGTCTCGACCATGCGTACTGAAGACCGCGAAATCGTTCGACATTGGCTGGCGGCCGAACAAGCGGGAAGGTCCGAGGAGGCCGACCGGGTGTTCGCGGCTGTCGCCCTGGTGCTGCCGAAACGGCAGCCGTCGCGACGGTTTGTCGCCAATGTGATGGCGCGCGTCGCGCCGTCGACGCAGCCGCTGGCGGGTGGGTGGACGTCGTGGGGCGCTCGCGCCGCGGTGGCGGCGTCGCTGCTGACGCTCGGAGTGGTGCTCGGGACCTGGTCGCCGCGCTCCATGTTCTTCGCGATAGTGGCGACCGCCCAGGCCGTCGTCTGGGGACTCGGTCAGGTGGCGACCGGAAGCGTCGTCTGGATTGAGACCGCCCTCACCATGTGGGGAAGTGTCGCTCACGCGGCGGCGGTGGTCGGACGGCTGCTCATCACACCAGGCCCCGCGATGTTGGTGTGCGCGAATCTGGCCGTTGCCGCATGTGCGTGTGCCGCGTTGCAGCGTCTGCTGGCATCGCAGGAGGATTGACGGATGCAAACCCATGCTCGGCGTTCTCACCTAGTGCCCCGATTCGTAATTACGGCAACGATAGTCGGGAGCGCGGCGCCCGGATCGCAAGGCGCGACGACCGAGAATATCGGGAATATTCGAGGAAGAAGCAACGTGGCGAGGCCGGGGCCCCCGACGCGGCAGCCGCGTTGGGGTGGCAGCCGGGATGCCCCGCCCGGAATACGTGGTCGTAATTGGGAATCGGGGCACTTAGGCCGTCCACTCCGCGCGGCGCTTCTTGTGCTGGCGGTGATGGCCGTTGGCATGCCTGGTGGTCTGGCGGCGCAGTCCGGCGGCGGCGATCCGCCCGGCGTCCGCCCCGAACTGCAGCAACTGAAGACTCGTGTCGAGCAACGGTTCCAGGTCCTCCTGCTCCGGCAGGGCTTTGTCCTGGTCCCGAAGTCGCCGCTCAAGAACGTCGCCAGCATCGAACTGACCGACGGATCGGTTCTGCTCGATGGATCTCCCGTGACTGGCTCGGAACTGAAGGAGCGCGTCGGCGCCGACACCGCGCTCATCGTCCAGTTGTCGTTTCTTGATGCCTCGGTGAGACGCCAGTTGTTTGAGAGTCCGAAGCCGGCGCGTCCGACTGAGCCCGCGCCTCAAGCGAAGGGTGCACCGCAGACGCTGGAGCCTCCGGCGGTCTCAGCCCCGTCCGGCTCCCGCTCGTCGGATGACGAGTCGATCAGCCGCGATCGCCGCCGGTATGGCGGCGCTCGCGTGCGAATCGGAGGCGACATTCGAGTCAGGGAAAACGAGGAGGTTGGCAACGACGTCGTCGCCATCCTCGGATCGATCTACATCGACGGCAAGGTGAATGGGGAAGTGGTCGCTGTCGGCGGCGGCGTGCACCTCGGGCCGAAGGCAGATGTCGGCGGCGACGTGACCAGCGTCGGCGGCGGCATCGACCGGTCGGCCGACGCGAAGGTGTCCGGTCAGATCAACGAGGTGAAGATCACGATTCCGTCGGTTCGTCCATACGTGCACTTCAGCCCCTGGCGGAATTGGACGTGGTGGACGACGCCGTTTGGGGCGCCGGTGGAACTGGTCGCGACGCTGGTGAGAATCGGCGTGATTGGATTGCTGGCTGCGCTCGTCGTCGCGGTGTTCCCGCGGCCTGTCCAGCGGGTCTCCGAACGGGTGGTGGCCGAGCCGTGGCGGGCCGCGCTGACGGGCCTGGCAGCCCAGGTGCTGTTCGTGCCGCTGCTGGTCTTGACCGTGCTGGTGCTGGCCGTATCGATTATCGGCATTCCGCTCCTGCTGCTGGTGCCGTTCGTGCTGGTGACCGCGCTCGCGGCGCTGTTGCTTGGGTTTACGGGCGTCGGGTGCGCCATTGGTCAGCAGATCAGAGGCAGGGGAACCGTGGAGATTCGGAATCTGATCGTACCGCTTGTCGTCGGGCTGGCGATCATCTGGGCGCTGACGGTGGTCGCGAGATTCGTGGGACTCGCGGGCATGCCGCTGCGAGTGGTCGTGGGCGGCGTGCTAGTGGTCGGATTTGTCGTCGAGTACGTGGCCTGGACCATTGGGCTCGGCGGCGTGCTCCTCAGCCGTTTCGGTCGGCGCGGATCGCCGCGGCCTGTCTATGAGCCGCCGCCGGTGATTCCTGACGAGCCTGGCCCGGTGGAAAGCTCGACGGCCTCTGGCCTGTAAACCGAAAAGGGGTCGGGTCTGTTTTCGTAGCCGGTCCCGCGAAAAGAAAATAGGTCCGACCCCTTTTTCGGCTCCGTGCATAATCAGAGGATGCACTTCGACGACTTGTCGCTTCCCATTGAGGTTGTTTCGGCGCCAGTGGCCTCGCTTGATGTAGACGCGCTGGTGGTCCCAGTATTTGAAGGGGACGCCGCGTCGTCTATAGCTGGGCTCGGCCCGGTGGCCTCCCGGCGCCTGTCTGAGGCGATCACCTCCAGAGAATTCACCGCCAAGCCGGGTACGCTGTTTGAGACGCCCGCTGATGACGAGGCATGGCGACCCCGGCGTATCATGCTGGTGGGCCTTGGATCCCGCTCGTCGTACACCACCGATCGTTCCCGTCGCGCCGCCACGGCCGCCGCGCTCGCTGCCCGCGATCGGAAGCATCGCAGCCTGGCGATCCTGCTCTCCGGGGCCATTGCTGCGGTCGATGAAGTCCAGGCGGTCGCCGAAGGGCTGACGCTGGCGGCGTATCACATCGGCAGCTACAAGACCGATCCCGAATCGAAGCCGCTCTCGCTCGCGGCGGTCATCGCCATGCCTGAAGGCACCACGCCGGAAGCCGCCGAGGACGTGCGGGCCAGGGCCAGCCGCGGGTCAGTGCTTGGAGCCTGCTGCAATCTGGCGAGGGCGCTGGCGAACGAACCCGGCAACGCGATCACTCCCGCGGCATTTGCCGATGCCGCGCTCGACATCGCCCATGGGTGCGGTCTTGGCATCGAGGTGCTCGAAGAGGCACAGTTGACGGCGCTCAACATGGGGCTGATGCTCGGTGTTGCGCGCGGCAGCGCCGAACGACCTCGGATGGTCGTGATGCGCTATGAGCCCGAGCATGCACGGCCGGGCGTCCTGCTCGGCCTGGTGGGCAAGGGCGTGACGTTTGATGCCGGCGGCATCTCGCTGAAGCCGTCCGACGGCATGCACAAGATGAAAGACGACATGTCCGGAGGCGCGGCGGTGGTGGCGGCGATGAAGGCGATTGCCGCGCTCAAGCCGGATGTTCGTGTGACAGGCATCGTTCCCCTCGTGGAGAACATGCCGGGCGGCCGGGCGCTCAAGCCTGGCGACGTGTTGCGTAGCGCTGAGGGCAAGACCGTCGAGGTGCTCGATACCGACGGGGAAGGCCGTCTGATCCTCGGGGACGCCTTGTGGTACGCGCGAAAGCTCGGCGCCACCCACTTGGTTGACGTGGCCACGCTCACCGGTGCGATTGGCGTGGCGCTCGGTGGGTCGACCACGGGGTTGTTCGGAACACCCGACTGGTGGACGGGGCTGGTCCAGCGTACGGCTACCCGCGTCGGCGACCGCACCTGGCTGATGCCGCTCTTCGAGGACTACCGCGACCAGTTGCGCAGCGACATCGCCGACATTGCCAACGTGGGCGGCCGTCCGGCGGGAGCGATTACCGCCGCGGTGTTTCTGAAGGAATTCACGGGCGGCCTCCCATGGGCGCACCTCGATATCGGCGGCACGGCGTGGGCGGATGAGGCGCAGCCGCATCAGCCCAAAGGGCCGACGGGCGTCGCGGTACGAACGCTGGCCGAACTGGCGTTCACAGTCGAGGAATGGGCCGCCGATATCAGCGCGGAGGCGAGCTGAGATCGAGGCGCGTCAGATCCGAGTCGCCATTGGCGCCGGATTTGTTCTTCCGCCACTTCTTGTAGCCGATGATGAGGGCGCCCAGCGCCGCGCCCGTGACGATCGATCCCAGGGCAATCACGCCCGTCAGTCCCAGCGCACCAACCAGTACATCGAGCACGCCAACTTGCTGCGTTGGCGCCGGGACAATCTTGACGATGGTCGGTATGATGGGCTGGAGTTGGATCATGAGGTCGGGATCTATTCTATCCGCCCATGACCGAATTGGGGTCTGGCCCCATCTCTCGGGCTAGCGCTGCTTGGCGGCGGATTTCTCCAACGGAAGGCCAGCGACGCCGTCGCTCTTCTTCAAGGAACGCAGGTACCGCGTCACTCCGTCCGACAGCGATTCGGCCACCCGCTGGCGATAGGCGTCCGTCGCGAGCAACTGGCTTTCGCGGCGGTTGGTCAGAAACGCCACTTCGACCAGCACGCTGGGCATCGATGCGCCAATCAGCACGACAAAGGGCGCCTGCTTGACGCCGAGATCCTTCAGCCCCTTGTCGGTGCCACGCAGCCGCTTGACCAGGGTTGCCTGCAACTGCGCCGCGAGCTCGCGCGACTCGTCGAGCTTGTTGTTGAGCGCAATCTGCTTCACGAACGTGTCCAGCTGGCTCATCGTCTCGGTTGAGCCGGCATTCTCGCGGGCG
>Ga0315286_10001632_pt1 | contig 20389 bp, 20 predicted proteins | sample YL17G10_0_MG_FD_205038 | JGI IMG/M metagenome (GOLD analysis project Ga0315286, IMG submission 205038) | Sediment microbial communities from Yellowstone Lake, YNP, Wyoming, USA - YL17G10_0 | ecosystem: Environmental > Aquatic > Freshwater > Lake > Sediment | place: USA: Wyoming | collected... | reverse complement strand
CAAGCCCATCCTCAGCGTCCAGTTCGGGTACACCTTCAAGCGCGTCAAGCTCTCGGGCAGCTATGAAGTCGACATGCGCAAACGTCTGCGCGAGGACCGCGATATCATCATGAGCGGCAACATCAGCGGCATCACCCAGAATTACGGCGAGGACGGCCGGTTCTTCACCGTGGTCAGTCTTGACGACCCGACGTTCCAGGAGCGCTCTATCGAGGTCATCCTCGACAGCCAGGACGCCTCGGACTTCAAGAACTACATCAACAGCGTCTCGGTCCTGTTCCGAAAACCCCGGTTCTCGGGCGCCCCGGTGACGGGAGAAGTGAAGTTTGTTGATGAGCAGTTCGCCGAGAGCGGCAGCCGGCAGACGTTCAAGTACGGGCGCCTCAACGAGGCGGCGACCGAATGGCTCGACTACGAATACAAGCCGAAGTGGAGCTTCTACGGCGGCGTCACTTGGGAGGGCGAGTGGACGAAGACTTCGGATTCCGTCCTGACCCTCTCTCCGCCCGTGGCGCGTCGGACGCTCGAGATCTCGGCGGACGAGGACAACATCATCAAGAACAACATCAAGGCCCTGGCCGTTCAGGTCAGGCACCGGATCTACGGCCAGGACATCACGAAAGAGGTCGTCATCAACTTCGAAAAGGGGGACCCCCTCCAGGCCCAGTACACGTACATGCACGAGCGGGGCCGCCCGGGCTACAGCTACAGGGTTGTGTGGCTCTTTGCCGACGGCCGGGAAATCCAGACCGATTGGATCAGCAAGGAAAGCCCGTTCGTATATGTGATCTATGCCAAATAATTCCGCTTCGTGGAGGACAGCATGAAAAACATCGCGAAGATCCTCTTGCCGCTTGTCCTGCTCCTGTTCGCGGCCTCGTTCCTGGCCGGGGAAATCGAGCTCGACAGGCCCACGCTCCAGGTCGGGAACGCCATCCTGTACAAGGATCACGCTGAGGCCAACGCCTATTACTACATGCCGAACCTGCCCCGTCTGGCCTACTGGCCGGACGGAACCCCCAAACTGACGTTCCTGAAGTACACCAAGGCCGGCAAGGAAGAGGCCAAGGGCGGCATCTTACATTTCTTCGTCAAGTACGGGCTGGACGAGCAGGAGCTGGCCAAGGTCCGCGCAGAGCTGGCCAAGATCGACAAGGCGGCCAAGCTCAAGGGACCGATCATTTTCAAGAAAGGCACATTCGTCGTCATCTCGGCCGCGGCCGGTGAGGGAGGCGTCTTCACCCGGAAGATCATCGGTGAAGGCAAGGCGCCGCTTGTCTCGGGGTCGGAGGTTTCCGTGTCCATCGCCGTCACGCCCGAGGGCGCCGCTTTTCTCGAGGAAGCCCTTCGCCAGCCGACCTATCCTTTGAGCGTTCGTTTCGATATGACTTACGAAGGCCTGACCCCGAAATACCAGGCCAACATTCAGATCTCCTGGTCGAAAGTCCGCCAGTACTTCGACCGGTACAAAAAGTGGAAAATTTATAAGAAGAAAAAGGCTTGGGTATGGACTTGGTATGTTCAGACCGGAACGGGTGAGAGCCATGCTATTTATGACGACCTCAAGTCGTCCGGGTCGGTCAAGATCGACGTGACCGGCGAAGACCAGAACCTCGAAGCTCTTCAGCAGACGATCGTCGACTCGGTGATGCGCGAGATGTTCGACATGAAGATGGAGCTGCCGGGCGAGGGCGAGAAAGCCGACGACAGCGCCGGGGAGGAGAAGGACAGCGGCGGCGCCAAGCCGCAGGACCGGCCGTACGGGGTGAGCACCACGATCAAACGGGTCACCCGGTCCGACAACTGGACGATCAACATGGTCAAAAGGCTCCGTCAGGAGCGGGAGACCGGGCCCATGGACGCGGGGATCGGCGATGTCCTCCGGAAGTTCAAGAACGACAAAAGAGTTTACGACATCATCAACCTTGACGACCCGGACCTTCAGGACCGCACGGTATACGCCATCCTCGACGGGGAGGATTTCGAGACCTTCAAGAAGTATATCAATTTCGTCACGGTGAGCTTCCGGAAAATTCACGGCCGGGGCGAGCCGACGACGCGCGACATCATCTTCAATGCCCAGTCTTTCGCCGAGCGGGGCAATATGCTGCCCTTCGTTTATCCGAGGCTCGGGGAAGGCGCCTCGTGGCTCGGCTACGAGTTCAAGACGGTCTGGAGCTTCATGGGCGGCATCAAGGTCGACGGGAGCTGGACGCGGAGCGAAGAAGCCGCCATCAACCTTTTTCCGCCGCACCGCTACCGCCAGGTGGACGTCATTGCCGACGAGGAAAACGCCAAGACCTGCAACATCAAGCTGATCACGGTTGCTTTCAAGAACAAGGTCTTCGACCGGGAAAAGACGGGGGAGGTCAGGATCCTGCCTTCGGAATCGCTCTTGACCAAGTACGAATACCTCCACCAAGAGAGCGATTTGAGCTTGCAGTACGAGGTCACTTGGCTTCTCGGCGACGGCCGGCGGGTGAGTTCCGGATGGCAGACGACGACCGATCCGTTCGTCTACGCCTTGTACAAGGAAAAATAGGGACGGCGGGAGACTGGAGCGGGAATGGCTTCAGGCCCAAGCCCCGGACGGCCATTGAAAGAGACCCGGATTTCATACTGGCTTTAGGCTAAAAAGGAGGCAACGGTGAGAAGACGTTTTTTGACAATGAGCTTTCTGGGGTTTCTTCTTCTTTTTTCAAGTCTGACAGCGCCCATGGATCTTCAAGAGCCCCGCATCAAAATCTCTCCCGAACAGGACAGATATTCGTTCGATATTCACAAATCCCCCGTTTTCTCGATCTCAGCCAAACCCAATTGTGTCGTCTGCGTCGAGGTGACGAATGACAGCCAACTCTTCAATAAAAGCAAATTGAGGAATGTTGAAAACTTTTTTTCAAGTTTTTTGGGGAGTGAAACGGTTGAGGGCACGGACATCGATACGGATGAGGAGGGGAATGCCGAATATACGCTGGCGATGGATCCTTGGAACATTCTGGCGGGCCGTCAATCCATTAAACTGTATTATAGAGCTTTGGTCATCGATCCTGAGAATTCAAATCGCGAGAAGAAGCAGCTTACGGTCCTGGCCTCCTCGTTAAAAGATTTAGATTGGCAAAAGGCCTCTTCTATTGAGGTGTTTTCCAGCTCCGAAGAGGAAATCGAATATGATATGATGGAAGAAGCCAGGGTGCCCTATCAAAAAGGCCAGGAACTTTATAAACAAAAGAAGTACGAGGCGGCGCTTGAAGAGTTTATAAAAGCCAAAGAAATCGTCAACCGGGGAAACATCGAGTACTGGCTTTCTTATTCTTATCTTCAACTTGCCCTTGAGTGCGCCAAGAGAGCTTTAGGACATCCGACAAGTTCCGAAAAAGTTAAACGAGAGATTAAGCAAATTATTGACCTCTTAGAGCCGGTGTTAGAATAAGGGGCTGCAAAGAACGGGCGGGGCTCCCGCAGCGGTTCCGGGTGGGAAAATGCCCACCGCGGCGTCGACGCCCGCCCTGCGTCGCGAATATCTAAGGCCCGCGACGGCAAGCGATAAGCCCGATCTCGGACCGAACTCGATCCAGGTAAAAAAAGGAGCCCGAGATGAAAATTGTCATCGTCCTGGCCATGCATGGCGTGCCGCCGAATGATCTTCCGCGCCAGGAAATGAGAGAGTTTTTTGAGCTCCACGGCCGCCTGGAAATATCGTCAAGCTCCCTCAGCCCGGCGTTGGAAAGCCGTTACGGGGAGCTCGCGAATAAAATCAAATGCTGGCCGCGCACCCCGCAGAACGACTCCTTTCATACCGCTTCTTATGAGCTAGCGCGGGCTCTACAAAGCGAAAGCGGTATCGATGTTATCACCGGTTTTAATGAGTTCTGTTCGCCTGATATCGACCAAGCCCTGGCCCAGGCCGTCGCGGAAGGAGCAGGCAAGATCATCGTCATCACCACCATGATGACCCGCGGCGGCGAGCATGCCGAGCGCGATATCGCTCAGGCGGTGAGCCTGGCCCGGCAGAGGCACCCCGGCGTAGAGATGATCTATGCCTGGCCATTCGAGACGGCCGGGATCGCCCGTTTCCTGGCGGAGCATATTAAAAGATACATCCCCTCCATGCAGGTGCCGCAGCCGTGACTTCGACGAGCCGCGGCAGGGATATCCGGCCCCGGACGACTCCTTCCGAATAGAGGAGCGGTAGCCTGATTTCGACGCCCGGGATGCCGTTCGGGCACAGGTCGAACCGGCCGGCGCCGAGAATCTTCGCCTCCCAGGGATAGGCCGCGTCGGCGGCTTATCCTGGGAAATCAATCCATCACGGTCGGTAGAAATGAAGATGAACCTGATATGAAAAACTTGCATTCTGCCTTTTGGTCGTACAATTTTATCACCCAGAATTCCCAGCCAGGCTTGCTATGTCTCTCGTCAAGGAAAATGTGCGCTTTTTTTGATGGGGTTTTTAGAGGACAAGATTTTGCTTTCAGATGAATCATGAGGTATACTTTTAAAGGGAAGAGGCGGCGATGAACATCAAGACCGTATCTGAAACGATAAAGCGCCATCAAACCGAACTAAGCCGCTATGGAGTGAAATCGCTCGCCGTTTTTGGCTCTGTAGCTCGCGGGGAAGCCATCGCTGAAAGTGATCTTGATGTCCTGGTAGAATTTAGCCGTCCCGTGGGATTGTTCGAGTTTATCCGGCTTAAATATTTCCTTGAGGAACTGACCGGCTGCCGCGTCGATTTAGTGACGCCCGATGCCATTCGTCCAGGAATGCGTGATAACATACTCAGCGAGGCGGTCCATGTTACGTGATCGCGGCTGGAAGATGCGGATCGAAGATATCTTGGCCTCCATCGAGAAAATCCAAGCTTTCAGCCAAACTATGACTTATGAACAGTTCCGGGCCGACAATAAAACAGTGGACGCCGTTATCCGCAACCTGGAAGTCATCGGCGAGGCGGCCGGACACATCCCCGTGGATATTCAAGAGAAATATCCTACACTCGCCTGGCTTGAGATGCGCGGCATGCGCAACATCGTGGCCCATGAATACTTCGGCGTCAGCTTGCCGATTGTCTGGCATACGATTAAACATGACTTGCAGCCGTTAGCCGAAGGTCTCAGGCAGATTCTTCAAACGGAACCCTAGCTTCTCTACGCCACCGGGAATACGACATTCAGAAGAAAAGCCGCGATGGCGGCCATCCAGGCATCTCTAAGACAGACTCGCGTTGCCTTGACAGTCTGATTTGAGTTTTTGACACCGAACCGTGCCGGTGAATATCATTTGAAATCAAGGGGTAATAATCTTATTTTGGATTAACACTCGAAGGAGGTCCGATCTAGTGATAGGAATTTCCTTTTCCATATTATCTCGAGTCATGTCCCGTTAAGCTTGGCAACGAAATCTCTCATCACAAAAAAATGATAAATCCAGCCGCGGATCGAGTCAAGAATAAGAAAATTGCCACGAAATCTGACCGCCGCATTTCGGACAGAGCATGGAAGGCAAAGAAGGGGGGCACGCGCCGAATTCCGGAGAATTCGGAACATGTCCCCAATCCACTCACGCGGCCCAGCCCTTGGAGGGGACGGGTTTCAGATCGCCCTCGCGGGCGATTACGGGAACAAAGAGCGGGTTAGCCTTCGCAGACGGTATCGCACGTGCCCCAATACAGGGGGAAATCCTCGAACGTCCCGTCCTCTTCCTTATAGATGAACTTGACCCCTTCCCGGGTTCCGTCGGGATTCTGTTCGTAAACGACGGCCAGTCCGAGGTCCTTGTCTTCGTTGAGAAAATCCTTGGCCTTAAGGGTCGCTTCCTCGAGCGTCGCGTAGACGGCGCTCTTGACTTTCAGGGTCTCTTCATCTTCCAGGCTTGTCTTTGGCCGGTGTCCCTCGACGAAATATGTGACGCTCATCCTAACCTGCCTTTCCTCAAATGGAATCAAAGTGTATATTTTTAATGAAAAGGGCGGCGTCTGTCAATCGCGCGAAAAGATGGCGAAAAGATAGGGGCAGATCGCGGCCTTGCCCCGATGATTGGCTTGCCGACCGGCCTTGACAGCCTTTTTTAAAGCATTTATATTAATACATCAAAAGCCAGGACGTCGTTCATTCATCCCCGAGAACGGGCTCGACGCCCAGTTTTCCATACCTTGGAGAGAACGCTTTCATCTCATGAGGAGACCAAAGATTCGATGAAAATTCTGGTGCTCAACAGCGGCAGTTCTTCGGTCAAGTTCCAGCTCATCCGGATGGAGGACGAGAGCCTCTTGGCCAAAGGGATCGTGGAGAAGATCGGCTCGAGCGACGCCATAATCACCTTCCAGCCCGCGGGGAAGAACCGGATCCGGGAAATCCGGGAAGTTCTGAACCACAGCGTGGCCATCGAGATCGTTCTCTCCCTCCTGATGCATCCCCAGCACGGGGTCATCGCCGACAAACGCGAGATCGACGGGATCGGGCACAGGGTCGTTCACGGCGGCGAGGACTTCTCCCAATCCGTCCTCCTCACGGACAAAGTCAAGGCCGCGGTCCGGAAGTGCATTCAATTCGCCCCGCTCCACAACCCCCACAACCTCAAGGGGATCGAAGCCTGCGAGGCGCTCCTCCCCGGCATCCCCCAGGTCGGGGTCTTCGACACGGCCTTTCATCATACGATCCCGCCCAAGGCCTTCATTTACGGTCTGCCCTACGCCCTCTACCGGAAGCTGAGCATCCGCCGCTACGGATTTCATGGGACGTCCCATAAGTATGTCGCCTCGCGGGCGGCGGAGATGCTCAAGCGGCCGATCGAAGAGACAAAGATCATCACCTGCCACCTCGGCAACGGGGCCAGCATCACCGCCGTGGACGGCGGAAAATCCGTCGATACGACCATGGGATTCACCCCGCTCGAGGGCCTGGTGATGGGTACGCGGTGCGGCAGCATCGACCCGGCCCTCGTCCCTTATATCATGGAACGGGAGAATCTCGGGACGAAAGAGATCGATGCGATCATGAATAAAAACAGCGGCATGCTCGGGCTGACGGAAACATCCAACGACATGCGCGAAATCGAGCAGGAGGCTTTTCGGGGGAGCGAACGCCATCAACTGGCGATCGAAATTTATTGCCATCATATCAAAAAGTATATCGGGGCCTACATGGCCGAGCTCGGGCGGGTCGACGCCATCGTCTTCACCGGGGGAATCGGAGAGAATTCGGTCTACGTCCGGCGTTTGATCACGGAGGGATTGAGCGCATTCGGCATCGCCGTCGATCCGCAGAAAAACGCAAAAAACGAAAAGGATATCAGCGCCGGACGGGTGAAGATCCTTGTCATCCCGACGAATGAAGAGCTGGCCATCGCCAGGGACACGAATCAAATTCTCGCCTCGACGGCAAAGACGGAAACGGCGCCTTCGGCTGAAGCCGTCGAAAAACCCCCGATCGTCTTCAGCCCGCGGGAAACCGCCGCGCTGGTCCTCCTCTGGGCGAAGGATCCCGGCGCGGACCCGGCCGCGCTGGCAGACCGGTTGAGCCAAGGCATCGGCCGGTCTGTCGGAAAAGAAGCTGTCGCCAAAGAGCTGAAACGGTTGAGCCTGGCGGATGTTCCGGAGACGCCGAAGAAAAAAATAAGGAAATAAGGAAAAGGCCATGGATAAAATCGATAAAGAAGAAGCGGGCTGGCTGGTGGCGTTGGCCTGGCTGAGCGGCCTGGAGGAGACGGCCCGCGATTTTCACGGCACCCGGCCGCGCGTTTTCAGCGAACGCGCCTACGAGCACTCCGTCCAGTTTTACCTCCACAGCCTGGCCGACGACTACGGATTTCAGATCAGGAAATCCGATTCGATCCGGGCCGCGGTCGAGAATTATATCCAGATCGGGATGGCCGGCGGGCTCTTCAGGGATGCCAGCCATTTCGAGCTCGTCGACATCAATCCCTTCCACCTCGAAATCACGGTCCACGAATGCATCTATCTCAAGAGCTGCCAGGCCCTGATCGAGCAGGGATTTTCGGTCCGCGACCTGACCTGCGCCAGGATTGGCTGCTTCCGCGCCGCGGTCAAGGCTTTGGCCAACATCGATTGCGATTATCAGGTCACGTCCTTTAACGTCGACGGGGACTGCAAAGGCTATATCGAGAGGGTTTGAATTGAAGACCACGGCTTCCGCGTCGCTGGATTCCGCCCTGCGGATTATCCGCACTTGCGAGGACCCCATCGCCGTCCGGGAAACGATCATGATGCTCGGCTACGAAAAGAGCGACAAGATCTATCCCATCCTCGTCGAAGAGCTTAACGATCCCAATCCCAGCATCCAGCATGCCGCGGTGATTTCCCTGGGCCGATACGGCCGCCCGGAGGCCATCGACGAGCTGATTAAGCCCAAGATCTTCCGTTCTCCGGACGTCAATATCCGCTGGGCGGCCGTGGCCGCGGTGGGGAAGCTCGGAGATTACCGGGTGATCGACCAACTTTTGAAGGCCGTCGAGGACCCGGATTGGATCGTCCGCACCCAGGCCGCCACCGAGCTCCAGGAAAAAGTCAGGGACATCATTAACCGCAAGGATGTCCGTCTCGCCCGGATTTTGGTCCACTTGCTCTCCCTCGATAATAAGGAGATCGTGGACCTGGCCATCGACGGCTTCAGGGAATTCGGCCTCGACAGCCTTCCTCTGCTCTATGATGCCCTGAACAATTCCTCGGCGACGATCCGGTCGAACGCCGCCCGCGCTCTGGGGCGGCTCGAATCCCGCGATGCGACGCCTTATCTTCTCGCCCTCCTCCAGGACGGGGAATGGCTGGTTCGCGCCAGCGCCGCCGAAGCTTTGGGCGCGATTGGGGACAAACAGAGCATCGAGCCTCTTGTCCAGAGAATCCAGGACAACGTCCAAGTCGTTCAAGAGCAGGCCTCCAACGCCGTCGTCAAGTTCGGAAAACAGGCGACCCTGGCGCTGCTCACCGCCCTTGTCCGGGAACGGGACAAGTATTCGCAGCGGGCGTTTTTGAAATGCCTGGGCCAAATCGGCGATCCGAAATCGATCCCGGCCCTCATCTGCCACCTCCGTTCGAGTTATTTCATCGTCCGTCAAGCTGCTGTCGGCGCCCTCGTCCGGTTCGGGCCGCTCGTGACGCGGCTGATCGTCCCGACGCTGTCGTTCAACCGGTCCGACATCGAGCTTCTGAAGAAAGACGCCCTCGACAAGCTCCATCCGGAGCTTCAGATGAGAGCGATCAAGGCCCTGGGCGGGCTCGAAGACCACCGGGCGGTGAAAATCCTGAAGCAACTTGTCGAGGAAAGCCTCCCCGATGTTCAAGAAGGGGCGGTCGAGGCGCTGTCCCAGATCGGCTGCGCCGGCTGGGGTCGGTGCTGCGGCCTGAAAGTTCTGGCCGAAGTGGGCGATCCTTCTCTGGCGGAACACGTCGCTCCCTCGCTTTACGATCATTCGGACACCGTCCGCTTCGAGGCCGTCCGGGCGATAGCCAGGATGGGCGGGGCGAATGCGGTGAAGTTACTGATCCTCGTTGCCAAGAAAGATCCGACGGATTTTATCCGGGCCGAGGCGGTCCGGATGCTGCGCCGGGTCGGAATCGGGCAACCCGGTGTCCTGGACGTCGCGCTGCGCGCCCTCAAGGACAAGGCGCGGATCGTCCGGCGCCAGGCGGCCCGGCTCCTGGGCAATTTTCATGACCCCAAATCTATTCTTCCCCTGCTCAAGGCCATGGCCGATGCGCACTGGAGTATCAGGGACAGCGCCGAAAACGCCCTCCTCAATTTCGGCCGGAACGCGGTCGAGCCTTTGATCGAAGCTTTGCAAAGCCGGTTATGGACGACGCGTTTCCGGGCGGCCAGACTTCTCGGGGAGATAGGCGATTCGCGGGCCGTCGCGCCTCTCGAAAAAATCGTCGGTCGGCAGCGGGAAAGGAAAAAAGTCATGGAGATCGCCGAAGCCTCTTTGAGGAAACTCAGGAATCTGACTACGGCCTGAGACCGCTATTTATGAAAAGATCCAGAAATAATAAATAAATAAGGAGGAAGAGCCATGCCCGATTATGTTTTCCAGCCGCTGTTTTCCGCTGTAAAAGACTCCACGGAATATTTTCCGCTGGGAAAGGAATTCGTTTCGACCGGAACGTGCGAGGGACGGGAGATCGTCCGGGTCGCTCCCGAAGGCCTGACCCTCGTCGCTGAGCGGGCGTTCGGCGACGTCGCCTTTTTGCTCCGTCCGACGCATCTCGCTCAGCTCGCGGAAATCATCAAGGATCCCGAGAGTTCGGCCAATGACCGGTACGTCGCCCTCGAGCTGATCAAAAACGCCGTGATTTCGGCCGAGCGCGTGTATCCGATGTGCCAGGACACGGGAACGGCGATCATCATGGGCAAAAAGGGACAGCAGGTCTGGACGGGCGGCAACGACGAGGACGCGCTTTCGCGCGGCGTCTTCAACGCCTATACCAAGAACTATTTCCGCTACTCTCAGAACGCGGCCCTCAATATGTATGACGAAAAGAATACGGGCACGAACCTGCCCGCTCAAGTCGATATCAGCGCGGAGCCGGGGGATGCCTACAAATTCCTGTGCATCGCCAAGGGCGGGGGATCGGCCAACAAGACGTATCTCTTCCAGGAGACCAAGGCCGTCCTCAATCCCGAATCGCTGCCCAAATTCCTGACCGGCAAGATCAAGGCGATCGGGACGGCGGCCTGCCCGCCTTATCATCTGGCGGTCGTCGTCGGCGGGACATCGGCCGAGCTCGTCCTGAAAACCGTCAAGCTGGCCTCTGCCCGCTACCTCGACGACCTGCCGACCGCGGCAGGGCCGGCCGGACACGCCTTCCGCGACCTCGAGCTCGAAGCGAAGCTCCTCGAAGCTTCGCGAAAACTCGGGCTCGGCGCCCAGTTCGGGGGAAAATATTTCTGCCTCGACATCCGGGTCATCCGCCTCCCGCGGCACGGCGCGTCCTGCCCGATCGGGATGGGCCTCAGCTGCAACGCCGACCGGAACATCAAGGCCAAGATCACCCGCGACGGAATTTTTCTGGAGAAGCTCGAGACCGACCCGGCCAAGTATCTCCCGGTGCCGGAAGGGAAGGACGCGCCGGCCGTGACGCTCGACCTCAACCGGCCGATGAGCGAAATCCGGGCGACGCTGAGCAAGTACCCGGTCGCGACGCGCCTCTCGCTCAACGGGCCGATCATTGTCGCCCGCGACATCGCCCACGCCAAGCTCAAGGAGAAGGTCGACAAGGGCGAGGACCTGCCCGCTTATTTCAAGGATCACATTGTTTACTATGCAGGCCCGGCTAAGACTCCGCCCGGCCACGCTTCGGGATCGTTCGGCCCGACCACGGCCGGCCGGATGGACGACTACGTCCCGATCTTCCAGAAGCGGGGCGGGTCCATGATCATGCTGGCCAAGGGAAACCGGTCGAAAGTCGTGACTGACTCCTGCAAGACCTACGGCGGCTTCTACCTCGGGTCGATCGGAGGCCCGGCGGCGCGGCTCGGCCGGGACTGCATCACCAGCCAGGAAGTCCTGGCCTATCCCGAGCTGGGGATGGAGGCGATCTTTAAGATCACGGTCAAGGACTTCCCGGCGTTCATCATCGTCGACGACAAGGGGAACGACTTCTACGCGGCGATGATGGCCTAGAAAAGCGGGGACGAGCCGCGTTCGCGGCGGAGAAATCGTTCCCGGACGTAATATGCGTGTCCTACTCCTGAATCCGTCCTCAGACGAAAAGTTCGTCAAAGAGAGCCGTTGCCAGCACAAGGCGGCTGTATTCCAGAGCGTCTATCCGCCGATGACATTGGCGACGATGGCAGCGCTGCTTCGGAACAGCCATGACCTGAAAATCGTGGACGCGATGGCCGCGGGCAGCGGAAGGAAGGAGACGCTGGAGCAGGCCGCGAGGTTCAATCCCGACTTTGTCGTCGTGAATACCTCGACTCCCACGATGGCAAACGACCTGGCAATCATTGACGAGCTTTCGGCCAGGATCCCGTCCGCCCTCTTTGCCGTGTTCGGGGTGACGGCCACTTATTTCGCAGAAGACATCATCAAGAGGCCCTCTGTTTCGGCAGTCGTTCTGGGCGAGCCCGAAATAACAATCCTGGAGATGACCCGGTCCGCGGACTGGCGTAGTGTCAAGGGCCTCGTATCCAAGGACGAGAAGGGCGACGTCTTCAGAACTCCGGCACGGGCCCCGTTTGACGTGGACAGTCTGCCACCGCCCGCATGGGACTTACTCGACCTCTCTTCCTACCGGATGCCTGTCACAGGCGAGAAGTACGTCATTGTGGCCAGCGGAAGGGGATGCCCTTATGAGTGCATTTTCTGCGTTTCCCCCTCCTATTATGGGAGAAAGTTCAGGAAAAAGAGCGTGAATAACGTGATTGACGAGATCCGGTTCGCGAAATCCCTTGGAATCTCGTCCTTTTTCTTTTTTGTGGAAACCTTTACCTTGGACAAGCAGTACGTGCTGGACTTGTGTGAGGGGATTAGCAGGGAAGATCTTGGCATAACATGGTTCTGTAACTCACGCGTGGATACCGTGGACTTCGATGTGTTTTCGGCGATGTTCAAAGCAGGCTGTAGGCTGGTTTCTTTTGGGATTGAATCCGGAAACCAAGCTCTTCTTACCGAAGCAAGGAAAGGGACGACCCTTGCCCAGGCGAGGCAAGCAGTGGACCTTGCTAGAAAGGCGGGACTCGCCACGCTCGGACATTTTGTCTTCGGCCTTCCGGGGGAGACTGGAAAGACCATCAAGGAGACTGTTTCTTTCGCCAAGAGCCTTCCCCTGCACTTCGCGGAATTCCACATCGCGACCCCCTTCCCGGGATCCGTTCTATTCGAGTCCATGAAGCCGGAGACGTTTGACGATGTGGACTGGAGCCGGTTTGAATATTCCAGCCATGTCATCAGCAGCAGCGTGGATCTGGAAGCGGCCCGCTCTAAAGCTTATCGCTCGTTCTACCTGAGGCCAGGCGTCGCATGGAACATGATAGGATTCTATGGGTGGGGCAGCCTTCCCGCCGTTCTGAAGACCGGATACAATTTTATCCGGGGCAGATTCGGGGGATAGCGCGAAGAAAAGCAAGAGGAAAAAACCTTGGCTCCGCCGCGGCGCCTGCCGAAGCGGCAACCGGAAGGTTCGCGCGACTGCCGTAACTCCCGTTCCCCTTAGCAAAAAAGGTCTTTATCAGGCTCCGCGTTGATTCAGCCGCGCGCCATCCTACCCGCGAAAATCCTCAATTACCGGGATTCCGTGTCAGCAACGTCACGATGCGCACAATCCACTTGCCTTTCGGGGCCAGAACGGCGCCTTCCGCGTCCCGCGACAGCAAGCCGCCGCGATATAGCTCCTTGATTCTTCTGGTCTCGCCGTAACGAGCCTCATACTCGGATAGAATCTCGGCTGCGGTACGGCGACGATCCTTCAGCATGTGCACCATGCGAAGAAGGATCGAGCTCTCCAGATGGCTCCTTACGCCAAACCAGCTCAGAAATGCGCCGAACCAGAAAACGACGCAGGCGACAACCCCCAGGCGTCCGGTCAGCGCAAGGTATAAGAACGAACCTATGCCGACGAGAATGTACACGGAAAAAATCCTGGCTAAACCGTTCTGAAGTTTTGCGCTTTTCAGGATAATCTCGCATCCGATCGCGGCCGCGGCCCAGGCTCCGGCGAGAACGAGGATTAAGCTCATGACTTGTGCCTCGCTAGACCGTAAAACATACTCATCCAGAAGGCCATGAATCGTCCGAACGGCCGCAACTCGTAGAACCCAGCGCGCTCCCGCACCAACCGGTACGTCCGCATGTTCCTCAGGCGCACCCCGATTTCCTCGGCGACCCGCCCGCTGCCTCCGTAGCCCACGTTAATCAGCAGCCGCAGGCTCACGCTCCTGAGCAAGATGATGCGCACGGCAAACAGACCAAACCAGTAGAGCAAGAGCCCGACCGTCATCACCACCCATTCGCTGCTCCTCCGGTTTCCGAATGTCATGGCCGCATACACCGCAAGAATTGCCGAGCAGGCGGCATTGTAAATGCTCAGAATGATATTCCTGCGGAGAGGAAACACCCCGAAGGCGAGCGTGACCAGGGCCAGACACGCCGCTCCTATTAAGTCGAGTTCCGAGATCTTCATCTGGTAAAGCTTTTCAAGCATGGGGAATTATAGCATGCGGGTCATGACTTTATAATGTTCCCGGTCTTTTCAAAGCAGGAAAAATTGACGAGCATAATTTGATTATAGGGGAAAAGGCCTCCATGGGAGTTTTTGTTTTTCGTTTTCTTTTTTTCGGCTCATGGAGCGAAGTCGACACGCGCGGCGAAACGAAAATATTGAACTTTCGAGAATCATATTAGACAAAGGTTGATAACGTCAGCACTTAAATATGCGGCAATTTTGTTTATCGCGGCCGTGGTCGCTCAGAATAGCGAAGGCAGTAACCATAATTACAACTTTCATACGGATATGCTTTATCCAAATAACTCTTCAAAGCAGGGAATCTCTCATGCATATTTTTATTGTCAAGGCTAAACGACCACTCCGTCGAAGAATAGACGATGACGGGCGGGTTATTATTCCTCAGTGTTTCGATGATTTCATCTTCATGTTTTCTGGTGGCATAAACAGGATAAAGAAATCGCGTACAAGCCGGCAGTCCTGATAATCCGTTGATGACACCGTGGTTTGCCAAATCAAAAACGCAATTGGCTCCGGCGCTCTTGAGTTCACGAACGACCCATTTTATTCCTTCGCTAACCAGTTCTTCATTTTTTGGCGGAGATCTCAACATCCTGATTAATTGCCGGCTGTCTTTGACGCTGAAACTCAGAGGAATAAAGAGTCCTACAAAGATGGCGATAGAAGCCAGGTTAGCGGCGCCAATGAGTCTATTCATGAAAAAACGTCTTTCCGGAACAGAAACAACGGAGTTCTCCACGCCGGGATTTGCGTACAAGAAAGCCAGGGCCGCCGGCCACATTCCCCAATAGATATGCATCAAATCCGCCCTGTTCGATCCTATTTTAAAGAAAATAAATATGAGCGTTCCCAAAAGGACGGCATTGGCCATTCTTTCACCCGAGTAATGGCTTTTATTGCTCACGGAGTTCACTAATATGATTAATGCAGATAAGCTAAACAACAACAACGCGCTGGAATATGCGATTGAGCTCAAGCTCCAACCGTAGCTCCATTGGGATGAAGTATTTATCAGAAACTTAATATTTTCAACGTAGCTTTGCAGGCCAATAAAACCTGTACGGCAATACAGTGCCGTTATGGTCAAGAGAAAGCCAATCATTGGGATAAAATATGATCTTTTCCGGCAGGCCATTATTAAACAAGCTAATCCAATCGACACAACGCCGGCGATTCCTCTGTCAAATGACCAAAACAGGTTTAGCGCAACCGCTATGCCCAGTCCCAGTTTAATAAATAATTTTGCCAAAGGACGGTGTTCCCGCTGACAATAAAAATAAAGGAAAAGACTGGTAAGCAAGAGCATATCTCTGTAGGTGACAAGCCTTGGAGCTAATATCGCCGCGATAATGAAGGCTGTGTTTTTAGAATGCCGAGGGGCCTCCTTGCCGACAAAAGCGACAAGCGCATATAACAGCAGCATGGAGAGGACGTTCAGGAGTGTATAGAAGAATATCGTTCCAAAAAAATAGTGATCCTGTCCATAAACCTTGAATGAAACACAGGCAGGGAGATAATCGAGCGCACCATGATTTGTCAGGTAGTTGTGGTTCGCTTGGTTGCTCGTCATAGACGTAAACGATGTAAAAAACTCTCCAAAATGAAAGGGATCCGTTATCTTCAGGCCGGAAATCGAGGCGAGCTTGCTCCATCCCACGACAAGAATAATGATGACGCCGATAATGAAGATCGCTTTAGTCTTTAGAGGATGAGAATAAGAATCATCGTGCATCACGTGCGACTCCGCCCTGTTTTATTTTACGATTCGGTCGCATTATCGAATGGCCTTTTTGATGTGTTGGTCGTCAGGAGACAATATGACAATTTAATCTAACTTGAGGATGAAACTTTGCTGGGTAACGGGAAATGGCTCTTAAGTTGCGCGTTGTCTTTCCTGCCATTGAGCTTGCAACCGATGCGTTCCATCATGAAATGACTATATCGCCGGCCGCAAAACCATGTCAAGGACTTCCCGGCGTTCATCATCGTCGACGACAAGGGGAACGACTTTTACGCGGCGATGATGGCCTAGAGGCAGTCCCCGAATTTCCACATTTCCGCCCCCGGCCCGTTTCTCAATTCTTCGTTTCGTTGTGCCGGGAATCTCCCGTCCTTGCCATCCGGAATGCACCGTTCTCTACCGGGTGCTTTTCCATCCTTTCGAGCGCTTCGTCGCGGAGTACGAGGAGCGTTTCGAGAAGGAGTACGGTTTGCGGACCGCGGTCGATTAGCTGCGCAAGGGTTTCTCCTTCCACCAGCTCCATGGCAAGGAATTGCTTCCCGTCCGCCTGCTAAGGCCGTAGATCGTGACGATATTGGGATGATTCAGGGCCGCCGGCAGTTTGGCCGCCCGCTCCGGAAGATGAATCTCTCCGCCTCAACATGCCGGTAGTGTGTGGCCGACAGCATGGCGGTGTCAATGGCCACGAAGCGCATCCCTCAAGAGCATATCCGGACAAGAAGTCCCTCGTCCGCGAGTAAAAGACGATAGACTCCCGCTCTCCGTGGCGGATCACTCAGCGGGCGGTTCTGCGTTTCTCTAAAGCCGAGGCATAGGCGAAGCCGTAAAAATAGCTTCGCCAGCTTTTCTCCGTCGAATGGAACTCGTTATCGCCGAGAAAAAAATCCAGAAGAGCTTCTCGCAGGCGAGTGATTTCTTTGAGCCGGCTCCTATGCCGAGGATCGGCGATCGTCAGGTTCAGAAGCTCCAGAGCCCGGGCGAAGGCCAGGCGGCTGTATTCGGAATGGTTCTTGTTGCGCCAATTGAGGGCTCGTTCGACTTCGCTCCCGATATTGGCCAGTTGTTCCATAAGGGAAAACGTCTGCCAGCGCCCGGCCGCGAGTGAGGGATGTTGAACGGCCGTCATTTCACCAACCCCTCAACGATGGAAATGATCTTTTCTCGAATGGTGTGGTCATCGACGCCGCGAGAGAGATTCCGTTGCGAGGGGCGGATGTTGATGACGGAATCAAATTCGACCCGATCAGGCCCCTCCATCTCCGGATAGAGATTGATTCCCCAGAGGTTTTCCTGGCGGGATCCGTTCTCCAAGAGGAGCGCTTCCTCGTCCGCATGGAGTTCTCCGTCGAGGGCCATGATTTTCCGCTCAACATCTACGACGGCTTTGACAAGATTCCCAAAGCGGCTCTCGGCCATGACCTTTAGGTCCGGCAAGGATATCGGGGCGTCGATGATTTTCATGAGCTTTTTATAGCACAGATCGTTTCAGATTAAAAAGCCGCCGCAGGCTTGCCCAGGCCTTTGTTATTCATTTCTTCCGGGCTAAGCCGCCGGGGAGTTTCAGCTTATCGATCCGTCGAGCCATTCGACGAATTCTTTGAGAACGAAATAAATCCGGGGTCGCGTTGACACGTTCCACTTTTTAATGTGATTTTAAGTGATAGTAATTTCCTTTTCCATGTTGTCGACAATCATATTTAGATCGCGCGCTGTCTTCCCTGTCGTTGAACTTGTGACCAATACCTCCTATCATGAAATGACTCTATCGCCGGCCGCCGCATCGACCAGCCGTTCGCGTTCTTTTTATCGCATCTCGTGGCGGATATGGCTCGCGGCGATATCGTGAACGATATGGCATCAACCTCGTGACGCGGGCGCGATAAAGACCGCGATCGAAATGAAATGAGCAAGCGCGCCGAGGATGACGAAGATATGCCAAACCTCATGGAAACCGAATTTTCCGGGGAAGAAATCGGGCTTTTTTGCGGCATACACGACCGCGCCGAGAGTGTAGATGACGCCGCCGACGCCGAGCCAAACCAGAGCGCTGGCCTGAAGGACGCGCGTCATTTCGCCTAGGGCAAGGAGACAAAGCCAGCCCATGACGATGTAGACTCCGGCGGTCAGCCAGCGCGGTGCATTCATGATGAACATCGTAACGACGATGCCGGTTACAGCCAAAGTCCAGACGACAGCCAGAAATCCCCATCTCCAAAAACCGTTGAACATGATCGCGCAGATGGGGGTATAGGTCCCGGCAATCAAGACAAAGATCGCCGCATGATCGAACTTGCGCAGGTTGGCGATGATCTTCGGCCCTGCTTTGACCAAATGATACGCGGCGCTTGCCGCAAAGAGCAAGATGAGGCTGACGCCGTACACGCCTAATGCCATCGTTTTGACAAAGTTGTTGCTGCCGCTGGAGATCAGAAAGCCGGATCCAATAACGGCGGCGATAGCCGCGGAGAAATGAATGAGTCCGTTGACGGGCTCGCGAAATTTCTTGCTCATTTGAAGTTTGATTATTTAAAGGGAGATCATTCCTTCTAGGGCATGAGTTTCCAGGAGAGACCTTCGATTTCCGCATAATCCCCGGCGTTCGAAGTGAGGAGTGTATAGCCGACAGAAATCACGGTCGAAGCGATCATGAGGTCATGGGCGCCGGTCCGACGGCCCCGCGCCGCCAATGAGGCCCATATACGAGCATAAATCCGTGCAGCGGCGACGTCAAAAGGGAAAACGGGAAAAATCTCGATAATCTTTTCGACAAAAGCTTGCCGCCGCAGCCGCCTTTCTTCCGTATCCGCCCGGTGAACTCCATGAAGGAGCTCGGCGACCGTGACCGCGCTGATGCCGAAAGGCACGTTTTCCCGGCCTCGGATGAGGTCGTCGATATTCTTCGTCCCTCTTTCCAACGAGATTAAAGCTGTCGTATCGAATATCACTCCCATCGGCCTGTCTCCGGAAGAGACGGTTGCTCTGCGCGGGTCGCGCGTAAATCTTTCTCAAACGGGCCCGCTTCATCTCCAAGTTTCGGGAGCCGGTGGAGCAAGGATTTGAGTTGCCCAAGCGTCATCTCTTCGAGAGAGATCACTACGGGCGATATCGATGCCACCGGTTTTCCTCCTCTGATTATCTTATAGCGCCATCCCTTGTATAAGACGGAGTTCAGCACTTCGGAAAATCGTCTGACGGCCTCGGTCGCGGAAATTTTCTTTTCCATACGTACTCGCTTAATATACGTAATATATGATAATCATATTATGTGTTATTTCTATCTTTTGTCAATTTAATGACTTAAAAGAAAATTGCAGTGTTGCGATAACTCGCTCTAAGATTCATTGGACGCCCTAGCCTGCCGCGCCCACTTTCCTATTTATACGCCTCTTAACGAACAGCGCCTTGTGGAAGATCTCAATGAATCCTGACATTTTTTTAACAAATTCATTACAGAATTTTAACAACTTCGAAAGCAAAAAAGTTTATCATGTGAACATGGAATCTCAAGGAGAAGCCGCCATGAAACCTATCGGAAAATCCGCGGTGGGCTTGATTCTATCCCTCCTGCTCTCGGCCGGATTTGTTGACGCCGAATCGCAAGCCGCTTTGAAGACATCCCTCAAAGTTCTGACGATCAACGTCTGGTCGGGGCTGGACTACGTCGGAACGCTCAAAATGGGCGAATATGAGAACGCGGAGCGGCGCCAAGCTCGATTTGCCGCCCTCCTTGCTCAAGTCAAATCGCTCGATCCCGACATCGTCTTTCTTCAAGAAGCGAATCCCGCCGGAGGCTACGCCGCCCGTCTGGCCGGCGCGCTCGGCTTTCGCGAGATCCATCAAGTTGTGCTCGGCGGGATCAAGTTCGGTCCGCTCGGAATCCCGACCAATTTCAAGGAAGGGATGGCCATCCTTGCCCGGCCGGCGCTCGGTCTCGAACTTCACGACGTCTGGAAGCTCTCGGGTCCCTTCGGCCTTTATGGGGACGCCGTCACCTTCCATTTCTCCGAAGCCGTTTTTTCCTTGGTCGGCAAGGTCACCGTCGACCAGACTCCCTTCTACCTCGTCGATGTCCACCTTGCGTCCTCGCCCCGCGCCGACGAAGAGAGCCTGAGGAAATTGCGGGAATTGCCCGAGGCAAAGAGCCTGACGGACGAACAATTCGCCCAAGCCGTCGCGGAAGTCAAGGCCCGAGAGGATCGCCGGGCCGGAGAGGTCGACCGATTGCTCCGCTTCATCAAAGGACTGCCGGCCGATGCGCCGGTCCTCTTCGCCGGAGACTTCAACGCGGAGAAGAATGCGCCTGAGATCAGGAGGTTTTTAGAGGAAACCGGGGCCATCGATTCGTGTCCGGCCGCTCCGCCCACCTGGAATCCTCAGGCGAATGAAAACATCGCCTATTCGAGCCGGCCGACCGATGCTTCGTCCCGGCCGCGCCAAGGATACGCCCTCCT
>Ga0315286_10001629_pt1 | contig 20393 bp, 21 predicted proteins | sample YL17G10_0_MG_FD_205038 | JGI IMG/M metagenome (GOLD analysis project Ga0315286, IMG submission 205038) | Sediment microbial communities from Yellowstone Lake, YNP, Wyoming, USA - YL17G10_0 | ecosystem: Environmental > Aquatic > Freshwater > Lake > Sediment | place: USA: Wyoming | collected... | reverse complement strand
ATTATTTCAGTAAAAACGCCCAAATCACAATTACCCAAGATAATTATAGAACAGATGTCTTAGTTGAAGACAATAATATCAAAAAAGAAAGGGTTTTTATTGTTCCCAATTCTTATTATTTTACAATTAAAAATCCTTGCGATCGGAACGCTTTTAATATTCAAACCCCAGTTGATAAAAAAATTATTATTTATACCGGTTCAATAATACCGGAGATGGCAATTGAGGAAATAATAAATTCAATAGATTTGTGGCCGGAAAACACAGTTTTAATATTGCATGCACCCTATAAAACCGCTTATCTTGAGGAAATCAAACAACTTATTAAGAAAAGAAATATACAAAAAAGAGTGATTATTTCTACAAAACAGGTATCTTTTGAAGAGCTATGCTGTTTAATAAAAAAAGCAGATATCGGAATCAGTTTTTACCGGCCGGTAAACAAAAGTTTTGTATTGGGTCCCGCGGGAAAAGTAAGTTTTTATCTTTCCCAAGGAGTTCCTATTATTACGAATAAAATTCCAGTAGTAGTTGATCTTGTTCAAGAGTATAAATGTGGGATATGCGTGGAATCGGCAAAAAATTTGGGATATGCCATAAAAACCATATTGGATAATTACTCAGAATTTTCCACCAATACAAAAATATGCTATGAAAACGATTTGGAATTTTCAAAATATTTTAAAAAAGTTCTTAAGCAAGTAGAATCTTATGAAAAATAAAAATATAGAAATCATCAAAAATAAAGGAAAAATTTCAGCTATAATTATCTATAACGGCTATCATGTCGCCGGAAATACTTTTTTTACCCCAGAGAATTTTCCGCAGCAACTTGGCTTTTTGTCGCATAAAACCGGCAAAATTATCGAGCCTCACACCCATAGAGTTGTAAAAAGAGAGATTTTTTTAACCCAAGAAGTGTTGATTATAAAGAAAGGAAAAATCAAGGTAGATTTTTATGATTATAAAAGAAAACATCTCGGCCACAGAATTTTGAAGAAAGGCGATGTTATTTTGGTAACCGGCGGCGGGCACGGGTATGAAGTCATAGAAGATGTGGAGATGATTGAAGTAAAACAAGGCCCCTATTTGGGAAAAGACGATAAAGTAAGATTTAAAGATATAAAAAAACAAAAACATGATTCCAGTAAATGAACCATTATTTATAAGTAACGAAAAAAAATATTTAGCCAAATGTATTGACAGCGGCTGGATTTCTTCCGAAGGTCCGTTTATAAAAGAATTTGAAGAAAAATTCAGTTCTTACATTGGCAAGAAATATGGAATAGCCGTTTCAAACGGAACAGCGGCTTTGGAAGTGGCAATTGGAGCTTTGGGAATTAAACCCGGAGACGAAGTTATTATTCCAACTTTCACTATTATTAGTTGCGCTACGGCGGTATTAGCATACGGTGGCACTCCTGTTTTTGTGGATTCGGAACCAGAAACATGGAACATTAATGTTAATAAAATTGAAGAAAAGATTACTAAAAAAACAAAAGCAATCATAGTTGTCCATATTTACGGTCACCCCTGTGATATGGACCCGATAATGAAAATTGCCAAGAAGTATAATTTAAAAATAATAGAAGATGCAGCCGAGGTTCACGGTGCCGAATATAAAGGAAGAAAATGTGGCAGCTTCGGAGACATTTCTTGCTTCAGTTTTTACGCAAATAAAATTATAAGCTGCGGTGAGGGAGGAATGGTTTTAACTGATAATAAAAAGTATAAAGAAAGGGCAGAGATATTAAGAAATCTCGGATTTGAAAAAAGGAAGAGGTTTTATCATCAAATTTTAGCCAGAAACTATAGAATGACTAATCTTCAGGCTGCAATAGGAGTTGCTCAACTTAAAAATATTAAAAAATTAATAACAATAAAGAAAAGAAATGCCCAAAAATATACGGAAAAATTGAAGGGAATTAAAGGTTTGCAGCTTCCCGCGGAAAAAGAATGGGCAAAAAATGTTTATTGGATGTACGGAATTGTTTTAAATGAATCCACTGGATTTAATGCTGAAGATTTTGCGATGAAATTAATTAAAGGGGGTATAGTTACCAGACCGTTTTTTTATCCCTTACATTTGCAGCCAGTATTAAAAAAATTCATTAAAGCCAGTGGAAAATATCCGGTCGCTGAAAGAATCGCCAAACAAGGATTATATCTGCCGAGCGGTTTAGGATTAAAAGATTGGCAAATTAATGAGGTTTGTAATGTGATTAAAAAATTACTGAAATAAATTATGGCTAATCTTTATTTTTTCGATATCGATGGAACCTTGGTAAATTTGACTAGCGTTCATGCCGAGGCATATATAACAGCCTACCGAAAGGTCCTTGGTGCAGAGGCAAAAGGAATTAAAAGAGAAGAAATCATTGCCACATTTGGAATGGCAGATCGCGCTCAGCATAAACAGATTTTTGAAAAACATAATCTTTCTGATAAAGGAAGGATGGCGAGGATAATGAAAGCTTACGAAAAACTATTTCTTGATGATCTTAATTTAGTGAAAGTGAAGCCGCTTCCCGGGGTAGTGAACTTTTTGGATTATTTGAAAAAACACGGCGATTATATCGGCATTGTCCACGGAGGACCGAGACATAAGGGAGAAACGATTCTTAAAAAAGCAGGCCTTTATAACTATTTTTCTTTGTTCGGTTATAATGAAGGATTTAATGAAAGAAAAGAAATTTTACGAAATATAATTAAGAAGGCAAAAGAAAAAGGCTGCCGGTTTAAAAAAATTATAGTTATTGGAGATACCAGGGAAGATATTAAGGCTGGTAAGGCAGAAAGAACGATTACAGTCGCCGTTGCTACAGGAACAGAAACAAAAGAAAATCTGAAAATGGGAAAACCAGATATTATAGTTAGTACCCTGAAACAATATCAGGAAATTTTGAAGAAAATTTAAAAATAAATATCATAAAATTATCTTTCATTTTTGTTAATATGCTAACAATTTTCACCATCCCCAAGCCCTTTAGGGGAAATATAGATGTTATTCAGAGAAATGCGATTAAAAGTTGGCTTCGGCTTTATCCAAAGTGCGAGGTGATTTTATTTGGAGATGATGAGGGTGTGGCGGAGGCAGCCAAAGAATTCAATATTGTACACATTCCAAAGATTGAAAAAACCGAGTTAGGGACGCCTCTTTTAAGTTCTGCCATTGATTCGGCCCAAAAAATAGCGAAGAATGAAATTTTACTTTTTATTAATGCCGATATCATTTTAACAAGCGATTTAATTCCGGCTGTTCAAAAGGTGAAAAACCCCCTATTTTTAATTAGCGGCCAACGATGGGATGTTGATGTAAATAAAGAAATTGATTTTAATGATTCCGATTGGGAGAAAAAAATAAGGGAACAAATCAAAGAAACAGGTAAGCTGCATGGACCAACAGGTATGGATTATTGCATTTTTCCTCGTAATTTTCCAAGCGTCATTCAAATGCCCGCGCTTGCCGTTGGTCGTCCCGGCTGGGATAATTGGTTGATTTACCGCACTCGGTTTTTAAAAATACCGGTGATAAATGCCACAGAAGTAATTACGATTATACATCAGAATCACGATTATTCTCATTCACCTTGGGGAAGAAAGAAAAAAGTAGTTGGTCCGGAATACGAGAGGAATATTAAATTAGCTGGGGGATTTGCTAAAATGATGACGATGATGGATGCCGACTGGATGTTAACTAAAAAAGGACTGGAAAAGCCCAATTTTCCTCGCAGGATTTTTTCTACGATTTCTTTATTTTATCCCTGGAGATTGATTCTGGCCTTAAAAAGACAATTATTATCTTAAAAAATTTAAAATGAACAAAATTTTTATTCCTGAAACATTATATAAGAAAATTACAGAAAACATGCCAATATGCTGCGTGGATATATTAGTCACGAATAAAAACAGGTTCTTATTGGTCCAGAGAAGGGTTGAACCTCTTAAAAATAAGTGGTGGTTTCCGGGTGGAAGATTAGTATTTAATGAAAGTTTAAAGGCGTGCTTAAAAAGGAAGCTGAAAGAAGAATTGGGAATTAAAAAAGTAAAAACGATTAAATTTTTAGCCATAGGAGAAACCAAATTTAAAAAAGGATATTTTAATTTTCCTTCTCATACAATTAATATTACTTTCCTGACAGAAATAGACGATTTAAGCGCAAAAAACATTAATTTGGATATGAAAAACCATTTAAATTATAGATGGTTTCAAAGAATTCCTGCCAAGACTATTTCTTACGTTAAAAAATTTCTAAAATTAGCAAAATTTAAATAATTCTATGATAGACCTTACTAAGAAGAAAATTTTAATCACTGGCGCCCATGGATTTTTAGGAAAGCATTTGGTAAAGAATTTGCTGGAAAAAAGAAAGGTTCCCAAAGAGAATCTTTTCCTGCCCACTTTTGAAGAAGCAGATTTGAGAAAGTATGAAAGTTGCAAAAAAGTAGTTGAAGGAAAAGATATAGTCATTCATTTAGCGGCAAAGGTTGGCGGTATTTGTTTTAATCAGGCAATGCCGGGGGAAATGTTTTACGATAACATTGTTATGGGCGCACAATTAATGGAAGCTGCCAGAATCGCTAAAGTTGAAAAATTTGTGGCGGTAGGAACTGTTTGTGCTTATCCCAAATTTACCCCCGTTCCTTTCAAAGAAGAAGATCTTTGGTCGGGCTATCCGGAAGAAACCAACGCTCCTTACGGTCTGGCAAAAAAAATGCTTTTGGTCCAGGCTCAGGCTTACCGGGAGCAATATGGTTTTAATGCTATTTATCTTTTGCCGGTTAATATGTACGGTCCTTTTGATACCTTTGACCCTAAGAAATCCCATGTTATCGCAGCTTTGATTAAAAAAGTTTACGATGCAAAGAAAGAGGGCAATAATTATATAGAGCTTTGGGGTACCGGTAAGGCAACTAGGGAATTTCTGTATGTAGAGGATGGAGCGGAAGGGATAATTTCAGCAACCGAAAAATACGATAAACAGGACCCGATTAATATTGGTTCGGGGATGGAAATTTCTATTAAAGATTTGGCGGAATTAATTTGCAAATTGATGAATTTCAAAGGGGAAATCCGTTGGGATATATCCAGGCCGGACGGTCAGCCAAGGCGCAGCCTGGATACTTCTAAAGCGGAAAAAGAGTTTGGTTTTAAAGCAAAAACCGATTTTCAGGAAGGTCTTAAAAAAACCATTCAATGGTATGAAGAATTTTCGGCTTAAAAACAATGATTAATCTTCAGGAAAAGAAAATTTTAGTCACTGGCGGAACGGGTTTTATCGGAAAACACGTTGTTAATAATCTCATTGAAAAAAGAAACGTGCCCCAAGAGAATATTTTCGTTCCTGTTTTTGAAGAATACGATTTGAGAGAAATGGAAAATTGCAAGAAAGCGGTTGAAAATCGGGATATTATCATACATTTAGCTGCTTTAACCGGAGACATTGAATTGCACAAACTGTATCCAGGTAAAATTTTTTACGACAATATTATGATGGGCGTTCAACTTATGGAGGCGGCAAGGATTGCAGGGGTTGAAAAATTTATAGGAATAGGCAGCGTTACCGCTTATCCGGAAAAAGCTGATTCACCGCTTAAAGAGGGGCAATTATGGGACGGGTATCCAGTAAAGATTCATGCTCCTTATGGCTTTGCCAAAAAAATGTTATTGGTTCAGGGTCAGGCGTACAGAGAGGAATATGGTTTTAACGCAATTAATTTATTATTAACCAGTGTTTACGGGCCGGGAACCAATCCTCAAAGCGGTTATGTTATTTCTTCAATCATTGATAGAATTAAAAAAGCCCAAAAAGAGGGCAAAGATTTTATAGAAGTCTGGGGGACGGGAAAACCAATCAGAGATTTTCTTTTTGTTGAAGACGCGGCCGAAGGGATCGTTTCGGCGGCCGAAAAATATGATAAACCAGAACCGGTAAACATAGGTTCTGGTAAGGAAATTTCCATTAAGGATTTAGTGGATTTAATTTGTAAATTAATGAATTTTAAAGGAGAAATACGCTGGGAAACAGACAGACTAGACGGACAGCTGGAAAGGGCGATAGATGTTTCCAGAGCTAAAAAAGAATTTAATTTTAGCGCCGTCATTCCGCTCGAGGAAGGACTAAAACAAACACTTGATTGGCATTTAAAAAATTCAAAATAAACATTATTAATAATATTAATTCAGTTTTCTATGAAAAATAAAATTTCCAAGATAGTGAAAACTTGCCGAGTCTGTGGTTTAAAAAAGATAATTCCCCTTATCTCTTTAGGAAATCTTTATATTTCTGATTTTATTAATGATAAAGAAAATAATTCTGAAATAAATAGAGTAGGAAGACAGCCTCTTGAATTGGTAATTTGTGATCCTGATTCCGGGGGGTGCGGACTGGTCCAGCTAAAACATACTTTTTCTCCCGAGCTGCTTTACAGAAATTATTGGTATCGTTCCGGCATTAATAGAAGTATGTCTGAGGCGCTTTCGGATATTGCACAAAAAGCTGAGAAAATAGCAAAACCAAAAAGCGGTGATTATGTCATTGATATCGGTTCCAATGACGCAACTTTATTCCGTTTTTATAAAACTAAAAATCTTAATCGTGTGGGTTTTGAGCCGGCCAAAAATCTTATACCCTATGCGAAGAAGAATTGTCCCTCGTGTTCATTTATTAATGATTTTTTCGGTTTTAATGCCTGGCAGAAAAAATTTGACGGGAAAAAAGCAAAAATCATAACGGCCATCGCCATGTTTTATGATTTGGATAATCCCAATGATTTTGTTTCAAACGTAGCTAAATGTTTGGATAAAAATGGAGTATTTGTTATCCAGATGAGCTATTTGCCGTCAATGCTCCAGCAAAACGCTTTTGATAATATTTGCCATGAACATCTGGAATATTATTCGCTTAAATCCCTGGGTAACCTTTTGAAAAGGCATAATTTGGAAATTTTTGACGTAGAATTGAACGATGTCAACGGTGGAAGTTTCCGAGTTTACATCCAACATGTAGGATACAGACCAATAAGCGAACGAGTCCGCAAATTAGAAAAACTAGAAAAGAAATTAAAATTATCGAGCGGGAAAACTTATAAAGCTTTTGCTTCCAGAACACTGGCTTTAAGAAAAAAACTTTACAATTTTATTAAGAATGAGAACAAAAAAGGCAAAAAAGTCTATGTTTACGGCGCTTCAACTAAAGGAAATATTTTACTTCAATTTTTTAATTTAAACAACCGGCTGATAAAAGCCGCGGCCGAGAGGAATCCCGACAAATGGGGAAAAAAAACAATAGGAACTTACATCCCTATTATTTCCGAAGAACAAGCGCGAAAGGAATGCCCGGATTATTTTTTAATTCTCCCTTGGCACTTTTTAAAAGAATTTATTCAACGTGAAAAAGACTATCTTAAAGCGGGAGGAAAATTCATTGTTCCTTTGCCACAATTCAAAATTATCAGCAAGAAAGATTTATGAAAGATGTAGTTATTATTCCAACCTATAATGAAAGAGAGAATATCGCCCAAATTATTTCAGAAACTTTCAAATTATTGCCAGGAGTTTTTATTTTAGTTGTGGATGATAATTCTCCTGACGGCACGGCCAATATTATAAAAGATCTGCAAAAAGAATTTCCCCATTTATCGCTGTTATTAAGAAATAAAAAAGAAGGCTTAGGCAGGGCCTATATAAACGCATTCGAAGAAACATTGAAAGATAAAGATGTCAAAAAAATTGTCATGATGGATGCTGATTTTACTCATAATCCCGAATATTTGCCGGAAATGCTGAAAGCGGCTGATAATTTCGATGTTGTTATCGGCTCACGGCACATAAAAGGGGGCAAAACAGAAGGTTGGGAGTTATGGAGGAGAATTTTAAGCAAAGGAGCCAATCTTTATTGTAGATTTGTAATCCGCATGCCAATTTTTGATTACACCTCCGGTTTTAACGTAATCAGCACTGATTTTTTAAGAAAAGTTGATTTTTCAAAAATTGATATTTCGGGATACGCTTTTTTAATAGAACTTAAGTGTTCATTATGGAAAGAAGGCGCTTCCTTAAAAGAAATTCCCATACTGTTAAAAAACCGTCGTGGCGGAGAATCGAAGATTTCAGGCCATATCATCAATGAAGGAATTTTAACTCCCTGGAAAATGCTTTTTAAAAAAATAAACAAAGAATGTCCTTTATGTAACAAAAAAACCGCCAATTTTTTTACCCAAAAAAATTCTTATAATTTTTACAAGTGCAGTAATTGCGGTTTAATTTTTCTTTTTCCCGTGCCAGAAAATCATTTGAGGGTATATTCTCCGGATTATTTTAGCGGCGCTAAAGAAGGTTTCGGATATGTTGACTATGAAGTTGATAAGAAAGCAATGTCTTCAACTCTTAATTCTTATTTGGACAAAATAGAAAAATTTGTACCAAATAAAGGCAATTTATTAGATGTAGGTACTGCTACGGGGTTTTTTATGGAATTAGCAAAAAAAAGAGGCTGGAGGGTTCAGGGAATAGAATTTTCCGAGTATGCTGCCCAAAAAGCCAGAGAGAAAGGATTAAGCGTCACAACTGGAATATTGGAAAACGCTGATTTTAATGACGGTTCTTTTGATCTGATTACTTTTTGGGACGTTGTTGAGCATTTATCAAATCCCAAATTAACGCTTTCGTCGGCTTACAGAATCTTAAAAAAAGATGGAGTGATAGCTATTAACACTCCGGATGCAGGAAGCTTTATCGCTAAACTTCTTAACAGGGGATGGCATTCTATGGTTCCACCTGAACATTTATTTTTATTTAACCAAAAAAACCTCAGTAAATTATTGAAAGAAATCGGTTTTGAAATATTATTTGTCGGTAAAATCGGGAAAAGATTTACCTTACAGTATGTAGCCCAAATATTAGCTAATAAACAAAAATCCCTTGTTTTTAACTGGATGGCAAAATCTTTCGGAAATAATTTTTTGGGCAGATTGATTATTCCGCTTAGTCCGCGAGATAATTTTTTTCTTTTAGCACGTAAAAAATAATCTTTTAATAAAAAATATGGCAGAGTTTTTTATACAAATGAAAAATTTATTCAATAACAAAAAGGCTTTACTCCTGATTTTGTTTTTCCTCTTGTCATTTCAATTGTTTTACAGTTTTCTTTATCCTACTCACGGCACAAATAGTATAACTAATAAAGCTTGGCTGTCGCTGCCCGAACTTATTTCTCATCGAAAATCACCACTTAATGCTTCAGAGGGTTCATTAATTACCAGGGCCTACGGGATTTTGAACAAATATTACGTTAATGCTGACGCGGGACAGTATATACTTTTAGCTAATAATTTTCCAAAACATTATCTTGAGGACCAGTCTGTCATTTTAGGCAGACCACTTTACTCTTTTTTAATTGCTGTTGTTGCTTTTTTACCCCGTTTGTTTTTTAACTCTTATGCAACAATCTTTGCCTCAGCGATTTTTCTTAATTTCATCTTGGGTTTTTTCTCTGTCGTATTATTTTACTCTCTTTGTGAAAAATTAATCAATTCCCGGACAGCGCTTTTGTCTTCTTTATTGTTAATTTTTTCTCCTGGTTTTCATCTCTGGTTGGTTCAGGTCATGCCGGAAATGTTTACGATTTTTATAATCATTGCCACTTTATTTTTATTAGAGAACTATATTAGTAATCCTTCACGCTTTAAACTTATTATTTTCTCTTTGATCGTCGGAACATTTATGTTGGGGAAAATGCTTTTTGCCTTATCCATTTTTATTCTCATCAGCGCTTTTTATTTCAGGCGCTATAAAGAGGGGATCATTTTTTTAATAATTCATTTAATTCCTTTGGTTGCTTGGTACTTATTAGTTACAAAATTGCTTAGAATACCTTATTTTATTAACGAAGTAACGGATTATGGTGTGGGCATCTGGTTGTTTAATATTTTCCGCTGGCCCTGGTATAAAACCCTAGAAGCTCTTATTGTCGTTTTGCCGAATTTTATAAGCATAGTAATTTACGGTTTTTTATTACTGCCGGTGATTTTTGCCGCACTCGGCTTTAAAAAAATAACCTTTAAAAATGGAAAATTCTTTTGTTTTATTTTCGTTATTTCTTTTTTATTATTAATTTTTATTATGAATGTTTATTCTCCGCGCTACGGTTTTTGGCTTTTCCCGGTAATTTATCCTTTAGCTGTTTTAGGGATAGACCGAATAGCCGATTTTTTAAAAAAGTATAAAAATTGGTATTCCGAAGTTTTTTATTTAATAGCTTTTATATCTTTAATAGTCATTTCCAGCCTTGATTTTTACAAATTTATTTCTTATGCATAATTCAAATAAATGCTATAATTATTCTCATCATATATTAACAACATAACCATAACTATTAATAAATGTATCAACCTTTTTTAATTTTAGTAATTTCTATTTTCTTTACAGTGAGCGCTCAGCTTTGTCTTAAAAAAGGCGTTTTAAGTTTGGGAACCTTGGATTTTTCCGTTAATAATCTTTTGAATTTATTTCCCCGTATTTTCCAAAATATTTGGCTTATGGCGGGATTATTTTTGTTTGGAATTGGTTTTTTTCTCTGGATTTTCATTATTTCCAGAATCAAACTCAATATGGCTTATCCAATTTCAACCAGTCTTAGCCTCAGCTTAATAGCCTTTTTTTCGTGGCTGTTTTTTAAAGAACAATTGCTTCCAATTCAGATTTTAGGCATTGCTGTAATAATTTTAGGTATTTTTCTGTTGAAACCTTAAATTTTATTGAAAAAATCTTTTCAATTATCTTCTGGATAATTATATATAAAATATGACCTTATCCATTATTATTCCTTCTTATAATGAAAAAGCTACGATTTTAGAAATTTTAAAAAGAATTGAAGCAGTAGATTTAAATGATATTTCATTTAAAAAAGAAATTATTATTGTAGATGATGGTTCTGTTGATGGTACCCGTGAAATTTTGAAAGGGCTAGAAAATAAATACAAAATTATTTATCACTCTAAAAACCAGGGTAAAGGAGCTGCCATCCTAACCGGTCTTCATTATGTTTCCGGAGACTATGTCATTATTCAGGATGCTGACCTAGAGTATGATCCGAAAGATTATAAAAAACTTCTGGAAGCTGCATTAAAAAACAACGCAGAAGTTGTTTATGGTTCTCGGAAGCTCAGGCCTCAAAACAAATACTCACACCTCTCTTTTTATTTGGGAGGTCTTCTGCTTACTTGGTTGACCAAAATTTTGTACGGGATAGAAATTACAGATGAATCAACTTGTTATAAATTATTTAAAACAGAAACCATTAAAGCCATTCCTTTAAAATGTAAAAGATTTGAGTTTTGTCCTGAGGTTACGGCAAAAATCGCAAAGAGAAAAATTAAAATTTACGAAGTACCAATAAGCTATTTTCCCCGGCACAAGAAAGAAGGTAAAAAAATAAAATGGGGAGATGGGATAGAAGCCGCTTGGATTTTAATTAAAAACAAGTTCGTTGATTAAAATTTTCTATGGATTATATAAAATCAATTTTAGTCTCTTTCTCCGGAATTTATAATAATAAAACAAAATTATTAATATTTATTTTTATTATTTCTATTTTATTTTCCTTAATCTTTCTATTCTTATTTAAAAACATAGGTCCATCTGAACATAGTATTCCAGGTACTGACTATCTTTCTTTTTATGAGCCAGTTGCCAACGATATTCTTCAGGGAAAGGGCATCCGAGTTCAAGAATCGTTTGCTATCAGATATCCGCCAGGTTATCCAATCATTTTGTCATCTGTTTTTTGGTTATCTCAATTAGCGGGGATTGATAGGCTAGAAATGGTTGTTATCTTTAATGTTATTATAACAGCCATTGTTTGTTGCTTTTTATTCCTTTTAATTGAATTTATTTTTAATAAAAAAATAGCCCTAATATCCGTATTTTTATGGGCCACTTATCCTTTTAATTTATGGTTTATAAAAAATCCTAATACAGAAGTTCCTTTCATTTTATTATTTTATTCCGCTCTGTTGGCATATGTATTGGCCTTAAGAAAAAATTATTTTAAATTACTCTTACTTTCCGGAGTTTTTCTCGGATTTGCCTCTTTAGTACGGCCGATTGCCTTATTCCTTGCTGTTCCTCTTTTGTTTTTGATATTCTTTATGGCAAAATTAACTCCGTTTAGAAAGAAAATTCTACTTTCGATAGTTTTCTTAATAGGATATATTGTTGTCATATCTCCCTGGTTAATTTATGTATATTTGAATACGGGAAGATTGCTGCCACTTTCTACGGGAGGTTTTTCCAATATACCTGCAGGCCTCACTTTTATGGTTGATAAAAGCAAAATAAATAACGGGATTCAAGAAGGAAAAATGGAGCTCCCCAACGATATTGTAGACTTAATAGAAAGATCAAGAGCCGCAAACGCGGATGATCTTGGGGAAATAACATCTTTTTTCTGGCAAGAAACAAAAAGAAATCCAATCACTCTTTTAAAGCTCATAGGGATTAAAATAGGGAGGGCTTGGTATGCCACATCGGAAATGTGGTGGGAAAAACAAATCTTAATACTTCAACTTATTTATCTATTGCCTGCAATGGCAGGAATTATGATTTGGTTTAAAAAAAATAAAGAAAAAATATCATATCTATTCTTTTTACTGGTAATAGTGTTCTATTTCTGGGTAGCAACAGTTCTGGCGCTTTCTATTCTGAGATATATGATTCCGGTGATGGGGCTTATTATGACTTTTTCAGCAATCACAATTGATACGATAATTAGCAAACTAAGCAATTCTTTCAGCCATGGATCTTAAAGAAATTGTTCCCGAATACCATTCTAAAAATATCTTTGTTAGGGGTTTATTTTTAAAACGTCTGGAAAGGGCTCTTCAGTTAGTTCGGTCAAAATTGCAATCAGGCGGCGAATTAAAAATAGTTGATTTGGGGTGTGGAGAGGGCAAATTTCTTAAGTTAATTGAAGAAAATTTTAAAAATGTTAAAACTTTTGGTATTGATATCGAGCCCAAGGTTTTAGAGATAAAAAAGTTCTTAAGAGCAGAAATCAGAATTGCCGATATTAGAAATAGCGGATTTCCCAATGTTTTTTTTGACGCAGTGTTTTGTTTAGATGCTCTGGAACATTTTGAAAATTTAGAAAATCCGGTCAGTGAAATAAAAAGAATACTTAAATCTGATGGCCTATTAATTGTTTCATTGCCGACCGAAAATCTATTTTATAAACTAGGAAGGTTATTTACCAAAGGAACGATGTCTGAAAAGAAAGGACCCTGTTCAAGTTCTCACTTTCATAATGCTGAGACAATAGAAAGGTTTTTATGCGACAACGGATTCAATATTGTTAAAAAAATATCATTACCATCAATACCGTTTTTATCGTTATTTCATATAGTATCATTAAGAAAGAAAAATAATAATGGAAAATAACTTACCTTTTGTTTCAGTAATTATTCCTTGCAGAAACGAAGAAAAATATATTGAAAAATGTTTGGATTCTTTACTTGCGCAGGATTATCCAAGAGATAATCTTGAATTTTTAATTGTAGACGGAGCATCTGAAGATAAAACAAAAGAAATTATCAAAATGTACGTAAATAAATACCCTTTTATTCAACTTATAGACAACCTTAAAAAGTTTACATCTTTTGGTTTGAATATTGGAATAAAAAAAGCGAAAGGGGAAATTATTATTAGAGCCGATGCTCACACTGAGTATCCTGAAAATTATATTTCAAAATGCGTGGAGGAATTATTAAAATACTCCGAAGAAGAAAAAGTGGGTAATGTTGGAGGGATTGTTGGTTTGCCAGAAATGGTAGGATTTGAAGAGATTAAAAAACGGTTTGAGACAAGCAATCCTGGCAAAAAATATAATATAAATATAGCCAAGGCTATTGCTATTTGTCTTTCTCATCCTTTTGGAGCAGCTTCTCAATTTAGGCTAGGAACAAAAGAGCCTCGTTTTGTAGATACTGTTTTTGGCGGATGTTATAAAAAAGAGGTTTTTAAAGAGATTGGATTTTTCAATGAGCATTTAATAAGATCACAGGATCTGGAATTTAATTTAAGATTAAAAAGGGCTGGATGGAAAATTCTTTTAATTCCAGATATTATTTTTAAGTACTACCCAAAAAGTAGTTTTTGGGATTTTTTTAAACATAACATTGACGATGGAATATGGGCAATATATCCTATCAAATTTATAAAACAACCATTTCAATTAAGACATTACATCCCTCTTTTATTTATTTTGAGTCTTATTATTTTTTTTATCTTGACTTTTTACTTTTCATGGGCAAAGATTCTATTTATTTTAATTCTTTCAATTTATTTGTCTCTTAATTTGATTTTTTCTTTCTCTATCGCATGTAAAAATGGGGCAATATATTTGTTATTGATGCCAATTGCCTTTATTTGTCGTCATTTCGGCTATGGTTTTGGTTCCATCTGGGGTTTGATTAGGACCATGATTTAGGTTGAAAAAATCAAGAAAATCATATATGATTAGTGCATATTAAATTGGCACTTTTTTTAATGGAACCAAGAAAGCAAAGGGAAATTGAATATTACGAAGAAAAAGCCCAGAAACAGATAAAGAGCCTTTCCCAAGGCAGCAATCCTGTTGATTTCGAAGGGTTTAACCCGGGCATCTTGAACAGCTTTTCCTTTTGCTATCGATGGTTGGCAAAGAACTGCCGAGATAAAAAAGTCCTTGATTATGGGTGTGGAAACGGAATTCATACTGTTCAGATAGCAAAAATGGGTCCGGAAAAAGTAATAGGAATTGACCTTTCCGAAAAGTCGTTGGAAATTGCCAAGAAAAGAGCAGGTAAAGAAAATTTAGAAGGAAGGGTGGAATTTTTAAAAATGGATTGTGAAAAAATGGAATTTCCCGATAAATATTTTGATGTTATTTTTGACGGTGGGACATTTTCTTCTTTAGATCTTAAAAAAGCCCTTCCAGAATTGAGCAGAGTTTTGAAAAAAGACGGCAGTTTGATAGGGGTTGAAACTTTCGGCCATAATCCCTTTACTAATTTAAAAAGAAAAATCAATAAATTGGCGGGGAAAAGAACCGGTTGGGCGGCAGAGCATATTTTAAAGGAGAAGGACCTGAAGGATGCTAAGGAGTATTTTGACGAAATTGAGACTAATTTTTTTCATCTGGTATCTTGGATTGTTTTTCCTCTTCTTAAATTACCTGGCAGTAAATTTTTATTGAGAATATTTGAAGCGATAGACGGCATACTATTAAAGCTGCCCTTTTTGAGGAAATATGCTTTTAAAATAGTTTTTATCTTTTCTCAACCGAAAAAATAATGATAAAAAGATTATTCGACATAATTTTTTCTTTTCTAGGACTGATAATTATTTCCCCCTTTTTGTTGATAATTGCTTTATTGATAAAAACTGATTCCAAGGGACCTGTTTTTTACAGGGGAGAAAGGATTGGACAATTCGGGAAGCCGTTCAGGATTTTCAAATTCAGGACAATGGTGGAAAACGCCGATAAAATCGGCGGTCCTTCAACGGCCAGCGACGATCCTCGCTTGACAAGAATAGGTAATTTTCTTAAAAAATACCAAATTGACGAATTGCCCCAATTGATTAATGTGTTAAAAGGAGAGATGAGTCTGGTTGGGCCCAGGCCGGAAGTAAAGATGTATGTTGATATGATGACGGAAGAAGAAAAGAGGGCAATTCTATCCGTACCCCAGGGAATGACGGATTTGGCATCTCTTTGGGATTTTCACGAAGGAGAGGTTTTAAAGGGCAGTCCTGATCCGGAAAGAGCTTATCAGGAAAAGATAAGGCCGGAAAAAATTAGGCTTCAGATGGAATATGTTAAAAATCACTCTTTTCTGTTAGACTTTAAATTAATTATTAAGACGATATCAAAGGTATTTCATGAATAATATCGCAAATTACAAAGAAATAGCGGCTGAGGCGAGAAAGACGGTTCTTGAAATGATATATAAAGCTCAGACAAGTCACATTGGTAGTAATTTTAGTTGCATTGATTTATTAACGGTTCTTTTCGAAAAAGCGGATTTAGATAAAGATAAAATAATTTTAAGCAAGGGTTGGGCGGCGGCTTCGCTCTATTACTTTTTACAGAGAAAGGGCCGAATTACCAAAGAAGAATTAAATAGTTATTGTCAGCCCGGGAGTAAATTTATTGGTTTAGCTGAGCCGATAATTCCTGAAATTCCTGCGGCCGGCGGTTCAATGGGTTTTGGTTTGCCTTTCGGTGTGGGGTTTGCCTTGGCCAAAAAAATAAAAAAAGAAGACGGGAAAATTTTTGTTTTAATGTCAGACGGAGAGATGCAGATAGGAACAACTTGGGAATCAAGTTTGATAGCTGCCCACCATAAACTGGATAATTTGTTTGTTATTGTGGATTTCAATGAATTGCAAGCAATGGGTAGAGTTAAAAAGATTTTAAATATAGAACCCCTAAAAGACAAATGGAAAGCTTTCGGCTGGGAGGTAAGGGAAATCAATGGTCATAATTTTGAAGAGATCGAAAGAGTTTTTACCGATTCGTCGTCTGATAAAGATAAGCCAGTGGCAATTATTGCCAGAACAGTCAAGGGCAAGGGGGTAAGTTTTATGGAAGGAGACAATATATATCATTACAAAGAACTGTCTAATGAAGAGTATCAGGGGGCGTTAAAAGAACTAAAATCAAATGACTGAAATAATCCAACAACAAGATACAAGAAGGGAGTTTATTGCTACTCTTATAGATTTGGCCGAAAAAGACAAAAAAATCGTTTTAATTATTCCCGACGTCGGTTTTAATTATATTGAAGAATTCCAAAAAAGATTCCCTGACAGATTTTTTAATTTTGGCGTAACCGAACAAAGCACAATGACGATTGCAGCAGGATTAGCGCTGTCGGGCTTTAAACCCTATGTTTACAGCATGATAAATTTTGTTATTTTCCGTCCCTACGAGGCGGTTCGGAATGCCATTTGTCTGCATCAGGCCAATGTGAAAATTATTGGAGTAAAAGGCAGCGAGAAGTATAAATTTTTAGGTTTCAGCCATAATCTTATTACGGAAGACGAAGAAATAAAAATTCTGGAGCATTTGCCGAATTTTAAATCCTTTATCGCAAATACCCCCGAAGAGGTTAAAAAGATTATTTTAGAAACATATAACATAAATTCGCCTTGTTATATAAGAATTTAATTCTATGTCTTACAAAGTTCCATTCGTAAATTACTCGCTCCAATACCGCAATTTGGAAAAAGAAATAGATGCGGCGATGAAAAGCACTTTAAGCAGGGGAGATTTGATTTTGCGTTCCGACGTGGAAGAGTTTGAGAAAAAAATGGCTGAATTTTTGGGAGTAAAATACTTCATCAGCCTTAATTCCGGCACAGACGCTTTGATTTTTGCCTTGAAAGCAGCCGGCATTGGGCAGGAAGATGAAGTAATTACCGTTTCCCATACTTTTGTTGCCTCCATAGCCAGCATTGTTCATTGTGGGGCAAAGCCGGTTTTGGTGGAGGTGGGAGATGACTTTACTATGGATGTAGGAAAAGTTGAAGCAGCCATTACCCCGAGAACCAAAGCCATATTGCCGGTTCATCTTAACGGAAGGATGTGCGATATGGAGAAATTGATGGAAATCGCCAATAGGCATAACTTAATAGTTATTGAAGATACTGCTCAGTCTTTGGGTGCCAAATTTAATAATAGGATGGCAGGAACTTTCGGGATTGCCGGGTGTTATAGTTTTTATCCGGCAAAAATTTTAGGCAGTTTGGGGGATGGCGGAGGAGTAGCCACCAATGACGATAAATTTGCAGAGAAAACCCGGCTTTTCCGGGATCACGGCCAAAAAACCAAGACCGAAATCCTTTGTTTCGGCTGGACTTCCAGATTAGACAACCTTCAAGCCGCTGTTTTAAATGTAAAAATTAAACATTTAAAGGAATGGCTAAAAAGAAGAAGAGAGATAGCAGAAATATATAACAAGAATTTATCGGATGTTTCCGGCATAAAGCTGCCGCCTTCGCCCGATTCCAATGAAAAACACTTCGACGTTTACCAAAATTACGTTTTAAAAGCGGAAAGAAGAGACAATTTGTTTAATTTCCTAAAAGAAAAAGGGGTGGAAACCCTTATTAAAGATCCTATTGCTGTTCATCATCATCTTAGTTTGAATCTTTCCCACTTTCACCTTCCTTATACTGAAGAATTGGCTAAAAAAGTTATTTCTCTGCCCATGTATCCAGAGTTGACCGATGAACAAGTAGAATACATTATAAACTGTGTTAAGGAATTTTATAAAAAATGAAAAACAAGATTAAAAAATTTTTAAACAATAAAAGACAAGCGGCAAGAATTTTATTCTTTCTTTCCCTGGATTTTATTTTTATCTTTCTTTCTGTCTATCTGGCTTTTCTTTTGAGGTTTGAAGGAAAAATACCCAGCCAGCATTTCTTAAATCTTGAAGGAATGATTTTTTTGACTTTATTGTTTTCCCTGCCCACTTTTTATTTCCTAAAACTCTATTCTTTTTCCTGGGCTTATGTCAGCACCGAGGAGTTGATTTCTTTAATTCAGGGCGCCAGCCTGGTTTTTTTGTTTTTATCCACCTCTCTTTTTATCTTGAGGGAACAACCATTCTTTCTCGGTTTTCCCCGCTCAACTCTTTTTATAAGCTATTTTTTGATTATTCTATTTTCCGGCGCCACCCGGTTTTCTAAAAGAATTTACCTCCAGTTGTTCCAGAAAGTAGATGAAAAAGAAAAAGAAAGAACTTTGATTGTCGGCGCTGGCGATGCCGGAGAGCAGATTTTAAGGAGCATTTTAAATTTTAAATTTGTCCCTTATCTTCCAATAGGTTTTGTTGACGATAACCCGAATAAAAAAGGCATTTTAATCCACGGACTCAAGGTTTTGGGAAAAATCGATGAAATTCCTTCGATAGTAAAAGAAAAAAGAATAGAATGTTTAATTATTGCCTTGCCTTCGGCCAGCAGGGAAACAATTAAAAAGGCAGTAGAGGAGGGCCGCAAGGCCAGCCTAAAGAAGATTAAAATCCTTCCTTCCATAAGCGAAATAATGAGCGGAGCAATAAAGATCGGCATTGGAGCTCTTCGGGAAGTGGAGATGGAAGATCTTTTGGGTCGGGAAGCCCTTGTTTTAGACCAAAGAGCTATTGAAAATTTTATTCATAATAAAAAAATCTTGGTTACCGGCGGAGCCGGTTCAATCGGTTCCGAACTTTGCCGTCAGACGGCAAAGTTAAAACCATCCCTATTGTTGGTTTTAGACCAGGACGAAACAGCTGTTTTTAATATTGCGGGGGAATTGAGGGAGAAATTTCCCAATCTAAAATTTAATTCTTTAATAGCTGACATTCAGGACAAGATAAAAATGAATCAAATCTTCAAAGAATTTCATCCGGACATAGTTTTTCACGCCGCAGCCTACAAGCACGTTCCCTTAATGGAGGAAAATCCGGAAGAGGCGGTGAAGAATAATATTCTGGGAACGAAAATAGTGGCTGATTTAGCACTGGAGAATCAGACGGATAAATTTATTTTCATTTCTACTGATAAGGCGGTAAATCCTAAATCAGTAATGGGAGCAAGCAAAAGAATGGGAGAAATGATTTGCCAGACATTAAACAAGAAAAACTCAACCAAATTTGTTTCAGTAAGATTCGGCAACGTTTTAGACAGCCAGGGAAGCGTCATACCTATTTTCAAGGAACAAATAAAAAACGGCGGGCCGATAAAAATCACCCATCCGGAAATGAAGAGGTATTTTATGACCACTCCCGAAGCCTGTCTTTTGGTGATGCAGGCGGCGGTAATGGGACAGGGAGGAGAAGTTTTTGTTTTAGATATGGGCAAGCCGATTAAAATAAAGGACTTAGCCAGGGAACTGATTCGTCTTTCCGGTTTAGAGCCGGATAAAGATATCGCTATTGTGTATACAGAGCCGCGTCCGGGAGAAAAATTCTTTGAAGAAATTTTGACTGCCGAAGAGGGGACCATAGCTACCGAGAATAAGAAAATTTTTATTGCCAAGCTTTCTGGAACCAACGAAGAAAAATTAAGAACAGGACTGGAAAAATTAAAGGCGGCAGCATATAATAGAGACGGAATCAGCATAACAAAGACTTTAAAAGAATTAATTCCTACTTATGATAAATAGAGAAAGCAGGGAAAAGATCTATTTTTCCATCATTGAATGGGGGACTTATTTATCGCTATTCACCCCGTTGGTTTTTTTTAGGAAGTTTTTCTTCCCTTTTATTGTCCCTAAAACTGTTTTTTTCCGGCTGGTTATTGATATTATCTTCATTGCCTATATTTTATTGGTTGTTTCCAATCGCAAGTATCTGCCCAGAAT
>Ga0315286_10001628_pt1 | contig 20399 bp, 15 predicted proteins | sample YL17G10_0_MG_FD_205038 | JGI IMG/M metagenome (GOLD analysis project Ga0315286, IMG submission 205038) | Sediment microbial communities from Yellowstone Lake, YNP, Wyoming, USA - YL17G10_0 | ecosystem: Environmental > Aquatic > Freshwater > Lake > Sediment | place: USA: Wyoming | collected... | reverse complement strand
AATGCTCGCCCGCGCGCCGATCTTGGTTGTCCATGCCGCTGTGATCCGCGCTGTCCCAGACGGCGAGGCCGTTCTTGTCGAAGTCCTGGTACCAGAACCAGTAGTCGATCGATTTTGCCAGCCGCTCGTAGTGTTTGCTAAGCAGCCAGTCGAAGCGGCCTGTCTGCAGGCTTCCCAGCAGCGCGATCTGCGCCAGGAAGGGCTTGAAGTGCTGCCGCATGCGCGGATGGATGAGACTGCGGCCGACGAACCCGCACGGCAGCTGCTGATCAAGGAAGCACTCGAGGTTGTTCCGGCAATAGCGGCTTACTCCGTAGTAGGAGAGATAGAGATTCTCGAAATACAGGTCCCAGTCGTAGAACTCGTCGTAGGAGTAGCCGGTGAGCAGGTCGTGTCGCTTGTCGGCCTGCCTTATACCGCGGGTGCGGATGTCGCGGTTAACCTCGCGCAGCCGGGTCAGAAGCCGGTCCCACGTCTGGTCGCCGATGCTGCTTCTGAACCGTGCGACGGCGTTGTCGACAGTCATGTTGTCCTCCATCAGAACGCCATCACCTTGAGAAGACGGTCCGCGCCGGCGCGGGTCTTCGCCCAGCAGCTCAAATGCATCTGCTTGCACCTCTCGCCAAACTCCCGCCTGAGCGCCAGCAGATCGTCCTCACTTCCGGCACTGATCATCAGCTTCTTGCCCGCGTCCACGGTCTTGTGGTAGAGCGGCCACCAGCGGCGATGGGGCTGCGGCTCTGCGCCCGCTCCAGGCGTCCACTGGATCATGTCCAGGTTCGTCAGGGAAAGCAGCTGGTCGTGATGGACGATCGCCCCGGGCCCATCCCAGTGGTAGATCGAGTAGGAGACTCGCTCGGTCATCTCCTCCAGCACCGGCATCATGAACTCCGCGAACATCGCCGGCGAGATCATTGCAGAGAAGTCGCACTGGAACTTGGAAAGCCGCCCGGGAGCCCAAGTCCAGAATGCGCTCCCGCCGACCTCATCCCGGATCAGGTCGTAGAGGATGTCATAGTAGCGGAAGTAGAGGTCCGTGATCTTCCGTAGCGCGGCTCGCACCCAGTCGGGGCGTTCGAGGAGATCGCTCAGTAGACGCTCGGTGCCGCGCATGGCGGCAAGCGTGTCCAGGCCTTCGATCAGATCGGGAAACGACTGCAGGAACTTCCCCTCGGCCTTCGCCTTCACGGTCTCGATGGTCCGGCGCGAGAAGCGCCAGTAGAAGTTGTCCGGATCGTAGACCAGACTTTCCTCACCGGGCCTGTCGATGAAGGGTTCGCACCAGACCGTATCGACTGTCTCGGTGCCCTGGCAGCCCAGGTAGAGAGAGAGGCAATTGGGCGCAAGGTCGCCCGATGACACGCTCGGGTCGGCCTCGCCGAGGAACTCGGTCTCAAGGCAGTAGCGCAGCGCGTAGTTGACGCGGTATTCGAAACTCTTGGTCGTGTAGTTCCTGGCCAGCGTGCCCTGTGGAGCTGGGATCTCCGGGATCATCTCAATGGGGCTTTCCCTCGGAACGTGGATGGCCATCGCCGGGCGCCCAATATCGCCGCCGTTCCACCACTTCGTGAGCCGCTCTCGCGCCTCGATCCAGTCCTGTCGGTACTCCACTCGTTGCTCCCTTCGTTGGTCTACCGAGACTTCGCCCTGTCAGATCGCGCCCTTGCCGCACTCGGAGCGAAGGTGACCAGCGCCCGCTCCTCACCGAGGGAGAACCGTCGCAGACGGGCGCGTGCCGCCCTGACGGACTCCCTCGTCCTATCTTGATGCTGCGGTCCGACCAAGGCCAACGCTCTCTCCAGCCTAGCGACACATCGGTCTCTCTCTTCGCGCAGCAACGCGATCGCTGCTTCGATCTGTTTCTCGCGGCCGCGCTTTTGCGCAAGGATGGACGGCAGGCATGCGTCGACACATGCGAGCAGGCGTCGCCGGCCGAAACGTTCGCTCAGGTCCAACAGCATCTGCACCTCGTCCGAGCCGGCCTTGGCCAGATAGTAGCAGTAGCTCGCGCCGAGCACGGAGGCATGTGTGAGAGACCGGCGATCCAGAATGTCCGCGGTGTCGGCTGTGGTGTGCCAGGCGCGCTCGACCTGCCCGAGCCACGGGCACGGAATCCCGATCTCCTTCTCTGCTATGAAGTTGTCTGTCCCATTGTCATAGGGCAGAGATGTCCATTGGTAGCCCGCGTCACGCGCGTCCAGCCAGGAATGGGCGAGCCACTCCAGCAAAGGATCGGTGAATGCCGGCTGGTCCTTCGGGTTCTGACTGAGGCACATTGGGCTCTGCGCCTTTGCCGGGTCGGCTCCCACGCAATCGAGGCAAAGTCCGGCAACTGTCTTCCGGATCTGTCCGCGGTGCGCGTGCAGATGCCCTGCCGCAGCCTGCATCTCCAGGCCGTAGAGGAACCTTATGCTTCGTCGGGGGCGCGGCAGAGCGCCCTGCGCGATTGGCTGGCTCAGGCAGCTAGCCACTTCCAGAGAGACCGCACACCCGGAGGCATTGTCGTTCGCCCCCTGCTCGAAGAGATGTGAGACCACCAGCACTTGCTCGCCACCTCGCCCGCTCCCCTGCAACAGGCCGGTCACAACCGGGTAGGACCCTTTCGAGAACTCGGCGTCGACGATCGCCCGTACCCGTACTGGCCCGCCGCGCAGCCTCGCGCGCAGCCGCTCGCCCTCCGAGCGGGTAAGGGAGAAGCCGAAAAGCCCGGCCTTGTAGTCGGAGATGTGCATCCATTGCTGGTGCTGGTCCCAGTCGGGCGGATCCGGGACCAGGCCGGTGAGGGTGAGCGCCGGCATCCAGCGGGTCAGATAGGGCGAGTCCCTGGTCACGATGAAGTCGGACACGATGCCGACCGCGCCCATCTTCGCCGCCGCGGGGACGACTTCGCCACCATGCTCGCGGGTGAGAACGATCTTACCGGCGACATCCACACCCCGGTAGTGTTCCTCCTTCCTGCCATCATCGACCATGACCAGTTCGGTGTCGATGCCGCCCGGGGGAGTCGGCGGACTGAAGGTGAGCAGGTCCCGGGGCTGTCTCCGGTAGTGACAGAGCATCTGCGGATCAGTGCCGACCGTCTCGAGGGTCGCGTCCCTGACCTCCCAGACTGGCCACATCTTCTGACCAAGGAACACGCTCTCCCCATCCGCAGGACAGTCGAAGATCTCGACCTCATGGGCGCCGGCCGAGCGGAGCTCCTCAGCGACGTACTCCGCCGTCGCGCGCCAGGCGCTGGCCGTCATCCAGCGGTCAGACTGCCAGATGCGTTCGGCGCGGTGCAGGACTCGCTCCACATCGATCCCGCCATGGATGGTTTCAAGGAGGCGTTGTATCATCCGTTCCCTCCGATCGATCCTATGATCTGGCTTCTGCGAGCAGGTGCAGAGCCTCATCGGCGAGCAGTGCTGCCGTTTCATCCAGTATGCGGTTTCCAAGCGGCGCATTGGCCTCCGGTATGCGCGCGATCACCTCTGGCGGATTGCTCTTGAGCTGCGACGGAATGGGCGTCTCGAACGTGCGCGCCGAACGGGATGGATCGGCCCAGTCCGCGTTCGCCGCCAGCACTTGCGATGTCTCCCACATGGTTCCGTGCCCCAGCAGTTGCGGGTCGCTCTTCCTGTATTCCAGCTCAACCGCCGGCCTAAGCTCGGGCTTCTCGCCGGTGAGTATCCGCATGCCGCCGAGGCGGCCCCCCAGCTCGCCTTCCATCTCCCGAAGAACCAGTTCCGCGGGATAGTGCCCACCAACGGCCACGCAGACCCTGAACCCGAGGTCGGCCATGGACTCCATCACCTCCAGGTAGATCGCCTTACACAGCTCGCGGCTCGTCCATAGGCTTGGGGGGAAGAGCTGGCGCTTCCCGCTGCGGAGGTCCACACGCGACAAACCTGGTATCCCAGCCGGGGCGAACGGGATTGGGGGAAACAGAATGCCCCCACTGCGCCGCACTGCACGCAAGCAGATCTCGTAGCCAACGGACATGTCTGTGCCCAGCACGTTGTGCAGGCCGTGGTCTTCCATCGCGCCGCAGGCGAAATACCCGATCGGCGTGCGGTCGAACTCCGAGTAGAACTCCTCGGGAAGCAGCTCCTCCCACTTGTGCGGATCCCTCATCTGGGATCGCTCCCTTCTATCTCTCGCGCTGCCTCACTCCTCGCTCTGCCGGGGCCGCAGCGCTGCCATCATCTCCTCGTACTTCGGAAGGTAGAACCGCTCGTAGAAGTCAGGCGCATCGCCCTTCTCTTGCCAGAGCTTCTGGAGCGCTTGAAGAGTCTCGTAGTACTCCGGCGGCCACGTACGGTACTGGCCACGGCCGTTGTACGTGAGCATGATCAGTGCTTTCTGCTCATCCGTCACGCCCTCCCACGCGTCGGATTTCATGACCCCGATGCAGTTCGCCTTCCGATATTGCGCCGCCATGTACCTGGGGTATGGCCAATCAGGCCCTTGGCCGGCCACCAGCTCTCCCATGTAGGTGATGTCCGCATAAGTCGAGACTGCCGGTAGCTCGAGGCTGGCATCTGACAGAGGCGCAGGACTCGTATGGTGCAGGATTATCATCCCGTCCGGGTATATCTCACGAGTCAACCTCATCTCCTCATAAGCCGCGATCCAGTCGAGGACAGGCATCCCGTCATAGTAGACGCCCTCGAAGCCATATCTATCGCGCAGGCGCTTCACCTCTGCGGCGAACTCGGCTGCGTCGCGGCTATAGTAGAACCAACCGCTCATGTAGGGGAGGGGCAGCGATCCAGCGGCCTTGATAGCGGCCACGCGGTCGCGGAGCTCCTGCTCGCTGTAAGGGACGTGCTCTCGCCCCCAACTGAATGCCCAGGAGCGCTGGAAGAAATCCCAGAGAACCTCGCCGTGCCAACTGCCTCGCCTGCGCGTGGGATACTCGGCAAGGCTGTCGCCGCGGCGCGTCAGCAACCAGGATGCCTCGAATGACTGCTTCCAAGGATACGGCCGGGGAGGGAAGACCGAGATCGCGATTCGCTCGCCCGGACTCAGGTAGTACTTGAGCCGCCAGCCGGGCTGAGCGCTGCTCAGGAAGGTCTGATCATCTTCCTTGCCGGTGAAGTCAACTCCGCTGTCCGCGCTGCGGCTGACTGTGGCGCCGGCGTCCACCCGCGCCAGCCGACCACTTCCAAGGGGGATCGCCGGGTCAGCCGTCATCCCACCATACTCATCGGCGACCAGGAGGTAGCCGGCAATGAGCCGGTTCCACTTCCCTCCGATCTTGCTCTCACACCCCAGCCTCAGCTCCCCGTGCGGCACTACCATCACGAGGCTGTCGCATTGCACGCCGAAGGTGATGCTGTCGTTCGCGAGGACGCATTCGCTGCCGTTCTTGCGCGGCACGTGGAGCCCTGCGAAGCTCAGCGAGGATTCCCACAGCGCGATTTCCCGCTGACGCTCCAGCACCTGTTCGGCGAGGATCGTGTTGCCCTGGAGATCGAAGGTACAGCGCGCGCCGGTGGTCCGGACAACGACGCGCGCGGGTGATACCGCCACTTCCTCGACGCGCATGGGAAGGCTGCCAGGACCGCCGCGAAACGTCGCTCCCTCTCCCCGCCCAAACGGTTTGAGCGCAACCGCTGGCAGCTCGATGACCGATAGCTCCGCGATGCGCAGCTTGCTCCCCGGCGGAAGGTCCCATAAATGCAACTGCAGCTCGCCACTCGCTGCCCGTGGGTCAGAGTTCAGGACGCACTCCCAGCGCTGCCACCCGCCCGTCTTATTGGGGATCCCAACGTAGCGCTCGTAGATGCTCTTCCCGTCAGGATCCAGTTGGGTCAAACCGACGTTGATCTCGGCCGGCCGTTCGAAGTCCGTGTCCAGCACCATCGATATCATGTAGTTCCGGTTCGGCCGGAGGTTGATGAGCTCTGGCGCGTAGAGAGTCTGCCGGTCCCACTTGTACTCCTCCCACGTGACCAAGCGGTAGTGGTCTGGCTCTTCCTTCCCTTTCTCGAACACCATCTCCGCGTAGCCCGTCAGGCGCCACTGTGCACCTGGCTTGCTCATGTCTAGCCCCGGAATTGCGATGACCTTCCCGCCCCGAGCGTCCAGGGACAGCCCGCCAGCAGCCGGCGAGTCATCGTCCGCTACGCCTGGGGTGAGTCCGATCAGCAGACCAACGGGTATCACGACCATCAGACAGCGCAATATCACGTGAGATCCTCCTGCGCGGTTGTCACCTTAGCCACGCGGCCCTAGGTGTTCCGACTGAACCAGTCCAGCAAGCTCTCCCCATCCCCGACCGAGCCAACGCCGGTGGAGTATAGCACCTTCTCCGGGCGCAGTTCCCGGTGTGCTCTCTTGATCTCGTCAGGCGAGCCCCAGAAGTGAACCGCCTTTCCTTTTGACTGAAGGCGCTTGTACAACTCCAGGTAGTCAATGGGGTCGCCTCGACCGGCGCCCATCTGGTATTGGATGGTGTAGATGCCGGCGCTGCGGCAAAGCAGATCCTCGTGTACAAGCTGGGTCGGGCCATCCCAGTGGTAGTAGACGTTCTTCACGATGGAGGCTTCTTCCTCAAGCGCGGGTAGCGCCCAGCGCTCGAACATCGCAGGGCTGATCATCGCCCCGAAGTCGCACTGCAGCATGTCGGCCCCCTCCATCGAGTAGAGGATATTGCAGAAGCCCCGCTCCCGCATCTTGCCCGCCTCGACGACTGCGCCCCACATCTTCGGGAAGACCGCACGCGCCGACCGCATCGCCTCGTCTACCATCTCCGGCTGCTCCACCAGGTCCATGCACAGCCGGTCACGCCCTCTGACGGCGGCAAGCAGATCCATGTTGGTGTGCCAGTCCAGCGCCCGCAGCAGCATCTTCCCCTCGAGCCGGTCCGCCGCCAGCCGAAGGAACTCGATCTGCCTCTGCCACAACGGATGATCTTCGTTGAGCCGAAGCGGGAGCGCGTCCTCCCATCGCTCCACGAAGGGCACCGACCAGTTGGTGTCACCTGAGGCTTCGTTCCACCGCAGCTCGGCTCCGCAGAACACGGCGATCGCGTCCGGCGCGAAGCTGAGGTAGCAGCTCGGGATTGCCTCGCCGCCGTAGTAGGTGTTCGCGGCCTGCTCGACCACCTGGTCCAGTGTGGCGTTCATGTCGCCGAGCACGAGGTCATGGTATGAACGCTCGTGCCACGGATTCACTCCTTTGCGCAAAGGCGCAGTAACCTGCACCAGCGGACGGTCAGTAATCTCTCCCGCATAGAACGCTTCATAGCGCCTTGCCGCATCGGCCAGGTCCGGCTTGTATTCAAGTGGATAGGGTGGGATTGTGCTCATAGAGACTCCTTAGCCTACGATAGTGCTCTGACGATGAGCCCGACAACCGCCCAGAGGGTGCCGCTGAGCAGGTCGCCGACGATGAATCCTACTGCGAGCGGAACCGTCTGCCGATAAAGCCGCAGGCCGCCGAATCGGACCATCAGCACCTTGAGCAACCACGGCACCAGGAAGGTGAAGAAATACCACCCCATATCGGGAGCGTTGGCGACGATGAACCCGATGGGATGGAATGGCCACCACCAGAGCCGAAGGCGAAGCAGCGCAAGCCCGATCACCAGCCCCGCCCCAACGACCATTGCTGGGATCGCGTTGTAGAGCGGCTGCTGCGCGCTGGTTAGCAACTGGGTGATCGTCCCCCCGTCCTGGCGGCTCTGGTAGGAGGGCCAGTAGTTCGCTTCACCCGCGAAGGTTCCGAAGAAGCCATAGTGATACATGCCCTTCACGAAGATGAGCGACCCGGCGGCCACTGACACGAGAAACCCGGCGATCATCGCCCACGTCAGGCGCGACACCGGGATCCTCGCGGCGCCGGCGATCTTGAATGCATCGAGCGCGTGGCCCGTGCAGACTCCGACCGTGGCATCGGCCGTCACCCAGGTGGCCCAGCGCATGGTGAACAAGGTCACGATCTCGCGAGGGCGCAGCCAGGCGCTGCCCATGGGCTCGGTCATAACCGAGGTGATCTCCGTAGGAAACGTGGTGCCGCCGAAACCGGTTTCCGCTCGAAGACGCGCCCACAGCACGTAGAAGCCAACGGTCAGCCCCAGGAACAGGATGCCGACGATCAGGCGGCACCCTGAAAGCCAGCAGAAGTAGAGCATCCAGGCAGTTGTGAGGACGAGTCCGATGAATGCCCACCGATAGAGGGTGGCGCTGTCGTCGCCTGCCTCTTTCGTCCTGTGGCCGAATGCAAGCTTGATGGTGCCGAGGATGTGGCGTCGCCCGACGAGTAGCACGAATGCCAGCAGCCCATAGACCGCACCGATCCCCTGATAGCTCGCCGGGAGAAATGCCTGCTGGCGCGATCCCTCCTGCGCAGTGAGGCCCGCGACGTTGGCTGCGACTGTTACGCCCTGGTGGGCGAGCCAGAAGAACCAGCAGGAGAACGATACCTCTTTCGGCACGAGGTACATCAGACCGATGATGGATGGCGGCAGGTACAGCATCAGGCGCTGCACCCCCTGGAATATGCCGCGGGGCTCGTCGGTGGTGAGTGGCGTGAAGATCGGGATGGCGGGCAACGCGGGGACGTATGCGCGCAGCGAGTCCATGCCAACGTACAGAACCGATACCAGCAGCCCAAACCAGAACAGCCTCTGCCCGGTGAGCCGGCCAGCCGCGCCGGCCTGCGCAGGCTGGGGGATCATGTCCAGAGGAATCTGAGCGACTGGGAAGCTCAGCCGCTCGTTTTCGATCCACTGGCGCTGAACGATGATGAGCACGCATACCGAGGCCAGCCACAGGCAGAACATGAATGATGACCAAGCGCTCAGCGGCAGCCACCAGAGACGCCATGGCGGCTCTGACTGCCCCGCGAAGAACCCATTGACGGCGTCGGCCTGGGAAGGAGCCCACCAGGTCGGGACATAGGGGATGAAGGCTGCATCCCAGGCGGGAAAGGCGCGGGAGAGGTAGTAGTAGATGACCGTCTTGGAGTGCAGGTAGAAAATCACCGCGCGGTGAGCCAGTGGCAGGCCCGCCAGCAACATCGCGTATACGCCCAGCAGCTCGCGACGCGTCAGCCCGACCCGGCGCAGCGCCGGCATGCCCATGAGCAGCGCCAGCGCGAACAGGAAGAACACCGGCATGCGCGCGGGCACCCCCTCGCCGGGGCCGCCGCCCACGACCACCTCGATGTAGAAGCCGATAGGTGCGTAGAGCAGCGTCAGGGCGATGCCGATGAGGATCGCGCGCCGGGTGACTCCATCGTCAGTCTGGCCAGGCACGTGCGCCATCAGCTCTCCAGGGGGGACTGCTGCAGTCTGCCCGCCGCGAAGCAGAGCGTCCCACGCAGCACAGATGCCCACGGCCAACCGATCCGGTCGACCGAAAGACTCGGCAAGCTGTGATGCCTCGGGCTAACGCAGGCGCTCAGGGGGGGAAGCCCTCCCGGCGGACAGGGTGAGCTCGCGGGTCTGTGCCCAGCGTGGTCCGTCCACCGGCGGGGGCGGAACGTCCATCCACTCGCCCTCCTTCTCGGCCGAATGGGAGGCGACGAGGCCGGGCACAGTCAGGTCCCAGGCAAAGGTCTCGTCCATGATGGGCTTCCGGCCGCTATCGAGGGCATTCAGGAACTGCATGAAAGTGTTGTAGTCAGAGGTGCCATGCCCGCCAAGTGTCGCCCAGTCCGGAGCGGAGGTATCGAGCTCGGGCCACTCGACCACCTCTGCGTGCTCCATCTCGTCCTCAAGGTAGAGGATGCCGCCCTGAACGATCTGCTCTACGCCCCAGCGCCCGCGGCGGTCGGTCTCTACGAAGCCCTTGGTCCCCTGCAGATGGTGATAGTGAATGGGGACGTGCCGGGGCGCGGCCTGAGTGCGAGTCATCTTAATGATCATGTCGCGCTCGGTCACGAAGACCGCCAGCTGGACATCAATGCCGCCTACTCCCGCCTCGGGGATGATCCGATGGCCCTGGCCCACAGCCATGGCGCGCACGATCCGATCGCCTGTCAGATAGAGGATCGGGCCGAGCGAGTGAGAGCAGTACTGGATGGGCGGACGGCTGGCGCGCCAGTGCTTCTCGCCCGTCCTGCGGTTGATGAGCAGGTCGTGGATAGGGTGAAGATAGTCGGCCTCGGCGTAGAAGATATCGCCGAGCTTGCCCGTCCTGACGAGCTTCTCCCACTCGGCGAAGCAGGGCCGGAAGATCTCGTTTTCGGCGATCATGTAGATCGCCTTGCTCCGTTTTGCTGCCTCGACGATGCGCCGGCAGCCGTCAACGGTGTTCGAGGCAGTGACCTCGCTCATCACATTGATGCCGGCATCGAGGGCCATCACGACCTGCTCGGCGTGCGCCGGGATGGGGGTGCCGACGATCACCGCGTCGAGCTTGGGCTCCGAGCCAATCATCCCATCGTAGCTGAGGAAGCATCGCTCGTCCGGAAGCTCGACTTCCCGCTGGTGCCGGGCAAGTGTCTCAGGGTTGCTGTCGCAGATCGCTGCGATCTCGCACTGAGGATGATGGTAGACCAGATGGCCGTAGGACGAACCACGGCTGCACCCAACCAGACCGAATCTCCACTGCTTGTCCATGACAGTTTCCTTCTTCGGATGGTAGCCCAATGAGGTAGCATTGGGAGAACGTCTTTCTTCAGGCATTTCCTCGAATTGTGATAGATCTCGTCCATTACCTCCCTGGGCTAGATTGAGTAGGTCGCCCCGACCCAGGTGATCTGGCGGTCGGGTACACGCGCCCCGGACAGGCAGCCTGCTTGATGCCTTACCAGCTACACCGGAATCCGGCGGAGACCTCTCGCGGGCCTGATCTATCGCATCCGGCCCGCCCGTCTGCCGCGCTGCCCCTGGCCGGGCCGTCTGCCGGCCTCCCCCCCCTGCTGCCCAGCCTGGCCCCAGCGTCCAGCGCCAGGTGTTCTCGGCGGCTTGCCTTTGGCCGCCTTCCAGAACAGGGCTCCTACTACCACCACGACGATGATGATGATCACAATAGCCGTAGCCGGGCTTACCGATCTCCTGGCCTGCATCCTAATGACCTTTCCCAACCGGGATTGCGTAGCCCATTCCTGCGCCCATAGATCCGCGAAACCCAGCAATGCAGGGGGGGAGCGCCGGTCGGCGCTCCCCCCGGCCGTTGCCATTGCAGCTTCACAGCGGATCGTCCCCTGGCGCGGCCGCTCTTGTCGGGCTCACTCACAGGAGCGGGGCGCAGTCCGTACACCCTGTTGCTTTCTGAACCTCGGAAGTCATGCTGTGGACCATGAACGGGTGCAGTGGGGTCTCCGTGTATTTGAATCCGTCGTAGCACCCATACGGCAGCATGGACCGCTTGAGAAACTCGTAGGTCGGCATCCAACTCGCGTGCCCATCCAGGAAGCCGAAGTTATTGCCCCCAAGGTGCCGAGAGAACCGCTTCATTTGCGCCGGGTCACTCTGCATGGAAACCTCCACGTGGCAGTCCTCTGTGCCAGCACAATCGCCACCGCCGCAGTTGGTCGCGCACTCCACCATGCATGCGTCCGGAAACGCTGCGAGCTCGGCCCAGTCCGTCAAGTTGCCGTTGACGAACGCGCGATCGCTCACGATGACGTAGTTGACTGAATCCTCCACCGACGCAAGCTTCAGCTCGCGGGTCTTGCCGCCGGCCGCCCACCCCGGGTTTCCGTTTGGGCACATAATAGACCAGACGAATGCACCAGGGACGGTCCCAGGGTTGTCGAGAGTGCCTTGCAGCACAGTGTCAGTAAGGGTGCCTCCCCATCCCTTCGGATAGGTCCAGTCGGAGCACGGGCGGCCGAAGACGCTGTACTGGGCAGTGGTATTGGCGCTGAAGGTCCGGAACCAGTCCGGGTCCGGGTTCACCGCCTTGACGCCCCCGTTCATCTTAGCGCTTGGACACCGCCAGACGTCGCGGTTCTTCGTGTACTCGTCGAGAACGACCGGCCAGCTCAGATAGGGGTTGGCCACAGTCACATGGGCCTGAGCACAATCTGCGTCTTGCCCGGTGACTGCCGCCATGAAATCGATGACCTCCTGGCGATGCTCATACGGAGGCAGGACATCGTTGTTGTCCGTCAGGTACATCTGAACAGCCAGGGCGATGTTCTTCACATTGCTCAGACACACCGCCTTGCGCGCGGATTCGCGCGCCCTCGCGAATACCGGGAATACCATCGCCGCCAGTATTCCGATGATCGCAATGACAACCAGCAGCTCGATCAGCGTGAAACCCCGACGTCTTGTCATCTCAGAGCCTCCTTTGTCCGACGTTCCGTCGCGATGCGGTTGCCGCAGGTCCGGTCTCTACCCAGTCGCCGTTGTCGTCACCTCCTTCTCCCAGGTCAGGGCTAACCCACGGCGCTCGCGATCGGCACCAGCAAGCCCGGCCCATGCCCAGGCACTGATGCATACTCAACGGATCACGGCTCGATCCCGGCTGCAAGAACAGGGCTATCAGTGGGTATCTCGATTCCGCTCTCGCTGCCGGCCACTGTGCCAAAACCAAGAGATTGTACCTCCGAGGCTGCTATTATGTCATTGCATACGGGTCGCAGCATCTTGTACAATACTATGGCGTGCCCGCCTGTCGCCGTGGCTTGGGCGGGGCCGCCAGGAAGACGAGAAGTGACAGAGCAGGTCGCCTCCGAAAGGCTCTACGTGCTGCCGACGGACCCGGCCCGGCCGCTAGAGGTCTATGCGGGGCTTGCAGGTGCTCCGCAGGATCGGCTCGGACATATGCATCAGGCAATGGAACTGGGCATCGTGGTTGAGGGCGCGCTGACGGTGGCCATGGGCGAACATGAGAGGCCTCTGTCGCCTGGGGACGCCTGGCTCTGCGCCATGTGGGAGCACCACCGATGGTGGGGGAATGATGGCTGCCGCGTGCTATGTATGGCATTCCTGCCGGAGACAGTGCGGGAGTCGCTCCCCGGCGAGCAGCCCTGGCTCGGAATGTTCGCTGCGTCCGCTGGTGACCGGCCGGGCATCGGTGTACCGGAGGCCAGAACGAGACTGCTCGCCATCGCCCATGATGTCATCTGGGAAGCGTCCCACCGGTCACCGTCGTGGGAGCACGCGTTGTACCTCGCCCTTCTGCGATTGCTGCTGGAGTTGAACCGCTACTGGGTGCCCGGCGGCGCCACGGCCGCGCAATCACGCCCCAAGCAGGAGATGTTCGAGCGGATGCGGCCGGCGGTGAACCTGGTGCGGCCCGGACTGGGCAGGCGCGTCAGCGTTGGTGAAGCGGCGAAGGCATGCGGGCTGAGCGAGCCCCACTTCCATACGCTGTTCCAGCGCGTGATGGGGACAACGTTCGGGCAGTTCTGCGTGCGCTCGCGGATCGGGTTTGCGAGCAACTTGCTACTCATCTCCTCCCTGCCGCTTGACGCGATCGCGGACAGCGAGGGCTTCACCGACGCGAGTCACCTACATCGCAGTTTCGTCCGGATCTTCGGATGCACTCCCGCCGAATACCGCAGACAAGGGCGCGTAACCCTGAGCGAGGATAGTGGTTCATCGCTGATGGCAACGCTGTTCTGCGGCTCACCTCAGTCTATCCATGATGCGACAGATGGCGCGCTTGGCGCGACACGGGCGTCCGCGCGCTAGGGAACGGCCGATCTCGAACCACCTGGGATACGGCCGATCTGCCTGATTCACCAGGGCTGTGTCCTCTGGGGCTGGGCCGGCTGCTCTGGCTTTCCCAGGGCGGCAGTGAGTTCGTTGACTCTCGGCGCGTACCACCGCTCGAAGAAGTCGGGCTCGGCGCCGTGCTTCTCCCAGAGCGTAAGCAGGTCCATGAGAGCGGGGTAATACTGCAAGGTGAAGTAGTCGGGCGGGTCGATCCCGGGCCAGTGAGAGGCGCGGCCGTTGTAGCGCAGGTTCATCATGTCCTGCTGAAGCTGCGAGACGCTCATCCACCGGTCGCCCTTTTGGATACCTATGCAGTTTGCCTTGCGATACTGCGATGAAATGTAGCGCGGGTACTGCCAGCCAAGGCCGCCCTCATACAGCACCCACTCGCCCCGGTAGGTGGCGGTCGCGTAGGTGTCGATGGCGGGGATGAAGAGATCCGGCTCTGACAGAGGCGGCCCGCCGTTGCCGGGCTGCCCGGTTGTGTGCAGCACGATCACCCCGTCCGGGAACAGCTCGCGCAACATGCGCATCTCCTCGTAGGCTACCACCCATTCGGGCGAGGGGTCCCCGTCGGAGTAGACTCCCTCGATGCCGTACCTCTCCTTGAAGGCACGCACGTTGTCGATGTACTCCTGCGGGTCCCGGCTATAGTAGAAGTACGCGCTCATGTAGTTGATCGGGCGCATACCGGCCTGCTTGATGGCGGCGATGTGCTCGCGCAGATTGACTTCGTCATATGGTATCCACGACGGGCCAAAGCTCATTCCCCAGCTGCGCTGGCAGAAGTCCCAGAGCACGACGACGTTGAGCCACTTCGCCCACTCCTGGTAACGGCCGGCATCCAGACCGTTGAACGTGAGTGCCCAGTTCATGTGGAAGGACTCGCGCCAGTCGAACGGTCGCGGTGGGAAGACGGATAGCGCGAGCCGTTCGCCCGGATCTATGTCCCAGGCGATCTGCCAGTCGGGCTCCGCGTTACTGAGGAAGGCGATGTCGTTCTCCACGCCGACGAAATCCAAGCCATCGGTCAGCACCTGCGTGCGAGCAAGGCGGCCGGAGCCCAACGGGATGTCCGGGTTGACCGCGATGCCGCCGTAGTCATCGATGGCGAGCAGGTGCCCGCCGATGAACCGATTCCAGCGCCCCCCGATTCTGCTCTGAAGGGTGAGTCTAAGCGGCCGCTGCGGGGCGACCATTACTAGGCTATCGCACTGGACGCCGAAGGTGACGTCGTCGTTGGCCAGCACGCACTCGCGATCCGTTCTCGACAGCACCTCCATGGCGCGCAGCGGAAGCGATGATCGCCAGACGGCGACTGGGCGCTGGTGCTCAAGCATCTGTTCAGCTTGGATAGCGCCATTGGCGAGATCGAAAGTATAGCGCGCGCCGGTGGTGCGGACGATGATCCTGTCGCTGCAAACCGCGACGTCCTCGATTCTCATCGGCAGCTTGCCCGGCCCGCCGCGAAATGTGACGCCCTGGCCCTTGGCATATGGCCTGACCGGCTTAGGCGGCAGCTCGACGAGCGCGACATCGGCCAGGAAGAGCTTGCTGCCCCGCGGGAAGCCATATACCTGGAAGTAGAACCGCGCGTCGGCGTTCTCTCCGCAACGGATGTCCGCTGGGAACTCCCACTCCCACCGCTGCCACCCGTTCGTCTTGTTAGGGATACCGTTGAGGTTGAAGAGAAACCCCCGGTAGTCGTCCTTCAGATGGTTCCAGATGCCGACGTTGATCTCGGTGGGCCGCTCGAAGTCCGCGTACACCAACAGCGAGATAACGTAGCTGCGATTCGGCTTCAGATGCAGCGCGCTCGCGCTCGCCATCATGGGATAGACCTCCGCGTCCTTCCAGGTGACTCGGTAGGCCCCGCGACCGCTGCTCAGCGGCTGGTAGACCATCTCCACACTGCCGTTGCCGTTCCACTCTGCTCCCGGCCCAGTTAGGTCCTCGAGTCCCTGCCAGCGAAGGATCCTGCCGCCGCGCGCCTCAACCTGGCGATGACCGCTGGGGACGGGCGGCAGGGAGTCACTGCCTGCCGACGGTATGACCAGCACCATGGATAGGCCTCCTAACGCTAGGCAGAGCAGGATCAGCGAACGCAGCAGCATGCTCAGTGTACCTCCCGAAGGTATGGCCGGGTCAGCTCGATCGCGCCGGAACCGGACCGGCCCCGATGACATAGCTACTCAGACCGTATCCCGCTGGTGTCGATCGTGGCCGCATCCGCTGTCGCATCCACGGCAACCAAGCGATCGCCGTACTGGCCAATGTCGCTGACGACGTTATCCTCGAAGGCCACATGGTCGGACTCGACGACGTAGATCGCGGCTGACGGTTTGATGCCGAAGCATGCGCCGGCGTCCAGCGGAGGCCGTGCGTTCGTACGGCTGAACCGGTTGCCTCTCACCTTCACCCCCGATGAGTGCAAGATGAACAGCCCGCAGACCGCTGCATCTTCGACCACGTTGCTCTCAATGACGATGTTCGTATTGCCGTGGTTGCCCGCCAGCGTTTCGAGGAAGCGCTTTCCTTCCTCCACAGGATCGCCAAAGGGAATGCACACTCCCACGTTCATCGCTCCCAGCCCCACCTGGCTCGCACTCCGACTCCACCGCCCGATGCCGGTGTTGCGGAGGACATTGCCGCGCAAGGTCACATTGTGGACGAAGTCGGGTTCTACGTACACCCCGATCTCAGGGCCGATGAACAGTCCGTAGAAGGTCATCCCGTCGACGGTGTTGTTCTCGATCAGAACATCCGAGGCCCTGATGAGTGTCATCTCGCACTCGATCTCGCGGAAGGTGGAGTTCCTGATGACCGCGCCGCTGCCCACCCGATCCGGGGAGATGATGAGATCGCCGACGGCGAAGCCGTCGGTGCTGCCCACGGTCAGTAGGCTGCCGTCGACTGCATCGATTGTCGTCTGAGCCTGCCTGCGCCGATAGTCGCCGCTGTAGTTCCACAGGCGGTCACCGGGCTGGAAGTAGACGCCCCCCATCACCCGCTCGAACCTGAGCGACTTGCCTGAGATGTCAGCGATCTTGCAGTAGGTGCCGTGGATGTTGATGCCTGTGTCCCCGACGTACTCCATCAAGCACCCGTCGAACTGCGCTCCCCGGCCTGTTCCCGCACTCCAGCACCCGTCCGCGCACGACGACAGCAGTCGGGCCTTAGCCGCTCCCTTGGGCATTGGTCCGCGGGTGATTGTGTACCGGTAGCGGTGTCCTCCTCCCCCAACCTCAAGCACCGCCGCCGATGGGCAGGCGAAGACTGTCACGCCATCGAGCTCGCACAACTCCGACTCGCCCATCCAGATGCCGGTCGAGGGGCGGTCCGACGTGATCGCCACGAGATCACCGACACTGAAGTTGCAGATATCGACGTCGAAGCCATTCGGGAACCCCGCTCGGAAGACGCCCTCCCTCTCGACGGTCATCGTCTGGGGAAACATAAGCCGCCCTTCGCGCTTGAAGTCGCGCGTCTGCGCATCGAACACCTTCATCGCCAGGTTCTGCTGGAAGACCTCGACGTTGGTCTCGTATCCCCTGTCGATGGCGACATCGCAGCATTCGCCTGCCGGATGCATCGCGAGGACCTCGCCCTGTGTGAAGGGAACCGGATCGAAGTCCACTGCCAGATTCCTCAACACGCACCGCTGCGATCTCTCGATTCGAACGCCGCCTGCACGGCGTTCGGTAAACACCAGCGTGGAACCACACCCATCGAGCGTGACATCTTTGGCATCGCCGATCCGCAATGGCCGGTTCAGCCGGTAAGCTCCCTCGGGAAGCTTGACCTCGCCCCCTCCTTTCACAATCGCCTCATCAATGAGCCGTTGCACGTCTACCTGATTGGCCATAGCTCTCCCAATCCCGCGCGAGCCCAGTGCTGCCGCGCTGCCAACTGCGCCAAGTGCGGCCCGGCTAAGGAATTCGCGTCTGGTCATTTGCTGCCAATACTCTGCTGCTCCTTCTTTGTCGTACAGTCGCGCCCTCTTGGTGGCCCGGGCTCGTCATCTGTTGTGGGCGCGGTCGGCAGACGCACGATCTGGCGCTATGCCAAGCGAGGCCGAGCGCCGCGCTCCTCGGGGCCGTGCCGGGTCGGGCGAAGACACGATACACGACAGCTGTCTAGCGGGTTTGCCGATCCTTGTAGGAAGGTAGGGCCTGTTGTGCCGGTCATCTCGCCGTAGAACCTTTTCAGTCTTGCCCTGAGGGGGCTTCCCGCTGTATCGTGGGCGCTCCGTTTCGGCGGAGGATGCACCCCAGTGGGAGCAGCTGGGACGTGTGTCTGCCCGGTGATGAAGGCAATGCTGCTGAGCGCCTGCTGGGGCGGGATGGAGTCGGCGGCTGGCGCGGCCTCACGTCCTTGTCATGCAGGCTCGATGGGCCCTTGACGATCACACCCTACCTCAGCGCCAGTCCTTCCGCGAAAACGGCGCCCGAAGGCGCTCACTCTGGCTTCGGATGATACAGGAGCTGGACCCACCACAGAAGCCCGGAGCGCTTCGTGCCGGTTCCTCGGGTGATTAGCAGGGACACTACCGGGAGCACGCCCACCGCAGGCCGTAGCAGGCCGGTGACACGGCATTCACTCATCGGGTAGCCTACGGAGCTGCCACGACGCCGCCGACGCGATCTTCTGCCGCAACCAGCGATCCTACCGCCTGAAGCGCGGCTAGGTCCTGAGGCGTGCGGCCCGTTCCCCGGTACTTCGCTGGCGTACAGCCGCAGAGGCTGACGAAGGTGCGGTGCAGGTGGCTCGCGTCGGCGAAGCCCTCCAGCGCCGCGATCTTTTCGAGTGGGAGGTCGCTTGTCACGAGTCGATAGGCAGCGAATCCGACGCGGGCGCGTAAGGCGAACTGACAGAAGCTCATACCAAGCGCCTGACGGAACAGCTCGTGGAATCTGGTGACACTGAGACCGCATACCGTGTTCCAAGCAGATTCGCTGGCAGGAGGTTGGCGGCGCGACCGGATGGGACGATACGGCGTCGTTCCTGCACAATGGTAGTAATGTCGTCAAAGACAATGAATGCTACCGCATGTGTGACTTCGGTAATGATGGCGCGGTCATCAACATCACGGGCAACGCCGAGGGCAACGTGATCCGGCGCAATTACATCCACGACATCACTAATCGCTTTCCCGATGCCTGCATACGGCTGGATGCTAACGGCCGCGGCACCCTGATAACCGAAAACATCATGCATAGCAGTGCGCCGAAGGGGATTATTGACATCTGCATAATAAATGCAATATACTGGTGTCCGAGGAGGACACCGGTATGCGCCCCAGAGGCTCTGCCAAGGTTCTGGCCGACCGCCGCCGTCGCGCGCTCAAGCTGGTGGACAAGGGCTTGAGCCTCAACGCGGTCGCCCGCCGCCTGGGCTGTCTCGCCAGCTCCGTCATGCGCTGGCGCGACCAGCGGGCGCGCGAGGGTGACGGCGTGTACGAAGTGCGCGCCTCGCCGGGCCGCCCTCCCCGGCTGACGGCGCGCCAGCAGCAGAAGCTCGCCGGACTGTTGCTCAAGGGGGCGCTGGCCCAGGGGTATCGCACCGACCTGTGGACCACGGCCCGCATCGCCGAAGTCATCGCACGCAAATTCGGAGTGACATACCACCGGGACCACATCGGCCGGCTCTTGCATGGCATGGGTTTCAGTTGCCAAAAGCCGGAGCGCCGGGCGCTGGAACGCGACGACGAGGAGATCGAACGCTGGAAGCAAGAAGAGTGGCCGAGGATAAAAAAGGGGCGGCGGACCTGGGCGCCCACCTCGTCTTCATCGACGAGAGCGGTTTCCTCTTGATTCCGGCCCTGCGACGCACCTGGGCGCGGCGTGGACAAACGCCGGTCCACCGTCACCACGTGAAGCGAGAGAAAGTCTCGACCATCTCGGCCTTGACGGTCAGTCCCAGGCGCCAGCATCTCGGCCTCTACTTCCGATGTCTGCCGGACGCCAACTTTGACAACATCGAAGTGGCGGGGTTCCTGCGCCAGCTGCTCCGGCACCTGCGCGGCTTTCTCATCGTCATTTGGGACAACGGCCGCCACCACAAGGGAGACGCGATCCGCGCCCTGCTGCGCCGCTGTCGGCGAATTCATCTGGAAGCCCTGCCTCCGTATGCCCCCGAGCTCAACCCGGACGAGGGAGTGTGGAATCAGACCCGAACGGCGTTGGCCAATGGTCGACCGGACGATCCGCTGGAACTGGCGGAGACTCTGTCCCAAGTTCTCACCGAACTGGGACTGTCCCAATCCAACCTCCGTTGGTGTTTCCACCAGTCCGAACTCCCGTCTTCTCTGCCCTGACAATCGTTGCATTCTTTATACAGAGGTCAATAAGTACAATGATGCCAACAACATCGTTGAGAATAACATCGTGATCGATTGTGGGTGGGAGGCGATCCGCTATGGCAGCCCTACTACCAGTCCGGGGCGTATCATGAGAAACCTCGTATATTTCAGCGACAAGCGAAAGCACTATTTCGTGAGCGCAAGCCGTGTAAAGGACTATCCTGGCGATTACAATCTGTACTACAGCGCGGGCGATCCCGGTGCGGGTCGAGAGTTCTTGGAACAGCTGCGAAAGAATGGCACCGATACGCACAGTGTGTCAGCGGACCCCTTGTTCGTGGACTTCGCGAACCGGGATTCCAGATTAGGGCCGGAATCGCCTATGTTCAGATTGGGCTTTCGGCAGATCGATATGGATGAAATCGGTCTGAGGGATGATTTCCCCGAACGGTACAGATAGGGCATCGCCAAGAGGGCGAACGGCGGGAG
>Ga0315286_10001626_pt1 | contig 20407 bp, 12 predicted proteins | sample YL17G10_0_MG_FD_205038 | JGI IMG/M metagenome (GOLD analysis project Ga0315286, IMG submission 205038) | Sediment microbial communities from Yellowstone Lake, YNP, Wyoming, USA - YL17G10_0 | ecosystem: Environmental > Aquatic > Freshwater > Lake > Sediment | place: USA: Wyoming | collected... | reverse complement strand
GTTTTCCGGAATATGGGGATTCACGGTTTTCGGCTCAGGGGGGATTTCGGTCCGCTGCTTCACTCCGATGGAGAGAGGCGTGTCCCCGGCGAAGGGCAGGCGGCCCGTCGTCATCTCATACATGATCACGGCCAGCGCATAGATGTCGGATCGCTGGTCGGGCTCTTCGCCTTCCATCTGTTCCGGAGACATGTATTCCGGCGTACCGACGATGAATCCCGCCCGGGTGATCCCTTTGATCTTTGCCGATCGAGCGATGCCGAAATCCATGATTCTGGCATTTCCCGCCCGGTCGACCATGATGTTGCTCGGTTTCAGGTCGCGATGGACGACGCCCATCCGGTGCGCCTCGGACAGGCCCTCGGCCACTTGGCGGATGATCTTGAGGGTGGTCCCGAGACCCATCGGCCCGCTCATCCGGATCATATTTCTCAGGCTTTCTCCGGCGATATATTCCATGACGATGTACGGGCCGCTTTTCGACTCGCCCAGATAATACATTTTGCACACGTTCCGGTGCGCGATCTGCCGGGAGATTTTCAGTTCGTTCCGAAAACGCTCGATTGTGTTTTTATCGGCGGCCACGTCGGGATTGATGAATTTAAGTGCAACTTCCTCTTTGAGCTGGGTGTCCTCGACGCGATAGACGCTCCCCATCCCCCCCCGGCCGAGCATCTCGATGATTTCATACCGCTCTGCAAAAACGTACCCCCGCGGGAATACCTGTGCGGCGAATTCGATTGTTTTCGTCCGCTCCGCGGGAGTATCGGCCGCAGGCAGGAGCGATGTTCCACAGTCGGAGCAAAACCTGGTATTTTCAGGTTGGTCGGAATGACAATTCGGGCATTTTTTCGCCAAAGCAACCCTTTCCAGAAATCCTGGTCAAACCATATCACTCCCCGCGGCTAGAGTCAATGAGGCGAAAATCGGGATCCCGACGGATGCTTCAGGCGCGCGGGCCAGGCCTACACAACGAAATAGTAGGCAATCAGGAGGATCCAGACGATGGGAGACCTGATCAAGGCATGAGACTCGTCCCAAATCCACCAATGCGGCGGATCTTCTTTTTTAAAAATCAGATTCGTGACTTCGACGCCCATGATCGCGAACATGTGGAAGGCGACGTTCCCGACGGGGAAATTTTTGCATAGGATCATCCCGAAGATGAACAGCCCGGTGAAGAGGTCGACTTTGTGGAAAGCATTGCGGTGGACGCCGATCCAGTGAAAATGGCCGAGGGCGAAAAAAAGGCTGGTAAAAATCATGGCATGTTCGAAGTTCAGATGGAGGAATCTCTGTAAAATAATGTAAAAAAGCAGGAGTCGGAAGACGAATTCTTCGACCACCGCCACGAGAACGGATTTTCCGATAATGAGGAAGATCTTACGGAGGGTGACGTTGAGCGGAGATTTGAAGCCCGTCACGCCGAGCCATTTGACGATGAAGGCATAGAAGATGATGATGAAAAAGATCAGGGCGTGCCGGAGCTGGATCAGGGTCAGATTCTCGGAGATAAGCCGGATGATGTCTTGAATCATGACCCTTTCTCCTTATAATGGGCGTTTTCCGCGGGACACATGAAAAGTATATCGTTGAACGATGGCCTTGTAAAATATATTTTTGGAACCGGCCTTGGACATCGGTCTGTTGACATGAAGCTCCTCTCGTATTATGTCTTGAAGCCAGGATAAAGATGAGAATTTTTCTGGGTTTATCGGCCGCTATTGCCGCGATCGCCGTTTTGAGTTGGATTTTGAATTCGGTCAGCTATAAATACCTCAAGGGACGCATCCTCCGGCGTCAGACATGGGATTTGAACATCTGCTGCGGCAAAACCGACGGAGGAGGCGTCAATGCCGACATCGCCCGGCATGCGTCGATCCCGCGATTTGTCCGGGTCGGCGATATCACCCGACTGCCCTTTCGGGACGGGCAATTCGGAACGGTCCTTTGTTCCCATACGATCGAGCATGTGGAGGATCCGGACCGGTTTTTTGCCGAACTGCGGCGGGTGGGCCGGGAGGTCACGCTCATCATCCCCCCCCTTTGGGATATCTCGGCCGTCTTGAATGTCTTCGAGCATCGCTGGATCTTCCTCTCGTGGAAAAAGGAACACCGCCGGCTCCCGCGGTTTATCCGGCTCCCCCTGGCTCGTTTCGTCCAAAGAGTCTTGGGGCAGCGGGTCCGGGCGTGACAAAATAAAGGTCCGGGCGAAAATATGCGCATCGCCATCTATGCCGGCTGTTTTAAGGAAAATCAAGACGGGGCGACAAAAACTCTCTATAAACTTGCCGACGCTCTTCTGGCGGAAGCTCATGACACGGGCATCTGGGCTTATGCTTTAAGTCCGAAGAAGCATCCCGGGCTTATGCTTCATCTGCTCCCGTCCCTGCCGCTTCCTCTATATTCCGACTATCGCATTGCCCTCCCGATTCTGAGAACGCTTCGCCAGCTGGAAAATTTCCGGCCGGATGTCATCCATGTCACGGTCCCCGACTTCGCCGGCCTCGCAATTTCTCAATTTGCGGTTAAACGCCGCATCCCCGCGATCGCCTCATTTCATACGGATTTCGCTTCCTATTTCAAATACTACCACCTGTCTTTCACCGTTTCCACTGCCTGGAGATACGGAGTCTGGTTTTACAACCGCTTCCGTTGGGTCTATGCTCCCACGGAGGTCATGGCTGCCGAACTCCGCCGGCGCGGGATTAAAAATGTCCGGCTCTGGTCGCGGGGGATCGACCGCGATTTTTTTCATCCCCGCTTTCGTTCCGAGGACATGAGGAGGGATTGGGGCGCGGACGGAAAGAAAGTCATACTCTTCGCCGGACGGTTCGCTCCCTTCAAGGATTTGGATGTTTTTGTCCAGGTTTATAAGCTCTTCAACATGAATCATCTCGGAGAAACCGTATTCGTTCTTGCCGGCGACGGTCCGCTGAAAGAAAAATTGATGGAGGAAATGCCGAAGGCCATTTTCACCGGATATCTGCCTCCCCGCGAACTTGGCGCCGCCTATGCCAGCGCCGACGTCTTTCTTTTCCCGTCCACGACCGAAACGCTCGGAAACGTCGTTCAGGAAGCCTTATCCTCGGGCCTTCCGGCCGTGGTCTCGGATGCGGGCGGCTGCTCCGAAATCGTGGAAAAAGCGGACGGCGGATTAGTGGCCAGAGCCGGCCGGTCCGAAGACTTCTTCGAGTATTGTCTTCGGCTCATCCGCGACGAGAGCTTTTACCTGGAGAAGAGGGAAAACGGCTTGAAATTTGCCGACACCCGGTCCTGGGAAGCGATTAACCAGCGCCTCATTTCCGATTATCGGACTTTGATCCCGCCCGGATGATGTCCGTCGACCGAGAATCGGATCCCGGATCACGTTCGGTCTTGCTCCACAATTTCTTGACATCCTTACCAGTTCTTGTTATTTTTTGAGCAAGCGAGGGTACAAGGTCGATGTCGTGTCCCCGAAATTGGTTGGATCAGCATTTTCTTCTTGCGTTTTTTCAAAATCTCATCCCAGAGAGCCACGATTATTAGATTTACTTCCTCCCCGTCTCACGAAGATTTTGCAGTCCCTGCTGCCATTGTCTTTTGCCTGAGCTGAAAAGGCTGAGCCTTTAAGATATTACAAGGAGGGCAACGAAATGAAGAGAAAGACGCTGGTGTGTTTTGTTCTGCTGGGGCTTTTAGTGGTCCTGGGTCCCGCGGCCCAGGTTGTGCCGGTTGCGGTCTCACCGGGGCGGGCGAGAGGGGTGGCGGTCGTCAGCGAGCTCTGCCCGACATTCAGCTGGACCTCGGTGGACTGGGCGGTCGGATACCGGGTGGTGGTTTTCGAGGCGCTGGGAGTGGGAGCTGTCTCCTATGAACAGATAGCCTCCGCGGGGACAGAACCCGTATTGAGCAGAGAGATCGAGGGCCGGGGGTTATCTTGGACTCCGTCCTCGGAGGAAGGATTGAGAACCGGGGCGATGTACGTCTGGTACGTGGAGGCTATGAGTCCGTCCGGGCCCGGGGTCTGGTCTGCGGGGAGAGTGTTCATCGTGGATGCGGGAGCTAACGGCCCTGGGTCAGAGGAGCGAGTAACGCGGGTTTTGAGAGAGAAAGGGATACGGGAAGAGGTGATCACGGACGTGGTGAAGGAAATCAAGAGCGGAGGGACGACAGCGATTGCCGGAGAAGTCGGGACAAAGCCTCAGGGCGATGTCCGAGCGATGGGTACTGAAGGCGGAGCTCCTTATTATAACACCTTCTATGGATTATCGGCTGGAGCCTCCAACACCACCGGATCCTACAACGCATTCCTTGGCTTTCAAGCTGGAGCCTCCAACACCACCGGATTCTACAATACCTTCGTCGGCGTGAATGCTGGATGGTTCAACACCACCGGAACCGAAAACACTTTCCTCGGCAATGATGCCGGAAGCCTCAACACGACCGGCTCCTACAACACCTTCGTCGGCTTGGGTGCCGGAAACCTCAACACTGGATCTAACAACACCTTCCTCGGGAGGGCGGCCGGATCATCTAACTCGGGTGGATCAGATAACGTTTTCATCGGTCTATCAGCCGGAGAATCCAACAGCACCGGCTATTCCAACGTCTTCTTTGGCAAAAATGCCGGACTCAACAACACAAGCGGACACGACAATACTTTCCTTGGTCGATCCGCCGGATATGGCAACGCGAGCGGAAACTTTAATGTCTTCCTGGGCACCAATGCCGGGTACGGCGAGACCCGCTCGAACAAGCTCTACATTGACAATTCCGCCACGTCGTCTCCTCTGATCTACGGCGAGTTCGACAACGATATCCTGGCCGTTAATGGAAAGTTCGCCGTAGGAACTCAAGCCCCGACCTATCCGATGGAGCTCAAGACGTCGGGCAGAAACGCGACCTTCGTCCTTCAGCGCGACGACGGCGGGGCGATCAATTTCGTCAATGCCACTCCGTTGTATGGCCAGTTCGGGACGGGGAACAACTATCCCGTGAGAATTCTTGTCAACAGCGCCTGGAAGCTGAGCTTGAACACGGACAACAGTTTGACGATGTTGAGCGGCGCGACGTGTACGGCAGGAGGAGTGTGGACGAATGCCTCAAGCCGGGAGTTGAAGGAGAATGTCGAAGGATTGAGCGCGGAGGAAGCGCAGGCCGCGCTGTCGGAGCTCGCTCCGGTGAAGTACACGTACAAAGCGGATAAGGCCGAAAGACACGTGGGATTCATCGCCGAAGACGTCCCGGCGCTTGTCGCTTCGAAGGACCGCAAGACCGTGAGCCCGATGGATGTCGTAGGGGTGTTGACGAAGGTCGTGCAGGAACAGCAGAAGACATTATCCGAATACCAAAGGAGCCTCTCTGAACAACAGAAAACGATCGCCGAGCTCAAGAGCAGAGTCGCGGAGCTGGAGAAAAAAGGAACGCGAGAAAGATAATCCGTTCATTCTGTTGAGATTGCTTTTTTATTGACATCGCTTCCTTTTCTTGTTACTTTTCGAGCAAGCGAGGGTACAAGGAGGATGGCGTGTCCCCGGAATACGTCGGATCATCGTCCTTCTTCTCATTTCGGCCAAAAATCCGCCTGTCCATATCCGCAAGATTCCTCCCTCGGCTTACGTTTTGCATAGCAATCGCGGTCTTGGCTGCCCTTGTCTTTTGCCTTTGCCATAAAGGCTGAGCCTTTAAGATATTACAAGGAGGGAAACGAAATGAAAAAGAGGACTCTCGCCTGTTTTGGCCTTCTGGGTCTTTGGATCGTCATTGGACTGGCGGAGCAAGTTGTGCCGGTTGCGGTTTCGCCGGGGCGAGCCAAAGGGGTAGCAGTTGTCAGCGAGCTCCGCCCGACATTCAGCTGGACCTCGGTGGACTGGGCGGTGAGCTACCGGATCGCAGTCTTCGAGGCGCTGGGCGTGGCCCCGGTCTCCTATGAGCAGATGGCTTCGGGAGGCTCGACCCCGGTGCTGACGAAGGAGATCGAGGGCCGGGGCTTGTCCTGGACGCCGTCCACGGAGGAAGGGTTGCCGGGCGGGGGTATGTACGTCTGGTATGTAGAGGCCATAGGTCCGTCCGGGCCTGGCGTTTGGTCCTTGGGGCGGGTTTTCATCGTGAGCGGGGAAGCCGGAGGCGTATCAACCGAAGAGCGGGTGACCAAGGTCTTGCGGGAGAACGGAATACGGGAAGAGGTCATTTCGAACGTGGTCAAGGATATGAAAACAGGCGAGGCGGGAGCGATCGCGGGCGGCGAAGTCGTTTCCGGGCTTCAAGGCGACGTTCGAGCGATGGGAACCGAAGGGACTTCGAATACGTTCTACGGGCTTGAAGCGGGAAACTCCACAACGGGACTGGGGAACACTTTCATCGGGCGCAAGGCCGGGTTCACGAACGGGACAGGAACAGAAAATAGTTTTCTCGGATACGAAACCGGATACTCCACGACGACGGGACAATATAATAGTTTTATGGGCGTTTTTGCCGGCCGCCAGAACACAACGGGGCACTCTAACGTGTACCTCGGCTACAGCTCGGGGCGTTTCAATGTTTCCGGGACGTACAATACATTTGTCGGCTATAACGCCGGTGGGAGCGGCGCGTCCGGAAATGACAATTCGTTTTTCGGCTATTGTGCCGGAACCGTGAATACGGCCAATTCAAATACATTCCTGGGATTCATGGCCGGATATGCCAACACATCCGGAGGCTCCAACACGTTCGGCGGCAATAGGGCGGGCTATAACAATACGACGGGCTACTCAAACTCATTTTTCGGCAACAAGGCCGGATTCTCCAATACGACCGGATTCGGTAATATGTTCGCCGGCGACGAAGCCGGATTTTACAACACGACCGGAGAAGCGAACACCTTTCTCGGAAACAGCTCCGGGCACGCCAACACGACCGGTAAATACAACACCTTTCTGGGCTTTCAGAGCGGGATTTCGAATACCACCGGCAACGGCAACACGTTCGCCGGGCGCAATACCGGATTCTCCAACACGACGGGAAATAACAACACGTTTTCCGGATGCCACGCCGGGGCGACCAACACCACCGGAGTCAACAACACCTTCATCGGATACGAAACTGGATACGACAATGCCGACGGGAGCGATAACACATTCCTCGGTTATTGTGCCGGAAACAAAAATACCCACGGAAGCTTCAACACGTTCATCGGCATATCCGCCGGATATAACAACACTTCAGGACTCTATAACACGCACCTCGGCTATGGCGCCGGATATACTGGCCTTGGCCACGCCAACGTATTCCTGGGCTATTTGGCTGGTTTTAATGAAAGCGGCTCGAACAAGCTCTACATCGCGAATTCGAACACCAGCTCTCCCCTGATCTATGGCGACTTTTCGAGCAAAGTATTGGGCGTGAATGGGTTGCTCGGCGTAGGAACCCAAACTCCGACCTATCCCATGGAACTCAAAACGTCGGGCAGAAACGCGACTTTCGTCCTTCAGCGGGACGACGGAGGGGCGATCAATTTCGTCAACGCGACTCCGTTGTATGGCCAGTTCGGGACGGGGAATAACTATCCGGTGAGGATTCTCGTCAACCAGGCCTGGAAAATGCAGTTGAACGCGGACGGGAGCCTCCAGCTGGCGAACGGGGCGGGATGCACGGCCGGAGGCCATTGGTATGATGGCGGGATCTCGAGCCGGGAGTTGAAGGAGAATATCGAGGAACTGGGGGTTGCGGAATCCCAGGCGGCGCTCGAACAACTTGTTCCGGTGAAGTATAGCTACAAAGTCGAGAAGGGGGAGCGGCATGTGGGATTCATCGCCGAGGACGTACCCGAACTGGTGGCGACCAAGGATCGCAAGTCCGTAGGCGCGATGGATGTGGTGTCGGTGTTGACCAAGGTGGTGAAGGAGCAGCAAAAAATTATTGCTGATCAGGAAAAGACGCTTTCAGAACAACAAAAAGCCATTTCAGAACTCAAAGAGAGAGTGGCGAAGATCGAGAATAAGGGGAATATGGAAAAACAGTACTGATAAGAGGCGACGAAAAGCGATTATTTGTTCTGCGAGGGTTCATAAGCCGGAGCCGAAAAGGCTGAGCCTTTAAGATATTACAAGGAGGGCAACGAAATGAAGAGAAGGACGCTGGTGTGTTTTGTTCTGCTAGGGCTTCTGGTCGTCCTGGGTCCCGCGGCCCAGGTTGTGCCGGTTGCTATCTCGCCCGGAAGAGCCGGAGGAGTGGCTGTTGTGGGCGAGCTCTGCCCGACATTCAGCTGGACCTCGGTGGACTGGGCGGTCGGATACCGGGTGGCGGTTTTCGAGGCGCTGGGCGTGGTCCCGGTCTCCTATGAGCAGATGGCTTCGGGAGGCTCGACCCCGGTGCTGACGAAGGAGATCGAGGGCCGGGGATTGTCCTGGACGCCGTCCACGGAGGAAGGGTTGCCGGGCGGGGGTATGTACGTCTGGTATGTAGAGGCCACAGGTCCGTCCGGGCCTGGCGTTTGGTCCTTGGGGCGGGTTTTCATCGTGAGCGGGGAAGTCGGAGGCGTAGCGACAGAGGAGCGGGTGACGAAGGTGTTGAGGGAGAACGGAATACGGGAAGAGGTGATCACGGACGTGATGAAAGAGATAAAGAGCGGCGAAGCTAGAACAACTGCGGGAGACGTCGGTTCAAGACCTTTGGGAGATGTTCGATCACAGGGCACGGAAGGAGACTATAACACTTTTTACGGACTCGATGCCGGGAAAAATACCTTGGGAAACTATAATAGCTTTTTTGGCCGCTCTGCCGGCAAGACAAATGTTACAGGAGTTTTCAACACATTTATTGGATATGCATCTGGATTCTCCAATACTGGCAACTATAATACCTTTATCGGTGATGAATCCGGCCGCGACCACACCTCAGGAAGTTATAATACGTTCCTTGGAATGGATGCGGGCGAAGGCCAAACGATAGGAAACTACAATACTTTTATCGGATATGGCGCCGGACTCTATAATGCCTCAGGCGGAGGCAATGTCTTCGTCGGCTATAAGGCCGGAGCCAATGAGACCGGATCGAACAAGCTCTATATCGATAACTTCGAAACATCAAATCCTCTGATTTATGGCGAGTTCGACAACGACATCGTCACCATAAACGGCAAGTTCGCCATAGGGACGAAAACCCCGAGCTATCCGATGGAGCTCAAGACGACGGGCAGAAACGCGACCTTCATTATGCAACGGAGCGACGGCGGCGCGCTCAATTTCGTCAATGCGACTTCGGCTTATGGCCAGTTCGGGACGGGGAACAACTATCCGGTGAGGATCCTTGTCAATCAGGCCTGGAAGATGCAATTGAACGCGGACAACAGCCTAGTGCTGGCTAATGGAGCCGGGTGCACCGCCGGGGGCCACTGGTATGATTCCGGGTATTCGAGCCGGGAGCTGAAGGAGAATATCGAGGAACTGGGGGTTGCGGAATCCCAGGCGGCGCTCGAGCAGCTTGTTCCGGTGAAGTATAGCTACAAGGTCGAGCAGGGGGAGCGGCACGTGGGATTCATCGCCGAGGATGTGCCGGAGCTGGTGGCGACGAAAGATCGCAAGGCCGTGGGGGCGATGGATGTCGTGGGTGTGTTGACGAAGGTTATGCAGGAACAACAAAAGACCTTGTTCGAATACCAGAAGAGTCTCACGGAGCAGCAGAGAGTTATCGCAGATCAGGATAAGGCGCTGTCTGAACAACGAAAAGCTATATCGGAACTCAGAGAGAGAATGGCGAAGATAGAAAGCAAAGGGAATCAAGAAAAACAGGATTGATTTAGTGCGAAGTGAAAAGATAGGCGGCTTGGCGAACACTTATGGGGATAAGCCCTAAAGGCTGAGCTTTCTAATTCACTTCAAGGAGGGGAACGAAATGAAAAAGAGGACTCTCGTATGTTTTGGTTTATTGGCGCTTCTCGTCGCCCTGGGTCTGGCCGACCAGGTTGTGCCGGTCGCGGTCTCACCCGGAAAAACCAAAGGGGTGGCGGTCGTCAGTGAGCTCCGCCCCACGTTCAGCTGGACGTCTGTAGACTGGGCGGTGGGGTACCGGATTGAGGTCTTCGAGGCGCTGGGCGTGGCCGCCGTCTCGTATGAACAAATGGCCTCATCCGGTATGATGCCGGTGCTGACGAAGGAGATCGAGGGCCGGGGATTGTCCTGGACTCCTTCCTCGGAAGAAGGGTTGCCGACGGGCGGGATGTACGTCTGGTATGTTGAGGCCATGAGTTCGTCAGGACCCGGCGTCTGGTCTGCGGGAAAAGTGTTCATTGTGGATGAGGGAACCATAGGCATAGGAACAGAGGAACGAGTAACCCGCGTGTTGCGGGAGAAGGGAGTCCGGGAAGAGGTGATCATGGACGTAGTGAAGGAGATGAAGAGCAGCCGCACGGGAGTGATTGCGGGAGACATCGGTTCAAACCCTCAAGGCGATGTTCGAACGATGGGGACCGAGGGATCAAACAACACCTTTTATGGAATGGATGCCGGACAAGCGATCACGTCGGGCGTGCACAATACGTTTATCGGGCGATCGGCCGGATACTCCAATACCTCCGGATACGAAAATACATTCATCGGACAATATGCCGGATTCTCGAATACGGCAGGACTCTATAACACGTTTGTGGGAAGTCAAACCGGACGGAATACAGAGGCAAGCAACAACGTCTTCATCGGCTACATCGTTGGCTATTCAAACACCTCGGGATACTCTAACTCCTTCCTTGGATCGTTGGCCGGATACTCCAACACCGCAGGATACAATAACATTTTCATCGGAAATTATGCCGGATACTTCAACACCACCGGACACGAAAACACCTTCCTCGGGACGATTGCCGGATACAACAACTCCGCCGGAAATAACAACTCTTTCCTCGGATATAAGGCCGGATACTCCAATACCACGGGGAATGAAAACACTTTCCTCGGAGATCATGCCGGATACTCTAATACCACCGGATACGCTAACACGTTCTTCGGATATTATTCCGGAAATTCTAACACGACCGCGGGTGAAAATACCTTCCTCGGATATTGTTCCGGATATACCAACACGACCGGAGGCGAAAACACATTCCTTGGATATTATTCCGGATTCGCTAACACCTCCGGGAATGAAAACACTTTCCTTGGAGATCATGCCGGATACTCCAACACTATCGGATATAACAACACGTTCTTTGGATATTACTCCGGATACTACAATACCGTCGGCCACGACAATGTCTTCCTCGGTTTTTCTGCAGGGTATAATGAGACCGGTTCAAACAAGCTTTACATCGATAACTCCAGCACGACTACTCCATTGATTTACGGCGAGTTCGACAATGACATCGTTACGATAAACGGCAAGTTCGCCGTGGGAACCAAAACCCCGACCTATCCGATGGAGCTCAAGACGACCGGCAGAAACGCGACCTTCATCCTGCAGCGGAGCGACGGCGGCGCGCTCAATTTCATCAACGCCACTTCGGCCTACGGCCAGTTCGGGACGGGGAACAACTATCCGGTGAGGATTCAAGTCAACAACGCATGGAGGATGAGCCTGAACACGGACAACAGCCTGACGATGGCGAACGGAGCGACCTGCACGGCAGGTGGAGTGTGGACGAACGCCTCAAGCCGGGAGTTGAAGGAGAATATCGAAGGGTTGAGCGCGGAGGAAGCGCAGGCCGCGCTGTCGGAGCTCGCTCCGGTGAAGTACACGTACAAAGCGGATAAGGCCGAAAAACACGTGGGATTCATCGCCGAAGACGTCCCGACGCTTGTCGCTTCTAAGGACCGCAAGAGCTTGAGCCCGATGGATGTCGTGGGTGTGTTGACGAAGGTTGTGCAAGAACAGGATAAGAAGGCAAAAGAGCAGCAGAAAGCCATTCTGGAGCAACTGAAGACGACGGCCGAGCAGCAGAAAACATTGTCTGAATATCAACAAATCCTAACGGAACAACAGAAGACGATCGCCGAGCTCAAGGATAGGATGGTAGAGCTTGAGAGGAAGGGGAAGAACCAGAAATAGCTCGAAGGGCGGAGATCCCTGGATTCTACAAAGGCCTGTTTTCCGCGGTGCCTAATGCGAGTGCATTATATATCGAGTCATCGAGGAGCTCTTGCGACGCGGCAATCACAACGATAGGAGTGATCGCTACGCTACCCGCCACGCTTCACTCGCGGCTTCGGCTCGCGATGACATATTTTTATAATCGCCGCGGCACTTTCCCTGCCCGCGATGACATTGCAGTGATATTTAGAATGCTGTCATCAGCCAGCGGCCAGACCTTTACGCAGGATTTTCCGGCGCCCGCTCTTACTTGATTTTAATGCCCGGGATTTCCATTCCTTGCGTTCGCAGGATGGACTTCGTGATTTTTTGATTTTCGTCCCGGTAAAATTCGATCTCGTAATATTGGCCGTTTGGCACGGTCACGCCGAATTTCAGCTTTTCCAGGTCCACGGGTGTGATTTCCGCAGATTCCGCCTCCTGACCTTGAGGCGCCCCGTAGAGTTTTTCATCCTTGACCCAAAAGCCGATGATCATCTCTTGTCCCTGAGCGTTGAAGCTGTAATTTCCCGCGATTTCGGCGTAGATTTTTTGGGTATCGGGCTTCTTTTCCTGGCCGAACCCGAGCGGGCAGATTATAGAAACAGCTAACGCAACGACAATGGCGGAAACGACGGTCTTCGTCCGAACGGACATTTGCATTTGGACCTCCACTAACAGGAATTCTCTTGCGCGGATATCGTCCCGGGCCTTCCTCTGCGTCCCGTCTTCCCGGATTCGATATACTGCGCCATCTCACTTTCTTAATACGCAAGAAACGCCCATTGGGTTCAAAGGCCAGACCGCCCGACCCGCGCGGCGTTCGCGAAGGGCAAGCGCGCACAGAGAAATAGCCAGGACCAGGGCGAAATGGCACATGACTGAAGGCAGCATTCCCTGCGTTTCTTGAACAAGAATCCGGACGGCCAGAGACGGAAGAACGAATCCGAGAATGCCGACCTGAACGTTGGCCAGGTGTTTTCTCCGGACGGCATCGCCGGCGGACGCCATTCCGGCCGCGGCGCCGAAGATAAGGATGGCCATTGCCGATTGAAAAAAGAGGCCGAAGACGGTTTCGAAAGGATTGGATTGCTGGTAGCGGGCGATCACCGTTTGACAGACGGATTTCGTGATGCATCCCGCATCGGAGAAGATCCAGAAGCTCAAGCCCGCAGCCGCCGCGAAATAGACGAGAGGCACGGCGTTAAGCGCCTTCATTTTCGGTGCGCTCAAGACCCAAACAATCCAAATCCCGAGGGGCGGAAGCCAGGTGATGTCGAAAAATGCGAGCCGGGTCAAGAGAAGGTTTTCCGGATTGGAGCAGACCGCCACCTCGGCGAATTGATATCCGGCGAGGAGGAGAAAAAGCGCGCCGACGGGATAGAGCAGGCGTTTTCGCCCCGGGCTGAAGAAGGTGTAGAGGGCCGCAAGGAATTCGAAAATGCCCGTGACCAATGCAAAAAAAGGAGAATAGCTTGGCATCGTCTTCCGCCTTTCTCCCACATTATAGCCGAAGATCGCGTTTCCGTCCCGCCGGATTTTCAGGGCATGTTCTTCCGCGGAATACGGATGGTTCTATGGACCTTGAGGGCCGAGACCTTGCCTTCCGGATCGCGGACGAACGAGACCGCCGATCCGGGATCGCCGCTGAATCGCCATAAACCGTCCTCGTCCGGCGTCTCGAGCTCAAAAGCTCCTTGCCCGGGGATCTCGAGAACGAGCTTCCCGCTTCGAATGACGATCGCCAATTCGAGACGAGCCGCCGGGAGGACGTATTTTCCCAGGTAGGGAAGGACCTCAGCCTGCGCATCTGCTTTGAGCCCATTTTTCGGCGCCGGCGCTTTGGCGACGGCCGTAGCCTGATGGAAAATCAGCGCGGCAGCCGTTCCATCCGGCCCAAGATCGAATGAAATGGCGATATCTTTGGTCAGGACAAAGACCCACCGCCCTCGTGCGTCCGGGTCCCTGAGTTCCGCCACAATCTGCCCCGGAATATCGATGGCGAGGCGGCCGTTTCGGAAAAAGACTTTGTATTCCCTGCCTTGAAGAGCTCCCGACGGGGCGGTATAGATTCCGATGTAGGGCCGGACCTTTTCCGGAATAGCCTGAGAGACGGATTGGGCGAATTTCGCCCGGAACTCCCGAGCTTTTTCGAGAGTCCTGGCGACGCATTTCTCGGAATAGGCGTCGAGGACTTGAGCCGCTTCTTCCGCCCGCCCCGATTTCCTGAAGGCGCCGGCTTGCTTCACGATTTCGGGAATGCCCGCCGCGAACTCCTTTTCAAGGGCGTCGAACGCGGTCCGGACTTCGGATTTTCGCAAGGCGGAGTCCGCATTGATTTTGTCGCAGAGATCGCGGAAGAGCCACCAGAAGGAACTTTCCGAGAATTCGTCCTTGCCGGCCTTTTCGGGCGCCGTAATCGTTCGGCCGAGCGTTCCCGCCGCCGAGAGGATATCCGGCAGGCGGCTGCCGTGGACGAAGAAAGGGATGTAGCAGCTTCGCGAAGGCGTCGCGGCGCACCACCAGAAAACGGGGAGATCGTCGGTCGTGCTCGGGAGCGCGGCGACACAGGAGCTGGCGGTCTGGTCGAGGTCGAGGCTCGGCATCGTGGACTGATCGCGGGCGATACGCATCATTCCATCGATAGTGACGCGCCGGGTCATTTCCTGGAGGAGTCCGGCCGAGCAGGTCTGGCGGACGAGCGCACGCGTGTTTTTTTCGGCGCCTTCCGGCGTGTCGTCGATAAAGGCGATAGTAAAATCGAGCGGTCCGGTTTTTTCGCGCGGCCACCAGCTTTTGGTTCGGGCATACTCGGTCAGCCCCCGGGAAGACAGGCTCCAATCCGTTCCCAGGCTGAGCTTGTTCGAGATGGACGTCGTCCCGGCGACAAATCGCCTGGCCGCCCAATGCCGGCCTGCTGTTTCCAGCACCCAGGCTTCTTTCGGGTCGGCGATGAGAAAAGAATTGTCGTAGGCGCCTTCGACGCCCTGGGTTGGATTTCCCGAGCCAAACTGGCCGAACCGCTCGAGAAAGTCGGCGATGACCTTGAGAGCTTCGCGGGCTGTGCGGCCCCTTTCGAGACCGAGCCTCACAAGATCCATTCCGGTCAATCCCGGAGCGGGCTCTTTCCCGGCGAGGGCCGCAGCGACATTTTCGAGGAGGGGTTTGGTGGACACCCCCTCATTGCCGATGGCGACTCCGAACTCATTGATGCCTTCCTCATATCCCCAACACCAGTAGGGGCTCGAACCCAGGGTGGCGTAGGTTTCCCGGACTTGCGGGATAGCGATCCGGCCGAGGTCGAGGCCGGCTCCCGCCGGCCATTTAGCCCGCGGATGAAGCATCAGGGGCTGGCTGTCGAAAAGCAGCCGGTCGCTGTTTTTAGCGAAGAGGGTCATTTTAAGGGCGGTGGCGTTGGCCAGCGCGACCCAGGTGTCGCAGGCGAGCATATCCATGGCCAAGTTGAACAAAGCGATGATAAGGAGGAGGGTTATGATGATGATCTTGAGAGTCGTTTTCATGTTATTCGTGAACTCCTTGTCGAGATTATCGGCACAACTAAAAGTCCCGTTTTCGATAGGATGCCGCGGAGATCTTGAACGAGAGAATCGTCAGGAGAACCGTGGAGGACGCCATGAGTCCCAACACAAAAAACGAGAGAAAGATAATCATACCCAAGATGATTATAAAACAATTATCCAAAAAATGGGGGTCTTCAAATTCTCGGCGAATTACGCCCCGCAAGCGCTTTTGCCCATCGTCCGCGCTTTTTGTTCTTGATCTTGACAGCCGACCCGACGCGGAGATATTGTCGGGGAAATGATTATCGGCCCGGCCGGTCGTGATACGAAAAAACGGGAACCGGCCGCCGCATATATTGAGGGGAAGAGGAGGCAGTCATCATGAAGCGAAAAGATTTTCTCAAGGCGTCGGCAGCATTTGTCGGCGGCCTTGCTTTGACCGGGGAGTCGAAGCCGGCGGATTTCAAGAGTCTGCTCCAAGCGCCGGCCGCGGAGAACGAGGAATTTTTCTGGAAGATGGTCCGCGATCAGTTTCTTCTCGACCCGGATTGGACGTTTCTTAATTTTGGAGGGCTCGGCTCCTGCCCCTTGCCCGTCCTCAAGAGCCTTTTGGAATGGACCCAAAGCGAAGAACGGGCTCCGAGCGCGGGCCACGACGAGAAAGCGTGGTCGAATGTGAAGGAAAAACTGGCCCGCGCCCTTGGAAAGACGTGCCGGAAGGAAGATCTCGGCCTGATCAACTGCGCGACCGAAGGGATCAACTTGATCATCAACGGCCTGCCTCTCCGGAAAGGCGACGAAGTCATAACTTCGACTCACGAGCACGTCGCGGTCAACGTCGGTTTGCTCAATCGCATGCAGCGCGACGGCATCGTCATCAAGCTCTTCGAGCCCGACCTTGAAAACGGTTTGGGCAACGCCGAACGCATCTCCCGGTTAATCAACGGCCGGACGCGCTTGATCTTGATCAGCCACGTGACCTGCACGACCGGCCAGTGTTTCCCGGTTAACGACATTTCCCGGTTGGCCCGGGAGAAAGGAGTCTGGTTCGCCCTGGACGGGGCCCAGGCCCCGGTCTGCGTTCCGTTCGACATCGTCGAGTGCGGCGTGGATTTTTACACCTGCAGCACGCACAAGTGGCTCATGGGGCCGAAGCGGACGGGTTTTATCTACGTCCGGCAGGGGCTTCTCGACACCCTTCGTCCCGTAACGGGCGGAGCTTCGACCTCGGCGCGGTTCGATATCAAAAAGAATGAGCTTGTCTTTCACCCGACGGCCCAGCGCTATGAATACGGAACCCAGAATGACGCCCTCTTTTACGCTCTGGGAACGGCCGTTGATTTCTGCGAGACCATCGGCATGGACCGGATCTGGCCGCACAATCACGCCCTGGCCGAACGGTTTTATCACGGACTGGAAGGCGTCCCCGGCGTCGAGATTCTGTCTCCCAAGGAGGAAGCTTATCGAACGGCGATGATCGGATTCCGGATGAAAACGCACGACTTTTCCAAGATTCAAGCGCACCTGGTCGCGGACAAAATCCGCGTCCGCACGGTAACCGAAGGCGGCCTCAACAGCATCCGCGTTTCTTTTCATGTCTGCAACCATGACGGCGAAGTCACCAAAATCCTGGACTCTTTGAAAAAGCTCGCCGCTTAGGCCTTCCCTATAAGGCTGCGGTCTTTGGTTTGGGGATCTCTCGGATCCGGAGCCAAACCCCGGATTCACCCCTATGGGGGAGAAGAACCGGCGAAAAAATCCCCCCTTCGATTATCTCCGCGGGGTATGGATTACCGCGCGCAGCCCCTGTAGATTGAAGAAGATATCTCCAAGGAGAGGATTTATCGGGAGAACGCCTATGACAAAAGAGCGGAAAGCCGTCCCCAAACCCGGCTCGAAAAAAACCCGTAGTGAGATGAACGATCGAGCCTTGTTTCAAATGGTCCCGATCGGGCTGTTCCGGACCACCCCCCAAGGCCGGATTCTTGACGCCAACCCGGCCTTGGTCCAGATCCTCGGGCTTAAAGACCGGGAGGCTGCTCTGAACAGCAATGCCGCCGATTTTTACCAGGATCCTAAAGACCGCGCCCATGTCGTCGCCGTCCTGAATAAAAATAAGGTCGTAAAAGGTTTCGAATTCCGGCTCAAGCAGGCCGATGGACGGGTCATTTGGGCTCAAAACAACGTCCAAGCCGTCTTTGACCCGAAAACCCGGGGCACCTATTTCGAGGGCAGCCTCCTCGATATCACCCACAGAAAACGGGATGAGGAGGATCAGAAAACAAGAACTCAACAGACGATCCGGCACCAGAAAGCGCTCCTGACGCTGGCCCAAACGGATCTCTCCGACCTGAGAACGGCCCTTCAGATCATCTCTGAGACCGATGCCCGAACGCTCGACGTCGAGCGGGTCAGCATCTGGTTTTTCAATGCGGATCAAAGCGCCATCATCTGCCGCGATCTTTTCCAGAAAAACGATGAAAGTCACGAGCAGGGAGCAGTCCTTCAGGCTCGGGACTATCCCCGCTATTTTCGCGCTCTCCAGAAGAGCCGGATTATCGTGGCCGATGACGTCCTGACCGATTCCCGGACGAATGAATTTGCCGAGGCGTATTTGAAACCCCTGGGAATTTCCTCGATGATGGACGTCCCCATCCGTCACCGAGGGGAGATCTGCGGAATTCTTTGCCACGAACATATCGGTCCGAAGAGGACGTGGACGTCCGAAGAGCAGCAGTTCGCGATGTCGATCGGCGACACCATCACCGTCGCGCTGGAGGCTTCCGAGCGCCGCCGGATGGCGAAAATCAACGAAAGCATCTTCAAGATCGCCGAGGCGACGAATTCCGCCAAAAATCTCGACGAGCTATTCCTCTCCATCCATCAGGTCATATCCGAACTGATGTCGGCTAAGAATTTTTATATCGCCCTCTACGATGACCGTCACGACATTCTGCGCTTTCCGTATTTCGTCGACGAGTTCGATCCCATGCCCGCTCCGAAAAAATTGGGCCGCGGATTGACCGAATATGTCCTCCGGACCGGAAAACCGCTCCTGGCCTCACCCGAGGTCTTTTCCGAACTCGAGAAGATGGGGGAAGTCGAGTCGATCGGGGCACCCTCGATCGACTGGCTGGGAGTTCCGCTGAACATCGACGGCCAAACGATCGGCGTGCTCGTCGTGCAGACCTATACCGAAGGCATCCGCTACAGCGAAGAAGACAAGAATCTCCTGAAATTCGTCTGCGACCAGATCGCCATGGCCGTCCACAGGAGAAAGACCGAGGACGAGGTTCAGGAGCGGGAGCGTTTTCTCTCCAGCGTCTTCGACAGCATCCAGGACGGGATTTCAATCCTTGACCAGGACTATCGGATCATCCGGGTCAATGGAGCGATGGAGAAATGGTACAGCCATGCCATGCCCCTCGCCGGTAAAAAATGCCACATTGCATATCATCTCAGCAACACCCCGTGCGAGGTCTGCCCGACCCGCGAAACCCTCGATAAAGCCCAGGCGGCCTACCGGGTCGTCCCCAAGGTCGGTGCGGCGGGAGAGGTCAACGGATGGCTCGACCTCTACAGCTTCCCGCTGTTCGACCGGAACACCGGCAGGATGAAGGGCGTCATCGAGTATGTCCGCGACATCACGGAACGGAAGATGGCCGAGGACCGGCTCCAGTCTTCTCTCGCCGAAAAGGAAGTCCTCCTCCGGGAAATTCATCATCGGGTCAAAAACAACATGCAGGTCATCTCCTCGCTCCTCAACCTTCAATCCCGGCGCATCTCCGACCCCGAGGTTCTCGAGATGTTCAAAGAATCCCAGCGCCGGATCCGCTCGATGGCTCTCATCCACGAACGTCTCTATCACTCCTCCGACCTCTCCCGGATCGAATTTTCCCAATATCTCCGCAACTTGGCCGATCACCTCTTCCACTCATACCAGATCGACTCCGACCGCATCCACGTCACGATCGACGCCGTCGAAATCCACCTCAGCATCAACACCGCCATTCCTTGCGCGTTGATCGTGAACGAACTCATTTCCAACGCGCTCAAGCATGGATTTCCGGAGGAGCGCCGGGGGAACGTCGGCGTGGAATTCCGCCGGAACGACGGAAACGGCTACCTCCTGCAAGTGAAGGATGACGGGGTGGGATTCCCCCCGGACCTGGATTTCCATAAAACCGAGTCCCTCGGCATGCAGATCGTCGTCACTCTCGTCAACCAGATCGAGGGAACGATCCGACTCGAGCGGGAGAAGGGGACGAGCTTTCAGATCAGTTTTCGCGACGCGAATTGAATATCATGAGAAATTGAATATCATAAGAAGGAATGAAGACGAAAAGGCGGGATTTCCTGAAGCACTCCGCGGCCTTGGCCGGCGGTGCGCTTCTTCCGTGGAATAACAGCTGGTTCGATCCGCGGTCTTCTGAAAAAAGCCGGGTCGTTTCCGTTGCCGCCCGCGACATGCTCCTCCAGGGAACCTACAATCCGGACGCGGTCAAAAAAGCTTTCGCCGCGGGCATGATGGAACTGACCGGGGAGAAGACCGACGCGAACGCCTGGTCCTCGCTCTTTTCGCCCGCGGACGTGGTCGGGATCAAAATCAATTGCATCGGCGCCCCGAAGATCTCAACCTCCCTGGAATCCGTCAAGGCAACGATCGACGGCCTGAAAAGCGCCGGCGTCGGAGAGAACAATATCCTGATTTGGGACCGCAGCGACCGCGAGCTGTCGAGAACAGGCCTTCAGCTCAACAAGGGTTCGTCCGGAGTCCGGGTCTTGGGCGCCTCCAATGTCCCGGAAGCGGTCATGCCTTGGGTCGAAGGCTATGACCGGAATGTCTTTGTTGCGTTCGAGGA
>Ga0315286_10001625_pt1 | contig 20414 bp, 22 predicted proteins | sample YL17G10_0_MG_FD_205038 | JGI IMG/M metagenome (GOLD analysis project Ga0315286, IMG submission 205038) | Sediment microbial communities from Yellowstone Lake, YNP, Wyoming, USA - YL17G10_0 | ecosystem: Environmental > Aquatic > Freshwater > Lake > Sediment | place: USA: Wyoming | collected... | reverse complement strand
CACGCTTCGCGGTGATGAACTCGACGATGTCGGGGTGGTCCACCCGCAGGATCGCCATGTTCGCGCCCCTGCGGGTCCCCCCCTGCTTCACCGCCTCCGTCGCGGCGTTGAACACCTTCATGAACGAAACCGGCCCCGAGGCGATGCCCCCGGTCGTGCGGACGAGATCACCTTTCGGCCGCAGACGCGAGAACGAGAATCCCGTGCCGCCGCCCGACTGATGGATGAGGGCGGTGTCCTTGATCGTCTCGAAGATCGAGGCCATCGAGTCCTCGACGGGAAGCACAAAACAGGCGGAAAGCTGCTGGAGCTCGCGGCCGGCGTTCATCAGTGTGGGTGAGTTCGGCAGAAAATCGAGCTGCGCCATCATCCGGTAGAACGCCCGCGCCTCCCCCTCGACATCGGCCGCCGGATCGTAGCGGCGGCTCGCCCGCGCAACATCGCTGCCTACGCGCCAGAACATCTCCCACGGTTCCTCGACCGGCAGCCCCTCATCGTTCTTGCGCAGGTACCTCTTCTGCAGAACCGTCAGAGCATTCTCGCTGAGCTTCGGCAGAGGCAGATCGGGTGGCAGACTCGACACTATGATTGCTCCTTGCGACGTCGTATGATAGGTGCGGCGTCAAACAGCTCGACCTGCTCGCCGCGCTTCCGCTGGCGCGGCGCAGAAGCGTTCCCTGCGAGCGATCGTACCTCCTTCACGAACGAGTCGGTGTCGCGGAACTCCTTGTAGACGGAGGCGAACCGAACATAGGCAACATCGTCAATGCGCCGCAGCGCATCCATCACCCACGCGCCGATCTGGCTAGCGGGCACCTCATCGGAGAGTTCCTCGCGCGCCTGTCGTGCGATGCGATCGGCCGCCTCCTCGAGCACCTCCCGGCCGATAGAACGCTTCTCACAGGCCTTGGTCATCCCCGCGGTGATCTTCCGCCGGTCGAACGGCTCACGCCGGCCGTCCTTCTTGATCACATAGACTTGGGCCTCGGCCGCCCGTTCATAGGTGGTGAATCGCCGGCCACAGTCACCGCACTCGCGCCGCCGGCGGATGACCTGATCACCCTCGCCGGACCGCGAGTCCAGCACTCGGCTATCAGCATGTTCGCAGAAGGGGCATTTCATCTTGCGCCACAATATGGGGGTAGCGACGGGTTATACCATACTAGATGTAGTATGTCAAACCCATCTTCTCGCCATGTGATAATAGCACACAGGCGTTTGCAAGTCAAGCCAAGAGGGCGTTCGCGGCTAGCAGTCGTCGCACGCTAATGGTCGGTGTGGGGCGCGAGTCGAGATGCCGCCAGCTCAGTACGACGGCGCGGCCGGGACTCCATGATGTAGTAGAGCAGCGCGGTAGGGAAGCATAGGATGATCGTCGCCGCCCAGGCAGCGAACCGCGCCCTCTTCTGCTCGCCCCACTGCGTCAGCGAATCACCCCACATCCATAGGCAGAACAACAGCATTGCAGCCAGGGCTGCGAGAATCAGGATGAACTCTAAGACATGCTTCGATGGGTACTGCATGGCAGCAGACCTCGGCCCTGCGTACAACATCGCCATTCCCACCACGAAGGCGGCGCCACACGAATCAGTCGCCCACAATGGCAGCGGCTTCCGGCTATCCGCGGCGGCCCCTGCGAGGCCGAGCCTGCGGCGAAGCTCGCTCACGAAGGCGTCCGGATCAGCCGGGGTGATGAACACCCTTCGCCAGAAGAGAAGGCGTCTCCTGAGGATCAGCAGCACGCCGCTCCTGGGTTTGAACACGTTGCCGTATGCCCAGACGCCCGGTGGGATCAGGAAGCCCAACCTTCTAACGTCTTTGATGTCCTCGAACCTGATCTCCCGTTTTGAGAGCCGAACGCGCTTCAGCACTCGGTACTCCATGCGGAGCGAGGTCGGCGTGATCTCGTATTGATGATCCGGGAAGACCACGAACACCAGGTAGCACGCGATGACGATGCCCAGGAAGACGATCAGCGGTACTAGATCGGACACGGTCCCAATGCCAGGTGGAATCCAGCCCATCAGATCATGCGCCTCTGGTCGCTTGCCTCAGGTCATGTCGCCGAGGAAGCCCCACAGATGCCCCTCAACCAAACGGACGTTGACCACGACGCCGGTCAGCTTCGCATCGCCCGCGAAGACGACCTGCTTGTGGTTGCGAGCGCGCCCGGCGAGCAGGCCTTCGCCGTGCGGGGCGGGGCCGTCCACGAGCACCTCGACCTCCTCCCCTATCGCCGCCTCGTTCTTCTCGATCGTGATGCGGTTCTGCATCTCGATGACGCGAGTGAGACGCTCGATGCGGACCTTCCTCGGGACCTGGTTCTCCATGGTCGCGGCCTTCGTCCCCGGCCGCGGGGAGAACGCGAACATGAAGGCAGCATCGAAGCGGATCTGCTGGTAGAGCGAGTGGCTTTGCTCGAACTCGGCCTCCGTTTCGCCCGGGAATCCAACCAGCATATCGGTCGTGATCGCGATTCCGGAGACGCGTGATCGGAGCGCGTCAATGATCTCAAGGTAGCGTTCGGTTGTATAGCCGCGGTTCATCTCCTTGAGCAGACGATCCGCGCCGGCCTGGATCGGGAGGTGGATGTGCTCGCACACCTTCCCGAGGTTGGCGATGGCGGAGATGAGCTCTGGGGTCACGTCTCTCGGGTGACAGGTAGTGAAGCGGATGCGCCATAGACCATCCAGCTCATTGACAATCCCCAGCAGATCGGCGAACGTCGGACCGTCGGGTAGATCCGCTCCGTATGCGAGCACGTTCTGCCCCAGAAGGGTCACCTCTCTCGCGCCGCGGGCGACGAGAGACTCGACCTCCTGCTTGATGTCCCCTGGCGAACTGCTCGCCTCCGGGCCGCGCACATAAGGCACGATGCAGTAGGAGCAGAAGTTGCTGCACCCCCGGATTACCGGAACGAAGGAGCGGAGGGGAGCAGGGGTCGGGGGCTGGGAGCTGGGGGTTAGGGAACGGCAGTGAGCCCCGATCGCCGGCACCTGGTCCGCCATGTCGAGGGCGAGGAGGCGGCGCTCGCCGGCTCGAACGCGCTCGACCAGTTCCTCGATTCGGTGGAACGCACGCGTCCCCATTACGATGTCCACGTGAGGAGCACGCCGCAGGATTTCGTCGGCAGCGCGCTGGGCCATGCAGCCGGCGACCGCGAGCACACGCCCCGGTGCCGCGACCTTCCACGGCCGCAGTTCGCCCAGCAGGCTGAAGACCTTGTGCTCGGGGCGCTCCCGCACCGAGCAGGTGTTGAGGACGACCAGGTCGTCCTCGTCAACCGACTCGCACGCCTGCCATCCCGATCGGCCGAGCAGGCCTGCCATCAGCTCGGAGTCGGCCTCGTTCATCTGACAGCCGAAGGTGATGATGCGGTACTTCACAGAGACATACTACCTGACAGGGGGGGCACCGCGCAAAGCCCGCGCAGGAGCTACCAGCTCTCCCTGCCGGCCGTCCCTGGCTTGAAGAACCGATCTACCCGCCCAACGGTCTTGCCCTGGTCGTCGAGCACGCCAACCCAGAGGAGGTGCTTCGCGCCGCTCATGCCGGACAGATCGAGCGGAAGTTCTGCCGGCAGGGAGGCGGCAAGGCCGACCGACTCGCCGTCGAGCTTCACCGACACCGCCCATCCGGCGGGCAGCGGCTTGTCAGCGACGACCCCTAACGACTGCTCGCCGGCCCATCTGCGGGGCAGCTTCACCCGCACGCGTAGGTCCACGGCGGCGAAGCCCACCACCGGCCGGGCCGTGTGCCCGCCTCGCCAGTCCAGCCCCCGCGGCGGCCGCAGCTTCGAGCCCGAAACGGCCGCCGGTTTGACATAGACGCAGAGCACATTCGTCAGCGGCCGCTTCGGTCGCGCGATCGTCGTCCCCCGATGCCACATCCCCGCCGATGAGCCGCCGTCCAGGTTGAAGGCGTAGACCGCGCCCATTGCCTTCATCGCCTTGGCGAGCTTCCCGAGCGAGCAGCCCTTCGCAGTGGTCACTAGCAGCAGATGGTTGGTCCGGGTAATGCCGATGGCGGTGCGCGGAGCCGCTCGCGCGAACACGTGTGGATCGCCGAACCCCTCGCCTCCGGGTACCGGCTTTGCGAATCCTTCCCAGACCAGGAGCGGACCGCCGGCAAGAGCAGCGCGGTGCTCCGACCAGTCAACGCGGCGGCTCTTCGGCAGGCGGATGAGGTCAACGCCGTCGGCCGCAACCGCGAAGGCAGTACCCATGCCGCCGAAGTAGACCAGCTTGCCGTTGACAACGATGTCGGCGACCGGCCGCAGCGAGCGCTTGCTGAAGAAGGTGCCGTTGATCGCAGCCGCTGGCCGGAGGCGCTGTAGGAAACTGGAGAACTGCTCGGACCGCCCGATGCCGCCTGCCGCGAGCGCCGGTGAGACGATCACGCGCCGGTCGTTGAGGTCAACGTCAATGACGTGGAGGTCCGCGCCGGCGATGGCGTGGCGGGAGTATGCCACGGGATCGGCCGCGCCCGACAGCGGCGCAGCAGGACCGCCGACAAGCAGAAGTGCCACGAAAAGCAGCAAGAGGCGAGTCAGTCCAGGATGTCCTCTCGCTTCCAGCCGAACGCCTCCTCGTAGCAGTCGCCCGCCATCTGGGTGGAGCCGACCGCTATGTCCTTGCGCATGCACCATACCTGCTCGGCGCTGATCCGGTGGCCGGCAGGCGGGAAGATCCCCGCCTGCGAGCAGTCCTTGCAGGCCGGCATGTAGTTCAGATCAGCCGTCTTGGTCGGTTGTCCGCGCAGGTCACCGTTGCACTGGTAGCAGACGTCGCGCTTGACCGAATTTGCCGCCCCGCAGTGGGGGCAGTCCATCATCAGCATGCCGAGAACACCTCCCCGCCGACAAGGAGCGCGCGGCACAGACTTCGCGACTGGCGCTTTGCAGCTCAGACCTGACTCGGCTCTTCCACGGCCACCGGCTCCGGACCTTCCAGCACACGCTGCACCAGCGCGGCAAGATGCTCCACCGCGAACGGCTTCGTCAAGTAGGAGACCGCACCCCAGCGCCAGCCGTTCGCGACGTCCTCATCCTCCGATCTCGCGGTCAGCATGATCACCGGAATGTCTCTGGTCTCGGCCGTCTGGTGAAGCACCTGGAGCGTCTGGAAGCCATCCATGACCGGCATCACCACGTCCAGGATGATCAGATCCGGGCGCTTCCTGCTCAGTGCGAGCAGGCACTCCGCGCCGTTCCCCGCCGTCTCCACCTCCATCTCCAGCCCTTCGAGCGCTGACTCCACCAGCTCGAGCGTGGCGGGATGGTCGTCCACTACCAGCACAGTTCGCACGTTCCCCATTCCCCTGCTTCCCTGGAGCGCCTGGCAGACCCCCATCTGGACCGGCCCTGCGGGCGGCTCCGAAGCTTTCTGACCCGGCTTATTCCGCCGCCGGGGTTATACCACACGGCTTCTGCTCCATCTTCCCCCCTATGTACTTCGGGCGTTTCACCCCGCCACTGAACGGCCAGCGGCGCGCAACTGCACTGCCCCTGGTCGCAGAGAACAGGGCCGCCGATATGGTATAGACCGTCATAGCGGGCGGAAGTGCTCTTACGCTGCCCGCGGGGAGGGTCTGTCATGCTCCGGTTCGCCCTGATACTTGCTCTTGCGGCAGCAATCACCGGTACTGCCGGGGGGATGGCAGCCGCCCAGGAGGCAATCCCACTCGCCTTCAAGTACGCGCCCGGAGATACGCTCGAGTACGACGTGACCATCACGGGCTCGGGCGGGCTGCGCGCCCCTGACGGACAGTCCTCGCCAGCCGGCCTCCAGGGGAATCTGCGACTCAGCATGACCGTGGGCGAGGTGCGGTCCGATGGCAACGCCCGCATTCAGCTCCGCATTCCGCGGGCCGATTTCCAGGTCAGCGTCGCCCAAGACCGCGCACGGCTCGCCTTCGAGAATGGCAAGGTGCGTTGGTTCACCAACGGCCGGGAGCAGTCACCCCCGGACGCCGACCTGAGTCAGACTCCGCTGCTGGGCATCCCACTCGAGTTCGTCGCCGCGCCCAACGGCCGGGTGGTGGACATCATCATGCCCAACATCCCAAACATGCCGCAGATACAGCAGATGATCCCCGGCCTGGGCACCCCCCAGATGCAGAACATGGGCGCGCCGATCTTCCCCGAGGGGCCGGTCAGGGTCGGCGAGACCTGGCGCCGGAGCGACCAGCTCATGCCGCTCGGCCCAGCCATGCCCATCACCGTCACCAGCTCTCGCACCCTCGACTCCGTCACCGATGAGGGAGGCATCAAGCTGGCCCGCATCAGCGGCTACGCCGAGTCGCGCTTCCGCTCAAACCCAGTCTCAGTCTCACCAGGAGGCGCTGACGCCGGCATGACGGTGGGCATCCCCGACCTGCGTCAGACCGTCACCTCAACGGAGTTCTTCGACCTGGGCGCGGGGCGGCTGGTCCGAGGGGACTATGACTTCTCATTCATGACCCGCGTTTCGGTCGGCGTGCAGGGGCAGAACCAGGAAGCAGGCATCGAAGCCAGGTTCCACGCGACCGTTCAGGCAAGGTAGCGCGGCAGAGGTCTCACGCCTGCGGGCACTTCTCTCTGACCACCTGGAGCACCCGTTCGACCACCTGCTCGATGGTCAGCCCCCCGGTATCAACGTGAACCGCGTCCGGCGCAGGCTTGAGAGGCGAATCCGCCCTTGTCGAGTCCCGATGGTCCCGCGCCTGGATCTCGGCCAGCACCTCGCCCACCTCCGCCTTCGTACCCCGATCCCGCAGCTCGATCCAGCGCCGCTGGGCTCGCTCCTCGGCCGGCGCAGTGAGGAAGATCTTCACCTCGGCCTCAGGCAACACCACCGTCTGGATGTCGCGTCCCTCCATCACCACGCCGCCGGCCTCTGCCATGTGGCGCTGGAGCGCCACCATCCGCCGCCTCACCGCCGTCATCGCCGAAAGCCTGGAGGCGAGCTGGCCGATCTCCGGCGTTCTGATCTCCCGGGTCACGTCGGTCCCCCCGACGAGGACCTCGTTCCCGCCGTCGCCCCGCGGCCGCAGCTCGATGGTCGTGCCGCGCAGCAACTCGACGACCTGGGACGGGTCATCCGCCTGCACGCTCTGCTGACGAGCCGCCCAGGCGAGCGCTCGGTACATCGCCCCGGAGTCAATGTAGGTGTAGCCAAGCTCCCGCGCCACCAGCCTGGCGATGGTGCTTTTCCCCGCGCCAACCGGGCCGTCAATCGCAACGCACGGGCGCCGCGCCGTCACCGGCCGTAGACCTCTTTGGGATCGAAGACCCGCTCGCCAATGGTCTCCAGCTTGCCTTCAACCAGCTTCCGGTAGAAGCACGAACGATAGCCTTCGTGGCATGCGGCCCCGCCGGTCTGCTCGATCTTCAGCAGGATCGCGTCCGCGTCACAGTCGACCCACACCTCTTTCACGAGCTGCACGTAGCCCGAAGTCTCGCCCTTCATCATCACCCGGCCGTGCGACCGCCGGTAGAGGTGCACCTTGCCTGTCTCGAGAGTGAGCTGGAGCGCCTCGCGGTTCATGTACCCGAGCGTCAGCACCTCACCGGTCTGGTGATCCTGGAAGACGACCGATATCAGGCCTTTGTCGTCCCATTTCAGCGAATCGAGGTCCACAGCTCGCTCCTTACGGCAGGGGCTAGGGGCTGGGGAACGGCCTCTCCCCTAGCCCCCAACCCCTACGTCTCAGTTCACCGTCACCATGAACCCATGTCCGGTGAACCAACCAACGATGATCCATAGCACCGCCCCCAGCACGTCGCCCAGTATCACTCCCATGAACAGGGGACGGAATCTGACGTAGCCGCGGAGGCCAGTATACCGGATCGTGAGAAGTTTGAGAAACCATCCGACGAAGAGCGAGAACCACAGGTTCAGGCTCGACCACGAAGTCGCCATCACGAAACCGAGCGGGTGCACGGGCCACCAGACGAAGTTCAGTCGCATCCAGGAGAGCGCGCCGACGATCGCCGCGCCTATCGCCATCGAGACATACTCATGTGTCGAGGGCCTCTCGGGCACTTGCAGCCAGTTCTGGAGCTGCCCGAAGAACCGTCGTGGGTGCGAGGCCAGCTCGACGACGTTGCCGACCTGGGCTGCGCCGGGCTTGTAGAAGGTGATGAGGAAGGCCGGGATCGCGACGAGAAGGCAGACCAGCAGGGCGGCCACCATCACAGGGACGAGCTTGCGGGTCCTGACCCCCGATTGCTCGGCCAAGCGGACTCCGTTGAGCACTGATGGCATGAGGAACTCGCGGAGGTCAAAGGAGAACGCGCAATCAACGAAGGTCAGCGCGGTCAGATTGCCCGGACCGAGCGCGATCGTGCTACCGAACAGGAGAAGGTAGTCCGCTGGCGAGAACGCCAGGTGGACCATGAGCATGCCGGCCTCGGCCACGATCCTGGCAAGCACGACGAAGATGGCGATGAAGCAGATGAGGTAGATCGCCATGAACGGTGGTGTCATCCCGGCCGCAAGCAGCCATGCCCCCATTGCCGCGATCCCGATCACCAGCCCAAAGACGGCCGCGCGGTAGCTGGTCGGCTCGCCCGAGTCGTCCACCCCCTTTCCCCTGGTGAAAGCCTTCTTGAAAGCGTCGGCGAAGGTGCCCCGGAGCAGCCAGCAGAGCACGAACGCCAACACCAGCAGGCCGCCCATCTGCTGGTGTCTCGTGATCTCCGCGATGGTCCCGCCCCAGGCGCTGTCCCCTTCGTAGCCGATCGCGCTCAGCACGATGCCCTCCGCCTTGACGAACAGCACCGACCCCCAGAAGCCCGCGGAAACCTCCAGCGGCAGCAGATACCCGAAGCCGATCGCCGAGAAGAAGATGCCGATATAGAGCGGCACGGCTGCGTTCCAGGGCCTGTCGGGGAGGCTCTGGTCGAGCGTCCAGAAGGTCGGCACATCGGGGATGTTCGGGAACTGCCGGCTCAGACCGTTGGCCAGATGAGCCAGGAACACCACCCCGGCCCCGATCCAGACCAGACGGTTTCTGAAGAAGGGCGCCGACGGGCCGGTCTCGTCCCCGCGCAGCACGTCAACCGGGAACTGCACCAGCGGGAAGGCGAGCCGCTCCCGGTCCACCCACTGCTTCCTGACCAGGGAGGAGAGCGAGATCATAGTCAGCCACATCCCGCCGAAGAACACGAACCAGTGCGACATCATCACGATCCACGGATGCCAGGGGACGCCAGTGCGCTCCGGGAGCCCCTCCCAGAACCACGTGTAGGCCTCCGGCTCGCTCACCGCCGCCCAAAGCGGGATGTGGCCCCAGAACAACTGCTCCCATTGGCTGCCCGGGGTGGCGAAGTAGTATGGAACGGTTCCACACGGCACCATGTACCTGAGCAGCCCGGATGACGGGATGCCCGAGGTCACCATGATGATGATGTAGACGACCGCGGTCTCCCCCATGCTCAGCAACGGCCGGCCTCTCGTACGATAGAGCAACAGGTTGCAGAGCGAGAGCAACAGCAGGACGGCGACACCGCCCATCGGGAAGTGGTTTCCCGCGATGTAGGTGTTGCCGACGACGTAGTCGTTATAGGGCGTAATCGCGACAAGGGCTGCCGCCAACAGCAGCCCAAGAGATACGCTCCGCCAGGTTATGCCGCCGCCGCCCTTGCCCAACAAACAACCCCTCGCCTATTCCATGTACTGCGTCGGCCTGACCGGCACCCCCCGGTCCTTGAGGTAGGTCTTGATCTCGGCTATTGCGTGCATCGAGAAGTGCGTGATGCTAGCGATGAGCGCAGCCTCTGCCCGGCCCTCCGTGAGCGCGGCGTGGATGTGCTCCGGAGTGCCAGCTCCCCCCGAGGCGATAACGGGAACGCTCACCGCGTCGGCGATAGTTCGGCATAGCTCCACATCGTAGCCAGCCATCGTGCCGTCGGCGTCCATGCTGTTCAGCACGATCTCCCCCGCGCCCAGGCCCTCCCCCTTGACCGCCCATTCCAGCGCGTCTACCCCGGTGGCGATGCGGCCGCCGTTGATATAGCACTCCCACCGCGGCTTGCCTGAAGGACTCCCCTCGACGCGCTTCACATCCAGCGCGAGCACGACGCATTGCGCGCCATAGCGCTCCGCCGCCTCGGTGATCAGCTCGGGCCGCTTCAGCGCGCCGCTGTTCACGCTCACCTTGTCCGCACCGGTCTTGAGGACAGCCCGGAAGTCTTCGACCGTGCGAATCCCGCCGCCGACCGTATACGGGATGAAGACCTGCTCCGCGGTGCGGGCGGCTACATCGAGCACGAACTCACGTCCTTCCGAGGATGCGGTGATGTCGTAGAAGACCAGTTCGTCCGCTCCTTCATCGTTGTAGCGACGGCCGAGCTCCACCGGATCGCCAGCATCGCGGTGATCGAAGAACTTGTAGCCCTTCACGACCCGACCGCGGTCAACGTCGAGACAGGTTATGATGCGCTTCGCTAGCATGCCGCTTCCAGTGCTTCCTTCAGCGTCAACCGCCCTGAGTACAAGGCCATCCCGATGATCGCGCCCGCCGCGCCGGCTTCCTTGAGCTTCCGCACATCATCAACCGTGGTTACCCCACCGGAGGCGATCACCCGCGCCTGGGGCACGGCTTTGACCATCTCGCGCATCGCCGGGACATTCGCGCCCCTCAACATGCCGTCGCGGGCGATGTCGGTGTAGACCAGCCACCGGAACCCGAGCGAGACGAGCTGACGGGCCAGCTCGGTCGCCTTGGTGCCTGTCGTCTCCAGCCAGCCGCGGACCGCAACCAGACCGTCCTTCGCATCAACACCGGCGACGACCGACTCCCCCAGCGCCGATGCCAGCCCCTCCGCCTTCCGCCGATCGAGCGCGGCGGTGCCGATGATCACGCGCTGCACACCCAGGTCGAGCGCGCGGCAAGCCGTCAGCTCGTCGCGGATCCCGCCGCCCAGCTCCACCGGGATGCTCACCGCCTCGCATATCTCGCTGATAGCCGACAGGTTGGCTGGCCTGCCATCGCGGGCTCCGTCCAGGTCAACGACATGAAGCCGCGGAGCCCCTTCCTCCTCCCAGTGGCGCGCCACCTCGACCGGGTCGTCGCTGAACACCGTCTCCCTGGCGTAGTCGCCCTGCACGAGGCGCACGCACCGGCCGCCGCGCAGGTCAATTGCCGGTATGATCTCCATCAGCCGGCCTCCTCGACGAGCCGGACGAAGTTGGTGAGCATCCCGAGCCCGACGTCGCCACTCTTCTCCGGGTGGAACTGCGAGGCGAAGCAGTTGCCGCGCGAGACCGCCGATGTGAACTCGATGCCGTGATCGGTGACGATCGAAGTCCACGACGCGTCCTCGGGCACGCCGTAGTAGGAGTGGACGAAGTAAGCCATCGCCTCCTCCGGCATACCGGCGACGACCGGGTGCACCTTGACGACTCGCAAGCGGTTCCAGCCGATGTGCGGGACTTTGAGGCCGGGCTGGCCGTCGTGGGGCTCATAGGCCGGCCCGCGGAAGCGCACGACGCGGCCCGCCACAATGCCCAGTCCCTTCACGGGGCCGAACTCCTCGCTTTCGCTGAAGAGCAGTTGCAGTCCGAGGCAGATGCCGAGGAACGGGCGGTCCTCCCCTATCCAGCCCCTCACTGCATCGTCGAAGCCAGCCTCGGCCAGCCGTTCCATCGCCTGCCCGCACGCCCCAACGCCCGGCAGCACCAGCCCGCTCGCAGCGCCGATCTCCGATGGCGCCGAGATGACCAGCGCCTCCGCGCCGACCCGCTCCAGCGCCTTCGCAACGCTGCGGAGATTCCCCATCCCATAGTCTATGATAGCGATTGTCCGTTTCATCTGGTCCGTTGCGATGAGTCTCGCTCAGCCTCGCGCCCAGCGGGCGCGCGCCTCGGCGTAGGCATCGCCTCCGTAGCAGTCGTTGACCACTATCACCGGGAAGTCCCTGACTTCGAGCCGCCGTATCGCCTCTGTCCCCAGGTCTTCGTATGCGACGAGCTCGACCGATGTGATGCACTCCGACAATAGCGCGCCGGCGCCACCCATCCCGCCGAAGTACACCGCCTTGTACCTTACCAGAGCCTCCTTCACTTCCGCCGACCGCGGCCCCTTTCCGATCATCCCCTTGAGGCCGCGCTCCAGCAGCATCGGCGTGTATCTGTCCATGCGGCCGGCCGTTGTCGGGCCCGCCGCGCCGATGATCCTCCCTGGCGGCGTCGGCGTCGGCCCCACATAGTAGATCACCTGGCCCCGCACGTCGAAGGGAAGCTCCTCTCCCTTCGCTATCGTCTCCGCCATCCGCCGGTGGGCCGCGTCGCGCGCGGTGTAGAGCACCCCGCTGATCAGCACTGGCAGACCGGCGCGAAGCGCGAGCACGACCTCATCGGTCAGTGGCGTGGTGATGGGCGCAGGCTTCGTGAAGCCTGCGAAGGCATCGCGGGGTTCACGAACCCCGCGCCCATCGTCCGGCTGCGCCATTCTCACTCCCATACGTACTCCGCGTGCCTCGCCGCGTGGCATTGCAGGTTCACCGCCACCGGCATGCTCGCGATGTGACACGGCGCGGTCTCGACCTTCACCGCCAGCGCGGTCACCCGCCCGCCGACGCCCATCGGGCCGATTCCGGTGGCATTGACGACATCGAGCAGCTGCCGCTCCAGCTCGGCCGCCCCTCGACTTCGCTCGGGGTGTCCCTGATCTCCCGGCGGGCGACCCTGAGCTTGCCGAAGGGCCGCCGCCGGATCGGGGCTCGTGTCCGTCAGCGGACGCAACAGCGCCTTCTTTGCTATCAGCGCGCACTGCTCGAAGCTGCCGCCCAGCCCCACACCCACCACCAGCGGCGGGCATGCCGCCGCGCCCGCCCGCTCCACTGTCTCGCGCACGAAGCTGACCACCGCCTCCATCCCGTCGGCAGGGGCCATCATCCTCAGCCGGCTCATGTTCTCGGAACCGGCGCCCTTCGCTGCGACGGTGATCCTCAGCGCATCCCCTGGGACAAGATCGAAGTGGATTACCGGCGGGGTGTTATCACCTGTGTTCCGCCGATCCAGCGGGCTGCAGACCACCGACTTCCTCAGATACCCCCTCTCGTATCCCTGCCGGACACCATCCCCTATCGCCTCTTTCAGGCCGCCCCCAGTGACCCGCACCCCCTCGCCCAGCTCAACGAACACCACTGCCAGGCCGGTATCCTGGCACATCGGTAGGCGGCCGGCCGCCGCCAGCCGCGCGTTCTCCAGCAGTCGTGACAGCACGTCCCGGCCCACTGCGGACTCCTCCCGCTCGCGCGCGGCCTCGAGCGCCGCCACGACATCCGGAGGAAGCACCGTACAGGCCTGGATGCAAAGATCGGCGACCTTCGCCGCGATCTCAACTGCTGCGACTTCCCTCACGCGCCTGCCTTTCCCCTCCACCACCTTCATTATAGCACCGATGTCAACCATCTCCGCCCTCCCGGTGTGACCGCTCAGAGGGGCTCGCGGAACGCCCGCCGAAGACGCGCTGACGAGGGCAAAGCCGATGAGCCAGCACGATGACGTCCTCGTCTCCTACCTCCGCCGCTGCTACCACGCGGTGGATGGGCTGTGGTTCATGATGGTAGAGGAGGATTCGGACTTCGAGCGCGCGTTGGAGCTTGATCTGCGCGTCTGGCGTGTGCTCGCCAAGATCCAGGCGAGGAAGGCGCGCGAGCTGCTAGCTGTCTCAGGGAACAGCGCCGATGATCTCACGCGCTGCTTCTCACTCAAGCTGGATGCCGACGGCCACGACTACTCCACCGAAACCGACGAAGACCTCGTTCGCTTCCGCATCCGCGCCTGCCCCTGGCGCGAGCTTCTCCGCAAGAGCGATCGGCAGCAGTTGGCGGCCCAGGTCGCTCGCACCATCTGCCCGACAGAGGGAGCCATCTGGTGCGCGGAGTTCGGGAGCGAGTGGCAGTTCGATATGCCGGCGATGGCCTGCGCGGAGGGCGAGAGCTGCGAGATGGTGTTCCGGCGAGTTGCCTCGCCGGCCCGGCGTTAGGCGGTTGCCTGGCGACGGTGCGTCGAGGAACGCGACGTGCTACTGCGCTGGGAGGACATGCACGGACTCGCGCTCGAAGGAGACCGCCACCGAGTCGCCGGGGCGAATGGCGGCGCTCTGGAACGCCCTTCTCCCGATAAGCGCCACCAGCGGTACCCCAGCCTCTACCTCCACCCGCATCAGCGCGCCCTTGTCCACCACCCGCGCCACCCGGCCGAGCACCCGGTTGGGACCGCGGGCGTCGGCCGCGGTGGAGACGAGCACCTCCTCGGGCCTTACAGTGAGGAGGACATCTCCCTCCGGACCGTCGGGTGCCTCGAATTCGTGCCCGCCAACGGTCACAGCCAGCCCGGTCGCGGTCCTGCGCGCCCTCCCTCGGAGCACGTTCTCGGACCGAACGAACCGGGCCACGAACTCCGAGCCCGGCCGCCTGAAGACTTCCTCCGGCCTGCCCACCTGCTGGATGCGTCCCTGGTGGATGATCCCGATCCGGTCAGCGACGGCGAGAGTCTCCTCGAAACTGTGGGAGACGTGAAGCGTCGTCGTGCCAAGCTGCTCGTGTACCCGACGCAGCTCGACACACAGGTTCTCGCGGGTCTGCTCATCGAGTGCGCTGAGCGGCTCGTCGAGCAGCAGCACACGCGGCTCGATCGCCAGCGCCCGGGCGAGGGCGACCCGCTGCCGCTCGCCCCCGCTCAGGTGCGTCGGCCCCCGGCCGAGGAGATGGGTGATTCCGAGCAACTGCGCCAGCTCGCCGACTGTTCGCTCTGTCTCCGACCGCGGTTTCCGACGGATCCTCATCCCGAAGCCGATGTTCCGGGCGACAGTCAGGTGAGGGAACAGCGCGTAGTCCTGAGGCAGGTAGCCCAGTCCGCGTCGCTCCGGTGCCATCTCGTTCACCCGCTCCCCGTCAACGTAGATATCGCCGCGGTCTGGCCGATGCAGACCGGCGATGCACTCCAGCAGGACCGTCTTGCCGGCACCGGTGGGGCCCAGCAGCACGAAGTACTCGCCCCTGGCGATGTCGAGGCTCGCATCGTGCACGGCGAACTCGCCGAGCCGGATCGAGACATCGCGGACCTGGACCAGCGGGCGGCCGACGACGCCGCCCGAGGGGCTAGGGGCTGGGGACTGGGGACTGGGACTCGGTGCCTTCACGCGGTTGCGCTCCACGCTTCACGCTCTCACGCTATCCTCCGGCTGTCGGCAGCAGCACCTGAACGGTGTCCCCTGATCCGACCGGAGTCGCGCTTCCCTCCGGCGCCGCCTCGCCGTTCACCAGCAGCAGCACGCTCGACAGCAACTCCCCCTGCTTGTCGAACAGCGCCGCCCGCGCCTTCTCCCCGTAGCGCCCCGCAAACCTATCAAGTGCTTCCTTGATAGAGAGGGCCTCGCCCTCCACCTCGACTTCCTTCGCGCCCGCGATCTCGCGCAGCGCGGAGAACAACCTCAACTTCGCCATCTAGCAACCCTCCTCACTCGCCTCCGACTCCTCGACTCGCCCGGGCCCCGAAGCCTTGGCGAAGGGGGCTCGACTCCTCGGCCCTCTACCACAGATATCCCTTGCCACCAAGCCTCTTGAATGCCAACAGCGTGATGGTCGAGATCAGCACCATGATGATGACGAGCGCCACTGCTTTCTCGAAGTCATCAGATGAGTACATCAGGAACATGCTGATCGGCATCACCTCGGTCTTCCACCGAGTCGAGCTGCAGAAGAACAGCACCGGGCCGAACTCCGCGATCGCCCGCGCCCAGGTCATCACTGCACCTGCGACGAGCCCGGTGGCGGCCATCGGCAGCACCACCTTGAAGAAGGCCTGCGCCCGGGTGCAGCCGAGGGTGCGCGCCACCTGCTCGTGTCTCACCCCGATCGTGTCGAAGGTCGCCTTGATCGCGCGCACCCCGAAGGCGCAGGCGACGAAGAACTGCGCCATCACGATCCCCCGCGTGGTGTACACCCAGGTGGTGCCGTCATCGGTGATCGGGTGCTCCGGATTGCCCGTCGCGATCGTGAGGAACCAGTTTATCGCAGTGACCATGAAACCCGGGGTCAGATGGTTGACGAGGTCGCCGACAGGGGTCTTGAAGAACATCAACAGGCTGATCCCGATAATCGGCGGCGGCACCACGATCGGTAGGTCCAGGATCGTGTCAACCAGCTTCTCCCCGCGGAAGTGGTAGCGCGAGAGCACGTAGGCCGCGGGGATGGCGAAGACGAGCGAGACGATCATCGTCAGCAGCGCCGTCGTAACGCTCAGCCTGACCGCAAAGTGCACCTCGGGATCGTGCAGCGCACCGGCGAAGATCTGCCAGCCGCTCTCGCCATCCTTGTCCTCGGCATGGGCAAGATACCAGACGTTGCTCAACAGAACCAGTAGCGTGGCGGTGAGGAACACGATCAGCATGGCAGCCAGCAGAGCCGAGAAGAGCCGGTTGCCCAGGTCGCCGCCCCGCGCTGTACTCGCCCCCGAGTTCGTCACTTCCGGCTTGGTGGACACTCAGCCTCGGACCTCGGCGGCGGGCCGAAACCATGCTTCACGAAGATCCGAGTGGCGGCAGGGCTGGCGAGGTAATCCAGGAATGCCTGCGACTGCTGAGGGTTCTTCGTGAACTTAAGCGCGGCAACCGGGACCGGCGAGCACACCGCGTACTTCGCCGGGATCCGGATGGTCACCATTTCCTTGGGGCCGTACATCGCCGCGGTGGCATCCCAGACGATGGCCGCGTCGAGCTGCTTGAGCTTCACCGCGTTGCTCAGCTCCGTAACGTTCTGGGCCGACATCACCAGGCTCTTCTGCGCCTTCTCCCACACCCGGGCCTTCACCAGGCACTCCCGTGCCGCCCGCCCGATCGCCACCGCCTGGGGATCGCCGAGTCCGAGCCGGATGCCTGGTTTGGCGAGGTCCTGAATCCCCTTGATCTTCTTCGGGTTGCCCGCCTGCACGATGAGAACCGTGGTCATGGTCGCAACGACCTTGTACCCCGGCTTCACCACATCGCGCTCGACCGCCTGCTCCATGAAGTACAGCTCACCAGGGATATAGATGTCGCCCTTCTGCGAGACGCATACGTCCGGCAGCAAACAGGCCGAACCCTTGTAGTTGTAGTCTATCTTGGTGCCAGTCTTCTTCTCGAACCGCGCGCCGAGGTCGTCAAGGGCCGGCCGGAGGGCGGCGCCGGCGTGGGCGAGCAACGTGGTACCGGCATTGGCCGCGCGGACCAGCACCAGCACGCCGATCGTGATCAGTATGCAGAGCAAAGTGACGAGAACGACCCGTTTGGCGTGCATCAGTAACTGTCCCTTTGGCTCAGCGATAGGTCTTGATGGCCGTCGCCTTGAGCGACGCATAGACGGTGTCGCCCTCGCGCACCCCCAGCTCGTCTAGCGCGTTGGCCGAGATCTCCGCACACATGGGCAGCGATCCGTTGAGCGACAGCCTCACCTTGTCTCCCATGTGGACCACCTCCCGCACCTGCGACCGGAAGACGTTCCTGGCCGATGTCACCGGGGGCTGGCGGCTGATGGTGACCTCGCTGGGGAAGAACGCGAGCATGATCCCCCCCATGTCTCGCTCCTCACAGGCGGCGTAGATCCGGCTGTCGCCGACCCAGATCTCGGCCAGTCCGTTGTCGGAGCCTGCGGAGACAGCGCCCTCGAAGAAGTTCACGCCGGTGAGTTCGGCGACGAAGCGCGACTTGGGGTGGTGGAGCAACTGCTCCCTGGTGCCCATTTGGAGCACCTTACCCCTGTCGAGCACGCAGATCCGGTGCCCGAAGGTGAGCGCATCAACGTAGTCGTGTGTCACCATGATGGCGATCCGGCCTATCAGCCGGAGCATCCGCTGAAGCTCGCCGCGCACGTGGTTGCGCGTCTGCGCATCGAGCGACCCCAGTGGCTCGTCGAGCAGCAGGATCTCGGCATCGCATGCAACTGCGCGGGCGAGCGCCACTCGCTGTCGTTCGCCCCCCGACAGCGCGCCCGGCCGGCGCTGCTTCAGCTCGCTGATGCCCAGCAGCCCGAGCACCTCGTCAACTCTGGCGGCGACTTCGTGCTTGGGGCGGTTGCGCGCTCGAAGGCCATAGGCGACGTTGTCCCCGACCGTCATGTGAGGGAAAAGCGCGAAGTCCTGGAAGACATAGCCTGTACTGCGTTTCTCGGTGGGGATGCTCGTCCCGCTCGACGAATCGAACAGCACCGTCTCGCCCAGCGCGACCCGGCCCTCATCCGGCTCCACCAGCCCGGCGATAACGTTGAGCGTTGTGGTCTTGCCGCAGCCGCTCGGCCCGATGATGACGAGAGTCTCACCTGGCATCGCGTCGAAGGCGATCTCCAGAGGAAACTCCCGGAGCCGCTTCTTCACCTGCACCGAAAGCATCGCCACCAGACCCCTACAGGGCTTCTCTGTGCCCATCCCGCCAGGCACACTGCGCCCGCGTTCATTGTCGGAAAACGCTGTGACGGAACTGTGAATGGCAGGCGAAGATTCATCCGGCCCCGACGGGTTGCCGACCCAATGAGCGGCAGCCGCGCTAAGCGCCCAGGGCGGCATGGCCGCCCTGGGCGCGCATCTGCTGATCCGCGCTGCTACATCGCCATGATCCTGTCCATCGCCAGCGAGGTGTTGGCGAGCCGCGTCTCCGGCGAGAAGGCGTACCCAGGGATCATCTCCGCGATCAGGTAGTCGTTGTAGCCGACTGCCTTCAGCGACTTCATCACCGCCGGCCAGTTCACATCGCCCTCGAGCAGGTCAACGAATCCGTTGATCGTGCCGACCGCCTTGCGGTAGTCCTTGAGGTGGACCTTCTTGATGCGCTTGCCCAGGATGGCGATCCACTGCTCCGGGAAGCCGAGCGCGAGGATGTTGCCGACGTCGAAGAACCAGCCGACGTATTCGCTGCCGACCCGGTCAACGAAATCGCGAGCCTCCACCGGACTCATGAACAGCTTGTTCCAGACATTCTCGATGCCGAGGGCAACCTTGTTCTTCTCGGCCACCGGCGCCAGCGCCTTAGCTGCTTCCTCCACCCGTTGCATCGCGACATCGTACTGCACGATCTCGCCTTCAGGCAGGAAGAACGTTTCCACCGACCCCGGCACGACGAGGATGCCTGTCGCTCCGAGCTTGCCCGCGACCTCGAGGCAGCGGGTGACGATGTGCTTCCCCATCTCGCGCTTCTTCGGGTCGCTCGCAGTGAGCTGGTTCTCCCACAGCGCGCCGCACGTCACTGACGCCGCCTCCACGCCCGCGCTGTCGAGCGTCTTCCTAAGCTTGGCGATGTCGGCGTCGCCCATCTCGATGCTCAGGGGTCCCTCCGTGAAGAGGCACACCTCGATCCCCTGAAACCCCAGCTCCTTCGCCTCTCTCACCGCCGTCGCGAAGTCCTTCTTCCCCTCCAACCCACCGGGAAATGACCAGTAGTTGATGCCTTTCTTCACGGCCGTTCTCCTCCGTTGTCGGTTTCCGATTCGCGGTGGTCTTCGTTGGACAGGAACTCGGCTCCTGCCATTCCCGCACCCCTGTGGCGCAGGTTCCGCCGGGCTAGCCGAAGAAATCCAAGGGCATGGCTGAAGCGACACTGCATGTCGGCGATCGTATCCCCCTCCACCTCGATTCCCTCGCCGTGGGCGGCGAGGTGGTCGGGCGGCATGAAGGCATGGCCGTCTTTGCCATGTGGGGCTGCCCTGGCGATATCGCCGAGGTCGAGATCACGGAGGTCGCCCGCTCATTCGCCCGCGGCCTCGTGCGCTCCGTCATCTCGCCGTCGCCCGATCGGGTGCAGGCACCGTGCCCGCACTTCGGCGACTGCGGCGGCTGCCAGCTCCAGCACCTCTCCTACCCCGCGCAGCTTCGCCACAAGACCGCGATGGTGCGGGAGGCGCTGGCGCGGATCGGGGGGATTCAGACCTCACCCCCTTCCCCCCTCTCCAAGACTGGAGAGGGGGCGGGTAAGCCTGACGCAGCCGGGGGCGTGCTTGTCGGGGAGACCTGGGGCATGGAGAAGCAGCCGTGGTTCTACCGCAACCGCGCCGAGTACCACGCCGCCCTCGATGACAAGGGCCAGCTCGTCCTCGGCTTCGCCCGCCACCACTCCCACGACATCGTCTCTCTCCGAGAGTGCAACCTCCAGCACCCGTTCTCAGAGGCCGTGCGCAAGGCAGTGCTGGCACACATGCCGCGGGTGGCGCAGACCCCCGGAGAGCGGGCCGCACTCCTCGGCGTGGAGACGCTGGTCTCGTTCGCGTCAGGCAATGGCCTGGTCACCCTCATCTGCGCCGGCCGCCCCGCCTTCGTCCCATCGCTTGCCGATGCTCTGCACGCGGACTTGCCCGACCTCGTCGGTGTGCTGGCGGCGCGCCGGCGCGGGCATGCCGCCCATCGCTCGCCGGCCGAACTGGTCTGGGGCGACTACCACATCGCCGAGCGGCTCGCCGG
>Ga0315286_10001624_pt1 | contig 20428 bp, 16 predicted proteins | sample YL17G10_0_MG_FD_205038 | JGI IMG/M metagenome (GOLD analysis project Ga0315286, IMG submission 205038) | Sediment microbial communities from Yellowstone Lake, YNP, Wyoming, USA - YL17G10_0 | ecosystem: Environmental > Aquatic > Freshwater > Lake > Sediment | place: USA: Wyoming | collected... | reverse complement strand
CCGATCGGGGAAGAACGGCGGGATCTCGGGCCAGGCCGTCCTGCCCCTCGCGCCAGGCGTTCTCGAGCCGTCCTTCGACAAGCGGAATATCGCGAACCCGTCCGCGTTCGAAAAGACGGTCCGCGACGCGGGCGCCCGGGTCGGCCGGGCCGGCGGGCACGTCGGGATCCTGCTCCCCGAGTCCTGCCTGAAGGCCTTCGTCCTTCCGTTTGATTCTCTCCCGTCCTCGCCCCGCGAACGGGACGAGGTCCTCCGCTGGCGCCTGGCTAAGCTCGTCCCCCTGGCGCCCGAGGATCTGAGGATGTCGTATGCCGTCCTCAAGGCTCCCGGGCAGATGCGCGTCCTCATGGCCATCGCCCGGACCGACGTCGTCCGGGAATACGAGGAGGCCTTCGGCCGGGCCGGGCTGACCGTCCGCGACGTCGGAATCCCGGCGCTCAACCTGCTCGGGCTCGTCCGGCTCGATCCGCCCGGCCATGCCCTGGTCCTCAACATCGAGGAGGATTACATCAGCCTGACCGCGGTCCTGGACGGCCAGGTCGCGCTCTACCGGTTCAAGCCGGTCCTCCAGGATTCCCACGGGCCGCAGGAGCCCGGCCTGAAAATCGAACAGGCGGCGGCCGAGGTCGAGACGACGATCCGGTTCGTGGAAGACCGCGAGAAGAGAACCATCGGGGCGGTCTGGGTCCGGGCGGCCTTTCCAGATTCTTCCGGCGCGGCGGCCGGACTGCAAGCGCAACTGCCGAATCTCGCCGTCCGGGAGATCGAGATTCCGCCGTCGGTCCGCCCTCCGGACCGGGCTTTCCTCGCTCCTCTCGTCGGGCAGGGGTTGCCATGAACGCCAAGAACGTCCCCGTGAACCTGGCCAGCCGTCCTCTCCGGAACCGCCGGTTCTTTGCCGCGGCGCTTCTCGCTTTCGCCGCCGTCTTCGCCCTCGCCGCGCTCGGCGCGGGGCTCTCGCTCGGGACGTCGCGCAAGCTTGAGGCCGGCGCCCGGTCCGATCTGGAGCGCATCGCTCGGCTTTCAGCATCCGCCCAGAAAGAGAAGGACGCCTGGAGCGCCGAGGCGGCCGAGCTTTCCCGGAAGCTCAAGGATACGGTCGAGGCCGTCAACGGCATCATCCAACGCAAGGGCTTCTCCCTGGTCGACGTCTTCAGCCGGCTCGAAGAGGCGCTTCCGGCCGGGAGCTACATCGCCGGGATCTCTCCTCTGGAAGCCGCGGCCGGCCGGCTCGACCTCCGCTTCCGGGTGGTCTCGGCGAGCCTCCCCGAGCTCCTGGCTCTCGTCCAGAAGCTGGCCGGCCAGGGCTTCAAGAACATCTCCGTCAAGAACGAGGCGACCGTCGAAGGCCGCCTCGTGTCGGAAATCACATTCAGCCATGAACAACCTCTTTGAGCGCTTGAACGAAAAGGAACGGCGCATCGCCGCGGTCTGCGGCGTCGTGCTTGTCATCGCGATCTGCCTCCTGATCGCCGCGACTTTAAAAGCCCGCGGCGTGGCCGGCCGGGCCGCGGCCGAGCTCCGCGCCGCCGAAGCCTCTTTCCAGGTTATCGACCGCGAGAGGAACGCCGTCCGGTCGGATTGGCAGGCCTGGACGACCGCCCGCAAGGACCTAGCCTCGCTCAAAGAGAGCCGGTTTTACGATGCGACGAAAGGGCTCCAGGATCTGCGCCTCGACCTCCAGCGGATTTTTGACGCCTCCGGGCTCGCCGCGACGGACGTCTCGTACGCCTACACCGACCTGGTCAAGGGGGTCGTCCAGAAAGTGACGGCTGATTTCCGGTTCACATCGAACTACGCCGGACTCAAGCGGCTCCTTGATACGGTCGAACGGCACCCCCGTTTCCTCCACACGGAGCGGGTCGATTTCCTGAGCATGACGCAGCTGCCCGGCGTCATCGATCTCCGGGTCTCATTCGCGGGTTACTATGAGTATTAGAGCGTTGAAGATCGCAGCCGCGTTCCTCCTGGTCCTGGCGGTATCCGCTCTTGGCCAGAAGCCCGTCCCTGATGCCAAGAAACGGAGCAAGGACCCCGGGCCGCTCATCCGTTTGGATCTCCTGTCTACCGTCCGGAGCGGGCCCCTGCCGCTCCTTCGCGACATCTTTCTGCCGCGGGGGCCCGGTTCCGACGGGCCGGGGGCGATGCCCGTCGTCCTGGGCGGTCCGGTCCGGCCGGCGATCGTCCCGGCGGGTGAGAACCCGGCGGACGAGGCGGCCCTGCTCCCCACCATCCGCTACGTCGGCTTTGTCCGCTCCCAAGGCCGGTTTCTAGCCCTCGTCCTGGTTGACGGTCAGGCGGCGGCCCTGGCGGAAGGGGACTTGGCCGGGGCCGCGGGCAAGGTTGTCAAAATCTCGGCCGCCGAGATCGAAATCCAGGGCGCCGACGGGAAGTCCCTGAAGTTCGCTCTGGAAGGAGAACGCAAATGAAGAAGACCGCCCTGTGGATATTGCTGGCCCTGAGCGCCTGGTCGTGCGTGACGGTAAGCCCCCAATACCGCCTCGGGACCGAGGCCGAGATGAACAAGAAATGGGACGAGGCCATCCAGGCCTACGAGAGGGCGAGCCTCGAGAACCCGCGCGAGCCCGTCTACCGGCTCGCTCTGGAGCGGGCGAAGCTCGGGGCCAGCTTATTCCATCTCCAGGAAGCCCGCAAGCTCGTCGCCCTCGGGAAGAAGGAGGAGGCCAAGGCCGAATACGCCAGGTCGTCCGCCTTCAATCCCCGGGAATCGGCGATCGTCCAAGAGGCGAGGCTCATGACCTCGGAGGCGCCGGCGGCCGAGCCCAAGAAAGAGAAGATCGAGTTTCCGATCAAGCTCCGGGCCAAAGATGAAGCCCTCCAGCTCCGGTTCCCCGGCGAAGCCAGCCTCCGCTCGATCTTCAACGCTCTGGGCAAGGCGGCCGGGATCAGCATCGTCTTCGACGAGACGTTTCGTGACATTCCCCTGTCCATCGACCTGAGCAATTTGACCTTCGAGCAGGCCTTGCGGTCCCTGTGCGTCCCGAGCAAGAACTTCTACCGCATCGTCGACGAGCGGACTGTGGCCGTCATCCCCGATACGCCGATGAAGCGGATCCAATACGACGTCAACGTCATCCGGACCTTTTATTTGTCGAATGTGGCCGCCGACACGATGGTCGGGTCCCTGGCCCAAATGCTCCGTTCCACGGTCAAGGCCCCGACGATCATCGCCGACAAGACCCTGAACTGGGTGACGATCCGCGACACGCCGCAGGTGGTCGAGCTCGCCGAGCGGCTGATCAAGGTCTGGGACAAGCCCAAGGCCGAGGTCCTGATCGACCTCGAGATCATGGAGGTCTCGCGGACGCGGCTGCGCCAGCTTGGGGTCAGCTTCTCCAACGGCGATGCGGCGAACACGATCGGCCTGCAGTACAGCCCGCCGACGACGTCGACCACGACCACGAGCTCTAACTGGTTCAGTCTGGCCGGCCTTGACCTTTCGAAGGCCGAGAATTTCTCGATCAGCCTCCCGACTTCGTTCCTCCAGTTCCTGGAAACCGATTCCGACACCAAGGTCATCGCCCAGCCGCGCATCCGCGGGGTCTCGGACGAGGATATCACCCACAAAGTGGGCCAGAAGATCCCCATCCCCCGGACGACGTTCTCCACGTTCGCCGCCGGCGGAGTCAACAACGTGCCCATTACGAACTTCGACCAGCAGGACGTGGGCATCGAGATCAAGATCAAACCCTCCGTCCACAGGGAGGGCGAGGTCACGCTCAGCTGCGAGATCAAGGTCACGTCCCTCGGCGGCAAGGGCTACGCCGACATCCCGATCATCAACAACCGCGAGATCAAGAGCGTTATGCGCCTCCGGAACGGGGAGACGAACCTCATCGCCGGCCTCCTGCGCGATGAGGAGCGCAAGTCCATCAAAGGGGTCCCCGGCCTGAAGGACTTGCCCCTCATCGGGCGCCTGTTCGGCGCCGAGGACTCTACCCGGGATCAGACCGACGTCATCCTGACCATTACCCCCTATATCATCCGGGCCGTTCCGCTGACGCCCGAAGACGCGAAACCGCTCTGGGTCGACGTCGATGCGCCCGCCTCCAACGCCTCGCAGGGCGTGTTCGAGGAGAACATCCTCGACCGGGAGATCGATGTCCGCCAGGCGGAGCTCGCCCTCCGTCAGCGGCGTCCGCAGGAGATCGGGATGAACTCGATCACGCTCGCCCCGGCCAACCTCGAGCTTCCGGTGGGACGCGAGTTCACGATCGCGGTCAACATCAACTCTGATCAGGAGATCGGGAGCATGTCCCTCTCCCTCAACTTCAATCCGCAGATGGTCAGCCTCAAGGACGTGGCTGAGGGGGGGCTGTCGCGGCAGTTCGGCGGCCAGAAGATGCCGTTCCTGAAAAACGTCGATAACGCGTCGGGCACCTGCACGCTCGGCTTCACCAGCCCTCAGTCCGGAAAGGGATTCAAGGGCAGCTCGACCCTGGCCTCGCTGCGCTTCGAATCGAAGGCGGTCGGCGAGTCCCAAATCTCCGCTTTGAGCGTCTCGGCGATGGCCGCGGCGGGGGGAGTGGTCAATCTCCAGCTCCAGCCGGCGCGCGTCGTCGTCCGATAAAAAGCGCGGTCCGCCTCTCCGCTTGGGCGGCGTCCGCGACGACCGGGTCGGCTCGGGGGGCCGTTTCAGCCGGGAAGGGTCGTCCCTTAATCCGGACGGGGAGGGGTGGACGCGGCGCGGGTTTTGCCTTATTCTGAACTCGTGATCACCATCCTGACCGGACCTGTGGGAAGCGGCAAGACGTCGTTCCTTGAGCGCAACCTACCGTCGCTTCGGGGACGGCACCCGAACCTTGACGGCTATCTCAGCCTGCGGGTTCTTGCGGGCGGGGAAACCGCTGGATACGATTTGCGGGACCTTCGCTCCGCGGGCCGGATCTCGCTTCTGCGAAAGCGTGGCGAGGCCGACGGTTTTCGAGTGGGGCCGTATGTCCTCCTGCCGCGCGGGCTGGCCGCGGCCGAGGCGATCATCCGCCGCGGCGACCCGGCCGACCTCCTCATCGTGGACGAAGTCGGGCCCCTCGAGCTCGCGGGCGGCGGCGTCTGGCCCGCCCTGATCGGCGAGATCTTGGATCGCGACCGCCCTGCGCTCGTGGTGGTCCGGGAGACGCTCGTCGACGACATCCGGGCGGCGCTCGCCGGCCGGGAGATGAAGATCATCCGGGCCGATTCCGAAGGCGAGCCTTCAGTCCTTGGCGATCTCGGGGGACGGCTATGAGCATCCGGGTGAGATTTTTCGCCTATTTCCGCGAGCTGTTCGGGGGGAAGGACCGCGCCCTCGACCTCCCCGAAGGGGCGAGCGTCGGGGCGGCGCTCGATCTCCTCTGTGACTCTCCCGCCCGGCGGGTCGAGATCTTTGCCGGCGGCCGGCTCCGGCCTCAGATTGTAGTCATGATCAACGGCGCCGGACTTCCGCCCTCGACAGGCGAGGCGACCCTGCTTCGGGAAGGCGACGTCCTCGCCGTCTTTCCTATGATGGGCGGAGGCTGAAAGATCGGACGGAGACCGCCCTTTTCGGATTTCGCCTTGTCAGGCAGCCCCCGTTCGGGTATCCTAAAATGCCGTTCGCGAATGGGACAATGCTTATGAACGAAACCTTATACGGATTCCATGGGAAAATTCTCGACATCGACCTCGGCACCGGGGACGTCCGCACCCGGCCGCTCGATCCGGCCCGCATCGCCGCATACCTGGGCGGCCGGGGGCTGGCCACCCGGCTCTTCTACGACGCCGTCGACCCGCTCTGCGATCCGCTCGGCCCGGACAACGTCTTCGTCATTGCGACGTCCCCGCTCATCGGCACAAACGCCCCGACGGCCGGCCGCGGGCACATGGTCTTCAAGTCCCCGCTGACCGGCGTCATCGGGACCTCGAACTCGGGTGGGACCTGGGGCGCGGCCTTCAAATCCGCGGGCTTTGACGCGATCGTTGTCCGGGGACGGGCCGCCTCGCCCGTCTTCATCGATATCGCCCCCGGACGAGTGGACGTGCTTCCGGCCCATCACCTCTGGGGACTGGACATTCACCAGACCACGGACGCCCTCGCAGCCGAACCGGGGCCGGCCGGCAGGCCGAAGATCCTCTGCATCGGGCCCGCGGGCGAGAACCTTGTCCGGATCGCGGCCGTGGGCAACGACAAGAACCGGGTCTACGGCCGGTGCGGTCCGGGCGCGGTTTGGGGGAGCAAGAACCTCAAGGCGATCCGCGTCGCCGGCCGGGAAAAGATCCGGATTCAGGATCCGGAGCGATACCGCTCCGGCTACGATCAGGCGCTCTACCTCATGAAGCAGGCGCCGGTCACGAAGCGCCTGCTCCGCGAGCTGGGCACGTCGGGACTCGTCGAGCTGATCAACGTCATCAGCATGCTGCCCCACAAGAATTTTCTCGACACCATCCATGACGAGGAGCTGCTCGAGCAGGTCTCGGGCGAGACGATCGCCCGGACGATCCTGGAGCGGGCGGGCGGCTGCTTCCTGTGTCCGATCGGCTGCCAGCGTCACACGCGCCTCGAGGGCGCGGACGGCCGGATCGAGAAGGGCGAGGGGCCCGAATACGAGACCGTAGTCATGATGGGCCCCCTCTGCGACGTCTACGACCTGGCGGACATCACCCGGGCCAACTACCGCCTCAACGAGCTCGGGATTGATACCATGAGCTTCGGCGGGACCGTCGCCTGCGCCATGGAGCTTTCCGAGCGCGGCCTGCTCACGGCAGCCGATGCGGACGGCCTGGACCTCCGTTTCGGCAACGGCCCGATTCTCGAGCGGCTGGCTGTCGATACGGCCTACCGGCGAGGCGCGGGCGCGCTCCTGGCCGAGGGCTCGTTCCGCCTGGCGGGCCGATTCGGACGGCCCGATCTTTCCATGTCCGTGAAGAAGCTTGAGATCCCAGGCTACGACCCCCGGGCCTCGTTGACCCAGGCTCTGGGCTATATGACCTCGCCCTCGGGCGCCTGCCACCTTCGGGGCGGATACGCTGTCTCGCTGGCCTTTTTCGGCGGGACGAAGGAGATCCCGCGCTTCAGCCTCCTCCAGTCGCCGATCGCCGTCCGGAATATGCAGAACAAGGGCATCCTCCAGGACAGCCTGGGGATTTGCCGCTTTACGGGTTTCGCTTTCGACGTCGGGCCGTGGGCGCGGATGATGTCCGGGGTGACGGGGATGGACTTCTCGGAAGGCCGCCTCGAGGAGATCGCCAACCGCGTGGCGGCCCTCGAACGCCTCTTCAACTCTGAAGCGGGCGCGACCCGGGACGACGACCTCCTCCCGCCGCGCTTCGCCGAGGTCCCGATCTCCGTGGCCGGCCAGGACCGGGTGGTTTCGCGCGAGGCCCAGGACCGGATGCGGGCCGACTATTACAAGGTCCGCGGCTGGGATGCGAACGGGCGGCCCGGCGAAGATTTGCTCCGGGCGCTGAAGATCGCGGGGAGGACGCCATGATCCACCGTGCATGGAAAGCCAGCGAAGAGATTTTGGGGATCTTCCAATCGATCGGCCGGGCCTCGCTCGCCTATGACATTCAGGACAGCCACAGCGGCAACATGGCCGTCCGCATCCGGGACGAGGAGGGAGAGGAGCAGATCGTCATCACCGCCACGGGGTCCCAGAAGGGGGACCTCTCCGCCGACCACATCTGCTTCCTCTCGGCGACCGAGACCGACTACGGCTATTACAAGGCCTCCTCCGAGACCGACATCCATCAGAAGATCCTGTCGATCGAAGGCGTGCGCGCCTCGATGCACGCTCATACCAAGGACCTGGCCATCGCGACACTCGACGACGCGGCGAAGCCCAGTCGGCCGGCCGATTTCGTGCCGGTCGATCCGTTGGGCTTTTATCACCTGGGCGACCATGTCCACGTAGACTGGGTGGCCGTGCCGAGCGGCTCGCCCGAGATGGCCGCCCTGATCCCGAAACGGCTGGCGGAGCATCCCGTGACCGTCATCCAGGGACACGGCACATTCGCCCGGGGCCGGTCCCTGAGCGAGGCGTTCTTTTTGATCTGCGTCGCGAACAACGCGGGCGTCGTGGCGAGATCGGCCCGCAAGCTCGGCGTCGAGCTCGGGGCCCTGAGGGCCGGGATCAAAGCCGACCCCGCTCCCCGGTTCGCCTACCGGCCGGACGCGTATGTCTTGGAAGGCGACGGGCGGAACGAGTTTCCCGAGGAGACCGAAATCCTGTGCGAGTTCCGCAAGGCCGGAGCGCGGATCTTCGAGTCGCGGCTGTCGCCGTTCCATACGGGATCGATGTCCGTCCGCGGGGTGAACGATATTCTGTACGCGCCCAAGGCTTCCATGCCGCGAGAGGTGGGCGGCCCGCTGCTCAAGGTTCCGCTGCGGGCGGACGGCGGGGATTCGCCCGAACTCGCTCTCCACAAGACGATCTATGCCGAGACCGACTTCCAGACGGTCATGCACTGCTGGGTTCCCGAGGCCGAGGCCCATGCCCATTACCGCCTGCCCGGGGAGGACGCCCCGCGCGACCGGATCGTGCCCATCGACGCCGAAGGCAGCTTCATGTATCTCGTCATCCCCGTCCTTCCCCCCGATGTGGACCGGGAGACGCTCCTTCGGCGGCTTCACGACTACAAGGTCGCGGTCGTCCGGGGCGGGGGCGTTTGGGCGGTCGGCAGCCAGTCCCTGTCCGAGGTCCTGCACCATCCCTCGTCGCTCCGGGAGATCTGCCTTTATCGCATCGGGGCGATGGAGCAGGGGCTCGATCCGCGGAAGATGGAGCCGGAGAAGGCCAAGAAGTGGTGAAGTGTTAAAAAGGTCGCTTCGGGTCCTGCCGCCGACCAACCCCGCCGTTCTCCCAAAAAGCCGGAGACGAGCTTCGGATCCGCAATTTTCTTCAGTCCCGGCTTTTTGGTGCGAGCGTCGGGGTGCCCCGGTCGGCGTCACCCGAAGCGATCTATTTAATAAGAGGGAGAGAGGGCAGAATGAAGAGGGCATCCGCCGCGCGGCAAAGCTGCGATAAGAATTGAATTAATTAGAAGCCAGAAATGCTCGATCGATTTATCGATAAGGCGAAGTCGGCTGGAGCTGAAGTCGTCAAACTGGCGGCCTTGGAAGATGCGCCGGCTTTTCTTACCGATTTCTTGAAGAAAAACGACCTCAAGACCGCGATCATCTCGCCCGACCTTAAGCTCCGCCCGCCCTTCGACCGGGAATTTGCCGTGACACGAACGACCTTGAGCGGCGAGTCTATCTGGGTCGAGGCGGGGATCGTGGCCGCCGACCATGGTGTTGCCGAGACCGGGACACTCGTCCATTTCGACCGGAGCGACGCGGAGAAAAACGTCTGGACCTTGCCCGAGGTGTGCATTTGCCTGCTCGAAGCGCGGAATATCGTGGGCGGACTGGACGACCTCGCGCCGAAGATCGCCGCGCACCTCGGCCGGACCGACATCCCCTCGCCCCAGGTCTCGCTGGTCACGGGCCCGAGCCGGACCGCGGATATCGAATGTCAGCTGACGATCGGCGTCCACGGCCCTTCGCGTCTGATCATCCTCCTCACATGAAGAAGCCGATCGTCGATCCCGCCCTCAAGAAAGTCCTCCAGGATTTTTCCCGGAGCTTCCGGACGAAGCGCCTTGGGGCGCTCGAGGGCTATGATTTCGAGGAGCTGCGGACCCGGCTCGCGGCGATCAAGGACGACGCTCTCGACCGGAACGGAGAGCTCCTCGCCCGGTTCGAGGAGAACGCCCGGGCGCACGGCAGCGTCGTCCTGCGGGCGCGCGACGGGGCCGAAGCCAACGCGGCGATTCTCGAAATCTGCCGCCGGCACGGTGTCCGGAAGCTGGTCAAGAGCAAGTCCATGGTCAGTGAGGAGACCGGCCTCAACGACTTCCTCGCGGAGCACGGCGTCGAGGCGCGGGAGACCGACCTCGGAGAATGGATCGTCCAGATCGCGGCCGAGCGGCCGACGCACATGGTCTTGCCGGCCATCCACCTGACCCGCGGGGACGTGGCCGCGCTGTTCGCCCGCAAGCTCGGGCGGGACGTGCCGGAGGACATTCCCGGGCTCGTCCGCATCGCCCGGGGCGAAATGCGGAAGGAGATCTTCGCCGCGGAGGCCGGGCTGTCGGGCGCCAACGCCCTGATCGCCGAGAACGGGGCGATCGTCCTGGTCACGAACGAGGGCAACGGCCGTCTGGTCACCACCATCCCGCCGGTCCATATCGTCTTGGCGACGATCGAAAAGGTCGTGCCGGCGACGGCCGACGCCCTGGCGCTCGTCAATCTCCTGCCCCGGAACGCGACCGGCCAGACAATCACGAGTTACGTCTCCTTCATCGCCGGGCCGCACGCCGCGGCGCAGTATATCATTCTCCTCGACAATCACCGGTCCGAGATGGCCGCCGACCCGGAGTTCCGCGCGGCGCTGCGCTGCGTCAAGTGCTCGGCTTGCCTCAACGTTTGCCCGGTCTATCAGCTTCTGGGCGGAGAGGAGTATTCACACGTTTACATGGGGGGCATCGGGACGCTCTTCACGGCCTGGATCCACGGCCTCGACAAATCCAAGGCGATGGCCAAGCTCTGCCTGCGCTGCCACCGCTGCGAGGCGTATTGCGCGGCCAAGATCCCGATCGCCGACCTGATCACCGCCCTGGCCGAACGGCTGAACGGCGAGACGGGGAGGACGCTCTGGAAGCGGTTCGCCTTCGACGGGGTCATGGGCCGGCCGCGGCTGCAGCAGGCGGCCTTCAAAGCGGCGCGATCAGCGCGAAAAGTCGTCGGCGCGAAGGACGGCTTCGCCCGCCGGCTGCCGGCTTGGATGAAAAAGTATGACCGTTTCCGTGCCCTGCCATCGCCCGCGGCCGTGCCGTTCATGAAGCTGTTCAAAAAAGAATTTCCGCTGCCCGTTGCTTCCGCAAGAGCGGCCAAAGGCCCGGTCACGATCTACGGCGGCTGCCTGATCGAGCACTTCTATCCCGAAATCGGCTTGGCCGCGGCGCGCGTCCTGACCAAGCTCGGCTATGCGGTGAGGCTCGCGCCCGGACTGTGCTGCGGCTTCCCGCCCTCGAACGGCGGTTTCCGGAAAGCCTCGGGAAGGGCGTTCGCCGCCCTGCTGCGCAAAATGGAGATCGAAGGCCCGGTCGTCACCCTCTGCCCGACCTGCGCGACGATGCTCTCGAAGCGGGGCCCGGAAATCGACGGCTCCGAAAAGGCGAAGGCCTTGGCCCAAGCGGTCATTCCTTTCGCCCGGTTCATCGTCGAGAAAGAGCTCGCGGCCGTGCGGGGGATGCTGAACAACGCGCCCGCCGGCCAGACGGCCGCATACCATGATTCCTGCCATCACAAGAACCTGCTTGCCGGCGAGCGGGCCTCGCGGACGCTCGTCAAGCTGGCCATCGGCGCCGAGATCACGGAGATGGATGAGGCGGATGCGTGCTGCGGATTCGCCGGAAGTTACACCGTGGACAATCCCGGAATCTCCGCCGAACTTCTGGCCGACAAGCTGGCCGCCATAGAAAAAACAGGGGCCGGAATCGTGGCCATGGACTGTCCGGGCTGCCTGCTCCAGATCCGGGGAGGCTGTCGAAGCCGGGGCCTAGCCGTGCGCGCGGCCCACACTGCGGAGATCCTGGACGAAGTCCTGACGCATTCCGGCCGTTGATATCTATTGGCGCCCAGCTTCTTCTTCCCGCGGTAGAAGGTCTGCCCCGAGATCCCCATCTTCCGGCAGACTTCGGGCACCCGCGTCCCCGTCTCAGCTAAAACGGGCCGTGACGCTCGGGCGGGCGGCGAATCAAATTGCCGCCCCCGGCGCCGGTGTGCTGGCTGAGGGCGCTGACTTCGTTCCTGTCGTTCTTCATCAATCCTCTGACGACCTTCTTCCTGGCCCGCGGGCGGCGGTCGCTCGAGTCGCTGGCCGTGCTGTCGATCATCATCGGCCTGTGCTTCGTCTTCCGGACGGCCGGCATCGCCATGCAGGAAGTGGTCATCGCCCTTGTCGGCGACGGCCTCGAGAACCGGCGGTCGCTGCGCCGGTTCAGCCTGCGGGTCGGGATCCTCGCGACGGCCGGCCTGGCGGCGGTTGTCTTCACGCCGCTGGCCACGTTCTGGTACGGGGGCGTGTCCGGCCTCTCGGCCGACCTCGCCGCCTTCGCCGTCCTGCCCGGCGCGCTCCTCGTCTTCCTGCCCTTCACTGAAGCCGTGCTGTCCTACGAACGCGGGATCCTGGTCAAGGCGCACCGGACCGCCCCGATCGGCGCCGCGGTCGCCGTGCAGCTCGGTGTGACGACCGCCGTCTTCGCCCTGCTCGTCCTCGTCCTGAGGGCGATCGGGGCCGTCTCCATCGGCCCGGCCCTGACGGCAGGCTACGCCGCCGGGCTGGCCGTGCTCCTTCTCACCCGTCCCCGCCAAGCGGCCTGACCGGGCCCAGGGCCATCCTCCGAAGCAGCCCACGGCATCGGCCGGATGTTTTCCGGCATCCCCGATGAGCTTGGCGGCGACGATTCTTGCTTTCCCGTGCAAATTTATATATAATATAGATTATGTCGGAATTAACCGAGAAAGGCAAGAAAATGAGGACGAAGTTCCTGCTGGCTATCCCCGCCCTTGTCGCGGCTCTCGCTGCCGGCGGCTGCAAGATTCCCACCGCGAACACCCCTCCCGCTGGCCATACGGTCAACAAGAACGGCGTTTACCATCGGCCCGGGCTGACCGATCCTATGACGAACTGCGTCCAATGCCACGGCGCGGACCTGCGCGGCGGATCGGGCCCTTCCTGCACCAAGTGCCACGGCCAAAAGTGGTGATTCACGGGCAGAGCCGTCCTCACTGAGCTCCCTGACTTCTTCGGATACGCGGGCTGAGGAGCGTATTTCAGTGGGTTGTTTTTAATCCGGTCTAGGATCACTTCTACTTCGAAGTCTTGGCGCATTCCGGCCGTCGATATCGATTAGCGCCCAAGAGCGAAAATGTCTCTGGGCCGCCGATCCCCCACATGAGCGCATTATGAGCGGGATCAGCAAATCGAGTCAAACGGGAAGAGGGGCAGGATAGCCTGAAGGAGGGATGCCGCGAGCCGGCGTTTCGCGTTTGACATGGACGATTGCCCGGAGCTACGATGTAATCAATCGTTCTCCGAGCAAGAGGAGGGAGAATCATGCGTGCCGACAAACGGTTCTCCGTCGGGGTACGAAGACGGGGCAGGGCCGAAAGATCATCGATGATTACCTTTTTTCAAGCCGCCCTATAACGAACCCGAAGGGCTGACCGGGGCCGAGAAGGAGGCACATCATGGATTGGTACACTTCCCCTGTACTGATAACCCTGGCGACCGTGGGCTCGGCCCTGTTCCTGTTTCTGGTCATGATTGTAACGCCGGCCTTCATCATCCGCGCCATCCTGGGAGGGAAAGCCAAAATGCCCCTGCGCAAGCCTTTGCGCGCGGCCATCGTCTGCGCGCTTGCGGGAGGAGCCGCCATGATTCTGACCATCCTGCAGTGGGGACATCGCCGCAGCTATTGGCCGGGATGGGGCGTGATGGCCTATGCCGTCGGTGTCATTGTTGCGATCCCTCTTTTGGCCGCAATATTCGGTTTGCGATTGAAGCCGACATACCGGCTTACGGCCGTCTGTTTGATCTGTCAAATCCTGCCCCTCATATTAATGGCGTCCTCGCTGATTCCCATGTTCTCCACGACCGAGGGCCTCACTTATTTTTATTGCGCCTGCCTGGCCGTTCTGGCGTTTACCTGGATTCGCCGCAGCGACGGTCCCGGAAAAACTGTCTGATTCCGATTTTCCTCCGCCCTTGATCGACGCGGGCGTGACGGCGATTTTGCTCGCCTGAATCCGGAGGTGGCGATAAAATCTTCACGGAAAGCGTTCCGGTGACCTGCTTGCGGATCACGGGGTCGGGCCGCCGATCCCCCAGCCGAATATTTTCCCTGATTGTTCCCGAGCGCAGAGGGAGAGGTCCGGACGATTTCCGGCTCGTCCGCCGCCGCCGACGGCTTCAGTCTGTACTCATGGCTTCCGTGAGTGCGGCCGCCGCCGAGCCGTACCGCGTGGTCTTCCTTACGTCGTTGACATCCCCCGAGACGGGATTTATGCTTGTTCGCGGTGGCGGAATGGGAAATCGACACGAAATCAGGTGCGCGAAAGGACGCCGCCGAAAAGCAAATTCTTCTCCCTCCATAGACCGCGAGGGTGGCGCGTTCGTCACGGGCTCGATCAAAGCCCCCCGCGGCCGCAAGGTCCTGGTCATCCCGGGTTGGACGAACAAGGGCACGGCCCTATTCGTTCGAACCGTGATCGGCCGGGCGATCGTCGGGCTGTCCGTGCGCGAGCCGTCATGACGACCGCCTCACGCACGAGCTCCCGCCTGGCCGCGTTCGTCGGTTTGGTTCTCATCGCCCTCCCGGCCCCGGGCCGGGTTCAGGAGTCCCCCATGATGGCCGATCCCGCCCATTATCTCGATGCCCTCAAGGCCGAGCTGAAGAAGGAATGGCCCGGCAACCGGACCGTCAACCTCGTCTTCCACGGCCACTCCGTGCCCGCCGGCTATTTCAAGACTCCGGAGGTCCGCACTCTGGAGGCCTACCCGCATTTCGTGCTTGCGGAGCTGCGGAGGCTCTATCCGCTGTCCGTGATCAACGTCATCGTCAGCGCGATCGGAGGCGAGAACGCCGTCCAAGGCGAGAAGCGTTTCGCCGACGACGTGCTGACTCATAAGCCCGATGTCGTTTTCATCGACTATTCCCTCAACGACCGCGGGACCGGACCGGCCGAGGCGGGCGCAGCTTGGGAATCGATGATCCGCCAGGCCCTCGATAAGGGCGTAAAGGTCGTCCTTCTGACCCCGACGCCGGATTTGGGGGAGAACATCCTCGATCCAAAGGCGCCGCTGGCCTCCCGGGCCGCCCAGGTCAGGGAGCTGGCGGCGCGCTACGGCGTCGGGATCGTCGACAGCTATGCCGCCTTTCGGGCGTTCGCGGAGTCGGGCGCGGATTTACCGGGCTGCATGTCCCAGGGCAATCATCCGAACGAGAGGGGCCATCGGATTGTTGCCGACGCGATCTTGAAGCTCTTCCGATAGACCGCGGCTATTTAGGGGGAGTTATGAAGCGCAGTTTCGTTCGCGCGTTTGTCGTGACGGCAGTTGCCTTGCTCTTCCTGGATTGGCTGTGGCGGGGATCCCGTTTTCTGAAGGCGACCCTGGCGAAGGTGACGGAGGGGCTATTCTGGATTCTCAACTTCCCTTGGAGCATCCGGTTCCCCTTGATAGCAATCCGTTATGAGGATTTTTGGCATCGAGCCGCGTCGAACTCGGGTTAGAAGCAATCTCTTCTATTTACGAGATAACGTAGCTTCGCTGCGGATGGCCGCCGGCACCGACGAGCTGATGAACCGATAAATTCCGGAGGCGACTTCGAACACCACATCATTCCCGTCTTTGCCGCGACACGTCACGCCCTTGGCTTTGGCGGCGGGTTGGCCGCCTTCCTTGACATCGCTGCCATCTGCGGCCGGGATGAAGACCTTGGCGGTCGTGTTCGGCGGCACTTCAAGGTCGAAGGTGCCGGTGGTTTCAGAACGGGACCATTTGCTGACGATGGTTCCATAAAGTGAATCGCTCGTGGCGTTGGCATAAGTGAGGTCGCCCACCAGGTTCGGTTTGATGATGAACTTTTTCATTCCATAAGCGGCCGGGTCCGGGCGGATGCCGCCGATGGCCTTGATGAAATAGCCGGCGACGCCCGTATAACAGGTGTGGATGCGGCTGGGTTCGTCGACGATTTTCCAATACTCGGGCCAAGTCGTCTCGCCGGAATTCAGAAAGAAGCCGTAACTCGGATATTCCGTGCGGGTCAGGCACGAGTAAAGCAAATCGGCCCGTTCGGCATCCTCGACCAGGAACTTCAGCAGGATCGGAAGGCCGGAACTGCCGGTGTCGAGGTAAGGTTTGCGCGTGCTTATCTCCGCGGCGAAATTGGCGAACACCGCCTGCTTTTCCGCCTCCGGAGTTATGCCCGTATAGAGCGGAAAAGCCATCGCCAACTGCCTGCCGTCAATGTAGGTTTTGGCGTCTTCATTGAAGAAATGCCGGTGCACGCACTTCCTGAGGTTCGCCAGTCTGGCCGAATAGGTCGCGACGTCTTCGGACTTGCCGAGGATGCCGGCCGCCTGGGCGAAGACATCAAGGCAGTAGGCATACACGCAATTGTTGAACAGCGTCGCCTCCGGCGTGTTTCCATACTCACTGCCGTGCGGGGTCGCCCAATCACCGAGAAACCGGGAGGCGTTCTCGTAGGCCGTTAGAATACCTTCTGCGGAGACCGAGCTATTGAGAAAATCCAGCCACTTCTTCATCGGCGGGTAGGCTTCCGCCAACTGCTGCGGGTCGCCGTAAGCTTTGAAAAATTCCCAGCTCAGAGTGACCGGGGCGCTGCTCCAGAGGGTGCCGCCGGCACCCTTGTAAACCTGGGGCGCGATGGTGTTCACAAAACCATCCTCGCGCTGCACGTCAAACCAGTCGCGGGACGCCTTCCGATAGTAGGCCGCGGATTCAAAATTGGGTATCCCGCATCCCCAGGTGCACGCCAGCGCGATCTCGCCGTAACCGAAACGTTCGCGGTGCGGACAGTCCATGGTCACGCCATTCACCGTGCAGGCCTGGTAGGTCCGTAAATCGGTCTCGTAAATCCGGTTGAACAATTCCTTCGAGCAATCGAAGCGCCCGGTCTGCTTGCGGTCGTTGGTGACGATGTAACAGCGCAGGTCATCGAAGCGGGGCGGGGACGAGAGCCCGGCAACGGTGATCCAGCGGCCCGCCATGTAGTTGAACCGGTGGGAGAAGGTTCCTTTTCCGCTCGCGTCAGGGATGTATTGGCTCTCCTGCTTGAATTCCATCGTCTCGCCGGAGCGGTTGGCCGTCATGAACCTCACGACCTCTCCGGGCTTGCCGTTGCGCAGGTCAAATTCCAGCCAACCGGTGAAGTTCCGGCCCATGTCGAAGGTGTATCGTCCGTCCTGCTCCGTCATCGCCACCGGCCGCAACTGCTCCACCTTGCGGTCCGGCTCCTGCATCTCGGCGGACAGGATCAGCGACTTTTGATAGACGGAAGCGTTTGCCCAATCGCGGTCATCGCAAGTCGGCAAATTCCAATCCGCCAGATGCCTGCGGGCATCAACCAATTCGCCGCCGTATTCCCCTTGTCCCCCGCCTTTCCACTCACCGAGATTCTCGCTGGAGCTGATCCGGCATTTCCAACTCGAGTCCGAGTGCAGCTTGAATCCGTCGGCGAAATTCACCTGGCACTTGAATATCGAATCCTGTTTCCAAACGCCCTTGCCGAAGGAACCATCCGACCGCGCCCAGCCGGGTCCGGTCCAGACCGCGAGCACGTTGTCGCCCGGCCTCAGTTCGCTCGCGATGTCGTAGGTAACGTAAAGGCCGCGTTTCTCCAGATTGCTGACCGCCGGCGCCAGCACCCGCGTTCCGATCTTCTTCCCATTAACGTACAATTCATGATAGCCGATCGAGCAGAGGTAGGCGAAGGCGTGCGCGGGCACACTCTCCAGGGTGAAATTCTTCCGATACCAGATGTGCTGGATGTTGTCGGCCTCCCGGTAGCGGATCCATTCGCCTTCCCAATCCGTTAGCTTCAGAAGGCCCACCGAAAACCGGGCCGGCTGACTCCAATCGGTTGCGTTGTCGTCTTTGTCCCAGACACGAACCTTCCAGAAGCAGATCCGGCCCGAGGTCAGCGGCGAACCGCCATAGAGAAAGTTCACGGAATTCGAAGACGCGACCTTTCCCGAATCCCACAAAACCGCCCGGGTCGGCGAGCCATCAGCAGATTCAGCTTCCACCACAATTTGGCAAGCCGACTGCCTCTGCCCGCGCGTCCTGGCCATATCCACCAGCTTCCAGCTAAATCGAGGCAAAGGCGTATCGATGCCCAGCGGCTCGACCAGATATTCGCACCGCAAGTCCGTTACGGAGGTGCGGGCCACGAGCGCAGGCAAGGTGCTATCTGTCGTATTTTCCGCCGCGACCGAAGGCCACGCCCCAACCGCGAGGCACAACAATCCGACGGCGACCCACAGGATGGTTGCCGACGGGAACTGATGCCGCGGATGACCTTTCAAGAATTGGCTGCTATTCATGCTCAACACTTGCCCTCGCGTATCGAAGGCTAACCTTGCCGCGGATCGATGTCAAGAACGAGGAAAACCTCCCATTCACACCATCCGGACAGATTCTTGTTTCGAACGACACCGAAATCCTCAAAAAGACGATAGACTCCCGCCATAGCGGGAGGAAAGCCTCAAGAAACGGGCCATCATCTAGAATAGGACCGCAGCTCTCTGGAAAGACGGAAAAAGGGCTGACGCGGATCGGAGAATCTCGCAGAGAAAACGCCATAAGACCGGACATTACTACTTTGGTTTGACGCCCGCTCAAGAAGAATGTTTGTCGATCCAACGATCGGTGATAGAATCGTCATGAAGGTCGACGGCGGTTGTGGGCGAGAAGCCGTCCAGGAAATCCCGGCCGAAGCCAGAAAGACTGACGGGCGCCGTCAATCAGAGTCCATCCGGAGAATCCCGGCTCATGATTCGGGAGACATCATGAAATACGTCGTCACTCTCTTGCTTTGTTGGGCAACACTAAGCGCCTCTGGCCGGGACGGAACGGAAACCCCCTCGCAAACGAAGATCACCGGGTACTACACGCGCCTGTCGTTCGACGATAACGGCTACAGCGGCAAGTACGCGGACATCGTGATCGATCTGCCGGAAAAGGGCCGGTTTGTATTCAGCCGGGAGTACAGTTATCAACCCTACTGGGCGCCCACCGCGGGAAAACGGCATCATGTCGCCAGGTTGATTCCTCGAAAGGGGGACGGTCCCGAGCAAAGGCCGGACAAGCACAACATCTGTTCCAGCGCGTCGATCGTCAAGAAGACGGAAACGGCCGTTACGATCCATTGGCGCTATGCTCCCGATCTTGCCAAAGAGTCATTCGTCGATTTCCTGTCCGCCTACAACAAGGCGGGAAATCCTTCCCCTTTCTATGCCGATTATGCGGACGAGTATTTTACGGTCTGGGCTGACGGCAAAGTCGTTCGGACGGTAAAGAACGGCTGTGTCAAGCTGGCTGAGTGGAACGACCCCAACAATCAGATCGAACAGACGTTGCGGCTTACGCCCGCCGGCATCGAGCAAACGTCCCTGACACCCGCGAAGCTGTCGCGGCTGGAGCCGGCTCCCGTACTCGGCGAACGAATAAAGACGGGGCGCACCGACAATCTGCTTCTGCATTGGCGGTTCGACGAAGGTGTGGGGCAGGCCGCTAAGGAAGAGATTTCGGGGGCGGCCTTCCCGGTGCTGGGGGTGAACGCCTATTGGAGGAAGGGCGTGTCGGGGAGGTGCCTTTCGTTCGATTCTTACAGCAATGCGGTCGTTCTGCCGAAGTCGAAATGCCCGACCATCCAGGGGCAGGTGTCGATTTCGGCGTGGGTCGCGCCGCAGGAGCTACCTTTCAATATGGCGGCGATCGTCGACCACATGAAGGACAACGGGGGGTACTCTCTAGGGATGAACGCCAAGGGGCAAGTCGTCTTTCGGATCGGCAACGGCCAGTCCGTCAAGGAGCTGATTGCCGATGCGATCCCTCTTTACGAGTGGACCCATGTCGCGGCCGTCTACGGAAATGCGATGGTCATTTACATCAACGGGAAACCCGCCACGGCGGATGAACCGGTCCTTTCCCGACTCACGGATGCTCCTGAGGCCGACCTGTCCATTGGCATGACCCGTTCCTTTACGCAGACTCCCTACTTCGGTGAGCGGGACTGCACGAGACGGTTCCAATCTAACATGGTCTTCAGCGGACGCATCGATGAGGTGAAGGTTTTCAAGGGTCATCTATTCCATCGAGACGTCCAAGCGGAGTACGAAGCCCTGAAACCGGCAGAGAAGACGCCGTTGCGGCCCTGGCGTCTCCCAGCCGGTCCTGAAAGGTCGCCCGGTTTTGGGGCCGCATACACGAAGCTCAATTACAGCCCTGAATGGGACGGCCTTTGGCGCGTCGGCGACTATGCCGACATTCTTGTCACGTTTGAGGACAAGCCTTGGAGGTACGTCTTCTGGCGCGGCACGCGTCACTTGCCGTCACTGGTTACCGGATATGGGCCGGAGGCCGTCTGGAGCAACGACCAAGGGCCGGAAGATTACTACAAGGGGCAGTGTCACGAGCACATGTCCGACATGCTCTGCCGGTTCTCCAATGCGCGAATCATTCATAGCAGCGAAGCCCGGGCGCTGGTTCACTGGCGCAACTCCTCTGTGTCGATTGACTACAAGTGGCCCGAGGTCGACGAGGACGGCCGAGGGATCTGGACCGACGAGTACTGGGCCATTTATCCCGACGGCGTC
>Ga0315286_10001623_pt1 | contig 20435 bp, 17 predicted proteins | sample YL17G10_0_MG_FD_205038 | JGI IMG/M metagenome (GOLD analysis project Ga0315286, IMG submission 205038) | Sediment microbial communities from Yellowstone Lake, YNP, Wyoming, USA - YL17G10_0 | ecosystem: Environmental > Aquatic > Freshwater > Lake > Sediment | place: USA: Wyoming | collected... | reverse complement strand
AGGCATTAGACGGAGGAAACCAAGCACACAAAGAGATGCTCGCGGAGTTCATTGCACGCGAAGGCATCCAGTATCCCCGCTCATGATTGGGACTCAGGCATCCGAGGATTCGGGGGCTTGGGGGTCATCCAAGCGAAGACTCATCGTGATCCAGACAGCACGAACCATAAGAAGGAGGAAATCATCATGACAGCCGCGAATTCTAACGATGTGAGCTTGACGGCCGAGGGGAGGACTCCCCCAGACAACGGTCCCCTCGTGATCACTGGCGTTCTCGAGAGCGAGAAGGCTGTGGTTGTCGAAACCACCAAAAGGAGCCTGGGGAGCCGTTACGTCACGCACAGGGAAGAGAAGCAACCGGATGGCACATACACGTTAACGTTCTATCTATGTTCGTGAGTGAATCCTGCCTCTACTGGGCCGGTAGAGGCAGGAGAACGTGGAAGACAACGTCGGTGGCGCACGTGGGCCATCATGCCGGCCTCCAGTCCTCTTCGCCAGTAGGGCCAGCCGAATAGCACACCGGTAACACCGTTCAGGACGACGCCTTACCCAAGTGCACCCACAGTCACACTCCCTTCTTCACACACACGGGCCAAGTCAGGCGTCATGATTCATGTTCGCCTCGTCTTATCTTACTTTTCTCTCGGCCCTCGGACTTCCGCAGGCATACCACTCATTTCGCCCTCACCACATCTGTCCGGCCCATAACCGGCTCCAACTCATTCGTCGCAGCTTCATCAGGGGTGTTTCTCTGGGGAGTATTATGGCGGATGTGTGCAGAGCACGCAAGCGAAAAGCGGCGGCGGAGCCGCAGGTGTGAACGTGGCAGGTGTGAAGGGTGCGGCGGCAAAGCCGCAGGTCTGAAGGGTAACAGGTGTGAAGGGTGCAAGGGTGCGGCCGGAGGGCGTTCGTGGTTCAAGAAGAACTATCCGCAGATTTCACAGATTTTCACAGATTTTCTTGGGTTTGAATCTGTGTAATCTGCGCAATCTGCGGATGATCGCCTGTAAGTCCGTGCCTGCAAAGGGCTTATCGCTATCCGTTCGCGGCCGTAAAAAAAGTCCCTGTGCGGGCAGGATTTCACTTGATGCAGAATCTGGTGTGAGGTAAGATAACAAACGAACTGAATGGCAAATTGTAAGTCGAAAATAGTAAATTTGGAGGGCTTGTCATGGCCAGTGAAGCGCAAGTCGTCGCCAATCGTTCGAACGCCCGGAAATCCACGGGGCCGCGCACGCCGGAAGGGAAGACCGCCGTCTCGCAGAACGCCGTCAAACATGGGTTGCTGGCTGAGCACGCCGTCGTCAGAGGAGAAGACCCAGGGCAGTTCGAGGTCTTCCGGGACCAGATGCTTGGGGAGCTGGCCCCGGCCGGGCAGATGGAATCGGTGCTGGCCGAGCGGGTCGTCAGCCTCTCGTGGCGGCTGCAACGGGCGGAACGGCTCCAGACGGCGGCCTTTGACGCGATGTACGAGGAGGACACGACCGGTCCACTGGCCTGGACCAAGCGGGCACTGCGGGCCAAAGGCGAGCCGGGCGACGACGATCTGATCCTTGGCCAGATGGTGGTGGCGGACTTCACCCATGCCAACGTTCTCGACCGGCTGGTGATGTATGAGCGCCGGATCGAGCACAGCCTGTATGGGACCATGGCCGAGCTTCGAAGACAACGGCTGTCGCGCGAGCTGGAACCGCCGGCGGCGGGACCGATACAGGAACGTGCCGCGCCCGTCTACAGTGTGCCCGCAAGGGTATCGGAAGGGATCGGGGTTCAGGGATCAGGGGTCAGCGACCTGGCACCTGACACCCGACCCCTGACCCCTGGAGCGCCTTGCGGCGTCACGACGAACGTGCCGGCAGAGGATCCATCGTGCGAAACAAACCCAATTGGCCCCGGCCCAAGTGAAGGCCAAGTTCCTTGCGGCACAGAGGTTATGAACGATCCGTCCCAAAACGGGCTGGGCAAAACAAACCCAATTTCCCAGGGCGATGGACCCGCCGGTTGGTTGTCCCCTTCGCCCCCCGATGCCGACCCCACCCTGCGGCCGGATTGTCCCTGCTTTCCGCTTGCCCCAGGCGCGGGCTCTGGCCATAATGAGCGTGGAGGTCTGATATGAAGCAGGAGTTTTCAATCGAGAAGCCGGAGGGACTGAAGGGGCTCTTCCCGGGTCAGTTCATGTTGTGGGACGAGGCATATTGAATGGCGGTTTCGGACGAGTTTCTGGAGTACATCATCGACCAACTGTCGATGCTGGGCAATGTCACCGCCCGCCGGATGTTCGGGGGCGCGGGTCTGTATTGCGATGGCCGGATGTTCGCCGTTGTCTCGGACGATGTCGCCTATCTCAAGGTGGATGACTCCAATCGAGAGGACTTCATCAAGGCGGGGTCCTCCCCGTTCAACCCCTACCCCGAAATTGCCACGGGGAGGTCTTATTACGAGATCCCCCCGGACATCCTGGACAACCCGGGAGTCCTGGCGGAATGGGCCCAGCGTTCCCTCGCCATCGCACGAAAGAGAAAGCCATGAATTGCGGATCGAAATTGCTGATGCTGACTTACGGATGCCTTTGCCTGTTTGCCATGCCGTCTTACGCCGAAGGCTATTCGCCGCGTATGGGCCAACACCATGCTGATTTCACCTTGCCCAGCATCGTGGATCGCACGCCCGTATCGTTGTCGCAGTTTCGCGGCCGGAAGGTCCTCCTGATCCACCTGGCCTCGTGGTGAAGCGGCTGTCGCCAGGCCGTGCCGGCCTGGAACACGACGACGCGAGAGTGGGTCCGGCAGGGAAAGCTCGTTGTGCTCGGGATCGCCCAGGAGCAGCACGCCGATCGCTGCCGGCTCTTTGCCCAGTGGCACCAGTTGGATTGGCCGATTCTGCACGATCCGATCGACGTGATGCAGGTCAGGGGAGTGCCGGTTGAGGTCGCCATCGACGAGCATGGCATCGTCCGCAGCCTCCGGCCCGATCCCAAGACGTTCGAGAAGGAGTTTCTTGACAGAACGTTTGCATCCGACGGCACAGAACCGCCGACAAATGTTCCGAAGGCGACCCGGCCGGACGTGACGGCGCTGCGTCGCCGCGCCGAGCAAGATCGCTCGTGCGATGCGTGGCGGGAGCTGGGCGATGCCCTGGTGCTCTGGGAAGGGCATGCCGGGATCGACGAGGCCATCAGAGCCTACGGGCAGGCACTTTCCCTCAAGCCGGATGACGGTGACGCGCATTTCCGCCTGGGCGTTTGCTATCGCATGCGCTGCGAATCCCCGCAGGCGATGCCCGCCGACTTTCAGGCGGCGGTGAACCATTGGACCAAAGCCAGGGAAATTGAGCCCAACCAGTACATCTGGCGACGGCGCATCGAGCAGTATGGCCCGCGACTCACCAAGCCTTACCCGTTCTACGACTGGCTGGAAGCAGCGGCGCGCGACATCCGCGGGCGCGGCGACCAGCCGGTCGAGCTGAGCGTTCTGCCGACGGGTTCCGAAATCTCTGGTCCGGCCCGCAGTGTTGACGCTGAGGAGCGCGTTGAGCCGCCGGACCCGCAAGGGCGGATTCTGCGAGACCTGCGCGGCCTGATTCTGGCCGAAGTGACCGTGGTCCCGCCGCACGTGCAGCCCGGAGGCGGCGTTCGGGTCCACGTGACACTTCGTCCGAATGACGGGCATAAGGCCCATTGGAATAATGAGGCCGAGCCGTTGAGGCTGTGGGTCGATCCGGTCCCCGGCTGGGAGGCGCAGCCGCAACTGCTGACCGCGCCGCAAGGCCGCCGGCCGCAGACGTCGGAGCCCCGGCGCCTGGAGTTCGATCTCCGGGCCGCGCCCGATGCAAGCAGCACCGTCACGCTGGCCGCGTACATCCTCTACCACGTTTGTGAAGACACGGGGGGAACCTGTGCCTTTCTCCGACAAGATATCCCTATTACAGTGAAGGTCGGCAAGTAGCAGCTTCAACATAGCCCAAGAAGACCGGGACCGTTGCGCATGAAGACCAGGGAGCTCAGACCCTGCTGGCAGAACTGTTGCGCGGTTGATGACGATGAACTCACTGCCATCGACGCAATGGAAGACTCCATTGCTCCTTTGGATCAGCCGTTCGACATGGATTTGTTTTGACTCTGGGGGACAGCCGCGAGTGCTCCTGATGATAGAAAACTCTGACTGCCCCTACTCGTAATAACCTGGGTCGAGCCTGTGGAGGAGCGCGTTACCCATTTGGTAGGAGGCGTAGGTCATGAAGAAGGCGGCGAGCACATCGGTGCTGTAGTGCACGTGCATGAACAGAACCACGATCCCCATCACGATGGCACCGACGAGATACACGTAACGCAGGCGGCTGTACCGGAACAGGTAGAAACCAAGGAACGGCATGGCTGTATGGCCCGAGAAGAACATGTCATTCTCAAAATAGAGCTTGCTAAAGACCCCAGGAAAGTGCACGGCGACGGCGCCCGCCGGCGTCCCTACGTGCGTGAAGATCATGAACAGGGACCGCAGAGTCAGAAGAATGCTGAACTGGATGGCCACGACGTGCAACATCCGCACGCGACGAAACGCCGGATAGAGAAACATGCTGACAATGAGGGCCATGTAGCCATAGGTGAAGAAGAAACTCAGGTCAACAGAGGGCAGACGCTCCAAAATGAGGTCCGGCACTTTGACGGCCGTGCTGGCAGTGACGTAGACTCCGCACCGATAGTCCGCAAATAACGCCACGGCGACGAAAACCGACGACAGCACAAGCAGGTGCTTGCACTCCAGGAGTTCCCGGGTCCAGTCGCGCAGTCCTTCGCCGGGGGCCTCCTGCACCAGCGAAATCCCATCGACTGACTCGATTCCATTGACCGGCCGAATCCCTTCGACTGGCTGAGCGTGCCTCAGCCGCGGCCGTTGCGTTGCTATCGTGGAGTTTTCTCCCACAACCGTCATGACAACCCCTTTTGCACGTACTCCGCCATTTCAATAGTCGGTGCTCTCGTATCAGAGCTTCGTCGATCTTCGGGCGCATTTATATCACTATTACCGATTTTTTTTCCAGCCGTCAAGCGGTCTGCCGTCTTTTATGTCGATTGTGTGGCCCGGGGCTGGCAAAGGCGGCGACAGGTGGTAGACTATGGCCTTTCCAGCAGGAGACCGGTTGATGCCTGATTCGATCTCGTTGGACGACATCATGGGCGGCGATGACGAGGCCGTGTACGACGTTGCCACGGCGGCCCCGGGGCCTTCGGGCGAGTTGCCTTTAAGCGGGGGTTTCCTCGCCAATGCGCCGAGCGGCGACCTCTTTGGCTTGATCCAGGATATCGGCATGGGGTGGACGCCTTCCGAAGTCCTGGCCGACGCATTTCTCCTGTTGAGTCACCAGGGCGGTCTTCGCGGGGCAGACGGCAAGCCCATCGCCCTCGGCTATCACGTGGGGCACTATGAGCTTGGCTTGCTGATCGAGGCGGCGGCTCGGGAGTTTCGGGCCCTCGGCTGCATGCCGTTTGCAGGCTATTGCACGGACCCCTGCGACGGGCGGACCCAGGGCACGCCGGGGATGATGGACAGCCTCGCCTATCGCAATGAAGCGGCGAGCATCTTCCGCCGGCTGATCCGCAGCCTCCCCGGGCGCAAGGGCGTCCTCGGCATTGCCACCTGCGACAAATCGCTGCCCGCCATGATGATGGCCCTGGCGTCCATGCACGATCTGCCCGTCGCGATCGTCCCGGGCGGCGTGACATTGCCGCCGGCGGAGGGGGAAGACCTCGGGACCATCCAATCCATCGGGGCACGGTTCGCCCAGGGCGAAGTGACACTCGACTATGCCCGCCAGATGACCTGCCGTGCCTGCGCCGGCGCAGGCGGAGGCTGCCAGTTCCTCGGCACCGCCGCCACCTCGCAGGTGGTTGCGGAAGCCCTGGGGCTGACGGTGCCGCACGCGGCTCTCGCTCCCTCCGGCCAGGAGATCTGGTTGGATGTCGCCAGACGTTCGGCTCGCGCGCTGCGGCGACTGTCACAACAGAGCCTGACTGCGGGACAGATTCTGACGAACACATCAGTCCGCAATGCCATGACGGTGTTCGCGGCCTTCGGCGGATCGACGAACCTGCTGCTGCACATTCCCGCCATCGCCTACAGCGCAGGTCTGGACCGCCCGACCGTCGAGGACTGGAACGCGGTCAATCGAAAAACGCCCCGGCTGGTGGACGTCCTGCCGAATGGGCCGGTCGGGCACCCCACCATTCGCGCCTACCTTGCCGGCGGCGTGCCGGAGGTGATGCTCCACTTGCGAAAGATGGGCTTGCTGAGCCTCGATGTGCTCACTGTCACCGGCGAAAGCTTAGGGCGAACGCTGGACTGGTGGGAAAGTTCCGACCGGCGAAAGCGCCTGCGCGAGATCCTGCACCAGAACGACGGGATCGACCCCGACGACGTGATTATGTCTCCGGACAGGGCCCGCGATCGCGGCCTGACGGGCACGATCACTCTGCCGCAGGGCAACCTCGCCCCGGAAGGCTCGGTGATCAAGAGCACAGCCATCGACCGGTCTCTGCTGGATGCCGACGGCGTCTATCGCAAGACCGGTCCGGCCCGCGTCGTCATCGGCGAGCGAGCCGGCATCCAGGCGATCCGAACCGGCGCCGTCCGGCCGGGCGATATCCTGGCGGTGATCTGCGCGGGGCCTTTGGGCAGCGGCATGGAGGAAACGCTTCAGGTCACGGGCGCCTTGAAGAACCTCTCGTGGGGCAAGCACGTCGCCGTCATCACGGACGGCCGGTTCAGCGGCGTCAGCACCGGTGCGTGCATCGGCCACTTCGGCCCGGAGGCTCTCGCCGGCGGCCCCATCGGCAAGCTTCGCGATGGCGACACCATCCGGATCGTCATCGACTGCAGGCGCTTGGAAGGAACCGTCGATCTGATCGGCCAGGCCGATACGCCGGTGGAGAAACGGAGTCCGGAATTCGGCAGCCGCATCCTGGCCCAGCGTCAGCTTCGGCCTGACCTCGTGCCCTACTCCGACATGCCCGACGATACGCGATTATGGGCGGCCCTCCAGGCAATCAGCGGCGGCACCTGGGCCGGCTGCGTGTTCGACGTCGGTCAAATTCTCCGCACCCTGGAGGCCGGCCGGTGTAACCTTTAGAGGAGTTTATGATTTCTGATTTGCGATTTCTGATTTGAGAAGGCCGCCTGCGATCTTCAGATCACAAATCGTAAATCGTAAATCACAAATCAAAAGAGGATGAGCGTATGGATGACAACAAGGAGAAACTCTCCGGCGTCTTCGCCCCGGTCGTGACACCGTTTCAGGGAGACCAGCCGGACCTCGACGCCCTCGCCTTCAACCTGACGAAGCTTCGCCAGACCGATCTGACCGGCTACCTGGCTCTGGGCTCCAATGGCGAGGTCAAGAGCCTCACCGACAAGGAGCGGCTGCTGGTCCTGGAGGTCTTCGCACGGGAAAAAGGCGACAAAGTTGTGATGGTCGGCACCGGGTGCGAATCCACCAAGGAGACCATCGAGAAATGCCACGTCGCGGCACAGATGGGCTTCGACTATGTCAGCCTCCTGACGCCCCACTACCACGCCAAGCAGATGGACGGCCCCACGCTGCGGCGCTACTACGAGCGAGTCGCCGAGGCAGTCTCCGTGCCCGTGCTCCTGTACAACGCCCCGCAGTTCGCGGGCGGGGTCCAGATCCCCCCAAAGATCATCGTCGAGCTCTCGCACCATCCCAACATCGTCGGGATCAAGGACTCCTCGGCCGCCGGGCCGGGCCGGTTCCTCGCCGAGCTCGACCCCAACGACGACTTCTCCGTCCTCGCGGGGGGGATCAATTTCTTCTACACATCGCTCCACGAAGGGGCTACCGGCGGGGTTCTGTCTCTGGCGAACGCCCTGCCCGAGGCATGCACGGAGCTGTACGACCTGTTCACGCAAGGCATCTACGATCGCGCACGGGAGTTGAGCGCCCGCCTGATCCGGCTCAACCAGCCCATTTCCGGGGCCTGGGGCGTGGCCGGCGTCAAAGCGGCGATGGACCTCGTCGGCTTCCGGGGAGGCAGGCCCCGCGAGCCCCTGGCGCCGGTGCCCGCAGAGGCTGTGGCCCAGATCAGACAGGCGATGGTGAACGAAGGCTTTCCGATTTACGATTTATGATTTACGATTTTCGATTGATGATTTGGGAGCGTTGGACCGGCACATGCGCGGCCGTACACCGTGGGCGGCGTCCATCAAGAATTTGAAATTGTAAATCGTAAATCATAAATAGTAATTGTCTCGGGGTTGGAGTAATGCTGGTTTTAGGTGTTGACATTGGCACGACGAGCCTGAAGATGGGCGTGTTTCGCCCGAGCGGTGATGCGCTCCAGCCGGTGCGCCAATTCTCCCAAGCCTATGAGGTCAGCGTCTACAACGACGGCCTCTTCGCCGATATCGCCCAGCACAAGTGGAAAGAGGCATTCACCGCCGGCTGTCGGGCGATGGCGGATGTGATCGCCGATGTCGAGATCATCTCTCTCAGCGGCACAACGCCCGGCCTGACCGCGATGGACAAGACCGGCGAGGCCCTCTACCCCGCCATCCTCATGCTCGACCAGCGTTCGCACAAGCAGGCCCGCGAGATCATCGACACGGTCGGCCTGGCCCCCCTGCTGGAAATCACGGCGAACATGCCCGTCGCCGGCGGTTGCTCGCTGGCCAGTATCCTGTGGCTGCGGGACAACGCCCCCGACGTCTTCCGCAAGACGCACAAATTCGGGCACTCCAACACCTATTTCGCCCACTGGCTCACCGGCAAGTACGCCATAGACCCCTCCTCCGCCTCGCTCACGGCCCTGTACAACACGGCCCGCAACGACTGCACCTGGAATGAGGCCCTCGTCCGCACCTTCGGCCTGTCCCTGGACCAACTGCCGCCGCTCGTGCCCTCCCACCACAGCGTCGGCACCGTCCGCCCCCCGCTTGCCCGCGAGCTTGGACTCGCCAAGGAGCCGCAGGTCCTGATCGGGGGCAACGACGCCGTGCTGGCCGCCTACTCCGTCGGCGTCACCGAGCCGGGCCAAATCGTCAATGTCAACGGCACGTGCGAGATCAGCCTCGTCTGCCTGCCCAAGTGCCTGCCGTCGCGGGACTACAACATCCGGGCCCACGTCCTGCCGGACCGGTGGCTCACGCTGCACGTGATGAACGCCGGTGGCAAGGCCCTCGAATGGTTCAAGGGCCTGTTCTGCTCGGAAATGACCGACGAGGAGTTCTACAATGGTTTCGTTCCACGGGCCATCGACGCCTGGCTCGACCGCGTAGCCCAGCCGCCCTCGGCTGGGAAAAGGCCCCCCCCCGAGGGCGGGGGTGCTACAGAGGCGGGGGTGCCACAAGGCCCGACAGTGACCTATACCCCATTCCTCATGGGCTCCCGCTACAGCTTGGAGCCGCTCAAAGCCGAGCTGCTCGGCCTGACCCAGACCACGACCCGCGCGGAAATCCTGGCCGCCATCGTTCGCGGCCTGTGCCAATACCAAAGCAACCACCTCCGTGACATCGAGAGACACCTCCCACTCCAACGCACGATCCACCTCACCGGCGGCGCGGTGAGTCCCGCCCTGATCCGCGCCAAGCGAAAGTGGATGCGTGACGGCGACTACGTGCACGAGGAGGACTCCTCCGTCAAAGGCGCCGCCCTGCTGGCCAAGCTCTACCTGGAGCATCATTGAGCGTGTCCCGCGGAACTAGGCTTCCAAGCTGGCTACACGGGTTCGATCCCCGCCACCCGCTTTCTTTTGCGGTGCAGGGGAAGTGGCAATCCAATTCCCCGCCTACCTATTTTAACATACGGCGGGCGGGAGCGCAAGGGGTAAGGCGAAGAAATCTGTGGCGGAGGCGCGTCGGAAATGGGACAGAAATACCTTTGACAAAACCTATCGCCCCGGTAGGATCGATCGTGTTCTACAGGCGTCTTGTACAGCACTTGAAACGTCAGGGAAGCGTAATGCGGATCGATACAATGGATGTCAGGCAGACTTGAGGAGAGCAGACCTATTGCAGCCGTAATTCCCCTACGCCTTCTGTTCTGGAACATGGGTTCCAATGCTACTCCTGCGTTGGTCGGCACGCTGGCAGCAGAGTACAAGCCGGATGTAATCATTCTGGCTGAGTCGGCACATGGACTAGCAACCTTAGTTGAAGAGGTGAATGTACGCACGGGCCTGCTATACGGCATCCCGTTCCATTTGACGGATCGTATCCAGTTCCTGGTCAAGATGCCAAGTGCGCGTATTCAACCTCTCTACGATGACGGTGCGCATATGGCGATCAAGCATGTTCAACCAGTGCTTGGGCAGAACTTCATTTTGGCTGCCATTCATCTCCCAAGCAAGTTGTTCTTGAACACCGAGGAACAGGCAACACTCTGCTGCCGCTGGGTGAGCCATATCTGCGAAGCCGAAACGAAAATGGGACATCAACGAACAGTTGTCATCGGCGATCTGAACATGAATCCATTCGAAGCAGGGGTAGTCGGAGCGGAAGGACTCCACGCTGTATCAAGCCGTGCAGTTGCAGCCCGAAAAACACGGACTGTACTCAACGAAGAACGTCAGTTGTTCTATAACCCGATGTGGTCGATGATGGGTGATGCTATTGATCCACCAGGCACGTACTATTATGCGTCAAGCAAGCCAATTTCCTATTTCTGGAACACATTCGATCAAATCTTACTCCGGCCAGAGCTTGCGAGGCACTTTGCACCCGGTGACGCTATAGTAGTATCTTCGGCCGGCGGCGAATCACTTCTCAGTCCAGCGGGGATACCCAACAACAAGATATCCGACCATCTACCAATTATGGGGACAATACGACTGGAGATACAATAATGGGACCAGCAAACCTATGGGGCGCATCGGATTGGACAGTTCCAGAACGGACACCATCAAGCATACTGAAAGAACAGGCCACGACTCTCTCAGAAATGACGAAGGGTATTTTGAATGGCGACGTCCGGACTACCGTCAAGAATAACCAGTTTACCATGACCCTCTCTATCGTCGCACCGGCGATAAACAACTATACGTTCGACATCGTACGCGTCCAGCACGGCCTCGCACTATATCCGCTAAAGGTAGTGGCTGCGGGGAAGGAATACTCCGCACCTGGATGGATCGAGTGTCGAGACGAGGATGCATTCATAACGGAACTGACGACTATTCTTCAATCAGAGACAGTCCGTAAGGCGGTTGGCACGTTGATCGCGCAGAGTAAGAATGTATAAAGAACGGTTGACCGGCACATAATACCATTGCCTGGGACGAGCAAATAGAGACAGCCATCGATGGGACCCCGACGAAGAGGGATCCCAACCACCATACGTGGCGTTCGGGAACCATTGCCAATGGCTTTTCTATGGACACGCAACCAGCGGCAACCTGACGCTTGCCGCTGCCACCCGGACAATACAACTTCTCACCCACCCTCTATGGCTGGTACTCGTAGGCGCCCATGTCGGCGGCGCGGCCGGTGGGACGCGGGTTGCCGTCGTGGTCGATGTCCGGGGCCTCTTTGGTGCTGCCGGCGTCGATGGCGGGCGAGCCGGGCCGCAGGTGCAGGTCGCTCTTGGCCGAGTCCACAAAGAGCGGGTCGGCGTTGATGTTCCCCTCGCCCCAGACGACCGTCGAGTACTGGCCGGAGAGGGAGACACCCTGGCGGCCGCGCTGGATGTCACAGTACCGGACCGTAACGTGCGAGCCGCGGTCGGCGATCTGCGTGCTGGAGGTGTCCGCCAGAGTAATCGTCTGCGGGCAATCCCAGATGATGCAGTTGACGAGCGTGGCGGTGCCGCCGCCGGGATTGAGGCTGTACGGTGGGCCCCAGCGGCCCAGATCGAACAGCCGCACGGCGCGACCGCAGCGGATGATCGTGTTGTTGATCAGGGTCGCCGTGCAGGAATTCTCGACGGCGATGCCGCCGCTGGCGCAGCCGATGATGACGTTGTTGATCACGAGGGGCGAGCACTTGTCCCGCAGGACCAGGCCGTGATCGTTGCTCCCCATGATGATGTTCCCCTCGATGATCGCCGAGCACCGCGTGGGGTTGATCCGGTCATCGTACTCCGGCAGGTCGAACACGTTGTTGCGGATCACGCACGGCGGCGTGCTCTCGCCCCAAAGGTCCACGTCGTCGTTATCGCCGCTTTTGCCCTGAAAGTAGCAGTCCTCAACCAGGACGTGGGAATAGCGCGTGTGGACGCCCTGCCCAATGCCGAGGAACTTGCAGTGGGTGAAGTCGGCCGAGGCGTCGCCCGGATGGTTGGCATCGTCGGCGATGATGGCGAGCGCATCGCCCTCGGCGCCGGGGCCGTCTTTCGGCAGCTTCTGGAACGTGCAATCGTTGAAATCCAGATGGCAGGCCAGGGCCACAATCGCCTCATGGTAGTTCCTCGGCCCGGGCACGTAGTAGTCCTGGTGCTCGCCGACGCTGTCGGCGTACTCGACGATGCAGTGCTCGAACCGGCTGTCGGCCGCCTCGATGAACAGGAGCTGCTTCCAGGTCGTGCCGTCGCCGAGATGCGTAAAGCGGATCGGCTGGGCCTCGGTGCCCACCGCGGAGACCTGGCCCAGAATGGTGATCGAAGCACCCTTGTTCATCAGGACAAACGTGCCCGGCTCGATCTTCAATACCTTGCCGGCCGGGATTGTCACCTTACCGTCGACGATCCAAGCGTCGGAGAGCGTGACGTCCTCCTTCTGCTCACCCGCGATATGATTGGCGGGCGGCACATAGAGGATCTCGATCGATCCGGAATCCCATCTGGGAGGATCGCCCCTTCTGGGAGGATCGCCCCCGGTGGCCCATGCGGTGATGGCGTTTAGGCCGGGAGAGAGTGGGACCTCGGCTTGCCACGTTCCGTCGACCAGATTGCAGTCGACTGCCACCTGCTGGACCACAACCCACCAGGCCCCGGTCGCGCCCGCGAGTCCGGCCAGAGCCTCCGTGCGTCCGGTGAGAGTCACCGTGGGGGTCATCACGATGTACGTATTGCCGTTTCGGAGCGTGTCCGATTTCGTCCGCAGCGTGGGAATCAGCGAGAAGTCGGTGCTGGTCAGGGAGTTGTTGTGCCCTTCGATAGCCAGAACGTTCTTTCCCACGAGGAGCAGGGCGCCCGCCGTCCCCAGGTTGATCGTCTCCGGCGTACCGGCCTCATGCGAGATGGAGGCCAGCGTCTGGTACGTCGCCGCCCCGGCAGGCATGCCTCGCCGGGCCACTTCCTTGCCGTTGAGGCACGCGATGAAGCCGTCGTCGTAGTCAATCGTCAGCTCCACGGCGGCGTTGGGCGTCACCGAGGCAACCGAGAACTCCTTGCGGATATAGACGGTGGCGTAGCGGCCGAGCATATCGCTCAGGACCGTGGCGTCGTCGTTGTCGTCATAGCCGAACCCGGCCGGTCCCGTCTCCCAGCGGGAATCGTCGAAACTCGTCTGCCGCCAAGCATCCGCCGGCGTGCTGGGCGCCTGTTTGCCGCGAAAGAACCGCCAGGAAGCGCCCGCCGAAATGAGGTCTGCGCCGTCGGAGCCAACTTGCACCGTCATCGAGAGCCCCACCCCGCCAAACCACGACGCCACCCATAGGAAAACAACTGCCGGCCGGACATCGAAGCATTTCATACAACGATCCTCCACAGATCAACACGGTCCTCCGGGAACACCAATTCTTCCATTGTACCACAAGAACGAGACCCTCCGCAAGGTATTCCCGCAGGCCGGCGCACGCGCGGGGCGAGGACACAAAAGGCTTGACGCCGGGATACGAGATCGCCTACAGTACACCTGCAGGTCAGCAACACGAAAAGCCGTTGCGTCTGAAGGATTCAGCGACGCGCCGAACGGGACCCAGGGGGCAGAAGGATGCACGATAGGTTAGGAAGGCCGGGAATCGAGGAGTTGCGCATCCTGCGTTCGCGCGTGGCCCACCTCGAGCGAGCGAACGCGGAGCACCAACGGACCCCGGAGACCCTGCAGGCGAGCGAGGAGTACAAGCTGCTGCTCGTGGCGGAACAAGTCGCGCACGTCGGGAGTTACAGCCGGGACCTTCGTACCGATGCGATCCGGTGGTCCGACGAGACCTATCGGATCTTGGGCTACGAGCCGAGAGAAGTATCCCCTTCGTTCGAGTTCATCGCAGGTCACGTCCATCCGGAAGACCGGGCCAAGTTCCTCGAGGCCAACCGGGCCGTGGTCGAAGAGGACAAGCCGTACGACATCGAGTACCGGATCGTCCGCAAGGATGGCGCGATCCGGGCCGTGCGTTCCAGGGCCTCCGTGGAGCGTGATCCGGCGGGAAGGCCGGTCCGCATGCTCGGGGCACTCCAGGACATTACCGAGCGTGAGCAGACGGAAGAACAGTTGCGAGCCCTGTCGGCCCGTCACGAGGCGATCTTGGCGGAGGTCCCCGACATCATTGCCGAGGTGGACGCCAACAAGGTGTATACCTGGATAAACCAGGCAGGTCTGGAGTTCTTCGGCCCCGATGTCCTGGGCAAGGAAGCGGCATTCTACTTTGAGGGCGCGCAAGACACCTACAAGATCGTTGAGCCGTTGTTCAATGGTAGTCCGCGCGTGTTCTATCTCGAAAGCTGGCAGCGGCGGCGCGACGGCGAGAAACGCCTTCTGGCCTGGTGGTGCCGTGCGCTCGTCGATGCCGAGGGAAAGGTGACGGGCGCTTTGTCCACGGCCCGCGACATCACCGAGCGCAAGAAAGCGGAGGCGACGCTGCTCGCGAGCGAGACGCGCTATCGCACCATCTTCGAGCAGGCCGGTGACTACGTCCTGATGTTGGAGTTGGGGCCGGACGGGATTCCGGTCATCACGGATGCAAATGAGGCCGCCCTGCTCGCACACGGCTACTCGCGCGAGGAGTTGCTGGGCAAACCCATCTCGCTTCTCGATCCTGAGCTGACGCCTGAAACGAACGCCGAGAGGGTGCGCATCGCGAGAGAAGCGGGAGGTCTTTTCCCCGTGCGACACCGTCGCAAAGACGGATCGTTCTTCGATGCGGAGGTCCGAGCCAAAGCCCTTCCCCTGGGCGCGAAGACCGTGTTTCTGACCGTAGAGCGCGACATCACCGAACGCAAGCGGGCGGAGGAGGCGCTGCGAGAGAGTGAGTGTTTCTTCCGGGAATCGCAACGCGTTGCATTCATCGGCTCTTATCAAACCGACTTCACTGCCGGCCGATGGAAATCATCCGAAACTCTCGATCACATTTTTGGCATTGACAAGCGCTATGACCGGAGCGTTCAAGGATGGTTGGAGATTGTACATCCGGATGACCGCGAAATGATGGGCCAGTACTTAAAGGACGAAGTCATTGGGAAGCGTAAACTATTCGACAAGGAATACAGGATTATACGAAAGTCCGATGGTGAGACCCGATGGGTGCATGGTTTGGGTCGAGTCGATTTTGATGCACAAGGCAATCTTCTCTCAATGATCGGGACCATTCAGGACGTCACCGAGCGCAAGCGGATGGAGGAGGCTTTGCGGAAAGAGACCGCCATAGCCCAAACGTTCATGGATGCATTGCCATGTGTTGCCCTGCTGCTCAAGCCCGGGACCCGAGAGATCGTCGCTCTGAACAAGGCCGCCCGGGAAGCGGGAGCTCAGTTGGGCGCCACCTGCTTCGGGAGCTGGCCGAAGTTCGACAAGGCCTGCTGGTTCTGCCGGGCTCCGCAAGCGTGGGAGACCGGGACGCCGCAAACGCTCGAGGTGGAGGCCCTCGGGACAGTCTGGGAGGCCCACTGGGTCCCCGTCACGAAGGAACTCTACCTGCATTACGCCCTGGATATCACCGAGCACAAGCGGGCGGAGGACGCGCTGCGGCAGGCAAAAGAGTACGCCGAAACGCTCATCCAGACGGCAAATGTGATGATTGTCGGGTTGGATACCGCTGGAAACGTGACCGTGTTCAACGACGCCGCTGAGACAATCTGCGGTTATACGCGCGCGGAGTTGGAGGGCAAGAACTGGTTTGAGGTTCTGGTACCCAAAGACAAGTATCCCTATGTCTGGAAGGAGTTTACCCGGCTGTTGGAAGGTGGGCTGCCCAAGACGTTTGAGAATCCTATCCTTACCAAGTCCGGCGAGGAGCGGCACATCTCGTGGCAGAACAGCGAGTTGTTCGAGAAAGGCGGCATTGCCGGGACGATCTCCTTCGGCGTTGACGTCACCGAGCGCAAGCGAGCGGAGAAGAGACTGCAGGAGAGCGAGGAGAAATACCGTGCATTGTTTGACAACAGCACCGACGGGATTGTCGTACATCAACTAACCCCAGACGGATCCCCCGGGCGTTTCCTTGCGGCAAATGATGCCCTCTGCAAGATGCTTGGATACTCCCGCGAGGAGATGCTCGTCTTATCGCCTCGCGAGCTCGATTCACCGGCATGGGCCCAAACTGCGGTATTGGATGCGGCGCAATTGAAAGCCCAAGGACGCACCCGGTTAGAGATTGAAATGAAGCGCAAAGACGGGCGCATGGTCCCGGTGGAAATCAATGCTTGCCTTGTCGTACTGAACGGGGAAACGGCAATTCTCTCCAATGTTCGTGACATCACCGAGCGCAAGCGGGCACAGATGGAGGTCCAGCGCCATCAGGAAGAGCTGCGGCGCGTCTCGCGGTTGAGCACGTTGGGCGAGATGGCCTCGGGATTCGCGCACGAGCTGAATCAGCCGCTGTCGGCCATCCTGAGCTATGTCAGCGCTTCGCAACGATCGATCCAGGCGCAGGATACGGATTCGGAGCGACTGATAAAGAACCTCGATCAAGTGGTCTCGCAAGCCAAACGGGCCGGCGAGATCATCAAGCGGGTGCGAGCGTTCGCCCAGCGGCGGCCGGTACGCGTCAGTACGATCGACGTCAATGAGATCGTCCGGGAGGTCCTCGCGTTCGTTCGCTCCGACGTGGTCCACAAAGAGGTCGAGGTGGCCCTGGAGCTGGGTGAAGGCTTGCCCCTGGTGCCGGCCGACGCGATCCAACTGCAGCAGGTCCTGGTGAATCTCGTGCGCAACGCCATCGAGGCGATGGAGACGACGGAGCCGCAGGATCGCCGGCTGACGATACGGACAAGCCTCGCGGCGCCGGGCACGGTCAAGGTGGCGGTGTCCGACAGGGGCGTGGGGCTGGATCCCGCCGTGTTGCCCCTGCTCTTCAATCCGTTCTTCACGACCAAGGCCCAGGGCCTGGGCGTCGGCCTGGCGATCTCCCGCTCCATTGTGGAGATGCACAAGGGACAGCTTTGGGCGGAACCCGGCCGCGGGCGGGGCTGCACGTTCGCCTTCACCCTGCCCACAGGGCAGCACAATCACAAGGAACACCACGTAGACGTGCCACCGGATGGGACATCGTATCATAAAAACGGACAACATGACATAGGAGAGGACGACCATGCTTGAGCTTGAACCGACTGTCTTTATTGTGGATGACGAGGAGGCCGTCCGAGGTGGACTCGCGGAACTGGTCCGCACCATCAAACTGAACGTCGAAACATTTGCCACGGGTCAGGAGTTCCTGGAGGCCTACGACCCGTCGCGGCCGGGGTGTCTGCTGCTCGACGTCCGCCTGCCGGGCAAGAGCGGCCTGCGGCTTCAGGATGAGATGATCGCCCGGGGAATCACCCTGCCGATCATCTTCATCTCCGGCCACGCGGACCTGCCGATGGCCGTCGATTCCATGAAGAAGGGCGCGTTCGACTTCATGGAGAAGCCGGTGGGCGACCAGGTGCTGCTGGACCGCATCAACGCCGCCCTGGCCGAAGACCAGCGACGCCGGGAAACAAACGGCGAGGTCGAGGCGTTCCAGAAAGAGCTGGGCCTGTTGACCGCGCGGGAGCATGAGGTCCTCGACCTGCTCAAGGCCGGCCAATCCACGAACGCGATTGCCGAGGCCCTGGGCATCACCCAGAAGACCGCCCAGGTCCACCGGACCCGGGTTCTCGAGAAGCTGCACGTCGACTCGGTGCCGGCGCTCCTGACCGCGCTGCACCGAGTCAACATGATGTAGGCCGGCCGCAGCTCAACAAGACGCCCGCCGCCGGACGAGCACACACGCCACCCCGCGTGCGCGTGTTGCGTTGAATGTCTGTACCCGCCTGCGGAGGGGTTCGGTCAACGGGGGTTTTTGCCGTCACCGTACGCCGCTACGCTACGCACATACGACAAACCGCAATACCAGTGAGCGCACCCGCACATCGCCCCAGGAATAATCTCGTTACGCCAACTCCTTAATCCGCCGACTCTCGCCTACATGATGCCGGCCGTCGAGGCAGTGGCCGCCGGGAGTCTTTTCTTACACTGGTTAAGGAGTCCGTCATGGCTGCGACCGCAACACAAGATCACACGGAGAGGCAGGCGATGCAGGAGAAGGAGGGCAAGTACCTGACCTTCGCCCTCGCCCGCGAGGAGTACGGCCTGGAGATATTGAAGGTCCGCGAGATCATCGGCTATATCGATGTCACGGCGGTGCCTCGGACGCCCCCTTACGTCAAAGGGGTCATTAATCTGCGGGGCCAGGTGATTCCCGTGCTGGACCTGCGCACCAAGTTCGGCATGGAGACCGCCGAGGTCACGGAACAGACCTGCATCATCGTCGTCGAGATCACCCAGTCCGGCCGCAAGTTCAACACCGGCATTGTCGTGGATCGCGTCCAGGAGGTCCTGGACATCGCCGGCAGCGACATCGAGGAAGCCCCCCAGTTCGGCGCCTCCGTGGACACCGATTTCATCCTCGGCATGGGCAAAATCGGCGAGTCCGTCAAGATCCTGCTCGACATCGACAAGGTCCTGGTGGGGACCGATTCTCTGGCCGCGGCCGCACTGCAGGATATGTCCAAAATGCAAGACTAACGTGATGAAAAGGAGCCCCAAAATGATCCGAATCCGCACGATTCTCGTATTCGCGGTCTTGGCCTCCCTGACGAGCGCCTGTCGCGGAGAGGACCGCCTGGAACAGAGGCTGGCGAAGCTGGAAGCGGCGACGGAGCCCAATGAGGCCCTCGCGGCAAAAGTCCGGAGCATGGCGGCAGAGCTGGGGACCCTGCGGGCGGAACTGACGAAGATCAAGACCGAATCGGCCGCCGGGGCAAAGCCCGAGGAGATCGGCAAAACCGCGGACAAGGCTCCGGCGGAGAAGAAATCGATGCTCGGGGAGCTGCCCGACTGGGTGAAGAAAGTCAAGCTCTCCGGCGACCTCCGCTATCGCTATGAGTACATCGATGACGAGAGCAAGACGGCGGCACGGAACCGCAACCGTATTCGGGCGCGCCTCGGTCTCAATGCCAAGGTAAGCGACGAATGGAACCTGGGGTTCCGCCTCGCCACGGGCGAAGGGACCCAAGGGGGCGACCCGGTCTCCACGAATCAGACCCTGGGCGGGTCCTGGAGCCGGCGGCCGTTCTGGCTCGACCTGGCCTTTCTCAATTACCAGCCGCAGTGGGCCAAAGGCATGGATGTCTTCGCCGGCAAAATCGAGTTTCCCTTCTACCGGCCGGCCAAGAACCAGTTGATCTGGGACCCCGATCTGTCGCCGGAAGGCGGCGCGCTCCTCTACAGTATACCGCTGGGTGAAAAGACCAGCGTCAACCTGGGCGCCGGCGGATTCTGGGTCGTCGAGAGAATCACCGACGTCGACACGTCGTTCTGGGGCGCGCAGGCCTACGTGAAGCAGCAGATCAGCGGACCGGCCTACGTCCTCGGCGGCGCCAGTGGCTACTGGTACGGCCGCCTCCGGGGGCAGCCGGCCTTGTCCCTGCAATGGCAGTCGCCCACGAGCAATTTCTTCGGCAATTCCAATGCCGGGGGCCTCTTCACCAGCGAGTATAACCTGTTCGAAGTGTTCGGTGAGATCGGCACTCAGATCGGGAAGATCCCCGTGGCGGCGTTCGGAGACTATGTCGTGAACACCGCGGCCGTCAACAAGAGCCAGGACACCGGCTGGATGATCGGGGCCACGCTCAACAAGGCTAAGGACCCCGGTTCGTGGCAATTCGATTACGACTACCGGGACATTCAGGCCGACGCCGTGGTCGGACAGTTCAACGATTCCGACTTCGTCGGCGGCGGCACCGGCGGCCGGGGCCATCGGTTCGGCTTCAGCTACGTCCTTACCAACAACATCGTGCCCAGTCTGACGTACTATGTCAACCAGTACGAGGGACGCAACAACAACGTCGACTACAACCGGCTGCAAGCCGACATCGTAGCCAAGTTCTAAGAGTGTGGCCATGCCCCGGAGAACGGGGGTCATGGTACTGCAACGATAAGAAAGGTCCAGTGGTTCAGGAGAATTCATCATGTTCAGCAAACTCAGATTGTCAGTGAAATGGCCCCTGTTGCTCTTGGCCCTGGTCGCAACGAACTGCGTTGGGACGGCCGTATCCTTCGCGGCGGCGCCGTCCCCCGAGGAGGCCTTGGCCGC
>Ga0315286_10001622_pt1 | contig 20437 bp, 5 predicted proteins | sample YL17G10_0_MG_FD_205038 | JGI IMG/M metagenome (GOLD analysis project Ga0315286, IMG submission 205038) | Sediment microbial communities from Yellowstone Lake, YNP, Wyoming, USA - YL17G10_0 | ecosystem: Environmental > Aquatic > Freshwater > Lake > Sediment | place: USA: Wyoming | collected... | reverse complement strand
AGCGCGGCCTGATCGTAGGCCAAGCTGCGCGGATCGCTGACGTTGTACGTAACGCTGTCCCCGCTCCGCTCCGGCGTCATCCCGTGAACGAGGTACGCCCCATCGACGGGCAGCCGTACGGCCTCCTCCAGCCACGCCACCTGACCGTCGACGACGAGGGAGACGAAGCCGGCGAGAGTCGCCGCAAGACCGCTGCGAACTTCCGCGTTGGCCTCGAGGAACTGCATCTCGCGCGCCAGCGTCCAACCCAGCGCGGCGGGCGTGATGTCGTCGGCTTTGTCGATGAATCCCTCTCCGCGATTCAGGATCGGGACGCCGCCCGAGGATGGCAGGAAGATGGGCGCAGCCAAGCTTGGCGCACCGGGCAACCCGGCGGCCTCGGCGAGAGCCTCCAGCCGCTCGCTCGACGTTTCGGCTCCGTTCCAGATCGGCGCGAGCGAGAAGGGGACGCCGAGACCTGATTCGCCGAGCAGAATTCCAAGATTGGCGAGCGACGCCGCCCGCGCGTCGGCCTCCGCGGTCCCGAGGCCGCCCTGGTCGGCAAGGTCCTCCAGAGCGACGGCGAGCCGCATGGCTTGGTCGGTGCGGTACGTGACGGTCGTCGAACGGAGCGCGGCGCCTCGCGCGTCGTCGGCCGTGCCAAGCATCACGTCGGCGCAGGCTTCCCGCGTCGGCCGCGCCTCACCCGCAGCGTTCGTGTACGTCAGCGTCGCGCAGTTGGTGAGCGTTTCCCCGAGGCCACGACCGTCGTCGACGCGAACGTCGATCGTCCACGAGCGCGTTTCGCCGGGAGCGAGGCGATCAAACGTCCAGCGCAGCGCGCGTCCGTCGACCGCCGTGGCGGTGGGGCTCGTGCCCACCAGGCTCACGCCCTCGGGCAGGAGGTCGTCGAGCGTGAGTCCCAGGAACGTCTCGTCCGTCGGGTTCTCGACCTCGACCGTGTACCGCACGAAGTCGCCGGCTCGCGTCCACGAGAGGCCGCCGAACGGCGACACCGGTTCGAGACACACGCGGCGATCGAACACCGGAGCGAACAGGCGCTCGCGCCCCTCTTCGTCAAGCGTACGGGCGGGGATTTGCAGATCGACCGCGTCGAGCGCTCGGTCGATGTGACGAGCGAGGTGGGACGCCAGAACCTGAGCCTCCGCGGGGTCGAGGAATCGCATTGCCTGCGGCACGACGTTCACGACCATCGCCAAGTCCAGCGGCGTCATGCACCACACCACGCGGTCGAGGAGACTCACGTAGACTTCGGCTTCCGGATCCCAGAACCGGCTGTCAAACGAGAGAAGCGCTGGCCGAATCTCCGTGGATGCACTCCCAAGGACTCGGTCGGCGGCGAGAAGGGCACGAAGGGCCCCCAGCTGTCCGGTCAGCGTCGGCGCCGAGCACGTCAGATCCACCTGATCCGCGATCCAGAGATCGCGGGTGCCGCCGCTTCCGTCCCACAGCGCGCCTCGCAGGAACGAGACCTCGTCTGCAAGCAGGGCGCGAGCGCGACTTGCCAGCCGGTGACCGGGGCCAAACGTGGCAATCGCTTTCTCGAGTGCCTCGGCGGCGAGTCCAAGGGTTGTTGCCGAGACTTCGTCGCCCGGAACCCACGTCGTCCCAAGCGGCGTGGCAAGATCGGCCAGAGCACGCTCGAGCGGCCGCAGGTGCGCGACCTCCAAGGTCCCGAGAACAATGTCCGCAAGCGCCTCGGCGCGAGCGGCGAGAGTCTCCGCGTCCGCCGACTGGATAGCGACAAGATCGGTGGCCAATGCATTCCCGAGGAGGGAGTACGTCTCGGCCAATCCGAGGAGGAGCGAGATCTGATCGAAGAGGACGCTCGTTCGGTCCGTGACGACCATCTGCACATTCCCCGCACCGAGGCGCGCGGCGAACGCGTGCGGCACGTACGACGTGCCGCCGGGCCCCACGAGCACGAGCTCCTCGAGAACCTCAAGCTTCCCAACGATCGACGCCGCGAGCACGCGCCCCGCAAGGTCGTCGTCCGCGTCGCGGTTCGCCTTCGCCGCGAGTTGCGCGACCTCCTGGGCTTCGCGCAGGAGCGTCATCCCGAGAGCCGAAGGCACGATCCGCGTGTCAAACGAGGCCGGATCCCACGCGAGATCGGCCGCGTCGCCGTCAGCTAGTGCCGGGTCGCCGGCGAAGTACGGCACAACGATCGGGTCCATCGTCGCTTGCGATCCGACGTCGGCGGCGACGTCCGCCACGACGTCCGCCAACGACGCGTAGGCGTCGAACGGCACCCCGAGCCCGGAGTGGAAGTCCGCCGCGGCGAGGTTCGCGTCCGCGTCATCCTCGCGCCCCAGCCCGGACGCTTGCAGGACGTACGAGGCGTACATGGCAATGTCTGTCTGGTACCACGGATCGTGCGGTAGGGCGCGCAGGCCGCTGCACGAGCCGTCGGCAGCGATGTCCACCAAGCACAGCGAGCGCTGCAGCACCGGAGAGAGGAGCACGCCGTCGCCGACCGTGATGCCGGACAGAGCCCCGCGCCCGGCGTTCGTGACGACGTTCGTCGTCGACGCCAACTCGGCGTTGTCGAGCTCAAGCGCCGCGTCGTCGAGCACGCTGCGAGCGAACGCGGCCAGCCGCCGCATGACCAGGGCGCCGCGCTCGGGCTCGCTCTCCGCGGCCAACTCGCGCAACGCCGCGACGGCAAGCCCCATGTCCAGAGCCGTGGTGCAGGGCATCACGCCTTCGTCCGCCGGCAGACGATAGAGCCCGAAACCCACGACGTCGCCCCACGCCGCGCGCTCGAGGAAGTCGAACGTCCGGTCGGCGCGCTCGCGATCGCCCGCGGCCAGCAGGCCGTAGATACCGGCGAACTGGGCGGCCAACTCGGTGGGCACGCCGGCCGTCGAGGAGAGCTCGGCGAAACGTCCGTCCGGTCCTTGACGGGCAATGAGCTGCGCGATCGCTGCGGCCTGGATCCGAGACAGCTCCTGGTCGAGATCCAAGGCCAACGGCCGCGCCTCGCGAATCGCGACGAGGAGGAGCCCAAGGTCGACCGTCGAGGCGTCCGCCGCGGCCGGAGACCGGCCAACAAACTGCCCATCGGCGGTCAGGTGGTACGCCGCGATGGCGCCTGTAGCTTGTTCGAGGAGGATTCTCGCCTCGGACTCGAGGCAGAGAGCAAGTTCTCGTTCGCTCTCTGGCCACGCGGCACGGGTCGTCTCGACAAACGACAGGACGCGCGCAGCGCCCCACAGGAGGGACGTTTGGTCGAACAGGAGGCTCGATCCATCCACGAGATCGAACTCGCCCGCGTTCGCCGTCCTCCCGTAGGCGTGGGGAACGTACGCCGCCTGCCCATCTAGCCGCAGCGTCAGATCCCGGTCGAGGGCGACGAGCTTGTTCGCCAGTAGCTCCGCGAGGACCCAACCCACATAGCGTTCGGCGGGTTGGCTCGATGCGAGGAAGGAGTCGGCCGCCTGGGCTTGCCGCACGAGGCTCATGCCGAGGCTGCTTCCAACGACTCCCTCGTCGAGAATTCTCCAGGTGCCACACGCGCCCCAGGCGGTGTCACGCGCGGAAATGTACACCGGCTCTCCGCCGGCGTACTCAAGGTAAATCCACGTGCCGTCAGGGACGAGGTCGCTCGCCGACACCCCGGCGAGTCGACCGAGCTCGGCCAGCCTGCGGGCCGCCGCCTCGTCCGCGCTCACCCGCTCCTCGGCCGCCGCGGCCACGATCCGCGGCCCCTCGATGAGGCCGACGCCAACGGAGGACAGGACGTCCACCTGCAGGAGGTTGCTGACCGCGTACCGATCGAGGTCCGTGCGGACCGTTCTCGCCCACGTTGGAAGGAGCGTGTCGGGGAAGACGTCGCCGGCCGCGGCGCCCGCGGCAAACGCCGCAAACTCGGAGGCCGCAAGCATGGCGATGTCCGTCTGGAACCAAATGCGATCGACGACCGTCGCTGTCCCGCGGCACGGTCCCGCCCCGAGGGTCTCGGCGCTCTTTCGTAGGATAGGGACGTTGATCGATCCGCCCGCGCCCTCGAAGATCGAGGATCGGCCGCGGATAGAGGCCGACGAAGAGTCGTCCGCGTCGGTATCTGATGGGACAAGCGATCGCTGGTCGGCCGGAATCGGCGCCCCCGTCTGATCGAACCCGGTCGCCGCCATGACGTTCACGTAGAGACGCCCATCGATGATCGGTCCGACGACGAGCGCATCGAACCGCACCACCGCGCGCTCGCGCGTGGCGAGCGTCGCCCCGAGGCCGAACAGCAGGCCTCCCGGAGCCGGGACCGGGTCGGCGGCCGAGAAGTCGCTCGGCGAAGACGCGACCGTCGATCCGAGGACGACGTCGAATTCGTAAGGCAGGGCGTCGGTCACGTCGACGTTGAACGCCACCGCGGGGCCGACGTTCGTGACGACCAGCTCGTAGCTCACGATGTCGCCAACCTCGACTCTCCCATCGACGCTTGGCCGGCCGCCGCGGAAGACGGCGACGATGTCCTTCTGCGTCACGAGCGCCGGGGCGTCGGCGACGCCGGTGAGATCGACGGTATCCCGGTCGTCGAAGTCCGTGTCGCGCGAAACGGCCCCGGCGTTGTTCGGCGGAATCGGAGCCGAGCCGCCATCCAGTCCATCGGCCGTGAGGACGTTGCGATACGTCGCGCCCGGGCTCACCGGACCGTCCACGACGGCGAGGAAGCGAAGCACGAGCGTGTCGCCGGCCGCGAGCTTGGCCTGCGTCGTCCACCACAGGGTCGGCCCAGGCGCGCCCAGCGGATCCACGGCCAGCGTCCCGAGGAGGAGCGGCCACGCGCACGTCGTCGTCCCCGCCACGCACGCGAGCGGCGGCGGCAAGTCGTCGTGCACGTCCACGGCGTAGGCCGTGCCCAACCCAACGTTCGTCACGACCAACTCAAAGGTGATCACGTCGCCTGTCTCGATCGTCGTGACGGGACCGAGCGAGAGGCCAGCACGCACGACGTCGACGATGCGCTTATCGGTGACGAGCGCTGGCTCCGCGGCCACGACGCTGAGCTCGCTCGAATCGTCGAAGTCGTCGTCTTCGGGGACGAGCGCGCTCGAGTCCGGAGGAATCGGCGCGCCAGCCCCGTCCAGGCCAGACGCGGTGAACGCGTTCGTGTAGAGGCTTCCCTGCACTACGGAGCTCGGCACTTCGGCCTCGAAGCGAACGATAAGCTCCTCGCCCGTGCCGAGTTGCGCGGCCAGCGACCACGTGAGAGTCGGACCCGGCATGCCGTCGGGATCGGCCGTCGAGGATCCGCCCGGCCACGTGGCGACGGTCGCGCCTCGATAGGTGAAACCGCTCGGCAGCTCGTCGCGGACGGAAACGTTGAAGGCTGGACCTGGACCGACGTTTCGCGCAACGAGGACGTACGTCAAGATATCGCCGGGCTCGACCGCGCCGGTCACGACGGCCTTCCCGTCGCGAACGATTCGATCGATCCGCTTCTCGGTGACGAGCGCCGGCGCCCCGACGCGCACAGACGCGATACCCGTGTCGTCGGCGTCGGAATCCTCGACGTCGTCATCCGAGGTATCGCCAAGCGCCGGATTGGCGCCGGGGATGGGAGTCCCCGCTCCATCCACTCCTGAAGCTGTGGCGGAGTTCGTCGACGGAACCGACGGCACGGCGCTCGGCGTGACGCGAGCGGCGTACGTGGCGGTCAGCGTCGCCCCGCCGGCGATCGTCGCGCCGATCGCCGTCGAGAACCCCGTCATCCCATCCGCGAGTCCGAGGGAGCCGTTCGCCGTCGGAGCTCCGACGGCGAACGTCCCCGCTCCGTAGGGACTCGACGTGTCCACGACCAGCCCGGTCGGCAGGGTCTCGACGAGGTCCACGTCGTAGGCCGTCCCCAGGCCGACGTTGCGGACCGTCACGCGATAGACGATGACGTCCCCATACAGCACGGGATCCACAACGCCAAGCGACGCCCCGCCGCGCCGCACGTCGGCGACCACCTTGTTAACGGAGAGGGCCGGGCAGGTCGGCGTGTAGCTTGTCGCCGCCGTGTTGTCGTTCTCCCGACACTCGCAGATCGCGCCGCCCGAGTCAATCGTCGCCGAGAGTTGGTACGAGCAGGACGAGCAGCCAATCGGCCAGCCGCTGAACGTGAGCACCTGGGAACCGCCGGCAGCGAGCGGCAGAGTCCCCCCGAGGCTGGTGAAGGTGCCGCCGCCCGACCATCCCGTCGTCGACTCGGAGAACGTGATCGAGAAGTCCGTCGTGACGGCGCCGGTTCCCGTATTGCGCACCGTGAGCAGCACGCGTCCGTTCGCAATTCCGTCGCTCGCGCACGTGAACTGCGGGCTGATGTCGGACGCGGAGATCGAGAGATCGGGAACCAGGATGGTCGCTGTTCGCGTGACCGAACCGCCACTGCTCGTGCACGAGTACTCGGTCGTTGTGTTGGGGTCCCCGTCGAGCGCCGACGCGGCGCAGCCCCAGGAAGTCACCGCGGTGCTCGTTCGACGCGCGACCGCGCAGTCGTTGGGCGGCGCGGCGAGGCGCGCCGTCATCGTCACGCTCTGCGACCCTGCGGCCGCGAGAGGTCCGAATTCCCATCCCCACTGCAGAGGATTCGCGCCGATCTGCGTCCCGCCGGACACGCGGACAAGGTCCGCGCCAAGCGTGTCAAGGATGCGGACGAAGCCGGCGGTCGCTGCGCCGGTGTTCGTCACCGTGATTGTCCACGTCACGGTGCTCGACGGGTTCGCACAGTCGAGGGTCGCCGTGGACGGCGTCATCGTGACGGACAGGGTCGGCGCCGAGGCCGAGAGCGACGGCGACGACGTCGCGTCGTACTGCGTCACGCCGCAGCAGTCGTAGTAGTAGACGTCCACGGGTGCCGGCGCCGTGGTGCGATAGCACGCGGCGTCCACCTGGAAGCGGACGGCCACCGAACTACTGGCGGGAATCGACGCGCACAGATCGTTGCCCGTCCCGGTCGCGGTGAGGTTGTACCAGGTGAGAACCTGGCCGGCCTGCTGCGGGTTCGCTGCGGGAGTGAAGCCGCTGCCGCAGTTGACCTCCGTGGTGCCGGCACGGTAGGAGAGCCCCGCGGGCAACGTCAATCGAACGTCCGGGTTGTAGGCGGGCACCGACGTGCTCGAGTTCGACAAGGTCAGCGTAAGCGTCTTCTGCGTCTCGCACGATCCGATGGAGCCGGGCGACATGGATGCCGCCGCGGTCACGGTCGCCGCCCGCGTGGCCATCGCCGACGCCGTGGCGACCGTGGACGAGAGGCAGTCGGGCGTCGTGGCCGAATTCCCGTCCGGCCCGCACGCCCAGTAGGCCTTGACGGAATTCGTCAGGACATCGCAGCTCCCCGGACCGCTCGTGGAGTGCGCCTTGATTGACAGCACGGCCGTGGCGTCCACACCGAGGTTCAGGATCTCCCACGTGGTCACTTGGCCGGAGTTGGCGCCTCCGTCCGCTCCCCCCGTCGAGAGCGCGTAGGTGAGCCCCGCGCCGAGCGTCTCTTCGACCCACACCGCCGTCGCCACGGCCGGCCCGCTGTTCGTGACGCGGATCTCCCACGTCACGTCGCCACCGCAGGGAATCGACTGCCCGGCGGCCGGCGAGGTCTGGCTCGTCACGAGCGTCAGCGTCGGTTTCCTCGTCACGAGCGCAAACGTCCCGACGGCCGAGGTGAACGACTGCCCGCACGGGTTCTCGTAGCCCGTCTGCACTTGGAGGTTGCCCCCGCTGAAGCTGCAACTCGCCGAAACGTCGAAGCGAATCTCGATCGTGACGCCCGACGCAACCGCCGCGAGGGCGGCGACCTGCGTCGAATTCCACGTGAGCGTTGGACCCGGGATCCCTGTTGGAGTCCCAGTGGGGAGCCAACCTCCCGCTCCGATGCGGACCTCCGGGTTCCCCACGTACACCAATCCGGTCGGGAGGGTGGCGGTCGCCACGAGGTCGTAGGCCGTGGCGACTCCAGCGCTGCGCAGCGTGATGGTCGCCTTCTCCGTCGTGCAGGCGTCGACGGGCGTCGGAGCGAACGACGTCGACACGACGTTGGCCGGCGCCACCAGCACATACGAGCTGTCAGAGCGCGTCGGCTGGCACACGTCGCCGCCGCATCCCCAACCGACGGTGGCCAAGTTCGTCATGCCGTGACAGGCGACCAGATTCGCCGTGAACGTGATCACGGGGCGCTCTCCGGGGGCGATCCGCTCGAACAGGAACGAGGCGCCGTTGATCACGCCGCCCGTGTGGTTCAGGTTCGCTTGGGTTGTCAAGGCACCGGAGTAGCCGGACGCCGACGACGACGCGTAGGCGAGTCCGCTGCCAAGGACATCGTCGACGTAGACGCTATACGCCGTGCCGTTCGAGGCATTGTAGAGCTCGATCCGCCACGTCACGGATCGCAGGGCCGTGTACACGACCTCGGGCGTCATGGTGATGTGGATATCGCCACTCAAGCGGAGGGACGAGGACGCCGACGTCGACGTCGAGCAGGTGTCGTTGTAGACGGCGTCGTCTTTGCAGCGGTCGTCGAAGAAGCCCTGCGCCGCGAGCCCGATGAGCGGCCCGCCGCAGCGAGTCGTCACCGGAACCGTCAGGCTGGCCGACGCTCCGGAAGCAGCGAAGCCGTCGGCGAATCGCCACTCAACCGTGTTCGATCCGATGATGGCCGGCTCGCTCGGAGTTACGCCGCTCCACTTTACGCTGGCGAGGTCGGCGACGTTGACGATCACGCCTGCCGTCCCCGTAAGGACGAGCCGGACGTCGTAGGGTTGCGCCGTGGTCGAGGTGCGATGGAGAGTGATCGTCACGGGGTACGTGGCGCAGTCCTCCTGAATCGTCGGGACCCCCAAGATGCCGACGCTCATCGCCGGCGCCTCGAAGGTCAGGAACTCCGTGTCGTACCTCTCGGTGCAGTCTCCTATCGAGCCGAGCACATGGTACTCCCAGACCAGATAGCTGGACGACCCGCCGCAAGCGGGCTGGCTTGCGCTCGTCGCCATCATCTGGAAGGTGTACGTGAGCGTGTGGTTGCGGACCGGGCGAGGATCAGACACGATGAACTGGACCGTGTCCGTCCCGTCAATGACGCTACCCGACGGCAGTTGTTGAGGAGATTCAGCGTCGATCGTCACCCAGGCGCTGTTCGGGACGTAGGCGAGTCCATTGGGCTTGAAGACGTAGTAGGTAAAGCCGCTGAAGGGGACTCCGTCAAGGGTATCGACATTGTCGAACTGATGGGCATCGGTGAACGTGACCGGGGTGCCGCAACGTTCGAGCGCCGAGGAGGGCGAGAACGTGAGGCTGGAGGTGTAGAGCTGTTCGCAGGTGATTGCTGTGGTCACGGTGCTCGAGGCGGTGAGATCGCACCCGCAGCAACTCGTGGCTCGCGCGGTGACCGTATTCGCTTGCGTGGTGTGGCAGTAGCCGCAACTGGCCGGGATCTGGAGAGTCACTGACTTCGAGAAGGCGACTCCCGGGCCGAAGGCCCAGACGATCACTCCGCCCGTCCCTCCGGTCCCTGCAGTCCAGGTCCCGTCTCCCGCATTGGTCACGGTGAATCCGGCTGGGACGTAGTCCGTCACCGTGATGGGGCTCGTGGTTCCCGGACCCGGACCGCAGGAAGTCGGGCCGGAGTAGTTCGCGGTGATGTTGTACGTCACGAGCGACCCGAAGTGGGCGATCGACGGGCCGGTCTTGGAGACGGAGAGGGTCGGCGCCGTGGTGGCGCCGATGCTGCCGTATTGCGGACTGGCGAGGTGCGTAACGCCGCAGTCGTTCTTGTAGTCGAGGGTAAAGAGCGGAGTCCCGCTCGGCGAGGTCGAGCACCAGAGTCCGGTGTAGGTCACATTGAAGGTCAAGGTGTGCGTGTACGCCAAGGCCGGCGGCAGCGGGGCGGGGATGTCGGGAAGGTCAAAGTGGGCCAAGGCTACGTCGTAGGTTGCACCGACCACACTTGAAACAACGAGCGACGAACCGAGGTTCGCACCCAGCGACCCATCGTGCGCCGTGCCATCGCCCGAGTTCGTGATCGGAATCGAGACCGTGGTCGTGGCAGCGCAGTAGGGGATCGTGATCGTCGGCGCGGAGAACGTGAGGAACGGAAGCCGCTCGATGAACGTGACCGACGAGACTGGGGCGCTCCCACAATCGCCCAGATCCGTCACCGTATTGCCGCAGACTGGCCCACCGCTGCAGCCGAACCTTCCGTCAAGACGATTGTCGAGCCCCGTGCAGGCGACGACGCGAGCGACGAGGGTGATGACGACCGAGCTGTCGGGGTTGAGGTCGACCAACGCGGGGATCTCGAGCGGCGACCACGTGATCGTCTGGCCGACGACCTGTCCGGCAGGAGTCGCGGAGACGAACTGGAGTCCGGAGCCGAGGGTATCGGTGGCGACGACGTTCTTGATGCTTCCGAGTCCCGTGCTGTTCACGGTCAATGTCCACGTGACGAGGTCGCCTACGCCGGCTGCCGGGTTCGCCGGAGCCTTCTCAAGCGTCAGCGCGCCGGGAAGGACCTCGACCGACGTCGCGCCCGTTGCCTGGAGAGGGGTTCCCGGCTGCGTGCAGTCGAGGTAGTCGACGCGCGCCGAGTCGGTACCGGACACGGCGAGGCACGTCGTGGAGAGTCGGAACTGGACAGCGATCGCCCCGCCGGGCGAAAGCTCATACGATGCGCCGACGATCGCGTCGACACTCCAACTTCCGAGCGCCGGATCGGCCAGCACGTTGCCGTACCCGGGAATTGCCGCGAGTCCGGATCCCGCGACGTAGGAGAACTCCGCGCTGGGCGCCGTGTTCCGGAAGACAATCTGACACGCCGTCTGTGTCGAGCTCGGGTTTGTGAACGTGATCGTGAACGTCCCCTCGGCGCATTGATCCATCTGAGCGGGACCGCTGACCACGACCTGCGCGAGAAGCGAGACGCTCCCGGCCCACAGGCCAATGAGAAGAATCAGCACCACACCCACGATCCGCCTGCGCATTCCGGCCCACCTCCGCGCGCCCTGACACCCCGCGCCAGTCTGCAGTATCTCTGATACTACCACGAACCGAGGGTTCCTATACCCTCAGACACCACCATAAACACACGCCCCGGTGAGCCAAGGCTACGGGCCGCGTCTACGCGGGTCATGTGCAGTGCCCGATTGGGCCGCATACCTCCCGCTGGCGCAGATTCAAGGATCAGCTACAGAAGCGCAAGACCGCTTCCTTTACGTTGTACGAACGTGCTACACTGCGCGAGAGCCTTTGCGCCGGCGCCCTCTGCCTTGGGTCCGGGTCTTCGGGGCTCGGAAAGCGGTCAAGGAGGGAGCATGTCGGGGAACCGGTCGACTGCGGTACGCGGGGGTGTCTTCTGTCTCATGGTTCTGGCAGCGGGAGCGCTATCCGCGCTCGCTGCCGACACGTGGCCCGACTGCAGTTTCAAGTGCACGGCGGGTGACGTCGCCCTCGTTTCGCTCTACGCCGTCGTGCCCGGCGGCGCGTGTGAACCCGGCGGAACATCGACGGCTCAGATCTACGGACGATTCACCGCCAGCGCTAGGCGTTACGCCGTCATCCTCATCGGCGACTTACACGTCGAAGGTGGGATCACGCGGCACCTCCAGGAATGCGCCGGCGACCTGTCCGCGGGGACGACCGACGTGCTCCTGACCACCGTCTCCTGGCCGTGTGGGAATGCGATCACCCTCGGTAACATCAACGTGAGCTGGTCGACCAATCAGGAGACGTGCGGGGATGCAAAGTGCGCTTCGCGTGGCGCACAGTGTTCGAATGCTCAAGATCTCATTGTTGCCACTCCGCTCGTCGTCGACTTCACGTCGAACGCGCCGCGGTGCTTAGGGACTCCCATCACCTTCACCAACGCCAGCACGGGAGGAACGTCGCCCTACACGTACGCGTGGACGTTTGGTGACGGCGGCACGAGCAGCCAGGCGAACCCATCGTACACCTACACCTCCGCAGGAACCTACACCGTGACGCTGACGGTGCGCGATCGAACGGGCTCGACGGACAGCCATTCGCACACCGTCACGGTATCTGCGCAGCCGACGGCCTCGGCATCGAACGGTGGGCCGTACTGCCCCGGCAACACGATCTCCCTCTCCGCCAACGGCGGAGTGTCCTACGCCTGGACAGGTCCGGGCGGCTTCACGAGCTTGTCGCAAAACCCGACAGTTCCGTCGGCGAGCGCGTCGAAGGCTGGGACGTACGCGGTGACCGTCACCAACGCTACCGGTTGTGCTTCTCAGGCGACGACGACGGTCTTCGTGGATTCCACACCGCCCGTCCTGACGTTGCCTCCAAGTGCGACAGTGCCATGCGGTCACTCGACGGATCCTGCGGCAACGGGTCAGGCCACGGCCACCGACAACTCCGGGACTCCGCCGACTCTCTCGTACTCCGACGCTGGTGCGCTCACGGGATGTGCCGGAACGGGAACGATCACTCGAACCTGGACGGCCACGGACGCTTGCGGCAACACGAGCAAGGGTTTCCAGACGATCGCCGTCGTCGACACGGCGGCTCCCTCGTTGACTCTGCCCGCCAACACCGCGGTCGAATGCGGACACTCGACCCTGCCCACGGCCACGGGCCAGGCCACGGCCACCGACAACTGCTCGACTCCGACTGTGACGTACGCCGACGCGGCGAGCCTCTCCGGCTGCAGCGGCTCGGGAACTATCGTGCGCACGTGGAAGGCCACCGATACCTGCGGGAACTCCAGCAGCGCCATTCAAACGATCACCGTCGTTGACGCCACCGCCCCGATGCTGACCGCTCCTCGCGACGTCACCGTGAGTTGCCACGACTCCACGTCACCCGCGGCGACCGGTCAGGCCACGGCCACCGACGCCTGCTCGACTCCGACCGTCACCTACGCCGACCGGGCGAGCCTCGGCGGCTGCAGCGGCTCGGGAACCATCACCCGAACGTGGACAGCGTCCGATGCCTGCGGGAACTCCAGCAGCGCCATTCAAACGATCACCGTCGTCGACGCCACCGCCCCGACGCTGACCGCTCCTCGCGACGTCACCGTGAGTTGCCACGACTCCACGTCACCCGCGGCGACCGGTCAGGCCACGGCCACCGACGCCTGCTCGACCCCAGCAGTGACCTACGCCGACCGGGCGAACCTCGGCGGCTGCAGCGACTCGGGAACCATCCTTCGAATGTGGAGCGCTACCGACACCTGCGGCAACGTCACGAGCGCCGTCCAGACCATCACGGTCGCCGACAACGATCCACCGACCCTGAGTGCTCCGCGCGACGTCACCGTAGGCTGCCACGACTCGACCCTGCCCGCAGCGACCGGCCAAGCCACGGCGATCGACGAATGCTCGACGCCCGCCGTGAGTTACGCGGATGTGGCCCACCTCACCGCGTGCAGCGGCTCAGGCACGCTTGTGCGCACGTGGAAAGCGACCGATGCCTGCGGCAACGTCACGAGCGCCGTCCAGACGATCACGGTCGCCGACAACGATCCGCCGGCACTCACTGTCCCCGGAGGTGTCACGGTACAGGTGGGTCAGTCGACGCTTCCTGCGGCGACGGGACAAGCCACGACGATCGACGAATGCTCGATCGCCGGCGTGTCGTACGCGGACGTGAGCCTCCTCAGCGGAGACGGCACGGGAAGCATCACGCGGACGTGGACGGCCACCGACGCCTGCGGCAACGCGGCCTCGGGTATCCAGATCATCACGGTGAAGAGCGCGCCGCCGCCGCCTCACCTCACGCTGACCATCCCGGCCGACGTGACGGTCGATGCGGGGGAGTCTACCGCACCGACCTCGACCGGACAGCCGACGATCAGCGATACGTGCGCGACGCCGCCGGCGGTCACCTACACCGATGCGGCCAGCCTCACCGGATGCGATGGAACGGGCACGATTCTTCGTACCTGGAAAGCTTCAGATGCTTGCGGAGGCGTGGCGAACGGCGTTCAGACGATCACGGTCGTCGACACAGGGCACATCACCCTGACCGTACCTGCCAACGCCACCGTGGACACCGGCGAGCCCACGAGCCCGGCGGCGACGGGATGGGCCTCGGCGAGCGATCCGGACGCTCCCGGTAGCCCGCCGGCCGTAACGTACAGCGATGTCGCCAACCTCTCGGGTTGCGACGGAACGGGCACGATCCTGCGAACGTGGACGGCCACCGACGGTTGCGGAAACAAGACGAGCGGCGTACAGACGATCACCGTCGCCGACACAGGACACATCATCCTGACCGTACCTGCCAATGCCACCGTGGACGCCGGCAAAGCCACGGACCCCGCGGCGACGGGACGGGCCTCGGCGAACGATCCTGACGCGACTGGAAGCCCACCTGCCGTGACCTACAACGACGTCGTCGATCTATCGGGCTGCGACGGCACGGGTACGATCCTGCGAACGTGGACAGCCACCGATACCTGCGGCAATGCCACAAGCGCAATGCAGACGATCACCGTCGTCGACGCTGGCGGCGTGATTCTCACGGTGCCGGCGGACATCACCGTCAACTCCGGTGCGCCGACCGACCCCGCGACTACGGGGTGGGCCTCGGCCAGCGATCCAGACGCAGCCGACGAGCCGCCCATCGTGACGTATGCAGACGTAGTCTCCCTCATTGGCTGCGACGGCACGGGCACAATCTTGCGCACGTGGAAGGCGACCGACGGCTGTGGCAACGTCGCCAGCGCGATGCAGACAATCACCGTCGTGGACTCCGGCCATACGATCCTCACCGTGCCCGCCGATGTCACTATGGAAGCGGAAGAGTCGACGGATCCTTCGACTACGGGCTGGGCCTCAGCCAGCGATCCGGACGCAGCCGACGAGCCACCCGTCGTAACGTATGCGGACGTGGCCGCCCTCACTGGCTGCGACGGCACCGGCACGATCTTGCGCACGTGGACGGCCATCGATGGCTGCGGCAACGTCACGAGCGCCGTGCAGACCATCACCGTCGCCGATACCGGTCACCTGATTCTCACTAGGCCCGCGGATCTCACGATCGAATCCAGTGAGTCCACCGACCCTGCGACCACAGGCTGGGCATCGGCCAACGACCCCGATGCAGTCGACGAGGCGCCGACCGTGACCTACACCGACGCCGCTAGCCTCACCGGCTGCGATGGCACGGGCACGATCCTGCGAACGTGGGCGGCCACCGACGGGTGCGGCAACGTGGTGAGCGCCGTCCAGACGATCACTGTCATCGACACTGGACACATCAGCCTACTCCTGCCGCCGGACGCCACGGTCGCCTGCGGGCAAGCTACCGAACCTTCGGCCACCGGCCAGGCTTCGGCCAGCGACCCGGACGCCGTCGATGAGGCGCCGACCGTGACCTACGTTGACCAGCCCGACCTCTCCGGCTGCGGACGCACGGGCACGATCCTGCGAACGTGGGCGGCTACGGACGAGTGTGGAAATGCGGTGAGTGGGGTCCAGACCCTCACGATCGTCGATGCGACTCCCCCCACGTTGGTCGTTCCCGGCGACGTCATTGCGGAATGCGGAAGCTCGACGCTTCCGGCGGTGACTGGGCTTGCGATGGCCTCCGACGCCTGCTCCACGGTGTCTGTGACCCATGAAGACCGGTGGATCTCTGGAGAGTGCGGCAGCACAGGCACGATCCTGCGAACGTGGACGGCCGCCGACGCCTGCGGAAATGCCTCGACGGGTGTCCAGACGATCGCCGTCGTCGACACGACGGCTCCCGCGTTGGCTGTACCACCTACCGCCACCGTCGAGTGCGGCCACTCCACGTCCCCCGCGGCGACCGGGCAAGCGACGGCGAGCGACGCGTGCTCGACCACCCTCGTGGCCTACAGCGATCGCATGAGCGCAGAGGGCTGCGGCGGCGCTAGTATCATCGAGCGAACCTGGACGGCGGCGGATGCTTGCGGGAACGTAGCCGCGGAAGTCCAAGTGATCGTCCTCACGGACTCCACGGCCCCCGAGCTCACGATCCCTGCTGACGCTACCGTGCAGGTTGGAGACACGATGCTCCCGACATCGACGGGGTTGGCCACGACGACCGACGCGTGCTCGACCGTCACGGTGACGCACACGGACGAGCCTCATCTCGTGCTAGATGGCACGGGGACGGTCTCGCGAATCTGGACAGCCACCGACGCGTGCGGGAACGCCGCTTCGGGCACCCAGACCATCACTCTCAGCGCCCTTCCGCCGGCACCTTACTTGACGCTGGTTGTGCCAGACGATCGGACGGTCGACGCGGGTCGCCCGACAGATCCCTCGGCGACGGGAACTGCTGTCGCCAACGGGTCGTGCTCCACGCCGCCCACGGTCATCTATGCGGATCAGATCAGCCTCGCAGGCTGTGACGGCACGGGCACGATCCTCCGCACCTGGACGGCTTCCGACGCGTGCGGCGGCATCGTCAGTGGCGTGCAGACGATTACGGTGGTCGATGTGGGGCAGCTCGTCCTCCTCGTTCCAGCCGACCTCACCACGTCGTGCAGGGACTCCACGAGTCCCGCGTCCACAGGATGGGCATCGGCAAGCGACCCCGACGCGACGGGTGAGCCGCCAACCGTGACGTTTGCCGATCAGGTCACTCTGGACCCGTGCAGTGGAGCGGGCACGATCCTGCGAACGTGGACGGCCGCCGACGCCTGCGGCAATGCAGTGAGCGCCGTGCAGGCGGTCACGATCGCCGGGTCGTGCGCGCCTCGAGTGATCATTTCCGAAGTCGCCTGGGCCGGGACGAGCGCGGATTCGGCGGACGAGTGGATCGAACTCCGCAATCTCGGAGACGAGGAAGTCAACCTTGAGGGCTGGACGCTCCGCTGGCGTTTGGCTAGGCCGGAGGCGCCCGAGGACGAGAACTGGAAGGTCGTCCACCTCCGCGGCGTGCTCGCTCCCGCGTTCTTGCACGAGGGGGCTAGGCCGCGAGCGACGGCAGGCGAGCCGACCACTTGGTGGCTGGACTTGCTCGATCTTCGGCCGACGCCCGACTACTTCTTGGCAGAGCGCATCAGCGATGCCACCGTGGCCGACGTCCCCGCCGGCGTGATCTACGATGCCCTCCCAGAAGGCCAACGGACTCTGGAGCTCTCGGACAAGGGCGAGATCGTCGAGTTGGTCGCTCCAGGCGGCTGCGTCATCGACACAGCGAACGCGGAGCGCCGCGGACTCGGCGGCTGGACGGCCGGCGATGTCGCGACGAAGGGGACCATGGAGAGGACGGACTCACGCCAAAGCGATGTAGCGACGAACTGGCACACGAACCTCGGGCTCATCACCTACGGAGTCGATACCGCCGGCGTTTCGCTCGCGGCTACGGCGGGGACCGACAACCAGCCGTTCCTCGGCGAGTTCGTCGCGTCCGAGATCCTCGCCTTCTTCCCGATCGGCGGAGGAGGCGCAGTCGAGGTGTCGCTGCCGACTCAGGCTCCGCTTGGCGACGGGACCGTGTCGCGCGTCGTGGCTCTCCCCCAAGGGAGCGGCCAGCCCATCACGCTTTCTATCGATGCAACGACGACAAGGACATCGCTGGCGGTGGCTGCCTCGACTGCGATCCCGCCCGGGACCTACAACGTCTGGATCCGGATCGGGCAAACGCTGGTCCTCGTACCCTTGCAGGCGGCCCAATAGCCTTGCAGTATCGCTAGATCGCATTCGGAGGGCTCGCACAACCGAGGGACAACCTCGCTTTTGCCGTGCCTTCGGCCGTTCGGCCGGAGGGACGCCGGCAATGAACCGAACGCGTCCGATCGGGCACTCATGCAGTGAAGGATCCACATCGGAGGAGTTGGCGACGCAATGAGGGACAGCGCATGAAGACGGATGAAGCCTTGCTGCGCGCCGTCGGCCGAGCGGATCGGCAGGCGTTCCGCGAGCTGTACGACCGACACAGCGAGCGAGTCTATCGGTTCTCGATCTCGCTCGTCCGCAATGCCCATCTCGCCGAGGAGGTGCTGCAAGAGACGATGCTCACCGTGTGGAAGAACGCCGCGAGTTTCCGGGGCGCGTCCAAGGTCACAACGTGGATTCTCGGCATCGCGCGAAACCAAGCGCACAGCCTCCTCCGCCGCGAGAAGAAGGGAGAACGTCTCCCCGAGGATCCCAAGGGGGAGCCGGATCCGGCTGAAGTGGCGGAGATCGACGTGCGCGTCACGCGAGCGCTGCAGGCGCTGAGCCCGGAGCAGCAAGAAGTGCTTCACCTCGTCTTCTTCGAAGAGATGAGCTTGGCAGACGCCGCCGCCGTGCTCGGCATCCCGGAGGGCACGGTGAAGTCACGCCTATTCTACGCGCGCAAGGCGCTTGCGAAGGAACTCCTATGACGAACTGCGAGAGGTTTCTTGAGCTGTTGCCCTGGTACGTCACCGGGAAGCTCGGCGTTGCCGATGCCGGAGTGGTTGCCGCGCACATCCAATCGTGCGAGGCGTGCCGACGGGAGTTGGCCGAAGTCGTGTGGGTTCGCCAGGCCGTTGGAGCAACGTCCGTACGCATGCCTGGCGTACGGCAGCGCGTGTGGCGTCGCGTGATGACCAAGGCGGGCTTCCGCGATACGGCGAACGTGGACATCGGGTCCTTCCTTGTTGGGTTCCGACTTGGCGTGAACGCGAGGCGCCCCGGCGCCCCGGTGCGAGCCAGCCTGCGCGTGATGGGACACAACGTTCGCATCGTCGGAGCCCATCGGAGGGGAGAAGGCGAGACGCCGAAGGACGCACAGTGAGAATGGGCATGTAGAGCACCGCGTGGAAAGGGGAGGAAGGGACATGGTCGATCCGGAAAAGCGAAATGGCGCGGAGTCGGTAGAGAGGCTGGAGAAGGAGAGGGAACGCCTCGAACGCGAGCGAGAAACCCTCGAACGCGAGCGCGAGAAGATCGAGCGAGAACGCGAGAAGGTCGAGCGCGTCCAAGAGGAGATGGAGACGCGGCTTGAACGTCAGGAGGAGCGTTTGGAGAAACTCGAGGAAGAGCTGGACGCACGCGAGGAGGCTCTCGACGAGGCCGAGGAGGAGCTCGAGGTGGAAGGCATCGAAGGCATCCGCGAGATGCTCGATGTCGTGTCGGACCGGATTCCTCACCTCATGCGCGGGATGCACGAGAGCGTCTACTCGCCGGACCAGCTGAAGGCGACGGCGGAAGCCTTCGCGAGCTTCTACAGGACGCTTGTCGATTCGGGGATGCCGGACCACTTGGCTGCGGAGATGACGCGGCAGCACTTCGACAATCTTCAGTCTCAGATGCAGATGCAGATGAAGTCGCGAAAGCCGAAGCGCGGCTGCGGCGGTGGCGACATCCCGGGGCCGGATTTCGACCCGCTGGGTCCCAACTTCGACCCCTTTCGGCGCTCGCAACGGTCCACGTCTGCGCAACCGGCCGAATCGGCCGCACCGGCTGAGCCCTGCGAGCCCTGCTCGGACTAGAGAAGCACGCCAGACTGAGCGAGGAGAGCCGTCCCGCCCACAAGAACGAGGCGGACGGCTCTTCTCTTGCCGCCAGACTTCCGCCTACGGGTTCGGCAAGGGAACGCCGGGAAAGACCTCGAACCCGCTCGCCTCGTTGATCGCGCGCTTGAGAAGAGCGGACAGGTCCGGTGCCATCTCAGCCGCGTCGGCGGGAGTGATCGCCGGTTGCACGACCGTCACGGCCAGCATCTCGCGCTCGATGACCTCCCAGCTGACGGCGCGAACCTGGAATGACCCCCACTCCGACCTCGGCATCGCGCGCAGCACAACGGCGCCCGCGTCGCGAGGGAGGAGTAGAACGAAGAGCCGAGCGTCAGGCTCCGCCGGAGTTCCCGAGGCCGCCGAGGTGAGCGCCCCTACGTCAGCTAGGGGAACGAGAGGAGTCTGAGTCTCCATCGGAATCCCAAGGGCTAGGCCGACGATTCCACCGACGACGCACCCGAACAAGAGCCACTTCATGTCGTCCCCCTTTTCGCACGTTTCCCGCCGATCATCGTACGGAGGCGGGGGCGTACAGTGAAACGACCTCTACCTCGACCGTCGGGTACCCTCACCCCATGGACGACGGGGTGTTCGATCGCATTCGCCGGCGCTGCCGAGATGTTGCCGACCAGGCGCAGCGCGTGCGCATCGTGGAGAGCGCGATTGCCGAATACGCGAGGGTTCTCGCGTCTCTGTCCCTCGAGACGCCGGCCTATGACGACGTCCTCCACTTTCGCGGACGGCCGGAAGACACCGTGACCTACCTCGTGGCGCTCGATGCGGTGAACTTCGGGTCGGGCTACTTCCCCCTGCTCGCCAAACGGCCGGGTCACTCGGGGTACGGCACGATCGCGCTGGCACTCACGGCGCGGTTCCGCGCCCGCGGCCCGTTCGACGTCGGGGATCTCGTCGATTGTTCGGCAGCCGATTGTGCCTGCCTGTTCGGGCAAGATCTCTCCGTCGCCCCAATCGCCGAACTGATGGAGCTGTTCGCCAAAGCGTGGCGCGACCTTGGGCACGACCTCCAGGGACGCTTTGGCGGCTCAT
>Ga0315286_10001621_pt1 | contig 20438 bp, 14 predicted proteins | sample YL17G10_0_MG_FD_205038 | JGI IMG/M metagenome (GOLD analysis project Ga0315286, IMG submission 205038) | Sediment microbial communities from Yellowstone Lake, YNP, Wyoming, USA - YL17G10_0 | ecosystem: Environmental > Aquatic > Freshwater > Lake > Sediment | place: USA: Wyoming | collected... | reverse complement strand
AGTCCCCCTGGTCGAAGGTCATGGCCAGCCGCGAAAAGAAGTCGGCGTGCAGCGGATAGAATTCGCGTTCGTCGACCGGGTCAAGGTCCTCCACAAACCCGGGCAGATTCCGGTAGAAGCTTTCCCTAAGTACCCGGCCGAATTCCAGGATCCGATCGGAGGAAAGATTCGGGTCGGTCTCGAAATACATGATGTCCTCGACCCGCTCGAGCCAGATGTCGTCCGTGCAGTTGAGCCGCCGTTTCATGTCGGCGTAAAGTGCGGTCCCGGGGAAGAGATCCAGGATGTAGAAAATGGCGCCGAGCGGCTTGATCTCGAGCATCAGATCGATGGTTTCCTGGATGGTCGCCCGGGTCTCCCCCGGGCAGCCGTAAATGAAATAGGCGCGGGCCAGGATGCCGTAGCGCTGGGTCAATGCAAAGGCCCGCCGGATCTGGGTGACACTCACGGTCTTGTTCAACCGCTTGCGGATCGTCTCCGAGCCGCTCTCCACCCCGTAGCTGATCTGGATGCAGCCCGCCCGGCGCATCCAGGCCAGCACCTCCTCGTGCACGGCGTCCACGCGCGAGATGGCGGCCCAACGGATGTCGAGCTTGCGCGCGACGATCCCGCGGCAGATGTCGATCACCCGCCGGCGGTCACGGGTGAAGGTGTCGTCGCTCACGTAGAAGAACCGCTCTCCGCGGCCTCGCAGGAGCGCCAGCTGCTCGACGAAATAGGACGCCGAATGGGACCGCACCCGGCGGCCCCAGAAGGCCGGCGAGCCGCAGAACGCGCAGTCGGCGACACACCCCCGGGTCAAGGACAGGTGCTGAAGGTCGAAATACCGGGCCGGCATGGGCAGCGCATCCAGATCGCAGATGGGCTCGGGGTCGGCCGTTTTGACGGGCCGCCCGTCTGTGCGCAGGGCGAGCCCGGGGAGAGTCCCGATCGCGCCGATGTCCCCGGCCGCGAGGCGCCGGACCAGGTTCAGAAACGTATGCTCCCCCTCGCCGAGCACCATGTAATCGATCTCGGGGAAGTGTGTGAGAAGATGCTCCCACAGGTGGGTCGCCCCGACGCCGCCGAAGACCACCGTGGTCCCGGGGTTCAGCCGCTTGGCCAGCCGCGCGATGTCGATCCCGCCCCAGCGGTTGGCGTGCAGAATGGAAAACCCGACGACGTCGGGCTTGCGGGCGCGCAGCGTCGCTTCGATGACCTCCGGTGTGCGCTGGATGTCGTGCCAGTTCAGGACATCGACCTCGTGGCCGTGCTCCTTGAGGACGGCCGCCACATGGTAAAGCCCCATGGGCGCGAAACGAATGTCCTCCTCGTCGAGCCGGGTATCGAGAAAATAGGGGTAGATGAGAAAAATTTTCATGAAGCAGCGGGGTAAAAGGGTTCAAATGATTCTGCTGTACATAGCCGTGAAATTTCAGCTTGTCAAAGTAGGGTTGACGGTGCGAAGATGGATTGACACCGATTGAAGAATTTGCGATGAAGGCGCCTTTTATAACACCTAAATTGAGCGATTCTGTCGATTCACATCGAGGCCCGATGGGGTCTGCCTCCGCACGGGCCGCCGCAATCTTTTCCCCGGCCGTCTCAACGGCAGCAGAACCGCTCAGATATTGCCAGAAAGCCCCGGAAGACAGCGCCCCACGACAGAGATGGACGCCGCTGCCTGTGAGGAGGTTATCGAAACCCCGGGGGCGTTGGCGAAGCCTGGGTGTCCTTTGCGGCGGCCCCTGCGGAGGCAGACCCCATCGGGTCCTTCCGCAAAAAACCAAAATCAGAATCGCTCAATTTAGGTAACATTTGATCGAGATGATGCACAAGCCGTTTCACATCACCACCGTTTTGTTTGACCTGGAAGGGCCTCTCGCCGCCACGGCAGGCGGCCGAAGGGTTCCGCGTGCCCTGGCGAAGAGCATGGTCGGGATGCTGAGGGCAAGGGGCCTTGGCATGGGTGTCGTCAGCCGCCACACCCAAAAGGCCGTGCTGGGCTTTTTGAAACACAGGTTTCAGATGCGACCGGCAGACATCCGCCCCTGCATCTGCCTTGACGCGCCTTGCGCGGGCAGCCGGAGGCGCAACCCCTTTCCGGCGGCGGCCCGGAGCATGCGTACCGCTCCGCAACGGTTCATGGTGGTATCCGTCGATCGCGATATGCTCCGGCTGGCAAAAGACGCCGGGGCCGTTGCGGTCGAGTGGTGCGCGAACGGGACGCTCGCTTCGTCCGGGCCGGTGACCGATTATCGGGTCGGTGACCTCCAGCAGCTCAACCGGCTCATCCGCATGGGCGTTCCGCTGCCGGCGGGCAAACTGCCCAATGATCTCTTGAAGGAGTTTCTCGATGAATTCACGTTCGAGGACCCAGCGCTTCTGATCAACCCGGGCGTCGGCGAGGACATCGCCGCCGTGGACGTGGCTGAGGAGGAGGTTCTGGTCCTGAAGTCGGACCCCATCACTTTCGCCACCGATGCGATCGGACACTATGCGGTGCTGGTCAATGCCAACGACATCGCCACGGCCGGTGCCCTGCCCCGCTGGCTGTTGACGACCCTTCTGTTCCCGGTCGGCAGCACGCCGTCTTTGATTTTGAGCATCGTATATGAGTTGAGGGAATCCTGCCGCAAGTGGGGCATCACGCTGTGCGGCGGGCACACCGAGATCACCGATGCGGTGACGCGGCCGGTGGTTTGCGGGATGATGGCCGGCAGTGTCCGCAAGCGCGATCTAATCGAAAAGCGGCGCATGCGGCCAGGCGACCGGGTGCTTCTCACCAAGGGCGCGGCCGTGGAAGGCACTGCCATCATCGCCCGGGAACTCGGGTCGCGCCTCCGGAAGCTCGGCATGAGCGCGGAGAAGATAGAGTCCTGCCGGGCTTACCTGGACCGGATCAGCATTATCCCTGAAGCCCGGCAGGCCGCGCGGTGCCCGGGCACCAGCGCCATGCACGACGTTACGGAAGGCGGCATCGCCACGGCCCTGGAGGAACTCAGCGCCGCCGGCGGCTGCCGGCTGCGGGTGGACCTGGACCGCATTCCGGTTTTTCCGGAAACCCGCACTATCTGCCGCCTTCTCGGTGTGCATCCACTCGGGCTGATCGGCTCCGGCAGCCTGCTGATCTGCTGCCGGTCAAAACACGCTGACCGTCTCGAGAGGGATTTGCGCCGGGCGGGAGTTCAGGTTACGTGTATCGGCGAGGTTGCGGAAAAGGGCTCCGGCGTCCTGGGCTTCAAGGGCGGTCGCCCCGCGCGGTGGCCTCGGTTTGAGGTGGATGAGATTGCACGGCTTTTCACGCGGCAGTCGGGCCGCTGATTGGGCCGGGAATGGATTCTTTGAGTTGGCTTCCGCCGGGTGGTGACCTATTTGGCCTTCAATCCCCGGTGGAAGACCTCGAAGGCGACCGTGAGCGTTTCTTTGAGGAAATCCTTGCTTTCGTTGATCAGTTTCTTGCTCGTCAGCCAGAGAACGATGCCGGAAAAAACGGACCAGAACGTGTCAGCCAGCGCGACCGGGTGGCGGTCGATGAAAATGCCCTGGGCGACACCGTCTTTGAAAATCTGGGCGATGGAGCCCATCGATTTGCGCGAGAGATCCTTGATCTCCGCAAGCAGCTCGGGTGAGAGGTTCTTCAGGGTCTCGCTGGACTGAAGGTGGAACATGTTGATGATGATGAGCGGATCGAACTCATACACATCGTACATGGCCTCCATGAGCGCCGTCAGTTTTTCGTCCGGGCCGCCATCCTTGATGGCATTCACGTGCTCGATGCGAAGCAGCAGATATTGAAGGATCCGCAGGGAAAGAGAGGCATAAAGCTCTTCCTTGTTCTTGAAATACAGATAGAGGGTCCCGGGGCTGAGTTCGGCCTCCTGAGCGATGTCTTCCATGGTGGCTTTGGTGAATCCCCTGTCGGAAAAAACCCGTTTGGCGGCGACCATGATCTGCTGCCGCCGGCGTTCTTTTTCTCTTTCCTTGCGCTCCTGGATGCCCATGAGTTTCTCCTGAATTTTATTTATAAATAAACTGTATATTATATATTGCCTTAGGTTTAGTCAAGATCGGTCTGGCGGGCGTCACCCCGCTCAGGAGGGTATGATGACAAGCATGTCCTCGATGTCAAATGAAAAGGCGGCGCATCCCTTGAGCCCGAGCGCCCGCAAGGTCCAGGAGGCTTTAAAAATCCTGGGTGTCGCCTGCGAAGTCCGTGAAATGGACAAGACGACCCGCAGCGCCCAGGACGCCGCCCGCTCTGTCGGCTGCGAGGTGGGACAGATTGCCAAGTCGCTGGTGTTCAAAGGCGCAACCACCCGGCAGGCGGTGCTGGTCATCACCAGCGGGTCCAACCGGGTCGACGAAAAGAAGCTGAGCGACCGCATCGGCGAGCCCGTGCTCAAGGCGGATGCCGATTTTGTCCGTCAACAGACGGGGTTTGCTATCGGCGGTGTCCCGCCGGTGGGCCACGCGCAACCGATGGCGGTGTTCATCGACGAAGACCTGCTCACTTATTCGGAGATCTGGGCCGCTGCCGGCACCCCCCAGGCCGTTTTCAGGCTGACCCCCCAGGAGCTGCAGAGGATCACCAGCGGCCGGGTGATTGGCGTGAAATAAAAGGACTCGTTGAACGCTACCCGATCGTGAGCGCAATAAAGTCCTTGCGTGCGCTTACCCGTTGAATGGTGACCTGGATGAGGTCTTCGGGCTTGAGGTCGAGAAGGCTTGTGATGGGAAGGTCGCACTCCAGCATGTAACCGGTAAGAAGCACCTGGTAGCTGGTGCGGCGCCGCACCAGCATGATCGCCTCTTCCTTCTGGCCGACCCGCTGCTCGAGGTATTTCAACAGCCAGTAGCGCTGCCGGCCCGTCTGGAGCTTGAAGACGCGGCTCATGGGCAGTTCCAGCACCCGCATGATGCCGTCCATCTCCGCGATCGAATACGGGTTTTCCAGGCCGAAAACCGCCCGCACCTGCCGCTGGGTCACCAGGTCAAAATACTTGCGGATGGGCGAGGTCGCCGTGACATACGCGTCGAGCCCCAGCCCGGAATGCTTTTCCGCCACGTGCCCCAGCACGAAACGGTTCAGCAGCCGCCGCTGCATCCAGTTCTGAAACAGCGTGCCCTCTTCCCGCCGGTAGAGCCGCTCCCGTGGCTCGGGCTGGGACCGGAAGATTGCCGGCATCTTGTGCTCCGCGAGGAACCGGGCCATCAGCCAGTTGGCCATGATCATGATTTCCGCAACCAGCATCCGCCCCGGGCTTTCCCGGTTGACCCGGCTGAGGTTGACCTCGCCGTTTTCCCCGATCCAGAGGTTGATTTCGGGCACGGCGATGTGGACCGCATCGGCGGTGAGGCGCATCTCGCGAAACTTCCTGGCGATGCCGTGCAGGGTGATCACCTGCGGGTCCTGCTCCGCCACCAGGTTGACGTCATAATAGCTTAGCTGGTTTTGGACCCGCACGAGGCTGGGCAGAATGCGGCAGCCCCGGATGTCCATGTCGGGGCCGAGATCCACCAGGGTGCTGATGGCCGGCCGGATCTGCCCCGCCCTCAGGCTGCAAAGCTCCTCGGCCAGGGCGGGCGGCAGCATGGTGAGCTTGTGGTCCGCCATGTAGATGGAGCTGCCCCGTTCTCGGGCTTCCTGGTCGATGGGGTCGTCCTTGCGCACATAGTGAGCGACATCGGAGATGTGAATGCCGAGTCGGTATCCGCCGGGCGTGGTTTCAAGGCTCAGGGCATCGTCGAAATCCAGGGTGGACTGGCCGTCGATCGTGATCAGCGTGAGACCGGTCAGGTCCTCACGTCGGGGATCCGCGACCTCGGACACGGAGGCTGCGATCAGTTCCCGGGCGTGTTGCTGCACCGCCGGCGGGAACTCCACGGGGGCCCCCATCCGCAGCAGGTCGACGTTCTCGTTCTCGTCGAAAACACCCAGCTTGACGAGGATCGGGAAGAGCGCCTCCGGCTCCCCCAGGCCCGCCCGTTCCAGCATGCCCCGGGCGAGAGATTGGTCCGGGCTGTCCTTTTCGTACAGGTAGTATGACTTCAGGACATCGAGAAACTCCGGCGGAGGTGCATCGTCCGCCGCGGCCGGCACCGCCCGGGAAATGAACCGGCGCAACCAGTCCCCGCCGTTTTCAATGATGCGCTGCCGCCGGGCCTCCTCGTTTCTCTGAACCGAAAGCCGTTCGACCTGCTCCTCGGAGTTGGGAAAAAAACGCTCCGGGTTGAACTTGAAATACAGCCGGTCCTCAAAAAAGGCCCGGACGACCGCCGACTGGTGATCGCCGTTCGGACCATCGGGGAAGCAGAAGGCCGTCATGGTTTCGAGGTCGACCCATTGCTGCTCGGCGGTCAACACCTCCCACAACTCCCGGATGATAACTTTGTCGACCAGCGCCCGGCGCTTGTTCGCCACTTCCTTCAGGGCATCCACCATCCGCGCCCGGCCCATCGAGACGTCCAGGCGGGACTTGTCCCGGTACAACAGCCGGCTCGCGGAGAGGTTCACCTCGCGGTTGTTCTCGGTCAAGAGCCGCAACCGCTGGTGCTTGACCTCCAGCACCACGGCGCAAAGGATTCTTTCGCGGTCGATATATTCAACAATATTCCCAAGTTCCATCTGGACAAAATAGCAACCATGGTGGTCAAAGTCAACGAAGATGAAGGGCCGATTGACCCTGCATGGGTTTGATAAAAATTCTTCCATATCTTTTCCCCTGACAGCCTTCGCTATTTTCCCGGCACCGTTTCTTCCCGTTGCCCCCATATCCCTCATGTGATATCCACTTTTTGATGGCTTCGTAAATAGTCCAATTTCGGCGTTGCGCTTCATCTCGTTGTCGCTGCGGCGTACTGTACGTACGCCTCACTCCACGAGGTTGTTTGCTTTCGCAAACGTAACGCTGCAAGCACTGACGTGCTTTTGTCTTTTCGGCCGCTGGCCGAAAATCCAAGCCACCCGCGCAGCGGGTGGTCGTTAGAGCGCACGCCTTGAACTTGGCCTTTTTACAAAACCATCGAGTCGGATGACTTTTTAGGAGTCCATCAAAATCAAAATATAGCGCCGCATGCATCCATGTCCTCTATTTCAATAATTAAGCCGTATTTCGTAGAGAACCGGAACCGGATTCTAGTCGGCCTGGTCAGCCTGATCCTCGTGGACATGCTGCAGCTCATCGTCCCCCGGGTGATCAAGTGGGCGGTCGACGACCTCACCCTGCTGCGCGTCGACACCGGCCGGCTGCTCGACTATGCGTTCACCATCGCCGGCATCGCCATTCTGATCGGCGCGTTTCGCTACATCTGGAGGCTGTGTCTGCTGGGCACATCCCGCCGCGTCGAGGAGGGCCTGCGCAACCGTCTGCTTGACCATTTACAGACCCTTTCCGCCGCCTATTTCGACCGCACCCGCACGGGCGACCTCATGGCCCACGCCACGAACGACATCCAGCAGATCCGCATGGCCGCCGGCATGGGCCTGGTGGCCCTGAACGACGCCGTGGTCATGGGCGCAGCCGCCATCGGCTTCATGATCTACATCGACCCCACCCTGACCGGCTTTGTCCTCATCCCGATGCCGTTCATCGCCGTCGCCGCGCGCTTTTTCAGCCGCCGGATGCACCGCCGCTACCGGTCGGTGCAGGCCTCGTTCTCGGATTTGACGGAGGCCGTCCGTGAGCGTGTCGCAGGCATCCGCCTGATCAAGGCCCACAACCGCAAGACGGCCGAGGCCGAAAAAATCGAGACGGCTTCCCGGGCCTATGTCGACGAGAACCTGAGCCTGGTGAGGATCACGGGCGTGTTCTTCCCGATGATGGTGCTGCTCACCAACCTGAGCATGGCGCTCGTCCTGTTCCTCGGCGGCCGCCAGACCATCCTGCTCACGATCACGCCGGGCGACTTCGTGGCCTTCATCAGCTACCTCGGCCTGCTCATGTGGCCGATGATGGCGCTGGGGTGGGTCACCAATCTCATCCAGCGAGGGCGCGCGTCCCTGGACCGGGTCGACACGATCCTGGCCACCCGCCCGGACATCCACTCCGCCGCGGGCGCCCGGCCGCTGCGCGGGCCGGCGGGCGCGATCGTCTTCGAGGCCGTGGGGTTCTCCTACCCCGGGGGCGCCGGGGCGCAGACTCGGGCGGCCCTTTCCGGCATCGACCTGCGGATCGAGCCCGGCGCCGTGCTCGGCATCGTCGGACCGCCGGGCAGCGGCAAGACGAGCCTGCTCAGCCTCATCCCCCGGCTGTACGACCCGGCCGCCGGCCGGATACTCATCGGCGGGCAGGACATCCGCGCCGTCCCCGTCGAGGATCTGCGCGGCCGCATTGCCTTCATGCCCCAGGAGCCGTTCCTGTTCGCCGGGACTATCCGCGACAACATCACCTTCGGCGACCCCGGGGTCGACGAGGCGCGGCTCACCGAGGCCGCCCGCGCCGCCGCCCTGCTGGACACGATCCGCCTGTTCCCCCAGGGATTCGATACGGTGGTCGGCGAACGGGGGGTCATGCTCTCCGGTGGGCAGAAGCAGCGCGTCGCTCTCGCCCGCTGCCTGCTGACCCCAACCCCCGTCATGATCCTGGACGACCCCATCAGCCAGGTGGATTTCGAGACCGGCGCCCTGATCACCCAGGCCATCCGACGCCTGGCGGGCGCGCGCACGATCCTCATCGTGTCGCACCGCCTGTCCGCCGTGCGGTTTGCCGACCGCATCCTCGTGCTCGACGGTGGCCGGGTGGTGCATACCGGGCGCCACGCGGACCTGCTCGCCGCCAACGGCTACTACGCCGGCACCTACCGGCTCCAGGAAGTCGAAGAGGGCGGCGATGCGGCATAATCAGGACTATTTTGAAGAGACCCGCCTGGGCAAACCCTATGACCTCAAGCTGCTGCGGCGGCTGGGCCCCTTCACCCGGCCGCACCGCCGCCTGATATCCTGGTCCGTCGGTCTGGTGGTGCTGATTACGCTCCTCGACCTGGCCCTGCCGTATGTGACCAAGCTCGCCATCGACCGCTACATCGTCCCGCCGGCCGCAAGCGCCCCGAACTCCCGCCCGGGGCCGCCGCCGGTTGAGCGGTACCTAAGCATCGACCTCTCCGACCCGGCCGCCGCCGCGGTGGTCGGCAAATACGCCGGGGTTGCCACGATCGACGGGAACACTGCCCGCATCGCCTTCGCGGACCTGCCCCGGCTCACGCCGGCGGATCTCGCCGGATTGCGCCGAGACGACCTGGCGGGTCTGACGGGGCTCGCCGCGATCTTTTTGGTACTGGTGATCCTGGACTTCCTCCTCAATTTTGCCCAGGCGATGGTCATGGAATACGCCGGCCAGCGGATGATGCACGACCTGCGCATGCGACTCTATGGCCACATCCAGGATCTGGCGCTGGAATTTTTCACCCGCAACCCCGTGGGCCGGCTGGTGACGCGCGTCACCAGCGACATCCAGAACATGTATGAGCTGTTCACCTCCTTCGTCTCCTTCGTCTTCAAGGACCTGGTGCTGCTCGCCGGCATCGCCGCCGTGATGCTGGCGCTGAACTGGAAGCTGGCGCTGGTGACCTTCGCCGTGCTGCCGCTGGTGGCGGCCGCCTCGATCGGCTTCTCGAAACACGCCCGGGACATCTTCCGCATCCTGCGCGTACAGGTGGCCGAGATCAACACGCGGTTTTCCGAAACCATCGGCGGCATGCGTGCCATCCAACTCTTCCGCCAGGAGGCGAACAACACCCGCCGCTTCGCGGCACTCAACCACGAAAACTACCTGGCCGGGATGCGTCAGATCCGCGTGCTGGCGGTGTTCCTGCCGCTCATCGAGGTGCTCGCCGTCGTCAGCGTGGCCCTCATCGTCTGGTACGGCGGCGGCCGTGTGATAGACGAGACCCTCAGCCTGGGAGCACTGGTGGCCTTCGTCTCCTACATCCGCATGTTCTTCCGGCCGCTGCGCGACCTGGCGGAGAAATACAACATCGTGCAAAACGCCATGGCATCCGCCGAGCGCATCTTCCTCGTTCTGGACACCACCACGGTGTTGCCGCAGCCCAGCCTGCCGCCCGGCGGCCGTTTTCCGGAGTTGGACCGGCTCGAGGAGATTCGCTTCGACGATGTCGATTTTCGCTACGTCACGGGCGAGCCGGTGCTGAAGCAGGTCTGTTTTTATCTCCGCCGGGGGGAGACCGTGGCCGTGGTGGGCCCTACCGGCGCCGGCAAGACCTCTCTCATCAGCCTGATCCCTCGGCTGTACGACCCCACGGCCGGTCGCATCCTGCTCAACGGCCGCGACCTGCGGGAATACCCGAGTGCCGTGTTCCGGGATAAAATGGCCCTGGTCATGCAGGAGCCCTTCCTGTTCTCGGGCACCATCCGCGAAAACGTCTTCGACGGGGCGCCCGGGCCGACGCCGGCCCGGGCGGAGGAAGTCATCGCCGCCGCCAACCTGCAGGGGCTGGTCGGCAGGCTCCCGCACGGGCTCGACACGGTGCTCGGCGAGGGCGGCAGCCTGATCTCGAGCGGCGAGCGCCAGCTCATCGCCATCGCCCGGGCCTTCGCCCGCAACCCCCAACTGATCCTGTTCGACGAAGCCACCTCCTACATCGACTCCCAGACCGAACTCCTGATCCAGCAGGCCCTGGAGCGGCTGATGCGGCAGCGCACCGCCCTGGTCGTCGCCCACCGCCTGTCCACCGTGCGCAATGCCCAGCGCATCCTGGTGATGAACCGGGGGCGGATCATCGAATCCGGATCGCATCCGGAGCTGATGGCGCACCAGGGGTTTTACTACCGCCTGCACCAGGCCCAGCCCGGCGCCGGGCCGGCGCAATAATTCTCTTGCCAAACCCCGGGCCCGATGGTATAGGCTTTTTCCTAAATGTTATCAGCGAATTGTCTGGATTCGGACCGTAGCGCACCCGCCGGAAACGGACACGTGCTTTCCATCGAAATCGTTTCACGCGTCTGAATTTCTAACCCCAAACGAAGAGGAGGACTCGACCCATGCCGTATGATGCAACCAAGATGGCCGACTGGCAGATTTCCGAAGCCGCCGAAAAAAAGATGCCCACACCCGAGCAGTGGCGCGAGAAGCTGGGCCTGCAGAAGGACGAGATACTGCCCATGGGCCGACTGGCCAAGATGGACTTTCTCAAGATCATCAACCGGCTCAAGGATAAACCGGACGGGAAGTACATCGAGGTGACCGCCATCACCCCGACCCCGCTCGGCGAGGGCAAGAGCACCACCTCCGTGGGTCTCATGGAAGGCTTGGGCAAGCGCGGCAAGAACGTCGGCGGCGCCCTGCGCCAGCCCTCCGGCGGGCCCACCATGAACGTCAAGGGCACGGCGGCCGGCGGCGGCAACGCGCTGCTGATCCCCATGACCGAGTTCTCCCTGGGGCTGACCGGCGACATCAACGACATCATGAACGCCCACAACCTCGCCATGGTGGCCATGACCTCGCGCATGCAGCACGAGCGCAACTACACCGACGAGCAGCTCGCCCGCCTGACCAAGATGCGGCGCCTCGACATCGATCCCACCCGGGTGGAGATGGGCTGGATCATGGATTTCTGTGCCCAGTCGCTGCGCAACATCATCATCGGCATCGGCGGCCGTCAGGACGGGTACATGATGCAGTCCAAGTTCGGCATCGCGGTCGGCTCCGAATGCATGGCCATCCTCTCGATCATCAAGGACCTGGCGGACCTCAAGAAGCGCCTCAACGCGATCACGGTCGCCTTCGACAAGAGCGGCAAGCCCGTGACCACGGGCGATCTCGAGGTCGGCAACGCCATGACCGCCTTCATGCGCAATACCATCAATCCGACCCTCATGAGCACGGCCGAGTACCAGCCGTGCATGGTACACGCCGGTCCCTTCGCCAACATCGCTGTCGGCCAGTCCTCGATCATCGCCGACCGCATCGGTCTGAAAATGTTTGACTACCACGTGACCGAGTCTGGTTTTGCGGCCGACATCGGCTTCGAGAAGTTCTGGAACGTGAAGTGCCGCAACAGCGGCCTCAAACCCCACGTCTCGGTGCTCACCGCCACCATCCGCGCCCTCAAGATGCACGGCGGCGGACCCAAGGTCGTCGCCGGCAAGGCCCTGCCCGAGGAGTACACCAAGGAGAACCTCGCCCTGGTGGAGAAAGGCTGCGCCAACATGGTCCATCTGATCAACGTCATCCGCAAGTCCGGCATAAACCCGGTGGTCTGCATCAACCGTTTTTACACCGACACCGACGCTGAAGTGAAGGTGGTCAAGAAGGCAGCCGAAGCGGCCGGCGCGCGCTGCGCCGAGTCCCAGCACTGGCTGAAGGGCGGCGAAGGCGCCCTGGAACTGGCCGACGCCGTCATCGACGCCTGCAACGAAAAGACGGAATTCAAATTCCTCTATCCGCTGGAAATGAAGCTGCGCGACCGCGTGGCCCTGATCGCCAAGGAGGTCTACGGCGCCGACGGCGTGTCCTGGACCCCGGATGCCGAGGTCAAGGCCAAGATGCTGGAGTCCGATCCCAAGTATGCGGATTTTGCCACCATGATGGTGAAAACCCACCTCAGCCTGACCCATGACCCGGTGGTCAAGGGCGTGCCCAAGGGCTGGATTCTGCCCATCCGCGACGTCCTGATCTACTCCGGCGCCAAGTTCCTGTGCCCCTGCGCCGGCACCATCAGCCTGATGCCCGGGACGAGCTCCAACCCGGCCTTCCGGCGCATCGACGTCGATGTGAACACCGGCGCGGTCTCCGGGCTGTTCTAGTGGTCAGTTTTTGAAACAAGCAAACGGGGCCTGAGTCGTTGCGGATCAGGCCCCGATTTTTTTATAGAAACCAAAGGTCGTAGATACCGAGAAGGATTTGAATGGCTTGATGCGTGCCTTGCGAGATGTTTTATAGCCTTCAGCCTTCAGCCTAAACACCTGAGCCGTTACGAAATCTCAACCGCCTGTGACCCATGCGCGTACTTCTGATCAACCCCTTCTACCCCATCTCCGAGACCCCTTCCCCGCCGCTGGGCCTCGCCTATCTCGCCGCCGCCCTGGAAGAGGCTGGGGTCGAAGTACGCGTGCTGGACCTGGTGGTCACCCCGTACCGCGCGGAAATGCTCGCGAAAATCCTCGATGACTTTCAGCCGGAACTTGTCGGCATCACCGCCGTCACCATGACCGTTGACCACGCCATGGCGGTGGTCGACGGTGTCAAACGCCATAGCCCGCGGGCCGTGACGGTCATGGGCGGGCCGCATGTCACATTCAGTGCGCCGCAGACTCTGAAGGCCTGCCCGTCTCTGGATGTCGCTGTGTTGGGGGAAGGGGAACGGACGATGGTCGAACTTGTCCGGGCGGTCGCCGCCGGCAGCGGCTTCGAGAACGTCGCGGGAATCGCCCATCGCGGCGACGGTGCGATCCGCTTCACCCCGCCGCGCGCGTTCATTGCCGATCTGGACAGCCTGCCGCCGCCGGCACGCCGCCTCCTGCCCCTCGGCCGCTACCGCGCGCTGGGGATGCCCATCAGCATGACCACCACCCGCGGGTGCCCCCACCAGTGCATCTTCTGTATCGGCCGCAAAATGGTCGGTGCCAAAGTGCGCTATCGCAGCCCCCGCAAGGTGGTGGATGAGCTCGAGGCCATCGGCCGCCTCGGCTTCCACCAGGTCAACATCGCCGACGACCTCTTCACCGCGGACAAGGGCCACTGCGCGGCCGTGTGCGACGAAATCCTGCGGCGGGGTCTGAAGGTGCCATGGACGTCGTTTGCCCGGGTGGACACGGTGTCCGAGGACATTCTTTCGAAAATGAAGGCCGCCGGGTGCACGGCGGTGAGTTTCGGCGTCGAGTCGGCCAACCGCGCGATCCTGAAAACGATCAAAAAGCGAATCACTCCGGAGCAGGTGGTTGAGGCGGTCCGGATGTGCGCCCGCACCGGGGTGACCCCGTTCGCCTCCTTCATCCTGGGGCTGCCCGGCGAGACGCCCGAGACCATCCAGGAAACCATGGAATTCGGCAGCAAGCTGAAGGAACTGGGCCTCCTTTACGGTTTCCACCTGCTCGCCCCCTTTCCCGGAACGGACGTGCGCGAGCGCAGCAACACCTACGGCATCCGCATCCTGACTGACGACTGGACCCAGTACCACGCCAACCGCGCCGTCACGGAAACCGAAACCGTTTCCCGGGGCATGCTCGATGCGATCGCGGTCGAGTGGGAAACCAGCTTCAACCGCTATCTCGGCGGGATCAAGGAACGCATGCTGGCCGGCGCGGCCGGCGCCGATGAGGCTAAGCAGTTGATCAATCTGGAACGGATCGTTGTCGTCTACGATCTGATGATGGGGGAGGTCATCGAAACCGCTGGCCGCTCGCAGGCGGACGGCGCCAGCGCCAACCGCGCCCTCGCGCGCCTCATTGGCCAGGCGAGCGGCATGGTTGCCGGCGCGCCGGCCGTGATCCGGGAGGCCATTGAGGACGCGGTTCAGAAGGAAAATCTGGTCTGCAACGTGCAAGACGGCAGGGTGGAGTGGCGGTGGAAGGATTCATTACCAGGGTGTTGAAAAACAAGCATCAGGCCGTCAGCCAAGGCGTGCGGCGTTTTGGAAAGCGCAGCATATTCGAAGATATGTGAGCATTTACAAAAGCCGCACAACGCCGGTTCCCGGCGCGAGGCGCGGTTTTTCAACACCCTGTTACGTCAGCATCTCTGACAACCTCGTGACTTCCTGCAGCGTCTTTTCGGCGAGCTTTTGCATGTGGCCGTCGCGGATCCCCAGGCGCTCGATCACTTCGAAGGCCGGCTCGACCGGCTGCCCGTTCTGGCCCTTGCCGTACCCAATCATCCACCCCAGGATGTTGGCAACGTGCACCACGTCGCTCAGCAGGCAGTAGTGATCGCATTGATCCGGATCGTGGTGCCAGCTGACGGCGTTCACGAGTTCCTGGGGCAGGGACCAATTCTGGAGGATGCGGGCGCCGATCTGGGCGTGGTTGGTGCCCAGCACAACGAACTCGGCCACCTCGAAGGAAATGCCCTTGCCCACCATCCGCTCGATGTTTCCCATGTCTTCCTGAACGTACTCGCCCAGCACCAGTTTCCCGATGTCGTGCAGCAGTGCGGCCGTGAATACCTCGTCGGCATCGGCGATCGACAGCGACTTGACCAGGACGTCCGCCGCCACCGATACGGCAACCGAATGGCGCCACAACTCCCCGCGTGACAGGCCGTAGCCGGGCAGCGGTTTCTTCATCAGAACACTCATGCACATCGTCATCACCAGCTGCAGCAGCCGCTTCCAACCCAGCAGCATGATCGCCTGCCGGACCGAACTCACCCGGGCGGGCAGGCCGAAATAAGCCGAGTTGGTGAGCTTGAGGATGTTCGCCGTCAACCCGGGGTCGTATTTCAGGATATCCTCGATCTGAGCAGCGCTGGAGTCCGGGTTTTGGAGCATCGGCATCAGCTTGGCTGCGGTAGCCGGCATGCCGGGGAATGACCTGACCTGGGCCATGATGTGCCTGACTTTATCCTCGTTCACGGTTTTGTCCTTCACGCGGGCAATGCCCGACGAATCGAGAGTGCCGGGTCGGGTATTCAGAGATGAGTCCCGTCACTGAAACATATCGGCTCATCGACGGAAAACTTGAGAAAAATCCCTTCAGCGCTTATTATCCACCCCAGCGCGAACGCTGCGGAAAACCACCGGACCGCCGGTAGCCGCAAAACCCCAGCAGTAATCAAGGAGCCTCCCCATGCAAGCTTTCAAGTGCTGTCTCATTCTGGCGATGGTCATTCTCCTATCCGCCTGCGCGGACAAACGCCCGGTGCTCTACCCCAACGCCCACCTGAAACAGGTGGGACATGCGGCCGCCCATGCCGACATCGATGCCTGCATCCAATACGCCGTCGATAACGGAGCCGCCGGCAACAAGGGTGAAGAAATCGCCAAGGACACCGGCGGCGGAGCGGCCGTGGGAGGTGCGGTCGGTGCGGCCACGGGCGCCGTTTTGGGCAACCTGGGCCGCGGTGCGGCCGCCGGCGCTGCAGGCGGCGCCGCCGGCGGGGCGACGCGGGGGATTTTGAAGTCCGGCGACCCAGACCCCGTGTTCAAAAATTTCGTGAACCGCTGTCTCAAAGAAAAAGGCTACGAGCCGATCGGATGGCGCTGATCGCAGCCGGCCGACTGGAATGTTTGCAGCGTTTGAAATGGGCATGGCCGGATCGAGCTGGTTGAGGTCGTGGCTGAAGCCTACTCCGCCGAAGTAGCTGCCGACTCCGTCATAGCAGCCCCGGCTGCGACGGCTGGATCGGCTACGAAGGCCGGGAGCCACTCCCACAGACACGTTTTTTGTGATAGGCTCAAATCATATTCTCGTTCCCCTCCCCGAGCGGGAGGGGCCAAGGGAGGGGGTAACAAAATGAAACAGCGGCGAATGACGTTCATCCTTATTGTTTCTGTAGTTCTGATGCTTCTCCCGCTTGGCGCCATCGCCGACCAATGCATCGAAGGCGACTGTGTCAACGGCAAGGGCACCATGGTGTACTCCACCGGGCACAAGTACACCGGCGAGTTCAAGAACGGGATGCGCGACGGCGAGGGCTTCATGACCTTGCCCGGTGGTCGGACGCTCAAGGGCCGGTTTCAATACAATACCGTTTTCGAGGGGACCTACACCTACTCGGACGGCAAGGTCTACACCGGTCAGTGGGAGCTTCGCGAGCGCAACGGCCGGGGGATGCTGAAATACGCCGACGGGCGGGTGTATGACGGCGAGTTCAAGAGCGGTTTGCGGCACGGCAAGGGAACGTTGACGTGGCCCAGCGGCCGCAGGTACGAGGGCGATTTCGTCCGCGGCACGCGCACCGGTAAAGGCACCCTCACCTACCCCGACGGCCGGGTGTACACGGGCGATTTCGTGGACGGCGAGCAGACCGGTCGGGGGGCGATGACGCTCCCGAACGGCAAGCGGCTGGAGGGAAGATTCGTCAAAGGGGAATACGCCGGACAGTGACAGGGATGAAAAAGTCGACGAGTAGCAATTGACCATCCAACAGGATATCCACAATTTTCAGGCAAGCTGGTTGCTTGTGATTACCTGACCAAAACCAGCAAAAACTCGAAATCCGTCAATGATTCTATTAATCGCCGGATGGTAGCTCTTACGGAATTTTCACCTTTCGTCAGGTAATCTGAAAGAATCCACCCCTGTCATTTCACCGTCCATAAATAAATTTGGGTCAGCGCATCAGCACACTGCCCCAGCTACCGTAATTTTAGTGGTTTGGGTCAGGAAAGGTGAAAAAATTCAAAAGCGGATTAGTTCATGTTCATCTCCGATATACGTACCTTGAGTCGGGTTGCTATTTGAAATGGATATCACTTGCCGTAGGAGGGAAAACAGGTAAGAAGTAGGCTGTACAGCAGCTTTTTGGGGGGCGAGTTTTCTGTGATATTTGAACTATCGCGATAACCCGCCGGGCAACAGCAAGGAAAGGCCCGCTGTTGGACGGTCGAGTTCATCGCGGGGTAGAGGGCTCTGGGTCAACGGAGACATCCTCATATAGGCAGAATCCATCTCCTCTTTTTGTTCCAGTATCAGTTTGATCTTAAAATTTGGCTTGATGGAGATGCGATTTAAAAAAATCCCAGACGATTTCGGGGGCGTCAAAATTTTTTAACGGATCCCCTTCCGCCAAGACTGCCGTAAAATAGCTGCCCGGCCAGACATGACCCCAATCCTTGATCAGATAGAGGGCGACTTCGGCGTTATCTTTACAATCCACCCACGATTTCAGCAGAACACTTCCGGCATTCAAGTCCTTGCTGATCACCTGGGGGCTGCACCCATTGCGGGTGACCCAAAATTGAACCGATTCCTCAACAGGCCAGTACGAGCGGGTTCCTCCCCTGTGGCGGCTGACTCCCCCCTCATAGGAAACGTCATCGTCCGACAGGCCATGAAACACGATGATGGGAATCGGCCGAACGGGTTCCGGAATGCGCCATTCCGGAAGGTCTTCTGAAGGCCTGCCGCCGATGGATGCAGCCATGGGGGCAGCCGCCGCCAAAAGATCACCTCGCTCCGCTGCAAAACGATGCGTCAGCATACCACCATTGGAAAACCCCACCATATAAATGCGGTCACGATCAACCTTAAACCGAACGCACACATCCTCAATGGTTGCGGCAACAAACCCCACATCGTCGACCTGATCGTCGGCCGCTTTTCCGCAGCAGTGACCGGCGTTCCAATGCTGCAAAAACCCCAGGAGGCCCATCCCATTGGGATACAGGACCATAAACCCTTCCCGGTCCGCCAATTGACTGAAACGGGTGATTTTCTCCATGCCCTCAGCCGTGTCGAAAGCCCCGTGGATGACGACGACCAAGGGCAACGGGGTTTCCGGTTTATATCCGGATGGGATATGGACAAGATAGGTGCGACGAAATCCGTTGATGCGGATATCCACGGCGTTTTTGTAGGTTTTACCGCCCTCAACATGATCCTTCGGCGAAGAGGTTGCGCACCCCGTCATAATCAACAGCGAAGCCAATACCATTAAGAGCCGAAATAGCAGAAGCATGCGCGGTCTAATGATTTGAAGTCCTCCTAATGTCGGGGGTTGGATGATCACTTCACTCTCAAAAAATGACAGACACCTTATCACTCAAGGAAAAAGCTGTTTAAGGTTAAAGAGATTTTATCAATTCAAAATTATTTCAGATACTTTTCGTATATTGTAATCTCACCTCCGTCGGTCTGTTCATGTCAAACCCATACTGAAGGAGGTTGGCCATGAAAGTATCCCAAGCCGCAAAAACCTGGATTATCATCGGTCCAATTCAAAAAAAAACCTTGCGATCCTATGAGTCGGTGAGGCGAGTTTTCTGTGATATTTGTGAACGCTCAGCGTGAGGATCCGGTGCGGCCAGCGCCGACATCCTCAACGCTCTTGTTGGCCAATTGATTTTGTTCTTGCGAGAATCTCTGTCGCAAGGCTCCGACTCTCCTTCGATTGACCCCAAAATCAGAGTATCCAACGCGTGAGGCGGAGCGGACATGGATAACTTCATCTTTCACGTCCATCCTGAACTCTATGTCGTCCACGAACCGGAATAGTCTTGTCTTAAAGATGGCCCAGATGTAGTCGCTGCCTTCTCGTTCAATGGTTCCGCCATTGCCCTGAATAGCACGCTTCAGGCATACCCATGCTGTTTCGGGTGTGCCTGTGAAGGTGAGCGGTTCAATCCGGGACGGTCCGGCATCATCTTCGCTTGATATGCAATTTGGGCGTCTTGGACAGAGTGACAGTTTGCCATCTGTCATGCCGAGCGGCCTCTTACCTTGCGAAGCGCAGGACACGGCGAACATCGCCAAAACAATCAGTGCAGGAATCATCAAGTACATGCTCGTTTTCGCAATCATCTCGTCAACTTCTGTTCCGGGCCAACGTCAAAGCTCAGCGGCGACCGAAGGCCGTGCACTGGAGTGAAGGGTTTGGCATTCCAAGATCTGATCCCTTCGTTCGTGAATGCAATCAGTATGAATGGATTTCACATGCCGCCGACGGCTGGGGCCAGGCCGACTTGGTCTCCGTTATGCAACACCGTGTCCAGAGCGGCCTGCTGCCCGTTGACGAAAATCAATTTCACGTCTTTCTCGGGTATTGCTTCCTTGGAAAGCAGCTTTCGAATTGTCGATCCGTCCGGAAGCGTCTTCGGGGTGCTGTTCTTGTAATCGCACTTGTCTGCTTCGGCCAGGGTGGCAAAACATTTCAAACCGATGTTCATTATTGCTTTCTCCTTAGGGTGGATTGAATTAAAATTCTTACGTGCCGTAATTTAGTCACATTCCGCTGATAGTCAATTTACGGTCCGTCATAATCTGTGGTTCACGTCGATCCAGAATTGAATTCAACTTTACCTTAAAAACTGCTACAAATACCACCGGCAGGCAAACTTAAAGATCGGCGGTGTACTATGATGCCCCACCCACCATTTTCAGTTCTTTTTGTAATTGAAGATGACTGCTCTCAGCTTAAGTCATTTATGGCTTATCTGCAATCAATGCCCCATCTCAAATTCTCAGTTGCACGTCAACTGCCTGCGGAAATAGCCAATTACGATGTGGTGGTTACCCGAAACCTCCAAAATGAAGGAGCAGGAGCAGAGCATCTTAGACAATTTGTGGAAAATGGAGGCAGTTGGCTGATCCTGGTGCATTTATCTGAAAAGCCGCTGCCGGTGATTTTTGGGGCCCAACCGGAACCGGTGGGGCCGGCTGCAGAATTGCGCATACTATTTGAAAACAAAAACCATTCCTTGGCGGTGCGTTTACCGGATGCTGTTTTTTTACCCGGACGTTACCATGCATTAAAAAAAATCGATAAGGCCTGTGAAACCATCCTTTATGCGGACTGGCATTACAACCACAGCCCGGTGCTGACTCACCGTTTGGTCGGCAAGGG
>Ga0315286_10001617_pt1 | contig 20450 bp, 16 predicted proteins | sample YL17G10_0_MG_FD_205038 | JGI IMG/M metagenome (GOLD analysis project Ga0315286, IMG submission 205038) | Sediment microbial communities from Yellowstone Lake, YNP, Wyoming, USA - YL17G10_0 | ecosystem: Environmental > Aquatic > Freshwater > Lake > Sediment | place: USA: Wyoming | collected... | reverse complement strand
GCGAATCGAAGATGCGTACAACCTCGTGAAGCGCTTGCTGGGTCTGGCGTACTTCTGGGTCGGCTCGCAAAACGGCGTCGAGCTTCAGTTGTGGGCCACCTGGCTGTTGTACGCGGTCCTGGTTGACTTGACCGATGCGGTGGCTGAGCGACTGAATCAGCCGTTTGCGGCTGTTTCCCTGGAGATGGTATATCGCAGCGTATACTACTTCGCCACAGCCTATCATCGGGGCGAAACAATGGACCCCGTCGCCTACCTGGCTGACAATGCGATCTTGCTCGGGGTTCTCAAACGCAAACGGAAACATCGACCGTCTCCACTTGACCTGTTCGACTTGACAAATCCATCAGAGCCCTAACTTGTGACCAATGCCCTCAGGGGACACTGCAAAAGTCGAGTCAGAAGACGCACTTCAATGGCGTTCAGCGGAATTGACCTTTAGGGATGCAGGTTCTACGAGGGCATCCACTGCTCGCACACCCTGTCCTTTTGGCAGCACCATGAGTGGGTTGATGTCCAATGCATCGATGAGATCACCCAGATCTACAGCCAGTTGTGAGAGGCGAACCAGGCTATCGGCCAGAGCCTCGAGGTCAGCCCGGGGCCGCCCGCGGACGCCATGCAGGAGACGCGCCACTCGTGTCTCATGAATCATCTCCATAGCTTCTTCACGACCAAGCGGTGGCAAACGCAGGGTGGAATCCTCCAGGAGCTCCACCAGGATCCCGCCTGACCCAAAGACCATCACAGGGCCAAAGTCCCGGTCCCGCAGGATCCCCACAATGACCTCCACTGCGTCAGAGGCGATCATCTCCTGGATCACCACCCCCTCCAATCGCGCCCTGGGGTGATGGCGCCGGGCAGTCTCCATTAGCTCACCGAAAGCCGTGACGACGGCCATCTGGTCGTTCAGGCCGACACGTACCCCGTGGATCTCTGTCTTGTGCTGGATGTCAGGCGAGAGGATCTTGAGCACCACCGGGTAGCCGATGCCCTGGGCCACCTCGACCGCTTCTTCGGCTGTGGCGGCGACTCCTTCTCTCGGAACAGAGATACCGTAAGCAGCCAGCAGACATCGTGCTTCCACTTCCGACAGGACTCCACGTGCCTGCCGTAGTTTCTTCCGCCACCCAGGCAGGTCGACCGGCGAAGGCCAACCAGCATCGTTTGGTCGCCCCATGCGACGGCGGAAACCGGCATAGCGCAGGAAGACTTGGATAGCTCGCAAGGTCTCGCGCGTCCCCTGCAGGTAGGGAACACCACCCTCGTCCAGCACGCTCCTCACTTCTGGTTCGAATCCAGTGGAGAGGTTTGAGAACAGCAGCACCGGCTTGCCCGTCTCTCGGGCAGCTTGTATCGCCGCCTCTGCCACGGCCAGCGACTGCTCTACCTCCCGGCGAGCGACCTCTGGAGGTGTGTCCCGACTCACGGCCAACAGGCGGACATCCCTCTCCCGAGAGATCACTTCCACGCATCGAGGATACGTGCTCTCCAGATCACCATTGCCCCAGGCATCTAATGGATTGGAAATGGAGCTGTAGGGGGGCAGGATTCGGGTCAGTGCTTGCTGGGCCTCCTCCGAGAGAGTCGGAAACTCCAGCCCCAGATCCTGGGCCAGGTCTGACACCAGCCCAATTTGACCTCCGGACAGACTCAAGAGTCCCACACCTTCGCCTTGGGGCAGAGGACAGGAGGCGAACAGCGCCGCTGCCTCCAGCAGTTCGTCTAGAGTTTCTAGCCGTATCAGGCCGAGGCGACTGAAGACAGCGTCGCACACTGCGTCGGACCCGGCCAAGCTGCCGGTGTGGGCCTGAACCGCTCGGCGGGCAGTTTCGGAGCGTCCCACCTTCACTAGAAGGATGGGCTTGCTGACCTCGACAGCGGCCCGAGCCGCTGCAACAAGCCTCTGCGGGCTGCGTATCCCTTCCACGAAAGCAATGATGACCCGGGTATGGGGATCACTGACCAGATAGCCGATGTAATCGGCGCTGTCCAGCACAGCCTCGTTGCCGCTGGAGATAAGGTAGCGGAAGCCGAAACGGGCCGCGTTGGCCAACCCCAGACAGATGGCTCCGCTTTGCACGACCGCTGAAACACCACCGGCCTGGGTGGCCGGACTCAAGGCCACGCTGTACGTTGCCACGCGATCCACCAGGTTCGCCACGCCGATGCAGTTGGGTCCACAAACCATCAGACCGGTCTCCGCGGCGAGGCGAGTCAACTCGACCTGTCGGGCTTCACCCTCCGGGCCGGCTTCGGCGAAGCCACTTGCCAGCACCCAGGCGGCCCGGGCACCCATCCCGACCGCTGCCTCCAACGTGGGCAGCACCTTCTCGGCGGCCAGCAACACCGCCACCGAGTCCACTGGCCCAGGCAATGAGCTCAGATCAGGATAACAGGGAAAGCCTAACACCTCCTTGTGCTTGGGTTGCACGGCGTAGACAGCCCCCTGATACCCCAGATGGCGCAGGTTCTCCAGGACAAGGCGGCCGGCGCTCCCGGGGCGCTCGGATGCGCCGACCACTGCGATCGCTTTGGGGTTAAGCAGGGGCGAGAGATCGCGAAACGGACCTGTCTGCATAGACAACGACCCCTACTCTCGCCCCGTTACCAGGGCCAGCAAGGCCATACGGATAGGCACACCGTTGGCCGCCTGGCGAAAGTAGGCGGCGCCCTGGTAGGCATCCACTTCGCGCGCGATCTCATCTACCCGGGGCAAGGGATGCATGATGGTGATGCCCGGCTTGGCTTGCCGGATCATGTCCATGTCCAACACATAAGAGCCCTTAAGCCGGTCATACTCCGCTGGGTCATCGAACCGCTCCCGCTGAATGCGAGTCACGTACACAATATCACTCTCGCGCATGGCGGCCGCCAGATCACGGCCTTCACTGACATCGGACCCCAGCTTCTTCAGCTCGGCGTTCAGCTCTGGGGGCATCTCCAGACCGCGAGGCGATACGAAGAGAAGGCGGACCCCGAAACGTGCCAGCAGGTAAACCAACGAGTGCACAGTACGCCCGTTTTTCAGATCGCCGACCAGTGCCATGGAGAGGCCATGCAGCGAGCCCTTCTCTTTCCGGAGAGTGTAGACGTCCAGCAGAGCCTGGGTGGGATGCTGCCCTGTGCCATCTCCGGCGTTGATCACGGGCACTGCCACCGCATCCGCCGCTTCCTGAGCTGCACCCTTTTGGGGATGACGGATGACGATGACATCAGCGTACCCCGCCACCGTGCGTACTGAGTCGGCCAGCGATTCGCCCTTGGCGGTAGATGAGGCCTTGGGGTCTGCCATGCTGATTACCTGGCCTCCCAGGCGCAGCATGGCTGTCTCAAAGGAGAGGCGAGTCCGGGTACTCGGTTCAAAAAAGAGGGTTGCCAATACCTGACCTTCCATATTCGTCAGGCGGGCACCGGACCGAAGCGCATTCTCGAAGCGAGATGCTGTGGAGAAGATCAGCTCCAACTCCTCATTCGAGAGCAGATCAGTCCGCAAGACGTGCTTTCCAGTTAACGTTGACATGATTCACTCCTCACCTCGACGGCTACAAGATGCGTGCCAAGCGCGATATTCCCTCATCGATCTCCTCGGGCGTGACGCTGCAGAAGGGAATGCGCAGGAAGCGGTCTCCGTCGGAACCGGTGGGGAAAAAGCCCCGTCCGTCGCTGAGCTTCAGCCCTGACTTCTCGGCCCGGGCCAGCAGGCTTGCCATCTCGATTCCTTGCGGGAGGGTCACGCTCACGTAGAAACCACCTTCGGGTCGCGTCCAGGTAGCCTGCGGCATCTGCCTTTCCAAAGCAATGAGAGCGGCCTTTAGCCGTGGGCTGTACACCCGCTTCAAACATTCGATGTTGGGCTCTAACAGCCCCCGCCGGCAGTATTCGTAGACCATCCCCTGCGTGAGCAAGACTGGGCCGATGTACGAGTCGACCGCCCATCTGGCCAGTATGGCAATCGTGTCTGCGGGGCCAAGCGCGTAGCCAAGGCGCAATCCCGGTGCGAGGACCTTTGAAAAGGAGGACATGTGCAGCACACGCTCCGGCGCCATAGACCAGAGGGTCGGCACGTCCTCACCGCTGTAGCGGAGCGCCCGGTACGGTGCATCCTCTGCAATCCAGAACCCATACTCCTCCGCAAGGGCAGCCAACCGCTTTCGCTTGTCCAGGCTAGTGGTGATCCCCATGGGGTTATGGAAATCCGTAATCACGTACATTAGAGCCGGCGGCTCTTGCTTCAACTCCTTCTCCAAGACCGCCAAGTCGATGCCGTCATCTTCCAGGGTTATTCCCACCACTTGAGCTCGGGCCCTCCGCAGCAACGTGATGGACCGGTCATAAGAAGGCGACTCCACAAAGACCCGATCACCCGGCCGCAGCAGGGTCTGGGTGATGAACGAGAAGATCTCCAGCGAGCTGTTGCCGATGAGGACCTGCTCAGGCCCCACGTCATATTGCTGACCCAGCCACTCGCGCAGCGGAGCATATCCTGGTGACCTGCCATACTGCAAAAGCACGTTAGGGTCCCGTCGCAGGGCGGCCTCCCCACACTGGATCAGGTCTTCTGTGGGAAAGACTTCCACCGGTGGCATCCCTCGAGTGAGATTGATGATCGGTTCTGCCATGATTTTACCTCCAACGATGCGATTTGATGAGATCGAGACTCGTTCCAGCCGCGGGGCAAAGTCTGGCGTCATGGGCTCTTCGCAATGCCCCTCGACCCCCCGACGAGCTCGGGACGACGCAGGGTCGGGCCGCAGTTCAGGACAGTCCCTTGACCGCAGCCTGGGTCGGCAGGTACCGCGCATGGCCCGCCGTGCCCACCAGTTGCCCATCCTCTACCAACACGCGCCCATGCTGCATGACCCACACCGGCCTGCCCAAGCACTCCCGTCCCTCGTACAGGGTGTAGTTGACCTTGGAGTGCTGATTGGCGTGCGCAATTGTAAAGGGCTCCGCAGGATCAAAAAGTACCAGATCCGCATCAGACCCTGGCGCAATGGTCCCCTTCTTGGGGTAGTAGCCCATAATCTTGGCTGGGGTTTCCGACAGCAGTTGGACCAACCTGGGTAGGCTAATGCGGCCTCTGTTCACCCCCTCATCGTGCGTGACGACCAGGATTGTCTCAGCCTGAGGTGAACCATAGGGAGCCTCGAAGAAATCGTCCCCCACCTCTTTTGGCTTGGGCGCGTGATCACTTGCCACGGTGTCTATGATCCCCTCTTGGATGCCACGCCACAAACCCTCATTATCCTCGGCGGTACGCAGGGGCGGCCCTACCTTGGCCTGAGATCTCCGTTTCCACAAGATCTCCTCCGTGAGGGTGAGGTACTGAGGACAGGTCTCGGCGTACACCACCTGTCCCTGGGCTTTCGCCTGCCGGATGGGAGCTAGAGCCTTAGCTGCGCTTACATGGGGTATGTAGACAGCGCAGTCCGCCACCCTGGCCATGGCGATGGATCGGTTGATGGCTTCGGCCTCCAGCACGTCCGGGCGGGTGGCGGTAAAGACCTCCTGAGGCGAGAGCCCCAAACGATTGTACTTGTCCTCCAAATAGTCGGTCGCCAGGCCGTTCTCGGCGTGAACCGCAACCAGGCCTCCCTCCCGACCGACGACATCCAGCGTCGCCATCAGCCAGTAGTCGTCGGTCATCCATTTTAGCTTGGCATAGGCCAGGAAGACCTTAAAAGTAGTCACGCCCAGTTTGAAGGCGGCTGGAAGCTCCACCAACTGATTGGCCACATCAAAAAGGCCTGCATGCAGCCCAAAGTCGGTGATCGAGTTCGCCAGGCCGTCATCGCGGAACTTGATGATAGTATCCAACACCCTCATGCCCGGGCGGGCATAAGCGTAATGGACGGTGGTCGTGGTCCCACCAAAGAGCGCAGTGATGGATGTGTCGTGAATATCGTCTACGTAGACGGGGTGAGTGTGGACGTCAATACAGCCTGGCAGCACGACCTTGCCCGAGGCGCCAACGACCCGTCGAGTACCCTCTGTTGGCAGACCTGCTGCCACAGCGGCGATCGTCTCCCCACGAATGCCCACATCGGCGCGGACCATGCCTGCCCCTGTCACGACCACGCCCCCCTGGATGAGTACATCATACGCTTCTGTCATCCTTGACCTCCGCCGATCACTTGATCTCTTTGACCGGTGGCCTGGCAAAGCGCCCGATCTTGCTGTGCCGTAGACCGAGATCGGCCATGGCCTCGGCAACTTTAAAGGCCACGGAAGTGGGGTCCAGCACCACGGCGCCCAGTTCCCGCTCAATGTCCTTTGCATAGCCGGCCAGCCCGGCACAGCCCAGGATGATCACCTCCGCCCCGTCGTCCTCGACCGCTTTGCGGGCCAGGTCCACAATACGGCTTTTGGCCTTCTCTGGATTCGCATCCATTTCCAGCACGGACATGTTTAGCACCAGCGTAGACGCATAGGCGCGCTCCACACCATGTAGCCGCACATGGAGATCCCTGGTCGCAACACGACTGCGAAAGGCAGTGGTGATGGAGAATTTGTGTCCCAGCATGGCAGCCAGGTGCATGGTTGCCTCTTCAATCCCGATGACCGGAATGTCAGAAATCTCCTTGGCTGCATCCAGGGCTGGATCGGAGAAGCAAGCCAGCACGATCGCGTCCCACCCTTCTGCGTTGGCCCGACGCACCAACTCCAAGGTGGGTGGCCCGGCAAGTGTCTCGTCGTACGCCGACTCGATGGATACCGGGCCGTGCTCAGGGTTCACCACCGTCAGTTCGGTATCGGGGCGCTTGATCTTTTCCAGCTCCCGTCGGATGCGTTTTGTGACGCTCGCAGATGTGTTAGGGTTGATCACAAAGATTCTCATTCTGACTTATTCCTTTCTCGCAGCCATTCTCGACCGCGGTGGAAGGCCTGTAGATTCAGGTCTATGAAACGAGATGGCACCCGTTCCTTCAGCACGTTCTCCCAGATCTCTCGTTCTAGAGGGAGCAGAGCAGAAAGCGTGCCCACGAGAACCACATTCAATACACGAAGATTGCCCAGTTTCCGGGCAATGTCGAGCCCCGGCACCCGATACACATTGGGGGTCGCCGCCTGAAGCGCCTTGTCCACCGTCTCTTTCGCTGGATAGGACGTTAACCCACTGCTCACGGTTACCGGGTGGATCTCCTGTTGGTTTGCCAGGACCGTACCCTCGGGGCGAACCTGGTTAAGCCAGCGCAGACACTCCAAGATCTCAAAGGCCAGCAGGTAGTCCACGCGACCTTCAGGAACGATGGGCGAGTGGACCAGTTCTCCCCAACGGACATGCCCCACCACAGCACCGCCACGTACGGCAAGACCCAGAATGTCGGACTTTTTCACATCATACCCGGCAGCCAGTCCCGCAGCGGCCAGGATATCACTTGCCAGAATGGTCCCCTGCCCACCCACACCCGTTATTAAGAAGTTGATGGTTTCCACGGTGTCTTTTCCCTGTCTATGGTTCAACCGCTAGCGGATGGATCGCCTCGGTCGGACATATTTGAGCGCACATATCGCAGCCCACACACAGCACTGGATCGATCTCCGCCTTGGGACGTCCGGTCTTGGCATGCAGCTCATTGGCCCGAATAATGGCCGGACATCCCAAGCGGAAGCAAAGACCACACGCAACGCAAGCCTCGCTGTCCACCACATAAGTCCCACCGGACGCCGGTCCCACAAAGTAACACGGGCCATCCACGAGCACAACCGACGGGCCGTCAAAGGCCAGAGCTCCCTTGAAGGCTTCTTCCACCGCCTTCACATCAAAGGCGTCTACCTTGTGCACATCGGTCACTCCCGAAGCCCGAACGATCCCCTCGATATCCACCTTGGCGGCTGGCTGCCCGCCAAGTTTCACAGCTACACCAGGATGATCCTGATGCCCGGTCATGGCTGTGGTGTGATTGTCGAGGATGATGACCGTACTCTTGCCACCGTTGTGGACGATGTCAAGAAGAGGCGGGATCCCGGCATGGAAGAACGTCGAGTCCCCGATCACCGCCACGCAGGGGTCAGGAATACCGGCCACATCAAAACCATGAGCTACGCCCACGCTCGCCCCCATGGCTCCCATGGTGTCCGTGGCATTAAAGGGAGGAAGTGCCCCCAAATTGTAGCAGCCAATGTCGCCAGCGACTACCACCTTTTTCATCTTGTTGAGAACATAGAACGTGCTGCGGTGCGGACAGCCAGGACACAACATGGGAGAACGACCGGGCAGATCTGGTGGTGCTACCTGCCGTGCGCCCTTGACCGCTTCGCGGGACAGAATGCCTGCCTCGGCCGCTGCCTGCTCCAGCACCGCTGTGGTCAGCTCGCCACACGCGGGGAAGACGTCCTTGCCGCGGCAGGCGATGCCCATGGCCTTGATCTGTTCCTCCAGAAACGCATCCAGCTCCTCGATGATCAGCAGTTGCTCGACACCCGCTGAAAATTCACGGATCAGCGCCTCCGGCAATGGGTAGGTCATCCCCAGCTTGAGAAAGGAGGCTGCGGGAAAGACCTCCCGCGCGTAGTGATAGACCGGCCCACTGGCCACGATGCCCAACCTTCGATCCCCCCACTCCAACCGATTGAAGGGAAAGGAACTGGCCAGCTCCGCCAGTGTCTTCAACCGTGCTTCCACTACTGGATGCCGATCCCGCGCCCACAGGCAGGTGGAGACCAACTTGTGGGGATTGCGCTCAAGAGGAGGAGTGAGGGCGGTGTCATCGTATTTGCGCTCGCCCAATTCCACCGGCGAGGCTGAATGGGAAACCCTCATCACCGTGCGTAGCAGAACAGGTGTATCCCACTCCTCCGACATATCCAGGCCGATGCCCACGAAATCCTTCGCTTCCTGACTGTCCGAACACTCGAGCATCGGCATCTTGGCAAAACGTGCATAGTGACGGTTGTCCTGTTCGTTCTGGGAACTGAACATACCCGGATCGTCGGCCGTCACGATGAGCAGCCCGCCTCGAACGCCGGTATAGACCGCGTAGAAGAAAGAGTCGGCCGCCACGTTCATCCCGACCTGCTTCATGGTGACCATGGCTCGCCGGCCTGCGTAGGACGCGCCGATAGCCACGTCCATGGCCACCTTCTCGTTGACCGACCACTCGGAGTAGATCTCCTTGTATCGAGCAACGTTTTCCAGGATCTCCGAGCTGGGCGTGCCCGGATAACCGGTGGCAACTTTCACCCCATACTCGTAGGCCCCACGGGCAATGGCTTCGTTGCCGGAGAGCAAGACCCTCATGTGATGGTTCTCCTGTTTCAAAACGTTTGCTCCTTGCACCCTCAGGATAGCCTGACTACTCCGTCAATCCCCGGTTTCCAGCCATGAGCGCGTGGGCCGGTAGCCCAGAGCAAGGTAGGACTATAAAGAAACAGCCAGGGAGCATCGTCGTGGATGATTCGATAAGCTCGACGATAGAGTTCTTGCCGACCCTGTCGGTCCGGAGTAGACTGGGCCCGATCGAGCAATTCGTCGACTTCTGAATTGCTGTAGCCTTGCCACCATGGTCCCGCCAGGCCGGAATGGAATTTCTCGCGCAGGACCCGGAACGTGCTCAACGGACTGGAGTCAAAGCAGCAACCATCGTGTATCTTTTTGTTCCGCACCATCTCGGCGTATTCCTGCCGATTGGAGACCGTATTGATGTCAGCAGCAATCCCTACTCGCGCAAACTGCTGGGACATAATCCGCGCCAAATGTGGTGCCTCGTCTGGTATACTGGTTGGGATGTCCAGTGTCAGCCGGAGCCCCTTGACATAACCTGCCTCAGCCAACAACCCCTTGGCCCTGCCTGGATCATAAGGATATGGGGATACTGCTGGATTGTACCCCAAGTGCACTGGGGTCAGCGGCCCATTCAACGGCCGGCCAGCACCACCTTTCACTGTGTCGATGATCTCAGGGACATTCAGCGCGTAGTTAAGCGCCTGACGCACACGCTTGTCAGAACACACGCCTGACCGTGCGTTACACATGAAGATGACGCATACACAGCTTCCCGCTTCTACGACCTCAACCGGTTCGTGCGGCTCAATCTTCCGCCGACTGTGTGGCGATACCTCCGTAACAAGATCGGCCCTACCAGCCAACAGAGCCGCAATTCGACGGTCCTCGTCTGGCTCCCCGCACCAGTAGACCGTATCCATCGGTGGCCGGCCTGCCCAGTAACCACTGAAAGCTTCCATCAAAACATTGTCAGAACTCACTTCTACAAGACGACAGGGACCACTCCCAATATGAACATCGGGAAGCCTGTCCAGGTTAGATCGAGCGGCGATAGGTATCTCCGTCAACAGATCTAGCAAGTCGGCCATTGGCTCGCGTAGAACTATCCGAACGGTGCGTTCATCGAGACCTTCGATCTTGCTCCCTCCTAGGTAAGTCTGATACAGACCGCTCGTCCCTAGTTCACCGGCCATTTCTGGATCTCGCGCCCGCTCCAAGGAAGCCACCACATCCTGTGCTGCAACTATATCCCCGTTGTGAAAGGTCACCGAGTCACGCAACTTGAGAGTCCAGGTCTGCGCATCGTCGTCCAAGGTCCAGTTTCCAGCAAGACCTGGACGATACCTGCCCTCCTTGTCATAGTGCACCAAAGGCTCATATATTGCCCACCGGATGCTCAGATGATTCCTATCATCGCTCCAGACATGGGGATCGCCTAGCCGAACACGTGATTGAAGGATCGTGAATTCAGTCGCTGGTTGTAGCCCCATAAAGCCTCCCGTCTAATCCCGTACAGCGAACCATAACCCAGCGAAGGGAACAAGAGGTTCTCTTCATAAGGTCGAAAGGGTATATGGACAGCCAAGCTGTATTCGGTGGCAAGATGCTATCAGCTCCTTCACTGGTTACGCTGAACGTCCCGTCCATGTCAAAACTCACCAAACTCTCGAAACTCGTCCAAAGTGCTAACTATTCAACATAGAATCCATGCCTTAGAGAATCTCGAGGATCCATGACAAGGTAGCTGATCGCAGTGACATACGCAAAGCCTGTGATTTCGGGTACAACTGCATTGATAGGACCCACCTTCGTTTCCTCTACAAGCCGGCCGCGGAACAAAGAACCCGTTGCACCGCTTTCGTGCACGTACTCCTCATTGAGCTTCAGTTTGCCCTTTGCGTGCAAGACTGCCATTTTGGCGCTGCTTCCCGTACCACAGGGGGAACGATCAAGACCCAGTGCTTTGGACGTAATAAGGTTCATACCATGTGCTCCAGGGTTCTTGGCAGGCCCCATGAATACCACCTGGGCAATCGCACCAGCCGGCCCAAATTGTGGATGTTCAGGGGAGATACTCGCATTCACTGTCTTTAGGATCAGATTGGTCGCCTCCCCGAACTTCTCCAGATTCTCGACGCTTATTTCAAGCCCAATCTGTTCCACGTCGACAACGACGTACCAGAGTCCACCATACGCCACGTCGACCTTCAACTTACAGTTTGTACCTATATCAATCTCCAAATCCTCTTCATATAGGAAGGAGGGCTGATTACGGAATGTCACGCCTTCAACTTTGCCGTTGGAGACGCCGGCACGCACCTTCATGAGGCCAGATGGAGTCTCAACGGTCACTTGGGTGACGGGCTCTACAGCTTTAACAATGCCTGCTTCAATCACACTGGCAACGGTGCCTATCAGCCCGTGGCCGCACATGCCTAAGTAGCCCAATGCACAGGCGATGATCACCCCAAAATCGGCCTCCTCTGTGCTGGGTGGGCAAAGAATAAAAGCGTGCATCGCTTTTGCGGCCTCTGGGTTCGGCTGTCAGCGTAGTTCTGAGGTAGTCATAGTTCTCCGCAAAGAACTTGGTCTTCTCAATAATGCTACCTCCTTTGATCTCCGGAAGACCGCCTACCACCAGTCTAGTGGGCTCACCACCAGTATGCGAATCAATACAAACGATGGCATCTCGTTTGCGTAGCAGTCTCCGTGTTAACTCGATTGCCCTGCTCTCAAATGTCTTACTGTGGACCGACATGTTATCAACTCCCTTCCTCTGCCAACTGATCCCAAGTCCGAGTAAGCGGCAAAGAGCCAAGCCGTGTACCTATGCGGTGGGCTGACGGCTTAGCCACTACACTGCCGCCCGCCGGCTCCTGGGGCGCCCGCGGTCCGATGCCTGTGTCGTAAATCTCCATCCCGGGGGGCTAACGACATCCTTCTCGGCGTCTCGCCAGTGCTCTATCCCGGTCCCACATGCAAAGTGACACAGCCATCAGGACATCCATCTCCGCGTGGAACTCGACGTAGTCACCTTTCTTAACGTCACTGGGCTCCACAGGGTGACTATTCCTTCAAGCGATGCCGTGATTCTATGGTGGCGGATTCCAAGGTTACTATCCCAGTGGTTCAAGGCCCAACAGCCGCTCAGGATTGGTCTTCACCATTCTACGGACATCCAGGGGGGGAATGCCCAGGTCTAGCATGCAGGCGATGAACTGGCGCAAGCCCTCAACCGGCGTTGGCAGCGCATAGCGGCCGAAATCGGTAGACAAGATGCAATGCTCTGGACCCAGCTCACAGATTTGCTCGGCAACCTCCCTGATGCCCTTGCCAGGTGTCGCAGTCATACCCTCATCAATTGATGCATATTCTTTTTCGACATAGTAGTGAGTCAGGGGAATCATCTGGGCCGCTGTGTAGGCACCAATAGTAAACTCGATGAATGCTCCTTTACTAGCCATGTATTTGAGCTGCTCAATAGGTGCAATCTTGGTCACAGAGCTGGACACAACGATCCTCTCGTAACCGTATCTATCTCTAAGGTCGACCAGGCGGATCGCTTCTTCTGCAGAGATGTGGCCCGTGTCCATGTAGATATGGGGGTTAGCCGCAAGCAGTTGTAGGATCTCGTCCAACTCTGGTCCGGGGTCTTCGTCAAGCGGTATGCGGATACAACGAGCCAATTCCTCTGTCTTGAATTTCGGATACAACTCGCTCAAGGGAACAAATCTCCCGCCGACTATGCGGCCCTCTCTTGAAGCCTGGTAATAGGTTGAGTGAGCACCAAAATCCAGGTATTTGGCACCGTCACCATAATGTATCGCCGTCTTGACGGCCCTCGGATTCATGCCACCGTAGACGGTATTCAGCATCAGACCGCCGTAGACAGTGAAATCAGGGACGTGCCGATTGACTAGCCAGGCGATGCCGTTGCTCATTTCAAACACATCCTTGAGCACAAATGCGCGCATGCCGGCATCCCGGGCCTCAATCGCGGCCTCAATTGGATCCACCCTTCGGGGACTGCTTCTAAGATGCGGTCCTGGGTGAACATGTACGTCTACTGCACCCTTCAGTAATTCCTGCGTCAGCTCAAGTGAACGGCCTTCTGGTAATATCACAGTCGTCCTCCTTATGAATTTGGTAAGCGTTGGAGCAACTAACTCTATCAACTCGACTTTGCTTGCTAAATTGATCGGATTGTGCAGGTCTAGGCTTGGAGATGAGCTCTCTTCACCAGATTGGGTCGCGTCCCTTATCGTATTCCAGCAGTGAGTTCATTACCAACAGGCTGTCGCCGGCGATCAGCCGGTTGCTCCAGCCGTGGGCGTGCCGGTAGAACTCAATCGCCTCGCGCAGTGGGGGGTTCTCCTGCGGCATGGCAAAGAGGGAGAGCTGCACCGGCGCGGCCGGCTCGGGCCGTTTGCGTACCGCTTCGACGATGGTGCGCGGGTCGATGCGCTCGTGGACGTGGAGCGAGACGGTGGGCACCTCGAAGGAGGTGTGCTCCGCCTTGCCCGCCCACACCAACTGCGGGTCCAGGTGCGGGTCGTAGGCGTACGTCTGGCGCTGGCCGGGGTCGGGGTCCGTGTCGGGCGTCACGAGCCCGACCGGCGGGTTGTTGGCGCGCTGCTTGTCCCGGTGCTCGTAGGATTCAATCGCGCTCTCGCTTGCGGTTCTCCTTCTTCTTGCCATCTGTGACCTGCCTTGTCTGGTCTATGGGTCGGCGACGCGCCTCCAGGGCACTGCGGCCGGTTCATCGGTTCGCCTCAAGTCGCCGGTCATGGGTGAATCGTGCCATTGGGCATGGTTGCGCCTTCGAGGCTCTTGGCCGCCGCAAGCTGCTCGGAGGTGATCTTGGCTCCGGTGAGGTTTGCCGCGTGGAGGTCGGCGCCGTCCAAGTCCGCATCGGCCAGGTTGGTATCGCGCAGGTCGGCTCCGTGCATGTTAGCCCCGTGCAGGTTGGCTCCGGGCAGGTCCGCACTCCACAGCCGGACCTCGCTCAGGTTAGCCCCGTGCAGGTTGGCATCCCAAGGCCTGGACCTGGCGAGGTCCGCCCGGCTGAGGTTGGCACGGGCCAGGTTTCCTTGGCTCAGGTCGACCCTGTGCAGGAACTTTCCGCGCAGGTTGGCATCGTGCAGGTCGGCCCCGACGAGATTCACCACGTCCTCCTCTTCCTCGCTCACCACCCTGATCAGCATCAACAACTGCTCCGTAGTGAGGCCCATCGCTGCCCCGCTCCTTTCCTTGCTCCGTGCCATAATCCACGTGGGCCGGGATGTCACCCGCCGAGGTCCACGCCCCGGCCTCCCTTGGTTAGTCCGCCAGATTGCCGAGCCAGCCAGAAAAGGCGAAGCCGTCCGCATCCCAGCCCGGGGCTTGACGCGAACGGCATTTGTGTGCTTTCCTATAGGCGCCGGGCCGTCCGCATCCGCCTGGTCATCGGCCCAGGTGTTGGCGCACCGTGGGCCGTTTCTTGTGCCTCCACATCATAGCACAGACGTGCAGTTTTGGCAATGATGTCTTATCCCAAACTCAACTAGACCGGCGAAAAGGCCCACCGAGCCAGGTCAGCCCGCTCGAGGTGGTCCACATAGCGCTGCGTCGTGGCCAGGCTGCTGTGCCCGAGCGTCTTCTGCACTACAACCGGCCCGGCGCCGGCGCGCAGCGTCTCAATTGCCATCGTGTGCCGGAGACTGTGCGGGCTGATTGGCTTCGAGATCCCCGCCTCGCGCACGAGGGCCTTGACCAACTGGCGCGCGCGCTCCGCTGTCATGCGCGAGCTTTGCCGCGTGGCGAAGAGGTAGGTTTCCCGGTCTGCCTTCCGGCGCAGGCTTCGCCCGCTGGCCTTGATCCATGCCTGCACCGCGTCCATGACAGACGCGGCCAGGGGCACGAGGCGATCCTTCCGGCCCTTGCCCATCTGCACGCGCAACCACCACGCGCCGTCATCATCCTGGTAAAAGTCCCCCAGGTGGGCGCCTACCAGCTCGGACACGCGCAGGCCGGCGCCCAGCGCCAGGGTTACGAGTGCCCGCTCTCGCGCTCCGCGCTGCTGGGCAGCCTGCATGAGCCGGGCGCGCTCCGTCGCGGATAGCACCTGGTAGGGCCTTTCCACGGTGGCGGACGGCGACTTGAGCACAAACGCGATTGCGTCCTTGCTGAGGCGGACGATCCCGGTCACTCTGCAAAAGCTCAGGAACCCTCGGAGAGCTGTCAGCTTGAGACTGACGGTTGCCGGGCTGAGCCGGTCGGGCCGGTCCGGGTCCAGGCGGTCCACGAGGCCGCTTCTGTACTTTGCCAGCGCTGGCGCCTCGAGGTCCGCCGGGTACAGGGTTCCCAACGCTCGCATGGCCTCTGTCACCGCTCGCTCGTAGGCTCGCCGCGTCCGCGAGTTGTTGCGAGTATCAAGATACGTTGCCAGGGCCACCGGCCACGTCACCGGCCAGGCCACGACCTGCGCCGCGGTGGGCAGCGTGGCCAGAGTCCGGGTGTCACTTAGAATGATGTTGGTCTCCATCTTTCGTTCCTTCTCTAGGCGGGTAAGTGCCAAAACTGGTCCTCGGGTCACGCGGCGACTCGTTCCCATTGGCCGACAGTGAACTCGCGCTCATGCAGTCTGCTTCCGTTGGGTTTGCGTCCCTGTGCGGCCTGAAGTATAATTCGTGCGGTAAACACGAAGGGCAGGTTTGTGTCGCGTTGCTGGCAAGGTCGGATATAATCCAGGGAGCAGAGGAGCAGGGGCGCACGGGAGCAGATGCCGCAATCGGATGGCTTTACGCAGCAAGCTGTGGACCATACCAGGAACCTGTCGATAGCGATCGGCGGGCGGGGGAGCTGTACGTTGGGGGAACGCCATGCCTCCGAGTACGCCGCCGAGGAGATGCGTGCCCTGGGAGCACAGCACGTTCGCATCGAACGGTTCAAGGGAGTTCCCTCTACCTATCGGCCGTACGCCCTGGCGTTTGTGGCAGCGCTGTTGGGCACTCTGGCAGCATGGCTCGTCGGGGGTCGATGGGGCTTGGCTGCGGCGGCAGTTCTGAGCGCTTTGGGTGCCTGGGGTATGGGGGCCGAGACCGATTTCGCTGCCAACTGGATGCGCGGACTGCTACCCAAAGCGGATAGCCAGAACGCCATCGGGGTTATCCGCCCGGCCGGTCCGGCGCTCCGTCGTGCTATCCTGTGCGCCCACCTGGACACGCACCGCACGCCGGTCTTTTATTCCTCCAATGCCTGGACCTTGCTGTTCTCGTTCCTGGTGGGGGCGGCCTTTGCCAGCATGGTCGTGGGGCTGGGAGCGTACGGGCTGGGAGCGGTGCTTGCCTGGGAGGGGGCGCGTTGGATCGGACTGGCTGCGGCAACCATGGAGTTGTTCGCCCTGGGCCTGTGCCTGCATGCCGATTTCACACGCTACTCGCCAGGCGCCAATGACAACGCCTCGGGGGTTGGTGTTGTCCTGGGCCTGGCGAACCGCCTGTTTACCGAGCCCTTGCGACAGACGGAGGTCTGGCTGGTTTTCACGGGCTGTGAGGAGGTGGCTTCCTACGGAGTGGCAGCGTTCCTGGATGCCCACGCGGCCGAGTTGGGCGAGGATGCGGTGTACCTCATCCTCGACGAGGTCGGGCTGGGCCGGGTCGGCTATCTCACAGCCGACGGTCTGATTCTCAAGCGCAGAACGCACCCCCGTGCTCTCGAATTGGCCCGCCGGGCCGCCTCCGCGTTGCCTGATCTGGAGCTAGGAGAGCACGTGGGCATTGCCTACACCGATGCCTTGGTCGCCACCAAGCGCGGCCTGATCGCCCTGACGGTGGATGCCCTCCCGCCACCCGGGGCCGACGAATCCATGCACTGGCACCAGATGTCCGACACGCTGGAGCATGTTGACCCGAAGAGCCTGGAGAAGGCCCATGCCTTTGTCTGGCAGGTTCTCCGAGAAATAGACCATTCTAAGTAGAAACGGATGGAATCTAATAGAATATGGACAAACAATCGATTTCGTTGAGCGGGGTGTTTCCGCCCATCCCTACACCATTTGACGCTGAAGGCAATGTGGCGTACCTAGCTCTCGCAGAAAACCTGAAACGCTGGAACCAATACGGCTTGGCCGGCTACGTGGTGCTGGGGTCCAACGGCGAGGCGCCGTACATTGAGGAAGACGAAAAAATCCGCATCCTGGAGACGGCGCGGCCGTTCATTCCCCAGGGAAAACTGATGATCGCCGGTACCGGTTGTGAATCCACCCGGCAGACCATCGCCTTGACCCGCCGTGCCGCCGCGGCCGGCGCCGACGCCGCCTTGGTGGTGACGCCGCACTACTACGGCTCCAAGATGACCGGCGACAGCCTGGTCCATCACTATGAAGCGGTCGCCGATGCTTCACCGATCCCAATCCTCATCTACAACGTACCCAAGTTCACCCACGTGAACATCGACGCGGTGGCCATTGCCCGCGCTGCACGCCATCCTAACATCGCCGGCATGAAAGACACCAACGGCGACATGGCTCAACTGGCCAACACGGTGCGGCTGACCGGGCCCCAGTTCCAGGTGCTGGCCGGGTCGGCGGGCTTTTTTCTGGCAGGTTTGGCCCTCGGCGCAGTGGGGGGGATCTTGGCCCTGGCCAACATCGCGCCGGTGCAGGCTCTGGACATGTATCGACTGTTCAAGGCAGGCCAATGGGACGAGGCCGCCGACCTTCAGCGACGCATGATCCCGGTCAACGCTGCTGTCACGGCCCGCTTTGACATCGCCGGGCTGAAGGCGGCGCTGGAGATGCTGGGCTACTACGGTGGACCCGTCCGCTCGCCGCTGCTGGACCTTGCCGAGAGCGATCGCACCGCGCTGCGCGCAATCCTGGTCGAAGGGGGGATTCTCCAATGAAAGACAGAAAACTGCTCATGATCCCGGGGCCCGTCGAGTTCACCCCTGAGGTGCTTTGGGCGATGGGCATGCCCACCACCAGCCACGTGGCTCCCAACTTTATCGAGGTGTTTGGCCAGGCGCTGGAACGAATGCGCCAGGTGTTCCTGTGTCCCAACGGGCAGCCATTCATCTTGGCCGGCACCGGGACGCTGGCTATGGACACCGCCGCCGCCAACCTGGTCGAACCCGGCGACAGGGCGCTGGTAGTGAACACCGGCTACTTTGGTGACCGTTTTGCTGCTATTCTAGCGCGCTACGGAGCGGCGGTGAGCCAGGTGCGCGCCCCGGCCGTGGGCGACGCGCCAGCCCTGGAAGAGGTGGAGGCCGCGCTGAAGGCAGGCGACTATAAGCTGATGACCATCACACACGTGGACACCTCCACCGCAGTGGGCGCTGACGTGAAAGGTGTGGCTGCTATGGGACGCCGGTACGGCGTGTTGGTCGTGGTGGATGGCGTATGCTCGGTGGGCGGGGAGGAGATGCGCCAGGAGGAGTGGGGCATCGACCTGGCGCTGACCGCCTCGCAAAAGGCCATTGGCGTGCCTCCAGGGCTGGCCCTGATGGTGGCTGGTCCCCGGGCAATAGAGGCTTTCTGCCAGCGCAAGTCTCCGGTGGGCAACTATTACGCCGACTGGACTCAATGGCTGCCTATTATGCAGGCCTATGAGGCCCGCCGCCCCAGTTACTTTGGCACGCCGCCGGTGAACCTCATTTGGGCCTTGAACGTGAGCCTGGGCCAGGTCCTGGAAGAGGGCATGGGTCCCCGCTTTGCGCGCCACCGGCGGCTGAGCCTGGCATTCAAGGCGGCCATCGGTGCCCTGGGCATGTTGCAGGTGCCGGTGAGTCCCGATCGGTCGGCCACAACCCTGACCGCGCCCTACTACCCCGACGGGGTCAATGCCGCGTTGGTGGGGCACATCAGCGCCGCGGGGGTCATCGTCGCCGGCGGGTTGCTCCCGGCCATCAAAGATCGCTACTTCCGCGTGGGTCACATGGGCGCGGTGAGCATCTCCGACATCCTGACCACGGTGGGGGCCATCGAGCAGGGCTTGGAGAAAGCCGGATTCGAGCTCGAGCCGGGGGTAGGGTTGGCTGCCGCGCAAGTGGCGCTCATGTGAGAGAACGCATGTACAATCCAGTCACCGCAGGTATCGTCGAAGCACTGCGCCGCATCGCCGGCGACGGCAACGTTCTGATCGGAGAGGAAAAGGTCGAACCCTACAGCCACGACCAGACGGTGGGCTTGCGGGCCGAGCCCGAGGTGGTGGTCAGGGTGACGAGCGCGCAGCAGGTGTCAGACGTTTTTCGGCTGGCGCAGCGAGAGCGCATCCCCGTAACGCCCCGCGGCGCGGGCTATGGCCTGAGCGGGGGGGCCGTGCCCGTGGAGGCGGGCATCGTCCTTTCAACCGAGAAGATGAACCGCATTCTGGAGATCGATGGGGCCAACCTCATGGTCACTGTCGAGCCGGGGGTGATCACCGGCGACATCCACCGTGCCGTAGAGGCGGAGGGGCTGTTCTATCCCCCCGACCCGGCCAGCCTCGATTCCTGTTCCATCGGCGGCAACGTCGCCGAGGGGGCGGGCGGCCCGCGAGCGGTCAAGTATGGTACTACCAAAGACTATGTGTGCGGCCTGGAGGTCGTGCTGCCCTCGGGAGAGATCGTCCACAGCGGCGGCAAGCTGGTCAAGAACGTCACCGGCTACAACCTGATCCAGCTTCTGATCGGCTCGGAGGGAACACTGGCCGTGGTGACCCAGATCATCCTACGGCTGCTGCCCCTGCCCAAAGTTCAGGTGGACATGCTGGTACCATTCGACGACTTTCAAGCGGCGGCTGACACCGTGTCGGACATCATCGCCCACCGCATCCTGCCCCCTGCCATCGAGTTCATGGAGCGGGATAGCATCCTGGCCGTCGAGCGGTTGCTGGAGAAGCAAGTACCATACGACGATGCGGCGGCCCATTTGCTCATCCAGCTCGACGGCAACCTGCAGGAGGCGGTCGACGCCGAGCTTGAGATCGTCGGCGAGCTGTGTTTGAACCACGGAGCGCGGGACGTACTTGTGGCCAAGGACCGGCCCACCCGCGACCGGCTGTGGGAAACGCGGCGCAAGATCATCGAGTCGCTGAACCACGAAAGCCCGGTCAACCACATGGAGGACGTGGTCGTGCCCCGGGCGCAGATCCACCTGTTGCTCAGAGGCATCAAGGCAATCGCGTCGCGCCACGGCGTGCGCATTATCAGCTTTGGCCACGCCGGCGATGGGAACGTGCACGTCAACGTCCTCAAAGAC